>Ga0209051_1002172_pt1 | contig 14538 bp, 15 predicted proteins | sample AraplaCvi_mMS_r2_2_FD_184286 | JGI IMG/M metagenome (GOLD analysis project Ga0209051, IMG submission 184286) | Arabidopsis root microbial communities from North Carolina, USA - plate scrape MF_Cvi_mMS_r2 (SPAdes) (version 2) | ecosystem: Host-associated > Plants > Roots > Endosphere | place...
CTCGTGATGACCCAGGTGCCCTGCACCGGGCTCACGCCCAGGTCGCCGGCGATCGCGGGCAGCGACACGTTCGCGATGGACGAGTCCAGCACGTTCATGAAGGTGGCCAGCGACAGCGAGATCGTGCCCAGCACCAGCGCGGTGCCGGTCAGCGGCGCGGGACCCGCGGGCGGGCCGGCGGGCGGGTTCGCGGGTGGAGCGGCCGGAGCCGCCGCGGTGGAATTGCTCATTGCACGCGGGCCGGGCTCGCCTTGGCGGCCTTGCCGAGGTTGGACGCGATGATCCGGCCGACCTGTTCGTCGGCGGCCTTCTCCTGCGCGTCGAAGATGGTGGTCTGCAGGCGTGGGGCGCTGGCGCCGGTCGCGGCGGCCAGCATCGGGCCGCCCTGGTCACGGATGTCCACCTGCACGTCCATCGACAGACCCACGCGCAGCGGATGCTCCTGCACTTCCTTCGGGTCGAGCGCGATGCGCACCGGCACCCGCTGCACGACCTTGATCCAGTTGCCGGTGGCGTTCTGGGCCGGCAGCAGCGCGAAGGCCGCGCCGGTGCCCGCGCCCAGGCCCTGCACCGTGCCATGGTACTCGGTCTTCTTGCCGTAGACGTCGGCCTCCAGCGTCGCGGACTGGCCGATGCGGAGCTTGGCCAGCTGGCTCTCCTTGAAATTGGCGTCGACCCAGACCTGCTGCAGGCCGACCACCGCCATCAGCGGCGCGCCGGCGGCCACGCGCTGGCCCAGCTGCACCGAACGGCGCGCGACCCAGCCGTCCACCGGCGCGATGAGCTCGGACCGCTGCAGCGCCAGGTAGGCCTCGCGCAGGCGGGCCGAGGCGCGCAGCACGTTGGGGTGTTCCTCGACCTTGACGCCGTCGGTCAGCACCTGGTTCGAGGCCAGCTGGTCCTTGGCGGCCTGCAGCGCCGATTGCGCGGCGGCGGCCTGCGCGCGGGCGGCGGTCAGCTGCGACTGGGCGTGTTCCAGCTCTTCCTTGCCGACCGCGCCGGTGGCCACCAGCGGCTGGCGGCGCGTGACGTCGGCCTGCAGGCGGCCCAGCTCGGTGACGGTGCGCTGCAGGTCGGCCTCGCGGACCTTGACCTGCGCTTCCAGGCCGCTGTTGTTGGCGTAGAGCGTGCGGACCTCGCGCACCGTCTGCGCCAGTTGGGCCTGCGCCTGCTCGAGCGCGACGCGGGCATCGACCGGGTCCAGGCTGATCAGCTTCTGACCGGCCTTCACGAAGTCGGTGTCATCGGCGTAGACGGCGCGCACCGTGCCGCCGACCAGCGGCGTGATCTGCACGACGTTGGCCTGCACGTAGGCGTTGTCGGTGGTCTCGTAGCGGCTGCCGACGATCCACGAATAGCCGCCGTACACCAGACCGGCGACGATGACCGCCGCGGCGATGACGGTCAGCCCTTTCTTGCGGGAACCGTTCTTGGCGCCGTTGGCGGCGGGAGCTTGGGGCTTGTTCTCGGGAGTAGCGCTCATGGTGGGCTCTGGGAGATGTTGTTCTGTCGGAGGCGCGGGAAGCGCGCAATTCGGTGACGGGATCGGTGGCGGGACCGGTGACGCGGCGGCGCCTTCGCGCCGCTGCGCACAGGTCGCGCGGGGCCGGCGTCAGCCGCGGCCGGGATCGCTGGCAGGCCGGGACTGCGCCTGGGCGCGGCCTGGCTCGGCGTAGCCGCCGCCCAGCGCGCGCATCAGGTTGATCTGCGCGTCGACGGTCAGCGCCTGCAGGTCGATCTGGCCGCGTTGCTGCAGCAGCTGGTTCTGGCGGGCATTCAGCACCGCGATGCGGCCGGTCAGGCCGGCGCGGTGGCGCTGCTCGGCCAGCGCGGCCTGGCTGTCGGCGTTGGCCACCAGCGCGTCCTGCTGCGTGCGCTGCTGGCGCAGCGATTCGAGCGAGCTGTACTGGTCGCTGGCGTCACGCACCGCATCCAGCACGGCGGCGTTGTAGGTCGCGATCGCGGCGTCCTGCTCGGCGGCGCTGCCGCGCAGGTTGGCGCGCAGCCGGCCGCTGTCGAACAGCGGCAGATGCAGCGCCGGACCCACGCCGTACTGGCGGCTGCCGCTCTTGAACAGGTCGTCCAGGCCGATCGAATTCAGGCCGACGAAGGCCGTCAGGCTCACGCTCGGATAGAACTGCGCGCGGGCGGCGCGGATGTCTTGGGCGGTGGCCTCGACGCGGGCGCGCGCGGCCGCCAGATCCGGGCGGCGGCCCAGCAGGTCCAGATGCGGCGCCTGCTGCCAGTCGAGCGCCGCGGGCAGCGTCGCATCGAGCGACTCGGTCGCCTTCGGGCCCTGGCCGGTCAGCGCGGCGATCTGGTGGCGCAGCAGCTGCTGCTGCTCGCGCAGAACGACCTGCTGGCGCTGAATGTCGGGCAGCGGGGCCTCGGCCACGCGCAGGTCCTGGCCGTTGTCCAGGCCGGCGGCGCTGCGCTGGCGCACCAGGTCCAGGCTCTGGTCGCGCAGCGTCTTCTGCTGCTCCAGCAGGCGGCTCTGCGCCTGGCTGCGGGCCAGCGCCACGTAGGCCTTCGCGACCGCGTTGGACACGCTCAGCCGCGCGGCGGCGGCGTCCGCCTCGGCGGCGCGCTTCTGGCCCAGCGCGGCTTGCAGCGCCGCGTCATGCCGGCCGAAGAAATCGAACTCGTAGCTCAGCCCGGCCTGGATGTTGGCCAGCGTCTGGACGCTGCCGGCCAGCGGCGGCGGGTAGATGCCGTGCTCGCTGAAGCGCTGGCGGGTGGCGTCGGCCTCGAGCTGTGCCGAAGGACGCTTGGCGGCCTCGGCGTTCTCGGTCATCGCCGCGGCGCGCGCGATGCGGGCGCGGGCCAGCGCCAGGTTCGGCGAGTGCTCGATCGCCTGCTCGACCAGCGCGTCCAGTTGCGGATCGCGGAAGGTCTTCCACCACGACGCGTCGATCGCCTGGCCGGGGCCGGCGTCCAGCCCCAGGCGGGCGGCGGCCTCGGGGCCGTCGATCGGCTGGCCGGGCTCGGCGAGCTTGGGAATGGGCGCGCAGGCGGCGAGCACCATCAGCAGCGCGGCGCCCATGGCCAGGGCCAGCGTCGTGCGGTGAAGGGAATGGGAGCTCATCGGGGTTCCTCGTGAATGTTGTTCTTGTGACAGGTCGGGAAAAGGGACAGCTCGGCCGGCGGGCCGCGGGCTCACTCGCACTTGTCGTCGAGCGTGGAGCTCTCGGACGAGAGGCCGGCGTCGCGGATCGCATGGCCGTTGGCGACGATGCGCTGCAGCAGGCCGATCAGCGTGCGGAACTCCTCGTCGTTGAAGCCGGCCAGATGGTCGTTGAACACCTTGGACAGCACGCCCGGCGCGGCCGCCATCGCGTTCACGCCGACCTCGGTCAGCGAGACCATGACGACGCGGCGGTCCTCGACGGAGCGCTCCCGGCGCACCAGCGACTTGGCTTCGAGCCGGTCCAGCAGCCGCGTCATCGCGCCGCCGTCCATCGCCAGCTCGCGCGCCAGCGCGGCGCTGGACATCGGGCCGTTGAAGCGCAGGCGCAGCATCGGCGCCCACTGGGCGTGGGTCAGGTCGTGCTGGCCCAGCATCTTGTCGGCCTGCAGCACCATCGACTGCTTGATCTGGCGCAGCAGCCAGCCCAGGCTGGGCTCGGAGGTGAAGCTGTCGGCGCTGTAGAAGTCGGCGGGCGGAGGCAAGGTGGCGGTCATGGCGGCGGCTTTCCGGGAGGGTGCTTCTGGAAAAAGCTGAAGACAATTATTGCTTAGGCAATCATTGCCCTGCCAATCACTGCCTGGGATGGGCTTTTCGCCGGTGGGGATATTCCGGTCACGGGCGGCCCCTACACTGGCCCGATGTCCGCCCTGTCCCCTTCCTCGACGACGTCCCGATCCGAAGCGCCGACCGGCTCGCCCGCCGTGGCAAACGCCGTGCGCACGCCGCCGCTGCGGGCCATGTGGCCGGCGCTGTGGCCCTTCTTGCGGCCGTACCGGGGGCGGATCGCCGCCGCCATCGTGTTCCTGATGCTGGCGGCGGGGGCGACGCTGGTGTTCCCGATCGCGCTGCGGCAGCTGATCGACCAGGGCCTGGTATCGGCCGATCCCGGCGAGCGCCTGATGGCGCTGCGGGAGCACTTCTTCTGGCTGTTCGCCACCGGCGCGGCGCTGGGGGTGTTCTCGGCGCTGCGGTTCTACGCGGTGACCTGGCTGGGCGAGCGCGTCAGCGCCGACCTGCGCACCGCCGTCTACAGCCACGTCCTGCGGCAGAGTCCGGAATTCTTCGAGACCACCCAGACCGGCGAGGTCATCAGCCGCATCACGACGGACACGACGGTGATCCAGAGCATCGTGGGCTCCAGCCTCTCGATGGGCCTGCGCAACCTGATCATGGGGCTCGGCGCGGTGGCGCTGCTGATCGCCAGCAACCCGTGGGTGATGACGCAGGTGCTGGGCATCCTCGTGCTGGTGGTGGCGCCGGCGATGTTCTTCGGCCGGCGCGTGCGGCGGCTGTCGCGTTCCAGCCAGGATCGCATCGCCGACACCAGCGCGATCGCGGCGGAGATGCTCAACGCGATCGGGGTGGTGCAGTCGCATGCGCAGGAGGCCCGCGAGGCCGCGCGCTTCGATGCCGCCAGCGAGGCGGCCTTCGACACCGCGCGCAGACGCACCAAGGTGCGGTCGATGCTGGTGGCCTTCGTGATCACGGCGACCTTCGGCGCGCTGCTGTGGGGCCTGTACCAGGGCACGCAGGCGGTGATGGCCGGACGGATCTCGGCGGGGCATCTGGGGCAGACGGTGGTGTACGTGATCCTGCTGGTGTCGTCGGTGGCGGTGCTGGCGGAGGTCTGGGGCGACCTGCTGCGCGCCGCGGGCGCGACCGAGCGGCTGATGGAGCTGCTGGCGGCGAGATCGCCGGTGGCGGATCCGGCCGCGGCGGTGGCGCTGCCGGCGTCGGCGGGGCCGGCGCGGGTGGCGTTCGAGAACGTCCGCTTCCATTACCCGTCGCGGCCGGATCGCGCGGCGCTGGAGGACTTCACCCTGCGCATCGAGCCTGGCGAGACGGTGGCGCTGGTGGGGCCGAGCGGAGCCGGCAAGAGCACGGTGCTGCAATTGCTGCAGCGGTTCTACGACGTGCAGTCGGGCCAGGTGCGGATCGACGGGATGGCGGTCGACCGGGTGACGCTGGCGGCGCTGCGCGGGCGCATGGCGCTGGTGCCGCAGCAGAGCGTGATCTTCTCGGCCAGCGCGCTGGACAACATCCGTTACGGACGCCCGGACGCGAGCCGCGAGGCGGTGATCGCCGCGGCGAAGTCCGCGCATGCGCACGAGTTCATCGAGCAGTTGCCGCAGGGCTACGACAGCTTCCTGGGCGAACGTGGGGTGCGGCTGTCGGGCGGTCAACGCCAGCGGATCGCGATCGCGCGGGCCATGCTGCAGGACGCGCCGTTGCTGCTGCTCGATGAAGCGACCAGCGCGCTGGACGCGGAGAGCGAACGGCTGGTGCAGCAGGCGCTGGACGAGGCGATGCGGGACCGCACGACGCTGGTCATCGCGCATCGGCTGGCGACGGTGCAGCGCGCGGATCGGATCGTGGTGATGGACCACGGGCGCATCGTCGAGCAAGGCACGCATGCGGAACTCGTGGCGCGCGGCGGGCTCTACGCGCGCCTGGCGGCGCTGCAGTTCAATGCGTGAGGGCCAGCGCCCGTGGCATCCCTCTCGATAAAATCCCGCCCCATGACCGCAGAACCCACCTCCGCCCGCCCGGTGCGCAGCCAGTACGAAGACTTCATGCGCCATGTCTACGAGCATGGTGTCGCCAAGGGCGACCGGACCGGCACGGGCACGCGCAGCGTGTTCGGCCATCAGATGCGCTTCGATCTGAGCGAGGGCTTTCCCCTGGTGACCACCAAGAAGGTGCACCTGAAGTCCATCATCCTGGAGCTGCTGTGGTTCCTGCGCGGCGATTCCAACGTCAAGTGGCTGCAGGAGCGCGGCTGCACGATCTGGGACGAATGGGCGCGCGAGGATGGCGACCTCGGCCCCGTGTACGGTGTCCAGTGGCGCAGCTGGCCCAAGGCCGGCGGTGGCCATGTCGACCAGATCGCCGAGGTCGTGAAGCAGCTCAAGACCAACCCGGATTCGCGCCGGATCATCGTGTCGGCCTGGAACGTGGCCGAGCTCGACCAGATGGCGCTGATGCCCTGCCACGCGTTCTTCCAGTTCTACGTGGCCGACGGCAAGCTGTCCTGCCAGCTGTACCAGCGCAGCGCGGACATCTTCCTGGGCGTGCCCTTCAACATCGCCAGCTACGCGTTGCTGACGCAGATGCTGGCGCAGCAATGCGGGCTGGGCCTGGGCGATTTCATCTGGACCGGCGGGGACTGCCACATCTATTCGAATCACTTCGAGCAGGTCCGGACGCAGCTCTCGCGTACGCCGTTCGCGTATCCGACGATGCACATCAAGCGCCAGCCGGCTTCGATCTTCGACTACGAGTTCGAGGATTTCGAACTGCGTGACTACCAGCACCACGCGGCGATCAAGGCGCCGGTGGCGGTGTAAGCGATAGACTCCGGCCTACGTCTCTTCGAAAGCCCTTTGCCATGTCCCGCCGACCCGAAGACCTCACCGAATCCGCGATGCGCGCCGCCGAGCGCCGCTTCCCGGAACTGGCCGCCAAGGCTGGCCGGGAGGCCTACCGGCAGGCGCTGGCCGAGACTGGCGCCGTGATGGTCGCCACCAGCAAGGGCCAACTGGTGCAGCGCAAGGCCGATGGCACGACCACGGTGCTCAAGACCCTGCCGCCGGACAAGCGTGTGAAGGTCGGCGTCGTGCTCCAGCGTGTCAAGCGCAAGGCCGCCTGAGTCCGGCAAGGCCTCGCAGCCGCGGCTGCGCGTGCTGGCGGGCCCGAACGGGTCGGGCAAGAGCACGATCAAGCTCGAACTGAAACCCCAATGGATCGGCGTGTTCATCAACGCCGACGAGATCGAGCGCACGCTGCGCGAGTCGCAGGGGCAACTCGCGCTGAAGTCGCTGGGCCTCTCCGGAACGCCCGCGCAGCTGCTGACGGCGCTGGAATCGCACATCCGGGGATCAGGCTTCGCGCGCAAGCTGGGGCTGCACAGCCTGCTCGGCAAGCTGAGCGTGGATGACGCGCTACGGCTGCAGGTGCCCGGCCCTTACGACTCGTACCTGGCCTCCGTGCTCGCGGATGCCATCCGGCGGGAGCTGCTCGAGGAAGGCCAGACCTTCACCTTCGAGACCGTCATGTCCTCGCCCGACAAGATCGCCTTCATGCGCGAGGCGCGCGAGCGCGGCTATCGCGTCTACCTCTACTTCGTCGCGACCAAGGATCCCGCGATCAACGTGGACCGCGTGCGCAACCGCGTCAAGCGGGGCGGCCATCCGGTGCCGGTGGACAAGATCCGCGAGCGCTACGTGCGCTCGATAGCCCTGCTGACCGAGGCCGCCGACGCCGCCCATCGCGCCTATGTCTTCGACAACTCCGGCGCGAAGCACAAGCTGCTGGTGCAGGTGATCGACGGCCAGTCGATGGAGATCGAATCCGGCGCGATGCCGCGCTGGTTCGTCGAGACGGAACTGTGGCGGGACTTCAACGGCTGACCTCAGTTCTCAAGAGCCGGACGGCTGCCTGGAGCCGGAGGGCCCTTTGACCCGCGTCCACGGCTGATGTGCTCTGATGGCGCTTCCGCCCGATCTGCCCCACGACGACATGACCTCGACCGCCCCGCTCCATCTCGGCATCGTCGGCTGCTCCGCCGAAGGCGCCGCCCTGTGTTATCGCACCATCTGCGCGGAAGGCGCGGCGCGTCTCGGTCCGCACGCGCATCCCGAGATCAGCCTGCACACGCCCTCGCTGCACCGCTACGTCGAAGCGCTTGACCGCGGCGATCTCGAGGCGGTCGCCGCCTTGATGCTCGACTCGGCGCGCCGCCTCAAGGCCGCTGGCGCTCAATTGCTCCTCTGCCCCGACAACACCATCCATCAGGCTTTCGACCTGGTGGCGCCGCGGTCGCCGCTGCCCTGGCTGCACATCGCGCGGGTCGTGGCAGACGAGGCGCGTGATCGCGGCTTCCGCCGTGTGGGGGTGCTCGGCACGAGCTGGCTGGTGCGCAGCCAGGTCTATCCGCAGGCGCTGCAGGCCGTGGGCCTGGAGGCGGTGCGCCCGACCGATGCATGGCGTGACGAACTCGGCGCGCTGATCATGGACGAGCTGGTGCCGGGCCGCATTCAACCTGGCACGGTCAGCCGATTCCAGCTGGCCATCGACGAACTCCGCAAGCGCGGCTGCGATGCGGTCGTACTGGGCTGCACCGAGATCCCGTTGATCATCAGCGATGCGAACGCCTCGTTGCCGACGCTGGATTCGACGCGATTGCTGGCGCGGGCAGCGCTGCGGGCCGCTTGCGCATGACCTGCCCCATGGTTGGCAGAGAGCAGGTCAATAGCGCCTCCAAGTAGCGTTTGGGGGGCGTTGCAGCGAGCACACGTCCGCCTTTCGGGTCATTTGGGCCGAGCTGCCGCACTCCTAGACTCGGTGGCCTTCCCGCTTCGAATCCAGGCAGTACCGGCATGCAGCAGGCCACTCCTCAAACCATCGCGCATCAGTTGGACGCCGACCTCGCGTCGGTGGAAGACCGCATCAGCCACTTCCTCTCCCCCGACGACGGCGCGATCGCCGCGCTCCTGGCGAGCGCCGATCAATTGGCGAAGGCCGATGCGCTCGAAGCGAGCCATCTCAAGGGACGCATCCACGCGCTGACCGGCGATCGACGGCAGGTCGACTACTGGTTCGCGAACGCGCGCCGTCTCCGCGACGACTGGCGCGCTGATTTCAACCATGCGTCGTGTCTCGCCAGCTTGGGGCACTTTGCGGATGCGGCGGCCATGGCAACACGCATTCCATCGATCGATCTCGAAATGATGCCAATGCTGATCAGCCTGTCGATCACGGTCCTTGACCTGGATCGCGCGCGAGCGGTCAGCATGGCATTGCAACGCGTCAACGCGATGCCGGAAGCGATCTGCGACAACGATGCCAAGACGGCGCTCGATGTCTTGGCCTACTACCGCGTTCCGTTGGAGCGGGCACGCGCGGTGCTCGAAGTCGCTGGCGAACTCATTCGCGAGCAACGGCTCTGGTGGCTTGGCCGGCAACCGAGGCTCTTCGCACATCTCGATTCGAACGACGCCGGCGTGCTCTATGAGCTTCAGGTCGCCACGTCGACCGCTCATTCCTGCACGTTGAACGATCAGTTCATCGATCGCCTCATCGACCGAAATCTGTTGCTTCCTGGGTTCTCCTTCGCCTTCCTCGGGGTAGGTGACAGGTCACCGGCGATCGCTTCGCAACGCCTGAAGAGGGTTCACTGACATGGCCATTCAGATCTGTGAATTGCTCGACTTCTCTGAGAAGCTTCTCACTCTGAACTCGGAATGCGCCTGGCGTTCCGCCATCAGTCGTTCTTACTACGCCGCATACCACCGCGCCCTGCTCTGGGAACAGGAGGAGCACATTGACGGGATGAACGTCGGTCAAGCGGGTGGGGTTCATCAGCAACTGTTCAACCGCCTGCGCAATCCGTCCGCCGCACTGCCGGCGGAACTGCGCCGCCGATCCATGCACCTGGGCACCAAGCTGCAGGTCCAGAAGGAACGGCGAGCCACAGCCGACTACAGGCTCATGCGCGACATCCCCCTCTCGGAAGCCCAGCTGCAGGTCACTCAGGCGCGACAGGTGGTGGAGATCCACTGCGCGCCATCGCGGCGTGCCTCGGAAGTCTGACCGAGTTCTCGCGCACGAATGCTCGACTGGCGCACCCCCTGCCGCGACACGCGCGAAGGGTCGCCTCCTTCACGCTAGGATGCCGCGCTTGAAGGGGTTTCAGATGGTCACGACGATCAAGCGCGAAGAGTTCACATTCCTGGTGGTCGACGACTTCTCGACCATGCGGCGCATCATTTCCGGCCTGCTGCGCGAGCTCGGCTTCAAGAAGATCCTCGAAGCCGAAGACGGCAGAGCCGCGCTGCGTCAACTTGAACTCGCCGCCGAGTCCGGCGAGCCAGTGCACTTCGTGCTCAGCGACGTCAACATGCCGGTGATGAACGGCTTCCAGCTGCTGGAGGCGCTGCGCACCAAACCCGACGGCGATCAACTGCGCACGATCCCGGTGCTGCTCGTCACCGCCGAGGGCCGCAAGGAAGACATCATCCGCGCCGCGCAGCTCGGCGCCTCGGGCTACATCGTCAAGCCGTTCAACAAGGACACGGTCGGTGACAAGATCCACCTGACGCTGAAGAACCGGAACATCCTGGTCGACTGACGCTTCCGGCCCGCCCTCCTGAAGCGCCCGGTGCCCCGACAAGGGGTGGCCGCCGTCCGCGTCAGGAAGGCTCAATCGCTGTGTCCGCGTATCTCGAGCCCCGCTCGATGCGCGACGCTGAAGAAGCTCATCAGCCTCAAAGCGACTCGCGCCAGCGCCGGACTGGACGTGCCGCCGTGCTCCGCCAGCAGATCGATCAACTCATGGACCACGAGTCCTGCCTGCTCGGCGGACAGCCGAGGACCGTCGTAGAGCCGCGCCCAGATGGCGCCGAGCTGCGGGTATTTCGCAGGGTCCGCGTCGGCCAACTGCAGCAGGAACTCGTCCTGCGTGCCGATGGCTTCGTGCCGGTCGCCCGCGTAGAGGTCCAGGGCCATGGCGTCACACCCATCCCTTCTGCTTCGCCAGCGCGATTGCATCACGCTTGTCGATCCGCGCGAGGTTCTCTGCCCTCAATCGCTCGTAGTTCGCATGCTTCGCGAAATACGGCCCCATCCGTCCCTCCTCATGCGTGAACGCCATCGTCCATGCGAGGTTGACCGGAAACACCAGCCAGTCGGACGGGAGGGCGGCGGTGGGCAACAGGTCGGTGAGCACGGCATCCTCGCGGTTATTGGCCAGTACCACGTACTCGGGCGCCCGCTGCTCCGCGTAGATGGCGTGCGCCTGCCGGCCTTCGACCGCCGGGAAGCGTCCTGCACTGAAAACGTGCCACAGGTAGGCCTTCGCGTTGACACCCTGGCGTTCTTGTCCGAAGACCTCCAGCCATTGCTCGACCCACCTCACCGCCTCGTCCTTCGTGTACGTGCGAAGGACGACGCCCGGCTCGACGAATGGGGACAAGGAGCGCGCCACGCTCAACCGCCTCCCAACGCCTTCACCACCTCCTCCGGCGCCTGCACCAATTCGATCAGCACGCCCTCCCCCGCAATGGGGAACTCGTCATTGCTCTTCGGATGGATGAAGCAGATGTCGTAACCCGCCGCGCCCTTGCGGATGCCGCCCGGCGCGAATCTCACGCCGTTGGCCGTCATCCACTCGACCGCCTTCGGCAGATCATCGACCCACAGCCCGACGTGGTTCAGCGGCGTCGTGTGCACCGCCGGCTTCTTCTCCGGATCCAGCGGCTGCATCAGGTCGACTTCGACCTTGTGCGGCCCGCTGCCGATCGCGCAGATGTCCTCGTCGACGTTCTCGCGCTCCGACACGAACTTGCCCGTGACCTCCAGCCCCAGCACGTCCACCCACAGCCGCCGCAGCGCCGCCTTGTCCGGCCCGCCGATCGCGATCTGCTGGATCCCCAGGATCCGATAGGGCTTCGCGCCCTGCCCGTTGGATGCGCTCATCGTCCCCTCCTCACTCGAAGCGCACGATCGGCTGATCGACCGCCAGGCTCTCGCCCACCTTGGCCAGCACCTCGGCCACCGTCACGTCCTGCGTCGCGGTCAGGATGTTCTCCATCTTCATCGCCTCGATGACGGCCAGCCGCTCGCCCGCCTGCACCCGCTGCCCCGGCTCGACCGCGACATGCACCAGCAGGCCCGGCATCGGCGACAGCAGCAGCTTGCTGGTGTCCGGCGGCGCCTTGTAGGGCATCAGCCGGTGCAGCTCGGCCGCGCGCGGCGACAGCACCGTGACCTCGATCGCGCGCCCGTTGTGCTGGATGCGATACGCCAGCGGCGCCTTCGGCGTGCCGCGCTCGGCTTGCGCGACGAAGGGCCGGCCATCCACCGTGCCGACGATGCGCGTGTCGTTGAGCCGCGACTGGCTCACGATGCGGTACTGCTTGTGCCCGCCGATGGCCACCAGCGCCTCGCCCAGGCTGCCGACGTACTCGGTGATGCTCAGCGGATGGCGGCTGAAGTTGCCCTGCCCTTCGTTGACCACCGCGACGTAGTCGTGCTCGATGCGGACCTCATGCCCCGGCAACTGGCCGGTGATGCCGGCCTCGCGCTCACGGGCCTTGCGGCGGATGAAGCCGGCCAGCGCCACCAGGAAGTCCGGATCGTCGTGCGGCACGTCCTCGGCGTGGAAGCCGCTGCCGTAGTGCTGCGCGATGAAGCCGGTGTTGAAGTCGCCCGAGCGGAAGTCCGGATGCGCCAGCAGCGCCGACTGGAACGGGATGTTGCTCGAGATGCCGCGGATCACGAAGCCATTGAGCGCCTCGCGCATCTTGGCGATCGCGTCGTCGCGGTCGCGGCCGTGCACGATCAGCTTGGCGATCATCGAGTCGTAGAACATCGGGATCTCGCCGCCGTCGAAGACGCCGGTGTCCACGCGCACGCCGAAGCGCGCCTCGCCGGCCGCCTCCATCGAGGTCTCCGGCGGCTGGTACTTCACCAGCCGGCCGGTCGACGGCAGGAAGTTGCGGAATGGATCCTCCGCGTTGATGCGGCATTCGATCGCCCAGCCCTCGCGCCTGATCTCGTCCTGCTTGAACGGCAGCGGCTCGCCCGCGGCGACGCGGATCATCAGCTCGACCAGGTCCAGCCCGGTGATGCACTCGGTGACCGGATGCTCGACCTGCAGCCGCGTGTTCATTTCCAGGAAGTAGAAGGACTGGTCCTTGCCGACCACGAACTCGACGGTGCCCGCGCTCTGGTACTTCACCGCCTTGGCCAGCGCCACCGCCTGCTCGCCCATCGCGCGGCGCGTGGCCTCGCTGATGAAGGGCGACGGCGCCTCCTCGATCACCTTCTGGTGGCGGCGCTGGATCGAGCACTCGCGCTCCCACAGATAGACGACGTTGCCCTGCGCGTCGCCCAGCACCTGGATCTCGATGTGGCGCGGGGACTCGACGAACTTCTCCATGAACACGCGGTCGTCGCCGAAGCTCGCGCGCGCCTCGTTGCGGCAGCTGGTGAAGCCGTCGTGGCAGTCCTTGTCGTTGAACGCGACACGCAGGCCCTTGCCGCCGCCGCCGGCGCTCGCCTTGATCATCACCGGGTAGCCGATGCGATGGGCGATGGCCACGGCCTCGTCGGGCGATTCGATCGGCTGGTTGTGGCCCGGGATCGTGTTGACCTGCGCCTCGCCCGCGAGTTTCTTGGAGGCGATCTTGTCGCCCATCGCCGCGATCGAGTAATGCTTGGGCCCGATGAAAACCAGGCCTTCCTCCTCCACGCGGCGCGCGAAGTCCTCGTTCTCCGACAGGAAGCCATAGCCGGGATGGATGGCCTGGGCGCCGGTCTGCTTCGCCGCGGCGATGATCTTGTCGGCCACCAGGTAGGACTCGCGCGAGGGCGCCGGGCCCAGCAGCACGGCCTCGTCGGCCAGCTCCACGTGGCGGGCGTCCTTGTCCGCCTCCGAATACACCGCCACCGTGGCGATGCCCATCTTCTTGGCCGTCTTGATCACGCGGCACGCGATCTCACCGCGATTGGCGATCAGGATCTTCTTGAACATGTTCTGCGTCTCCTGCGCGCCGGTCAGAGGGGGATGTTCCCGTGCTTGCGCCACGGGTTCTCGAGCTGCTTGTCCTTGAGCATCACCAGCGAGCGGCAGATGCGCTTGCGCGTCTCGTGCGGCTGGATGACGTCGTCGATGAAGCCGCGCGCCCCGGCCACGAACGGGTTGGCGAAGCGCGCCTTGTACTCGGCCTCGCGCGCGGCCAGCTTGGCCGGATCGTTCTTGTCCTCGCGGAAGATGATCTCCACCGCGCCCTTGGCGCCCATCACCGCGATCTCCGCGTTGGGCCAGGCGAAGTTGACGTCGCCGCGCAGGTGCTTGGAGCTCATCACGTCATACGCGCCGCCATAGGCCTTGCGCGTGATCACCGTCACCTTGGGCACCGTGCACTCCGCATACGCGTAGAGCAGCTTGGCGCCATGCTTGATGATGCCGCCGTACTCCTGCGAGGTGCCCGGCATGAAGCCCGGCACGTCGACGAAGGTGATCACCGGGATGTTGAACGCATCGCAGAAGCGCACGAAACGCGCCGCCTTGATGCTGCTCTTGATGTCCAGGCAGCCCGCCAGCACCAGCGGCTGGTTGGCGACGATGCCCACCGTCTGCCCCTCCATGCGGGCGAAGCCGGTCAGGATGTTCTTCGCGTTCTCGGCCTGCAGCTCGAAGAAGTCGCCGTCGTCCACGACCTTGAGGATCAGCTCCTTCATGTCATAGGGCTTGTTCGGGTTGTCCGGCACCAGCGTGTCGAGCGAATGATCCAGCCGCGCACCGGGATCACCACTGGGGCGGCAAGGGGCCTTCTCGCGGTTGTTCA
>Ga0209051_1002174_pt1 | contig 14537 bp, 12 predicted proteins | sample AraplaCvi_mMS_r2_2_FD_184286 | JGI IMG/M metagenome (GOLD analysis project Ga0209051, IMG submission 184286) | Arabidopsis root microbial communities from North Carolina, USA - plate scrape MF_Cvi_mMS_r2 (SPAdes) (version 2) | ecosystem: Host-associated > Plants > Roots > Endosphere | place...
TCCTTCAGGAAGCTGATGATCCGCTGGATCTCGATCACCGCGATCGGGTCGATGCCGGCGAAGGGCTCGTCCAGCAGGATGAAGCGCGGCTGCGTGGCCAGCGCGCGGGCGATCTCGACCCGGCGGCGTTCGCCGCCCGAGAGCGCGAGCGCGGGCGAATCGCGAAGATGGTCCACCCGCAGGTCGGCCAGCAGCCCCGAGAGCCGCTCCTCGATGCGCTGCTTCGTCAAAGGCGCGGGCTTGCCGCTGGCGTCGGGTTCGCGCTGGAGTTCGAGCACGGCGCGCACGTTTTCCTCGACCGTGAGCTTGCGGAAGATGGAGGCTTCCTGCGGCAGGTAGCTCAGGCCCATGCGGGCGCGCCGGTGGATCGGCATGTGGGCGATGGGCTCGCCGTCGATGGTGATGTCGCCCGCGTCGGCCCGCACCAGGCCCACGATCATGTAGAACGACGTGGTCTTGCCCGCGCCGTTGGGGCCGAGCAGCCCGACGACCTCGCCCTTTTGCACGTCGAGCGAGACGTCCCGCACGACCTTGCGGCTGCCGTAGCTTTTCTGCAGTCCGCGCACCACCAGGCGGCTGCCCGGCGTGCCGTCGGCGTTCTGGGTTCCAGCGGTTTCGATCACTTGCGCCCTTCCCCTTCGCCGCCCAGCGTGGTGGTCGAGCGCAGGCCGGCGCCGGGCGCCGGCTGGGGGGCTGCTGCCGCGGGCGCGGCCCGTCCGCCGGCGGGCGCCGAAGCTCCCGGGGCCGGCGCGGTGGCGCTCTTGGGCGTGAGGATGGTCTTCACCCGTCCGCCCGCCGGCGCGTTCACCGCGGTGTTCGGCGGCACGGTGGAGCCATTGACGGTGTAGGTGTCGTTGCTCTGGTCGTAGACGATCAGCGCACCCTGGCTCTCGTCGTTCGGCGTGGCGCCGAGCAGGCGGCGCATGACGGCATTGCGGATGAACTTGACGTTGTCGGCGCGGCTGTCGTACTCGATGACCTCGGATTCGCCCTCGATCCACTCGTCGGGCGCATTGCGCTTCTGCTTGTAGTAGGCCCGCTTGCCGGGCGCCGCCGTGACCACGCCGTACTGGTAGCCCTCGGCATCCTGACGTACGTCGATGCGCGCGCCGCGGATGATGATCGTGCCCTTGGTGACCAGCACGTTGCCCGTGAACACGCTCGTCTGCTTGAGGTCGTCGTAGCGCATCGCATCGGATTCGATGTTCATCGGCTTGCTGCGGTCGGCGGTCTCGGCCAGCGCGCCCGAGGCCAGGCCGGCCAGCAGCAGCGCACCGATAGCCGCGCGAGCGAGACGGGCCAGGCGGCCGGTGCTGCGAAGAAGAGGGGTGGTGTGGGAGTAGGAGTGCAATGTCATAGAGGCACGAAACTTGCTCTGCATTGTATGCGGCGGATGGCGCCAAGCCTTCAACCGCAAATGAAAAAGCCCGCCAAATGCGGGCTTGACATCCCATCCGGGAGACACCGCGGAACCGGCTTTGCCGGGCCGCAGGTGCCGCCCCCTGCAAGGGGGTGTGGGCGCGCAGCGGACGCGAAGTGCCGCGCAGCCCGGGGTCAGCCTTTCTTGGCTTCGCCGATCAGGTAGTTGGTGACCTGCAGCGCCTTGGTCATGTTGCCGGCCAGCTCGCCGTCCACGTACCAGCGCCCGTTCACGGCCAGCGCCGGCACGCCGGCCACCTTGTAGGCGTCGGTCAGCTGCGCGGCGCGCTTGGCCTTGCTGGCCACGCCGAAGGAGGTGAAGACTTCCTTGAACTTGGCGCCGTCCAGGCCGTTGGCTCCCGCCCAGGCAATGATGTTGGCGTCGCCGTTCACGTTCTGGCGCTGCTTGTGGATGGCGTCGAAGACCTTCGGCTGGAATTCGTCGACCTTGCCCATGGCTTCGAGCGCGTAGTACAGGCGCTGCTTGGCCTCGACGTCGTTGCCCACGAAAGGCACGGGCACGCGGCGGAACGCCACTTCCTTGGGGGCCGTCTTGAGCCAGGCTTCCAGCTGCGGCTCGAAGTCGTTGCAGTGCGGGCAGTTGTACGAGAAGAACTCGATCACCTCGACCTTGCCCGCCGGCGCGTCGACCGGCACGCGCTTGTCGAGCACCAGGTACTCGGTGCCGGCCTTGGGCGCGCGCGCCTGGGCGTGCGCGGTGTTGCCAGCCAGCGAAAGCAGGCCCAGCGAGGTGGCGGCCAGCGAAAAGTCACGACGTTTCATTGAAAGAGTTCTCCTGTGGGGTACGGCAGACTGAGCCGGCGCGCCGCGCGGAGTTCCCGCAAGCGGCATGCCCAGGACGATCCTGGCGGCGGCCCATGCCGCGCGGCGAAGCTTAAAGAATATCCGTGACGGCTGCCGGCAAGCTCAGCGCTGCACGCGCACGAGCGCCGATTCGAGGCCGCCGCTGTCGAGCCGCTCCTTCAGGCGATCGGCCTCGTCCTTCTTGTTGAACGGGCCCGCGCGCACCCGGTAGACGGTGCGGCCTGCCTGCTCGCGCTCGGTGACCCGGGCCTCCACGCCCATCAGCGACAGCTTGGCGCGCTGTGCCTCGGCATCGTCGGTGGTGCGGAAGGCGCCCGCCTGCACGAAGTACATGAACGGATCGGCACCCGCCGCCGCGCTGTTGCCGCCGGGCGCGGCGGAAGCCGTGGCGGTGCTGCCGCTGTTGCCGCCGGCGCGCGCGCGCGCCAGGTCGCCAAGCGGATCGTTCGATGGCGGCAGGGAATTGGCCTCGGCCGGCACCGGGGCCGGGCGCGCGGGCTTCGGAGCCACCACCACCGGCACCGGCGGAGCGGGCGGCGGCGCCGCACCCGGCGCCACGGCGGCGGTGTCGCCGCCGGCCGGTGGCGCCACCGGACCGGCCGCGGCCGGCGGTGGCTTGGGCGCACCGGCCTTGCCGGCCAGCGGTGCGTTGGGATCCCAGTCGCGGTTCTTGCGGGCTTCGGCTTCGTCCTGCTCGGCGCCGCCGCGCTGGGTCTTGGTCACGAACGGGATCGGCACCTTGGTCACGTAGACCGCGATGCCCAGCGCGACACCCAACCCCAGCACCAGGCCGACGATGAGCCCGATGACGATGTTGCCGCGTTGTCTGGTTGTCTTCTTCATGGTGAGGTTCACATCTTGCTCGGCGCACTGACGCCGAGAATCGCGAGGCCATTGTGCAGCACCTGCGCGGTGGCCGCGACGAGCGCGAGCCGCGCCAGCTTGACCGGCTCCTCGTCGACCAGGATGCGCTCCGCGTCGTAGTAGCTGTGGTAGCTGGCCGCCAGTTCGCGCAGGTAGAAGGTGACGTCGTGCGGCGCGAAATCCTTGGCCGCGGCCGTGAGCATGGCGGGGTACTTGGCCAGCAGCAGCATGAGCGCCTGCGCGGCCGGGCTTTCGAGCGGCGACAGGTCCACGTCCTTGAGGGCGGCCGCGTCGCCGCCCCAGCCCGCCAGCACCGAGCAGATGCGCGCATGAGCGTACTGCACGTAGTACACCGGGTTGTCGTTGTTCTTGGCCACGGCCAGGTCGACGTCGAAGGTGTATTCGGTGTCGGGCTTGCGGCTCAGCAGGAAGAAGCGCACGGCGTCGGTGCTGGTCCACTCGATCAGGTCGCGCAGCGTGACGTAGCTGCCCGCGCGCTTGCTGATCTTGACCTCTTCGCCGCCCTTCATGACGCGCACCATGGTGTGCAGCACGTAGTCGGGGTAGCCCTCGGGAATGCCGACCCCCGCCGCCTGCAGGCCGGCGCGCACGCGCGCAATGGTGCCGTGGTGGTCGGTGCCCTGGATGTTGACCACCTTGTGGAAGCCGCGCTCCCACTTGGCGATGTGATAGGCGACGTCGGGCACGAAGTAGGTGTACGTGCCGTCCTGCTTCTTCATCACGCGGTCCTTGTCGTCGCCGTAGTCGGTCGACCGGAGCCACAGCGCGCCGTCCTGCTCGTAGGTCTTGCCGGCGGCCACGAGCTTTTGCACCGCGGCCTCGACACGGCCGCTGGTGTAGAGGCTCGATTCGAGGTAGTAGTTGTCGAAGCGCACGCGGAAGGCCTGCAGGTCCAGGTCCTGCTCGCGGCGCAGGTAGGCGACCGCGAATTCGCGGATGGAGTCGAGGTCGTCGATGTTGCCGCTGGCGGTGTATTCGCGGTCGTCCGACCTGACGGTCTTCTTCGCCTTGAAGTCTTCGGCGATGTCGGCGATGTAGTCGCCGTTGTAGGCGGGCGCCTTCTCGCCGCTCGGCCATTCGGGGTCGCCGGGCTTGAAGCCGCGGGCGCGCAGTTGGGTGCTGTGGGCCAGCGTCTGGATCTGCACGCCGGCGTCGTTGTAGTAGAACTCGCGCCAGACGGTGTCGCCCTGGGAGGCGCGCAGGTTGCAGATGGCGTCGCCGAGCGCGGCCTGGCGGCCGTGGCCGACGTGCAGCGGCCCGGTCGGGTTGGCCGAGACGAACTCGACCAGCACCTTTTCGCCGGTGGCGGGCTGCCGGCCGAAGGCATCGGCCGCATTCAGCACTTCGCGCACGATCTGCTGCTTGGCTGCGGTCTTCAGGCGGATGTTGAGGAAACCGGGGCCGGCGACCTCGATGGCTTCGACCCACTGGCCGAAAACCGGGGTGGCGAGCAGCGCGGCACTGAGCTCCTCGGCCAGTTCGCGCGGCTTGCGCCCGAGCGGCTTGGCGAGTTGCATGGCGGCCGTGCTGGCGAAATCGCCGTGGGCAGCCACCTTGGGCGACTCGAACGCGGCTTTGGAGCCAGCGCCGGGCGAGAGGGATTCGAGCGTGTTCGCGAGCGCCGCGAGCAGCTCCTGTTTGACCAATAGCATCTGCGAATTTTACCGGGGGCAAACCCGGGCGCCGTTGACCATCGTCATCCGATTGCCGCCTTCGGCCGTTAGAAGCCTCGGCCCCGGGGCGGGGCACCTGTCACAACCCACCTTGCAAGGACATATCACCATGAAGAAGTTCCTTTCCCTGGTCGCCCTGGGCGCCTGTCTCTCCTTCGGCGCCGCGCAGGCACAAGACAAGGCCCCGGCCAAGGCTCCAGCACCTGTCACCGCTCCCGCGGCCACGCCCGCTACGCCTGCCACCCCCGCCGCTCCTGCGGCGGCCACCCCCGCGGCGCCCGCCACCGCAGCAGCCCCCGCCGCCGGCGCAAGCTGCGAATCCAAGGCCATCGACAAGAACGGCAAGCCGCTGGCCGGCGCCGCCAAGGGCAGCTTCATCAAGAAGTGCGAAAAAGACGCCAAGGCCGCCGCAGCACCTGCTTGCGCAGCCAAGGCCGTCGACAAGAACGGCAAGCCGCTGGCCGGCGCCGCCAAGAGCAGCTTCATGAAGAAGTGCGAAAAGGACGCCAAGGCCTGAAGCAGCACTGCGCTCCAGCCTGCGCAAACAGGGCCCGCCGCGTGCGGGCCTTTTTCATGGCCGCGAGGCCGGCTACTTCAGCACGCTCAGCAGGTTGTTGAAGTCGTCGGTCCAGGGGCGGACGCCCGCGCGCAGCACGATCGGCGAGGCCGCGGCGCGCACCGGCTCGCGCGCCAGCACGGCCGGATCGCGCGCCACCAGCACCCAGTCGGTCGGATTGAGCCACCTCGAGGCTTCGGCGTCGTCGCTCACGAGCACGGCATGCAGGCCCTTCAGCCCGGCAATCCGCGCGACCACCGGTGCCAGTTCGAGGAAACGGTTGGTCACATGGAAGGCCACGATGCCATCGGGCTTCATGTGCCGCAGGTAGACGTCCATGGCCTGCGCCGTGAGCAGGTGGGCCGGCACCGCATCGCCCGAGAAAGCGTCCACCGCGAGCAGGTCGAAGCCCTGCGGCGGCTCGCGCTCCAGCGCCAGCCGCGCGTCGCCGAGCACGCGCTCGATGCGCGCGGGGCTGTCGCGCAGGAAGCTGAATTCGCTGTCCGCCAGCTCGAACACCTGCGGGTTGATCTCGTAGATGCGGTAGGCGTCGCCGCTGCGGCCGTAGCTTGCGAGCGTGCCGGCGCCCAGGCCGATCAGCCCCACGCGGCGCGGTCCGGCCGGCGCGGCGGCCATCGCACGCCCGATGCCCGAGGTGGCGCCGTAGTAGGTGGTGGGCTCGCGCCGGCGGGCGGGATCGAGGAACTGCTCGCCATGCTTGATGGAGCCGTGCGACAGCACCCGCACGCTGTCCGAGGGATGGAGGCGCCGCACGTCGAAGGTGATCAGCGCGCCGTGGAAATTGCGCAGCAGGTGGCGCGCGTCCGACCTGTCGCTCGCGATCTGCGCCATCAGGAAGTACGCGCAGCCGGCCGCCAATGCCACGCCGGAAACCCGCAGCCAGATCCGCTGGCGCAGAACGGCGGCTGCGGCGAGCGCCGTCAGCACCAGGCCGATGCCCAGCTCGTAATACGCCGGCAGCACATGCGGCGCCACCAGCCCGACCGTGGCGCCGCCCAGCGCGCCGCCGAGCGCGAGCATCAGGTAGAAGCGCGTGAGATAGCGCGGCGCCGGCCGCAGCCTGGCGGTTTCACCGTGCAGGAACATGCACAGCACGAACAAGCCGCCGACATAGATCGGCAGCCCCGTGCGCACGTCCGAGCCGACGTGGTGCTGCAGCCCGAAGGCGCACAGCAGCAGCACGCCCGCCGCCAGCGGCAGGAAGACGCCGCGCCGGTACCAGCGGTCGCTTTCGAAGCACAGCACGAAGGTGAACAGGTACAGCGACAGCGGCACGATCCAGAGAAACGGAACCGCGGCGACGTTCTGGGTGATGTGGTTGGTCACGGCCAGCAACAGCCACGAGGCCAGTGCCGGCAGCACCAGCCAGAGCAGGCCATCGGACCAGCGCGGCGGCTTGTCGCTGCCGTCGGCGGCCGCGCCCAGGCCGGGCGCCGCGGCAACCGGCACGGCCGCGGGCCAGCGGCAGGCCACGAGCAAGGTCGTGCCGGCGCAAAGCCCCACGAACAGGCCATATCCCCATGACCATCCCGTCGCCTGCTGCAGCAGCGAGCTGCGCGGCTCGATCAGCACCGGATAGCTCAGCAGCGACAGCAGCGATGCCAGGTTGGAGAGCGAGAAATAGCGGTACACCCGCGCGCTCCAGGGCGTGCGCGCCACCCACGACTGCACCAGCGGGCCGGTGGTCGACAGAAGAAAGTACGGAAGGCCGATGGTCGCGAGCAGCAGCCCGAGGATCAGCCACGCCGGGTCTTCGGCGCCCATGGGCTTCCAGCGCGCAGCCACCACGAGCGGAAGGAACGCCAGGCTCGCCAGCAGCAGCCCCACGTGCAGCGCGGCCTGCGCGCGTACGCGAAGGCGGCGCGTGACCCAGTCGGAGTACGCATAGCCGGCGAGCAGCACGGCCTGGAAGAACACCATGCAGGTCGACCAGACGGCGGCCGAACCGCCGAACCAGGGCAGGATCTGCTTGGCGATCAGCGGCTGCACCAGGAACAGCAGGAACGCGCTGCTGAAGATGGTGCCGGCAAACAGGAGCTGGATGCCGGCGCGTTCCATGCGCCTACTTGCCGAAGCCGCGCGCGAGGAACACGGCGACCAGCGGAATCAGCGCGATCAGGTGGGCCTGCACCATCACCAGCCTGCGCGTCTTGCGGATGTCGGCTTCCGCCGGCAGCGTGCCGTTGGCGCGCAGCGCCTTGCGCCAGCGGAAGTAGGTGAGCGTCGGAAAGATCGAGAGCACGCCGACGATGATGAACAAGCCGAGCTTCACATGCAACAGCGGGTTGGTCCAATACCACGCCGTGCCCTTCACGCCCCACACCGTGCGCGCGATGCCGGTGGCCAGCACCGCGATGGCGGCGATGCCGTAGACCATGTCGACCTTGGCGAGCCGTTCCACCACGGCGGCATTGAGCCACTGCACGCGGCACAGGGCCGCTTCGCTCGAGATGAAGACGACCATCGTGAGGATGGCCAGCAGATGCAGGTAGGCGAGGATGGCTTCGAGGGTCATCGATGGCTTTCTTCTTCAATGAGTTGCAAATGCTTGCAGATTGTGCCGCCGCTCGCGCGCTTTACCCCCTGCCGCCCCAGAATTCAGGCCGCCCATACTGCTCCTTGAGGAAATCAAGCCACAGCCGCACCCTCAGCGGCAGGTGCTTGGTGCCCGCGAAGACCGCGTAGATGCCATTGGGCGGCGCGGCGAATTCGTCCAGCAGCGGCACCAGCAGGCCGGCATCGATCTCGGCCTCCACTTCCCAGGTGCTGCGCCACGCGATGCCGTGGCCGGCCAGGCACCAGTCGTGCAGCACCTGGCCGTCGGAACAATCGAGCGGGCCTTCGGGCCGCAGGTAGATCAGCTCTTCGCCGCCCTCCTCGCCGGCGCCGGCCGGGGCGCGCTCCTGTTCCTGGCTTTGAGCGGCGCGCGGAACGCCCGCACCCGTCAGGGTGCGCTCCTGATCCCGCCCCTGGGCTGTGCGCGGAACGCCCGCACCCGCGAGGGTGCGTTCCTGATCCCGCCCCTGGGCGGTCCGCGGAACGCGGAACGCCCAGCCGCGCGTCTGCGAAGCATCGCTCGACAGCGTGAGGCAGGCGAAGCGCGACAGCTCGTTCGGATGCCGCGGCATGCCATGGCGGCGCACGAACTCCGGCGTGGCGACGCAGCGGCGGCGGTTGTCGGCCAGCCGCACGCTGACCAGCGACGAGTCGGGCATGTCGCCCACGCGCACCGCGCAGTCGAAGCTCTCGCCGCGCACGTCGACCACGCGGTCGCTGAGGTTCAGCGAGATCGTGACCTCCGGGTGCAGCGCATGGAAGCGCGGCACCAGCGGCGCCACGTGGCGGCGGCCGAAGCCGGCCGGTGCCGTCACGCGCAGATGGCCGCTGGCCTTGACGCCGCCCGCACTCACGCTCGCCTCGGCATTGGCGAATTCGGTCAGCAGGCGCTGGCAGTCTTCGAGAAAGGCGCTGCCTTCGTGCGTGAGCGTGATGCGCCGCGTGGTGCGCACCAGGAGCTTGACGCCCAGCCGCGCCTCGAGCGCATCGAGCCGCCGCCCCATGATCGCGGGCGCCACGCCCTCGGCCTTGGCCGCGGCCGTGAGGCCGCCGCGGGTCGCCACGGAGACGAAGGATTCGAGTTGCTTCAGGCGGTCCATGGCGCCCGAACTATATCGCCAGGGTTTTGCCCGGGCTCATCCGGTGATGCCGGCCTGGCGCGCCTCGAAGGCGGCGATCTCCTCCTCGCTGTAGCCCACTTCCCTCAGCAGCTCGCCGGTGTGCTCGCCGATGCGCGGCGGCTGCAGGCGGATGCCGGGCCTTTCGCCGTCGAGCGTGAAGGGCATCAGCGGCACCTTGGCCATGTGGCCGTCGTTCATGCGCACCGGTGCAAGGCCGCCGGTGGCGTTCAGGTGCGGGTCGTCGAACAGCGCCTGCGGCTTGGTGATGGGCGCGAAGGGCAGCTCGTTCTGCTCGAACACCGCGCTGAGTTCGGCGGCGCTGTAGCCGGCCAGGTGCGAGCGCAGGATCGGCATCATCCAGTCGCGCGCGAGCACGCGGTCGTTGTTGGTCGCGAGGCGCGGATCGGCCAGCATTTCTTCCAGGCCGAAGGCCTTGCAGAAGATCGCCCACTGCTTGTCGCTCACCGCCGCGAGGAAGATCTGCTCGCCGTCCTTCACGGTGAACACGTCGTACACGGCCCAGGCCGAGATGCGGCTGGGCATCGGGTCGGCCGCACGGCCGGTGGCGGCGAACTGCATCATGTGCTGCGCGACCAGGAACACGTTGTTCTCGAACAGCGCGGACTGCACCTCGCAGCCCTTGCCGGTGAGCTCGCGCTGGCGCAGCGCGGCCATCGCGCCGATGGCGCCGAACATGCCGCCCATGATGTCGTTCACGCTGGTGCCCGCGCGCAGCGGGTCGCCGGCCCGGCCGGTCATGTAGGCCAGGCCACCCATCATCTGCACCACTTCGTCGAGCGCGGTGCGGTGGTCGTAGGGGCCGGGCAGGAAGCCCTTGTGGCTCACGTAGATGAGGCGCGGGTTGAGCTGCTTCAGGCTGTCGTAGTCGAGCCCCAGCTTCTTCATGGTGCCGGGCTTGAAGTTCTCGCTCACGATGTCGGCCGTGGCGACGAGGCGCAGCGCGGCCTCCACGCCTTCGGGCGTCTTGAGGTCGAGCGCGACGCTCTTCTTGTTGCGGTTGAAGGTCGGGAAGAAGCCCGAGCCCGAGCCGAGCAGGCGGCGCGTGCTGTCGCCCTTGATGGGCTCGACCTTGATGACCTCCGCGCCGAGGTCGGCCAGCAGCAGGCCGCAGGTGGGGCCCATCACCATGTGGGTGAACTCGACGACGCGGACGCCGGCGTACGGCAGGGGCTGGGATTCAGGCATGTGCGGTGGTTTCCTGTTGGACGAAGCCCTTGGGCAGGCCGGCCTCGGGCGTCATGCCGTAGACCGGTTCGCCGGGCAGGCCGGCCATGAGCGGCGCGCGCGCCGCAATGAGTTTTTGAATATCAATGCCGGTGCGCACGCCCATGGCCTCGAACATGAAGACGAGGTCCTCGGTGACCGCGTTGCCCGAGGCGCCGGGCGCATAGGGACAGCCGCCGAGGCCGCCGAGCGAGGCGTCGAAGGTGCGCACGCCCTCGTCCCAGGCCGCGAGGCAGTTCGCGATGCCGAGGCCGCGCGTGTTGTGCATGTGGGCGGCGCCGGCGTGCGCGCCGAGCTCGGCGCGCAGGCGCCGGAAGAGCCGGCGCACCTGCGCGGGGTTGGCGTAGCCCACCGTGTCCGACAGGCCCGCTTCTTCCGCGCCGGCCTCGATGCATTGCGCGGCGAGGCGGATCACGTCGTCTTCCGGCACCCGCCCCTGCAGCGTGCAGCCGAAGGCGGTGGAGATGCCGGCCTCGAGCCTCACATGCGGCGCGATCGCGCGGCGCAGCTCGGAGATGGCGCGCACTTCTTCCACCATTTCCGTCGGCGTCTTGCGCACGTTGGCGAGCGAGTGCGCCACGCTGGCCGAGACCGGCATGGTGAGCTTGTGCACGCCCGCTTCGAGCGCGGCCTGCGCGCCCTTGCGGTTGGGCACCAGCGCCATCACGGTGAGGCCGGGCAAGGTGACGGCATGGCGCACCACCTCGGCGGCGTCGGCCATCTGCGGCAGCAATTTGGCGGGCACGAAGGAGGCGACCTCGATCTCGCGCACGCCGGCCGCGTGGAGCGCATCGATCCAGCGCAGCTTGTCGGCGGTCGGCATCGTGGCCTTGACCGACTGCAGGCCGTCGCGCGGGCTGACCTCGCTGATGAGGACATCGGGGGGTGTCATTGGCTTCATCTCCGTTGAGCGGTCGCGGCATCGACCGCTTGACAGTTCTATCTTACAGAACTAAATTCTGTGAAACAGAATTAAACTGCCGATCGACTTTCACTGTCAAGCCCGCCCATGCCTCGCAAAGCCCGAACCGAATCGGTTCCAGACCTCAACGCCGCGCCCGGCGGCGCCGCGGCCGTCGACCGCGCCCTGAGCCTGCTCTCGGCATTCCGGCCCGACGACGAGGCGCTGTCGCTCGCGCAATTCGCCGAGCGCACGCAGCTCTACAAGAGCACGGTGCTGCGGCTCCTGGCCTCGCTCGAACATGCACGGCTGATCCGCCGGCAGGACGATGGCCGCTATGCACTGGGCGCGGAGATCGCGCGGCTGCACGGCCTCTATGCGGCGTCGCTGTCGCTCGAACGCATCGTGCTGCCGGTGCTGCGCGCGCTGGCGGCAACCACGGGCGAGAGCGCGGCCTACCACGTGCGGCAGGACCAGGGCGACAGCTGGGTGCGGCTGTGCCAGTTCCGGGTCGATTCGTCGCATGTGGTGCGCGACCACGTGCGCGCGGGCGACCTGCTGCCCAACGACCGCGGCGCGGGCGCGCGCGTGCTGATCGCCTTCGGCCCCGAAGCCGGGCGCCCCCGCGGCGCCAAAGAGCGCAAGCTGTACGACGCGATCCGCGCCCAGGGCTACTGCGCGCTGGTGGGCGACCGCACGGCCGAGCTGGCCGGCATCTCGGCACCGGTGTTCCATGCCGACGGCAGCCTCGCCGCGGCCGTCACGCTGACGATGCCGGCGCACCGCTACGACGCGCGCCACATCGAGCCGGTGCGCACCGCCGCCCGCGAGCTCAGCGGAATCCTCTGACAAACAAAGGGGAAAAACGCAGCCGCACTGCGATTACCTTCATTTTTGTCACTGATAAATCCCGATCCTGGTTATTACTGATCAGCAAAGTATCGAATAAAGTCCAAGCCATGGATCAACCCGGCGCAGTGCTCTTCGATGCCTACGGCACGCTGTTCGACGTCTACAGCGTCGCGCAGGCGGCCGAGCGGCTGTTCGCCGGCCAGGGGCAGGCGCTGGCCGCGGGCTGGCGCGACAAGCAGATCGAATACACGCGCCTCGTCACCACCAGCAACCATGGCGCGCACTACCGGCCCTTCGGCGAACTCACGCGCGCCGCGCTGCGCTACACCTGCAAGCGGCTGGGCCTCGGCCTCACGGAAGCCGCCGAGCAGCAGCTCATGGACCAGTACCGCACGCTCACGGCTTTTCCCGAATGCCGCGAAGTGCTGCAGGCACTCAAGGACCGCGGCGTGGCCACCGGCATCCTCTCGAACGGCGACCCCGGCATGCTCGATGCCGCCGTGCGCAGCGCCGGGCTCGACGGCTTGCTGGACCACGTGCTGAGCGTCGACGGCATCCGCAAGTACAAGACGCATCCCGATGCCTACCAGCTGGGCGTCGCCGCCACCGGCCTGCCGCCCGGGCGCATCGCCTTCGTCAGCTGCAACGGCTGGGACGCACTCGGCGCCACCTGGTTCGGCTTTCGCACGCTCTGGGTCAACCGCTACCAGCTCCCGTTCGAAGAACTCGGCACGCAGCCCGAACGCATCGGCACCAGCCTGCGCGACGTGCTCGGGTTCTTCTGACAGACACCGCCCCTCGATTCATTCAGCATTGCACCGTTCTCAAGGAGAGAAAAACATGACCGCCCGCACCACCACCCACGGCCTCCAGGTTGCGACCGAGCTCCACCGCTTCATCGAAGACAAGGTCCTGCCCGCCAGCGGCGTGGCCAGCGAGGTTTTCTGGAAAGGCTTCGACGCCATCGTCCATGACCTCGCGCCGAAGAACATCGCGCTGCTGGCCGAGCGCGACCGCCTGCAGAGCGAGCTCGACGCCTGGCACAAGAAGAACCCTGGTCCCATCACCGACATGCCGGCCTACCGCGCCTTCCTCGAGAAGACCGGCTATCTGCTGCCGCAGCCCCAGGGCGTGAAGGCCACCACCGCGAACGTCGATTCCGAGCTCGCGCTGCAGGCCGGGCCGCAGCTGGTGGTGCCCATCCTGAACGCCCGCTATGCGCTCAACGCCGCCAACGCACGCTGGGGTTCGCTGTACGACGCGCTCTACGGCACCGACGCCATTCCCGAAACCGGTGGCGCCGAAAAAGGCAAGGGCTACAACCCCGTGCGCGGCACCAAGGTGATCGAATACGCGCGCAACGTGCTCGACCAGGCCGCACCGCTGGAAAACGGCTCGCACAAGATGGCCACCGGCTACAGCGTGAAGGACGGCAAGCTAGTCGTCGCGCTGCAGAGCAGCAGCACCGGCCTGGCCGACCCCGCGCAGTTCGTCGGCTACCAGGGCGATGCGGCTGCGCCGTCGTCGGTGCTGCTCAGGCACAACGGCATCCACCTCGACATCCGCATCGACCGCAGCACGCCCATCGGCAAGAGCGACGCGGCCGGCGTGAGCGACCTGGTGCTCGAAGCCGCGCTCTCGACCATCCTCGACCTCGAGGACTCGGTGGCCGTGGTCGACGCAGCCGACAAGGTGGTCGCGTACTCGAACTGGCTCGGCATCGTGCAGGGCACGCTGACGGAAGAAGTCGCCAAGGGCGGCAAGACCTTCACGCGCGGCCTCAACCCCGACCGCGAATACATCGGCGCCGACGGAAAGCCCGTGAAGCTGCACGGCCGCTCGCTGATGTTCCTGCGCAACGTGGGCCACCTGATGACCAACCCGGCCGTGCTGTACGCGGGCGGCAAGGAGATCCCCGAAGGCATCCTCGATGCCGTGGTCACCACCACCATTGCGATGATCGACCTGAAGCGCAAGGGCAACTCGCGCACCGGCAGCATCTACATCGTCAAGCCCAAGATGCACGGCCCGGCCGAAGTGGCCTTTGCGAGCGAGCTGTTCGGCCGCGTCGAGCAGCTGCTCAGCCTGCCCGCCAACACCGTGAAGCTCGGCATCATGGACGAGGAGCGCCGCACCAGCGTGAATCTCAAGGCCTGCATTGCCGAGGCCGCCGCGCGCGTGGCCTTCATCAACACCGGCTTTCTCGACCGCACCGGCGACGAGATGCACACCGCCATGCACGGCGGCCCGATGATCCGCAAGGGCGACATGAAGTCCAGCGCGTGGATCGGCGCCTACGAGAAGAACAACGTGCTGGTCGGCCTCTCGTGCGGCCTGCGCGGCAAGGCGCAGATCGGCAAGGGCATGTGGGCCATGCCCGACCTGATGGCCGCCATGCTCGAGCAGAAGATCGGCCACCCCAAGGCCGGCGCCAACACCGCCTGGGTGCCCTCGCCCACCGCCGCCACGCTGCATGCGCTGCA
>Ga0209051_1002178_pt1 | contig 14523 bp, 12 predicted proteins | sample AraplaCvi_mMS_r2_2_FD_184286 | JGI IMG/M metagenome (GOLD analysis project Ga0209051, IMG submission 184286) | Arabidopsis root microbial communities from North Carolina, USA - plate scrape MF_Cvi_mMS_r2 (SPAdes) (version 2) | ecosystem: Host-associated > Plants > Roots > Endosphere | place...
AAGACGACAAGGGCGTTCAGCCGGTCTACCAGCCGACCCCGATCATCCGCGAAGCGGTGCTCAAGAAAAACCCGAACATCGAGGCGGTGCTGAAGCCGGTCTTCGCCAAGCTCGACCTCGTCACCCTCCAAGACCTCAACGGTCGCGTGCAGGTGGGCGGCGAGCCGGCCAAGGCGGTTGCCGAGGACTTCCTCAAGAAGAATGGCTTCCTGAAGTAATTCCTTTTCGGTGCGGTTTCGTGCCAACATGGGCCGGGCGCTCGAGCGCCCGGCTTTTTCATCGGTCATGGATCGGCAGTGAGGGCAGGGGCGTTTGAGAGTTCGGTTCGATAAGCTCGGTTTCGTCATCGCCCTTCTTGCCGCCTATGGCGCCCTCTGGTCGCCCTTTGCGACGCTCAAGCCCAACCGCATCGTGCAGGGACAGGCGGAGGCCATGCTTCAATCGCTGCCGGCCTGGGCGGGCTGGAGCCTAGCCGGCCTGCTCGTTGCCGCGACTGCCGCGGCACTGTTTCGTACGTCGCCGTGGATTAAGCTGATTGCTGCCGTCGCAGCGCTTGCGGCGCTGACGCTTGCGATCGGGTATGCGGCGACCTTCCTGACGCCGGCTGGCAATACCTATGCCCGTGTCTCTCCCGCCTCCGGCTTCTGGATCCTGCTGTTCGCCTTCGCGCTTCTGGCCGCCGATGCCATCACGCGGCTTGAGCCGCCGCCGGGAATGCGGGTGCTGTTCCTGATCCTGGCGGCGGTCGGGGTCGGCGCTCTGCTGATGTCGGGGAGCTGGAACGGGCTGTCGATCATGAAGGAATATTCCGGCCGCGCCGATGTCTTCTGGGTCGAGGCGGGCAAGCATGTGGAACTGGCGCTCGGCTCGCTGTTTGCGGCGGTTCTCGTCGGGCTGCCGCTCGGCATCCTCTGTCATCGGGTGACGCCGCTCAGGGACGGCGTCCTCAACACGCTGAACCTCGTTCAGACCATCCCGTCTATCGCGCTTTTCGGCTTGCTGATCGCGCCGCTCGGCTGGATTGCCGCGAATGTGCCGGGTGCGGCGGCAATCGGTATCCGTGGCATCGGGGTGGCGCCTGCCTTCGTGGCGCTGTTTCTTTATTCGCTGCTGCCTGTTGTCGCCAATACGGTCGTCGGGCTTGCCGGCGTGCCGCGCGCGGCCAACGACGCCGCACGGGGTATCGGCATGACCGGCCGCCAGCGGCTGTTCAAGGTCGAGTTTCCGCTGGCGCTGCCGGTCATCCTGACGGCGATCCGTATCGTGCTCGTCCAGAACATCGGCATGGCGACGATTGCCGCGCTGATCGGCGGCGGCGGTTTCGGCGTGTTTGTCTTCCAGGGCATCGGCCAGACGGCGATGGATCTGGTTCTGCTCGGCGCCGTACCGACCGTGGCGCTTGCCTTTGCCTCGGCCGTCGTCCTCGACGCGCTGATCGAAATGAACTCCCGCGTCCCCAACGGAGCCAGATCCGCATGATCGAGATCGACGCCATCACCAAGCGCTATGACGGCGTAACCGTCGTCGACAATGTCTCGATGGTGATCGAGCCGCGCACCGTCACGGTCGTCGTCGGCACGTCCGGTTCGGGCAAGACGACGCTGATCCGGATGATCAACCGGCTGGTGGAGGCGAGCGAGGGCGCCATCCGGCTCGACGGCGAGGACAACCGGTCGATCCCCGGCTACGAGTTGCGCCGCCGGATCGGCTACGCCATCCAGGGGCACGGCCTTTTCCCGCACCGGACGGTGGCGCAGAACATCGCGACCGTGCCGGGCCTGCTCGGCTGGACGAAGGCCCGGATCGACGCCAAGGTCGAGGAATTGCTGACGCTCTTCCAGCTCGAGCCGAAGACGTTCGGACCGCGTTATCCGCACGAACTTTCGGGTGGCCAGCAGCAGCGCGTCGGCGTTGCCCGGGCGCTCGCGGCCGAGCCGAACGTGCTGCTGATGGACGAGCCCTTCGGGGCGCTCGACCCCATCATCCGCGCCAAGGCGCAGGAGGACCTGCTGGCGATCCAGAAACATTTCGGCACGACGATCGTGCTCGTCACCCATGACATGAACGAGGCCTTCCATCTGGCCGACAAGATCGCGGTGATGGACAAGGGCAGGGTGGTGCAGTACGGGCCGCCGGCCGAATTGGTATGTTCGCCGGCCACGCCCTTCGTCGAAACCCTGATTGGCGATGCGGAGCGGCCGTTCCGCCTGCTATCGATCGCAAAAACCGGTGCTGCGGTCGAACCGGGCGAGGCGGAAGGGGCGCCGATCCGCGAAGACAGGAGCCAGCAGGAAGCGCTGGCCGATCTCATCTGGAGCGGCCGCAACGCGCTTCCCGTCATCTCGAAGACCGGTACACCGATGGGCCGGGTCACCCTCGACGCAATCCTCAAGCGCGCCGCGAGGCAACGATGAGGGAGTGGGTGCCGACCCTTCTGCGAGGCCTTCTGCTTGTCGTGCTGATCGCTTTCCTGCTGTCGCCGGGAAGCTTCGAGCCGCTGCTGAAGCCGCTTGTACAGCCGAACGCGCCGGCGATCTACAATCAGGGCAGCCTGCTCAGCCTGACGCTGCTGCATCTGCGGACCGTGTTTATTGCGACGCTGGCGGCGACGATCATCGCCGTGCTTCTGGCGATCCTCGTCACCAGGCCGTTCGGGGCGGAGTTCCTGGCTCTGTCCCGCAGCCTGGTGAATATCGGCCAGACGTTTCCGCCGGTCGCGGTGCTGGCGCTCGCCGTGCCGGCCGTCGGTTTCGGCGAAAAACCGACGCTGATCGCGCTGTTTCTCTACGGCCTTCTGCCGATCTTCGAAAATACCCTGACCGCACTCACCAATCTTCCGCGGTCGGTAATGGAGGCGGCACGGGGTTCCGGCATGACCCCTTTCCAGCGGCTCCTCCAGGTGGAACTGCCATTGTCGCTGCCGATCATCGTCGCGGGCGTCCGGCTTTCGGTGGTGATCAGCCTTGCGACCGCGACGATCGGTTCGACGGTCGCAGCAAAGACGCTCGGCGAAGTGATCATCGCTGGGCTGCAGTCGAACAACCTGGCCTTCGTGCTGCAGGGCGGCCTGATCGTCGGCGCGCTTGCGGTGCTGATCTATGACGGGCTCTCGGCCGTCGAAGCGATGATCGCCCGTCGGACGGGGACGGCCTAGCTAGCCGTGGCTGGAATCGGTCGGTACGACCGGTTCCGTATCCTGTTTCAGGTTGCCGCGATGGAAGATGAAAAGTCCGGCAACAACGATGATGCCGGCGCCTGCAAGCGTCTGCACATCCGGAAAATCGCCGAAGAAGATCCAGCCGAGCACGATCGCCCAGAGCAGCAGCGTATATTGCAGCGGCGCGAGAACCGAGGCGGGCGCGAGCTTCAGCGAACGGGTGATCAGCAGATGCGCGGCGCAGGAAACGATGCCGAGCAGCAGCAGGGCAAGCAGTTCGCCGGTATTGAACGGGCTCCAGTTGCCGATGGTCAGGAACGCGCCGGCCACGAGGCAGGCGAGCGTCTGCCAGGTGACGAGCGTCGCGTCGGGCGTCGAGCGGAGCATGCGGTTCAGCACCAGCGTCAATGCAAAGGAAAGGCTGCCGATGAGACCGAAGATCGACGGCAATGACAGCATTTCGGAAGAGGGACGCAGCGCGATCACAACGCCGATGAAGCCGATCAGGACCGCGAGCCAGCGCCGCCAGCCGATACGCTCGCCGAGCAGGAAATGCGAGAGCGCCGCGACATAGATCGGACCGGCCATATAGAAGGTCATGACGTCCGCGAGCGGCAGGTAGGCGACTGCGGCATAGAAAAGCCCGGTATCGGCGGTCGAGAGGACGATGCGCAGCACATGCAATGGCGGCTTCTCGACCTTGTAGAGCGCCGAAACCGGCTGGCGGCTGAGCATCGGCCCGAGCACGAAGAACGCCCCGATCGAGCGGATCAGCAAGACCTGGCCGACGGAGAAGCTCGCCACCAGCCACTTGCCCATGGCATCGTTCAGCGCAAACATGAAATCGCCGAGCAGCATCAGCAATATGCCTGCCAGGACTGCATTGCCTACCATCGGCGAGGCCGCTCTTCTGTTCATGATACCCGAGCGCTCCCGACTCTGATCCTGTAATTCGAAAGCCGGGACTTACCCGGCGAGCCTGCCACCTTGCAAGGGTTTTGGTGCACCGGTGGTTGTCGGAAAGCTGATCGGCAGGCCGCGCAAAACGCGTACCGCGAGAAACGCGAAACATTCCGCTTCCACCGCGTCGCCGCGCCAGCCGAGGGTATCGGCGGAAACGGCTTTGACGCCGGCGCGGCTTTCGATCATCGACATGATCGTCGGATTGTGGCGGCCGCCGCCCGAGACGATCAGCCGCTTCGGACGGTGCGGCAGAAGATCGAGCGCCTTGCCGACGGCCGATGCCGTGAAGGCCGACAGCGTCGCCGCGCCGGTGGCATCGTCGAGACCATCCGCCATGGCGGCGGTGAAGTCGAAGCGGTCGAGCGATTTCGGGTAAGGTGCCGTGAGATAGGGATGCTGGAGAAGCTTCGCCAGGCGTTCCTCATCCACTTTGCCGGAGGCGCCGAGCGCGCCGTTGCGGTCCATCTCACCGAGCCCGCGCGCCTTGATGAAATCGTTGAGCGGCGCATTGGCCGGACCGGTGTCGAAGGCGATAACCAAGTCCTTGCCATCCCACCAGGTGATGTTGGCGACGCCGCCGAGATTGAGCACGGCGGTATCGCCGCTCGTATCGACGCCGCGCAGCAGGGCGGAATGATAGGCGGCGGCAAGCGGTGCGCCCTGGCCGCCGGCGCGAACATCCGCCGAGCGGAAATCGTAGGCGACCCTGGTGCCGAGGATCGAAGCCATCAGTTCCCCATCGCCGAGCTGGCGGGTGTCGCCGATCCGCTCCTTCGTTGGCGCCCGGTGCAGGACGCTCTGGCCGTGGAAGCCGACGATGCCGATATCGGCCATGGTGAGCCCCGTGCTCTCGACAAGGTCCCTGACCGCGTAGGACTGCGCCTTGGTCAGCGCTTCCTCGGCCTCGCGAAAAATTGCCGGATCCGGTCCTTCGAAATTCCAGACCCGGGCCTGCGCGAGCGTTTCCTCAAGCAGGGTGCGGATTTCCGGCGGATAGGGGGCGAGCGTATAAGCGCCAAAAGTCTCGATCGTCTCGCCGTCGGTCTTCAGGAGAGCCACGTCGATATTGCCGTCGAGAACGGTTCCGGTCATCAGGCCGACGGCCCAGATTGGCTCCATGGTCCAGCTCCTCTCAAGACTGGTAGACGAGATTGCCGACCGCCTGTCTCAGCGCCAGGATGCCGCTGTTGAAATGGCGGGTCGGGTGAATGCGATTGGTCAGCAGTGTTGCGGCGCGCCCCCTGTCGAAATCGACCAGCAGGCTTACCCCGGTGAAGCCGGTATGGCCGATCGTGGCAGGGCTGCAGGTCGTGCCGCCCCACCAGTCGGCATAGGGATGTTCCCAGCCATGCGTCCGCTTGTTGGAGAGCGGCGTGCGCATCAATGCGATAGCGCTTTTCGAGGCACCGGTGCCGTCGAGCAGGCTTTCGGCGAAATCGAGAACCGATGTCACCGTGCCGAACAGGCCGGCATGGCCGGAACCTTGAAGCGCCGAGCAGTTGTCGTCATGCACTTCACCTGACAGCACCCGATGCCGCCAGGTGCAGTCTTCGGTTGCGGCCGAATGTTCCGGATCGGCGGACCAGGCGAAGCCCTGGCCCGGGTCGAGGTCGCGCAGCGTCTTTTTCGTCAGCCGTTCCAGCGCGAAGCCGAGCAGGATGAAGTTGATGTCGGAATAGACCGGCGGGCCGGCTCTCCAATCCCGCTGTAGGATGAAGGCGCGCAAAAGGTCCGGGTCGCGGCCGTAGGTATAGATCGGCTCCACGGCAGGGAAGGGCGTCTGGTGGCCGAGGCACTGGCGGAAGGTGATCTTCCGCTCCCAGGCATCGGCATCGTACTGGCGCAAATCCGGCAGCAGGGCGGTGAGCGGAGCATCGAGATCGATGACGCCTTCATCGGCAAGTTTCAGGATGCGCGTCGTGGTGAAGATCACCTTGGTGAGCGATGCGAGATCGAACCAGGTTTCCTCGGTCATCGGACGCGTGGCAGGAACGATCTGCGCCGAGCCGATGGCACGGGTCAAACGGCCATGTTTGAGATCGACGATGCCGAGCACGCCACCGGGGATGCGTTTGTCGCTTACGGCCGCCGCGAGCGGGGCGAAGGCGCGTTCGAAGACGGCGGCAAGTTCGGGACTGGCGGAAGCTCTGTCGCCCATGATGCTCGATCCTCAGACTTCCGCTCTGACTTGATGATCGGCCCCATATATCCGCCACTTGGCGGGCGGCGGTTCGAAGCCTTGCGGGCGAACCAGCGACGGGACCTGGCGTGTGTCGAGTTCGAAATGCTGGTTGCGGCGTTCGATGCTCGGCACGGCGGAAATCAGGCGCTTCGTGTAAGAGTGCTGCGGGTTCGACAATACCGATGCGGCGTCGCCGATCTCGACGATCTGGCCGGCATAGAGCACAGCAATGCGGTGGGCGATACGCTCGACGACCGCCATGTCATGCGACACGAAGAGGTAGGCGAGGCCGTATTCGTGCTGCAGGTCGACCAGCAGTTCCAGCACTTTGGCCTGGACCGAGACGTCCAGCGCCGAGACCGCCTCGTCGAGCACGACGATCGACGGATTGAGCATCAGCGCGCGGGCGATGCAGAGGCGCTGGCGCTGGCCGCCGGAAAATTCGTGCGGGTAGCGCAGCAGGCTGTTTTCGGGCAGGCCGACGCGCTTCAGCAGCGCGACCATTTTCGCGCGGGTCTCGGCGTCGATCCGGCCGCCGGCGGCGATCACCGGTTCCGCGAGAATGCTGTCGATCCTCAGGCGCGGATTGAGAGACGCGTAGGGGTTCTGGAAGACCATCTGCACGGAGGGATCACTGCCGTCGACGATCGCGCCATTATTGGCGGAAAAGCTGCCGCGGGTCGGCTTCACGAGGCCAAGGATGGCGCGCGCGGTCGTCGATTTGCCTGAGCCGCTTTCGCCGACGATCGCCAGCGTCTCGCCCGGCATCAGGTCGAAGCCGACATTCTCGACCGCATGGACCGAACCCGGCGAGCGGGTAAGAATGCTGCCCGCGACCTTGAAGCGCACCGTCAGTCCGTCGACCTTCAGGGCGGGTACGATCGCCTCGGATTTTTCCCGGCTGAAATCGGAGCGGGCGGCGCGGCCGGATTCGAAATGCGGCACGGCGCTGAGGAGGTGCCGGGTATAGGGATGTTTCGGCTGGTCGAGGACGTCGCCGAGCGGACCCTGTTCGACCGCTTCGCCGGCCTGCATGACCATGACCTTGTCGGCAATGCCGGCGACCAGACCGATATCGTGGGTGATGAAGATCATCCCCATGTCGGTCTCGCGCTTCAGCTCGCCGAGCAGCGCCATGATCTGCGCCTGCACCGTAACGTCGAGTGCGGTTGTCGGCTCGTCGGCGATCAGCAGGCGCGGATTGCAGGCGAGCGCCATGGCGATCATCACGCGCTGGAGCATGCCGCCCGAAAGCTGGTTCGGCGTGTATTTAAGGCGTCGCGCGGCATCGGGAATGCGGACGCGGTCGAGCGCGTCCTTTGCGGCAGCCGTCGCCTGCGTGCCGGTCAGGCAGCGATGCAGTCGGAAGGATTCCTCGATCTGGGTGCCGATCGTCAGTACCGGGTTGAGCGAGGTCATCGGTTCCTGGAAGATCATGCCGATCTCGGAACCGCGGATCTTTTCGAGCACAGGCTCTTGCGCTCCAGTGATGTCGAGGATGTTGCCGTCGGCGCGTTTCAGGGCGATCGAGCCGCCGATGATGCGGCCGCCGCCGAAATCGACAAGCCGGTTGACGGAGAGCGCGGTCACGGATTTGCCGGAGCCGCTTTCGCCGACGATCGCCAGCGTTTCGCCGGCATCGAGGTCGAAGCTGACGCCCTTGACGATCTCGTTTGCCCGAGGATCACGGCCGAAACCGACGCGCAGGCTGGATACCGAGAGAAGCGGTGTCATGGCGCGGACCTCCGCGTCTTGGGGTCGAGGATATCGCGAAGGGCGTCGCCGAGCAGGTTGAAGCCGAGGATGCTGATCATGATGGCGACCGCCGGGAAGATCAGCATCCAGGGCGCGTTTTCCATCAGGTTGCGGCTGTCGGCGAGCATGAGACCGAGCGAGGAGGCCGGCGGCTGGGTGCCGAGGCCGAGGAAGCTCAAACCGGCCTCGGTCAGCAGCGACCATGCCAGCGCCAGCGTCACCTGGACGGTCAGCGGCGCGACGAGGTTGAGGAGCAGGTGCCGGGTCAGGATATAGCGCCGGCTGGAGCCGAAGGTCCGTGCGGCGTCCACGAATTCGCGGGCCTTGATGGACAGCGCCGGACCCCGCACCACGCGGGTGAAGATCGGCGTGTAGACGATGGCGATCGCCGCGACGCTGGTCCAGGTCCCGGGGCCGACAACGGCAATGATCAGCAGGGCGAGCAGGATGGCCGGGAAGGCGAGCAGCACGTCCATGATGCGCATCACGAGCCCGTCCCAGGCCTTGCCGAACCAGGCGGCCGTGAGGCCGAGCACGGTTCCGGCAAAGGTGGCGATCGCCACCGAGCAGAAGGCGACGAGGAAGGACTGGCCGATGCCATTCATCAGGCGGCTCGCGACATCGCGTCCGAACAGGTCAGTGCCCATCCAGTATAGGGCGCTCGGCGCATGCAGGCGGTCGATGCGGAACTGCTGCAGAGGATTGTGCGGGGTGATGCCGGACATGCCGAGCAGCGCCACGACGACGTAGAGCAGGACGATGGTCCCGCCGATCCTGCCGCTGGGATGGCTGAAAATTGCACGCAGCATCGACATCAGTTGCCCTCTCCGAGCCGGATGCGGGGATCGAGCGTCACATAGAGGAGATCGACGAGCAGGTTGACCACCAGGAAGTTGAAGGCAATGAAGAGGACGCAGCCCTGCACCAGGGCGTAATCACGCTGCAGGATCGCTTCGAGGACGAGACGGCCTAGGCCGGGCAGGGCGTAGATCTGCTCGACCAGCACGGCGCCGCCGAGCAGGTAACCGAATTCGACGCCGCTGAGCGTCACGACCGGGATCAGCGCGTTCGGCAGGGCATGGCGCCAGATAACGCTGCGTTTCGGCACGCCCTTCGAACGGGCGGTGCGGACATAGTCGTCGGAAAGCACATCGAGCATTGCGGAGCGCGAGATGCGGGTGACCGAGGCGGCGAAGGCAAAACCAAGCGTGATCGCCGGCAGGATCATCTGGCCGAGATTGCGCAAGGGGTCGGTGAACAGCGGCGTGAACTCGCCCATGGTCGGCAGGATGCCGAAACCGGCCGACAGCGCGTAGATGATCAGCAGGCCAACGACGAAATTGGGGGTCGACTGGCCGATCATCGCAAAGATCCGCACTGCAAGATCGGACATCTTTTCGTTGCGGGTGGCGGCGAACACGCCGGCCGGCAGGCCGACGAGAAGCGCCACGCACATCGACATCAGGGCGAGCTGCAGCGTCAGCGGGAAACGTTCGAGGATGATGGCGAGGGCCGGCTTGCCGTGGATGACGGAAATGCCGAGATCGCCCTGGAGGACGCCGAGGAGCCAGCTCCAGTATTGTACCAGGATCGGCTTGTCGATGCCGAAATAGGCGGCCAGCGCCGCCCTCTGGGCAGGCGTCAGAAGGCCCGCCTCGGTGCCGAGCATCGCGGTGATCGCGTCGCCCGGCACCATGCGGATTGCGAAGAACACGAGGATGGAAACCCCGAGCATCACGAGCGGAAACGTCAACAGCCGTCGCGCCAGGTAACTCATTCGTGCAACAACCTCGTATCCGTCATGCTTTCGCGATTACTTCAACGTGACCTTGCTCAGGCCGAACAGCGAACCTTCCGGTGTCGGCACGAAGCCCTGAACGTTCTTCTGCTGGGCGGTATAGCTGTAGGACGTATAGAGCCAGACCCAGGGCGAGACCTCGACGAGGTGCTTTTCGAAATCGGCGAAGATCGCCTTGCGCTTGGCCGGATCGGTCTCGACGCGGCCCTTCTGCATCAGGCTGTCGAGCGTGTCGTCGATATAGTTCGCCACCTTCTGCAGATTGCCGGTCTTCGTCCAGTAGCGGTTATACATCGGATAGGGGTCGGCGCGGCCGCCGTTCAGCGCCACCGCCATGTCGAAATCGCCCTTCAGCCAGGTGTCCACATAGACGTTGAGCTCCATCATCTTGATGTTGAGCTTGACGCCGATCTCGGCGAGCTGCGACTGCAGGACCTGCGCTTCGGCGGCGGCCGTTGCCGGTTCGCCGTTGGCGGCGATCACGGTGGCGGAGAAGCCGCTCGCGAAGCCGGCATCGGCCATCAGCTTCTTCGCCTTGGCGATATCCTTCTTGTAGCAGAACAGCGTCGAGGCATCGCTGGTATAGCCCGGCATGGTCAGCGGGCCGGTGACCTTGCCTTCGCCAACGGAAGCCGTGTCGAGCACGTCCTGGCGGTCGACGGCGCAGGAGATCGCCTGGCGGACGGCGAGGTTGTCCATCGGTTTGCGCGACGCATTGAGCTGCAGCACGTGATAGGCGAGAACCGGCATGCGGTTCAGTTGCAGGCTGGGCTCTTTCGGCACGAGCGTCGCGACGAGCGGATCGTTGATCAGCGCGAAATCCACCTGCTTGGTGCGGAGCGCCGCGAGGATCGCGGTCTCGTCCGGCAGGACGCTGATGTCGATGCCGTCGACCGCCACCTTGCCGCCGGCCCAGTCCTTGTTTGCGGAGAGCGTTTCCTTGGAGTTGGGCTCCCACTTGTCGAGCTTGAACGGGCCGGAGCCGAGTGCCTTGGTGCCGATCGTGCCTGCGGCGATCTCGGCAGCCGGGACGATCGCAGCGTTGATGCTTGCCATGGCGGCGAGCAGCGGCACGTCGGGCTGCGACAGCTTGAAGACGACCGTCTTGTCGTCCGGCGTCTCGATCGAGGCGATCGACAGGTAGTTGGCGCGCGCGGCGGCGGCGGTCTTTTCGTCGAGAACGCGTTCGAAGGACGCCTTGACGTCGGCGGCGGTGACCGGCTTGCCGTCCTGGAACTTTGCATTCGGGTTGAGCTTGAAGGTCAGCTGCTTGGCGTCGGGCGTGAATTCCCAGGAGGCCGCGACGGCCGGGACGATCTGCAGATCCTTGTCGAAGCGAACCAGCGGCTCATAGATCAGCTCCAGCAGGCGGATCGACGAAAACGCGGTCTGCTTGTGCGGATCAAGGCCGGTCGCATCCTGCTTCCAGGCCATTTTCAGCGAGGCGGCGGATGCCGGCGAGGCGATTGCCGTCGCGCCGATGGCGACGGCCAGTGCGAGGCCGGACAGCAGTTTGGTCGAAAGATGTCTTCCCATTTTATGCTCCCTCTTTTGAGATCTCTTCGTCATCCCGGCCAGTCACATTCAAACGGCCGCGGTCCTCATTCGGCAGCTTTACGCTGTCTTCCCATCAATTGCCTTGCGGAGGAAGCCTCCGGCATCGTCGAGTGCTGCGCGCGCCGTATCGACATCCATTCCCGTCAGCGCGATCAGGATCGCCAGTTTGACGTCGTTGCCGGTGAGGTCAAGCGCACGGCGTGCCTCCTCGGCCGTGCAGCCGGTCGCCTGCATGACGATGCGCGCGGCGCGGGCGACGAGCTTCTGGTTGCTGGCGTGCACGTCGACCATCAGGTTCTGATAGGTCTTGCCGATGCGGATCATGCTGGCGGTGGTCAGCATGTTGAGCACGAGTTTCTGGGCGGTGCCGGATTTCAGCCGGGTCGAGCCGGTCAGGATTTCCGGGCCGACGACCGGTGAAATGGCGATGTCTGCGATATCGGCGATGACGGCGTCGGGATTGCAGGAGAGGGCCACCGTTCTGGCGCCAAGCTCCCTGGCGTAGTTCAATGCGCCGATAACGTAAGGAGTGCGGCCGCTGACGGCGATGCCAACGACGACGTCGTCGGCGGTCAGGCCGATGTCCAGAAGGTCCTGCCGGCCCTGTTCCGGGCTGTCTTCCGCACCTTCGACGGCATGGCGTAGCGCGTAGTCACCGCCGGCGATCAGGCCGACGACCATGCCTTCCGGAACGCTGAAGGTCGGCGGGCATTCGGAAGCGTCGAGGACGCCGAGACGGCCGCTTGTGCCGGCGCCGATATAAATCAGCCGCGCGCCCTTTTGAAAGGCGCGAACCACTTCATCGACGGCTTCGGCGATCTGCGGGATGACCTTTTCGACCGCAGTCGCGACACCCTTGTCTTCCTCGTTGATCTCGCGGAGGACGTCGACGGTCGGTAGCAGGTCGATATCCATGGAGCGGGGATTGCGGTCTTCCGAAACAAGTCTTTCCAGTTCGGATATCAGCCGTTCGTCGCTCATGACCCTGCCTTCGAGATCGGGGTCCGGTGCAGCGCTTCGCAGGATCTGCGTCATACGAGGTTGCTCCTCACCCTTCGTTGCCTTTCCCAAAGGATTAGGATCATCCATTCCACGAGTCAATCGAGTATTGGAATATATTATTCCTTGTTGCCTGGATTTATCGGGGGAGCAGGATCGAGGCTCAGGAAGCTTGTATGGCCTTGCGGGCGAGGATGATCGCGCCCGAGACGGCATCGCCGTCGGCGGGTTTCAGGCGGCGGCGGACATCGGGTGCCAGCCAGGCCTCAAGCGGGCTCGACAGGCCCCCCAGCAGCGTCACGCGAGGGGCCCCCTGGTCGAACAGGGTGCGCACCAGCGTGTCGATCTGTTCGGCGGCACTCTGAACGATACGACGGCCGGCGGAATCGCCCTGGTCCGCATGGCGCATGACCATCGGCGCGAGCGAGGCGTAGTCGGTTGCCGACGAGCGGTCCATCCAGGCTATGGCTTCCCCCGGATCGTTCTGGAAGCGCTGCATGACTTCGATCAGAAGAGCAGTCTTTTCCATCCGCCCGTCATTGGCTCGCAACGCAAACTGGATGGCTTTCAGGCCGAGATCGGCGCCGCTGCCTTCATCGGAGATCGGGAAGCCGTAACCACCGACGCGCAGGCTGCGCCCTTCGGCGAAACCAAGTCCGATCGAACCTGTGCCGGCAATCACGATCGCACCGTCGCGGCCCGAATGGGCACCGAGGCAGGCGCCCATGCCGTCGCTGACGAAATCGATGCTGGCGAATGGATGCGGGATCGCCATCAACGCTTCGACCGACCCCTTGCGTCCGGTGCCGGCAAGGCCGACGCCCACATGGGTGCGGGCTACCTCGTCGGGTCCGAAGCCTGCTTCGTCGAAGGCTGCGTTGAAGGCACGAGAGATCGAAGCCCAGGCCTCCTCGATACCGAGACGTGTCGTGGCGGGGCCCGAAAGGCCTTGTCCCAGCACCACGCCGGATCCGTCCTCGATACGGGCGCGGCAGCCGGTCCCGCCGCCGTCGACGCCCAGGAAAAAGTGCTCTGTTCCGGTCGTCATGCGCTGAGCCGCTCGATATCGGCGCCGCACTGGCGAAGCTTGCGGTCGAGTTGTTCGTAGCCGCGATCGAGATGGTAGACCCGGTTGATGATCGTTTCGCCCGATGACACGAGCCCGGCCAGTACCAACGACACGGAGGCGCGCAGATCCGTCGCCATCACCTGCGCGCCTTTCAGCGGCGCGCCGCCGCGCACCAGCGCGGTGGTGCCCTGCAGCGCCACGTTGGCGCCGAGACGCATCAGTTCCGGCACGTGCATGAAGCGGCTTTCGAAGACCGTTTCGCGGATAAGCGACGCACCTTCCGCGCAGGCGGCAAGGGCCATGAACTGTGCCTGAAGATCGGTCGGGAAGCCCGGATAGGGTTCGGTGGTGATGTCTGTCGCCCGGAGCGGCCCCTCGCGCGAAACGACGAGGCCGCGGTCGCTCGGCCAGATGCTGACGCCCATCGCTTCCAGCACCTGCACGATCGAGGCCATGTTTTCCAGGCGCGCATTGGTGAGTTCGAGCATGCCGCCGGTAATCGCGGCCGCCACGGCATAGGTTCCGGCTTCGATCCGGTCGGGGATGCCGTGATGTTTCGCCGGCTGCCAGGTCGTGGCACCTTCCACCAGGATGCGATGGGTTCCGGCGCCTTCGATGCGCGCGCCCATGGCGATCAGGCAGGCGGCGAGGTCCGCGACCTCCGGCTCGCGGGCGGCGTTGAGAATCTCGGTTTCGCCTTTGGCGGCGGTGGCTGCCATCATCGCCGTCTCGGTGGCGCCGACCGAGGGAGAGGGAAGCACGATGCGTCCGCCCTTCAGGCCGCCCGGTGCCGAAGCGACGATCAGGCCGCTCTCGATATCGATATCCGCTCCGAGCGCTGCGAGCGCCTTGATATGCATGTCGACCGGACGCGCTCCGATGGCGCAGCCGCCGGGGAGCGAGACGCGCGCCTGGCCGAAACGGGCGAGCAACGGCGCCAGAACCAGCACGGTCGCGCGCATCTTGCGGACGGTGTCGTAGGAGGTTTCTTTCGAGACGATCGCCTTCGCATCGACGATGGTGGACTGGCCGTTGCGGGTGAC
>Ga0209051_1002180_pt1 | contig 14504 bp, 16 predicted proteins | sample AraplaCvi_mMS_r2_2_FD_184286 | JGI IMG/M metagenome (GOLD analysis project Ga0209051, IMG submission 184286) | Arabidopsis root microbial communities from North Carolina, USA - plate scrape MF_Cvi_mMS_r2 (SPAdes) (version 2) | ecosystem: Host-associated > Plants > Roots > Endosphere | place...
GCGAAGAAGCTCGAGGGCGCGCGCCAGCTCGCCCGTGAGAACCCGACCGCCGTCGCCAACATCGTGCGCGGCTGGGTCAACAACGAGAGCTCCGTCTGATGCCGCTGCCGAAGAAAGAAGTCCCCAACGAGGACCAGGGCCTGGAGGATGCCGCCATCCTGCTGATGTCCCTCGGCGAGGAGGAGGCCGCCAACGTCTTCAAGCATCTCGCCCCGAAGGAAGTCCAGCGCCTGGGCGAGACGATCGCCAAGATGAAGTCCATCTCGCGCGAGCGCATGGACGGCGTGCTCGACAAGTTCGGCGACATCGCGCAGAAGACGCACGTGCTGGTGCAGGACACGGACGAATACGTCAAGGCCGTGCTGCGCAAGGCGCTCGGCGAGGACAAGGCCAACCTGCTGATCGACCGCATCCTGCAGGGCAGCGACGTCACGGGCATCGAGAGCCTGAAGTGGATGGACGCGAGCTCGGTCGCCGAGCTGCTGCGCAACGAGCATCCGCAGATCGTCGCGGCCATCCTGGTGCACCTGGACTTCGACCAGTCGTCCTCGGTGCTGAAGTCGTTCACGGAGCGCCAGCGCAACGAGGTGCTGATCCGCATCGCCACGCTCGACGGCATCCAGCCCTCGGCGCTGAAGGACCTGAACGAGGTCATGAGCAAGGTGCTCGCGGGCGGCGAGAAGCTGAAGAAGGCGTCGTTGGGCGGCGTCAAGACGGCCGCGGAGATCATCAACCTGATGGGCTCCTCGGTGGAGACCTCGGCGCTCGACTACATCCGCGAGGCGGACAACGAGCTGGCGCAGAAGATCATGGACAACATGTTCACCTTCGAGGACCTGGCCAAGCTCGACGACAAGGGCTTCCAGGCGCTGCTGAAGGAAGTGCAGAGCGAGTCGCTCGTCATCGCGCTCAAGGGCGCGGCGCCCGAGCTGCGCGAGCGCGTGTTCCGCAACATGTCGACCCGCGCCGCCGAGACGCTGCGCGAGGACCTCGATTCGCGCGGACCGGTGCGCGTCTCCGAGGTGGAGTCCGAGCAGAAGGAAATGCTGAAGATCGTCCGCCGCCTCGTGGACGAGGGCCAGATCGTGCTGGCCAGCGGAGGCGCCGATGAGTTCCTCTAAGCAGAACCCGCACGGCATCCCGACGCCCGTGCCGCCCCGCGGCGCGCCGCAGTCGCGCTTCATCCCGCGCGAGGAGCTGCAGGATTTCGCAACCTGGCGCCCGGGCTCCTTCGGCAATGCCGAGGCACCCTCGCCGCACCCGAGCGGCAAGCCCGTGGATCGCCCCGGAAGGGCCCAGCCCCCGGCCCCGCCCGCCGAGCCGCCGCAGCCCACCGAGGCCGACTGGCTCGAGGCCGTGCAGCGCGCGCGCGACTCCGGATACCAGGACGGCTACCGCGACGGACAGGTGGCGCTCGACGCGTTCAAGGCCAGCTTCGCGAAGCAGATGGCGGCGCAGTTCGGCCAGATGCTCGCCTGCCTCGACGACCAGTGGAACACGCTCGAGGGCCAGATGGCCGACGCCGTGATGCGCACCGCCGTGCAGCTCGCGCGCCAGGTCGTGCGCCACGAGCTCGACACGCGGCCGCAGGTCGTCGCGAAGGTGGCCCAGGAGGCCGTCGGCGCGATCGTGCTGTCGGCCCGCCACCTGCGCGTGCGCGTGCATCCGTCCGACCACGCCCACGTGGCCGAAGGCTGCGCCGAGGCGCTCAAGGCGCGCGACGCGCGCCTCGTGATCGATCCCGAGATCGAGCCCGGCGGCTGCGTCGTCGACTCCGACCTCGGCCAGGTCGACGCGCGCATCGGCAGCCGCTGGGCGCAGGCGGCCGCGGTCTACGGCCGCGACGACGCCTGGGACGGCATCGACCCCGAGGCGCCTGCCGCATGACGATGACGACGCCGCTCACCGAGCGCCAGGGCCGCTGGGATCGCTTCCTCGGCGACATCGAGAACTACGCGACCGTGCCCCAGGCCCTCGAGATGCAGGGCACGCTGGTGCGCGTCACCGGCCTCGTGCTCGAGGCCGCGGGCGTGCGCGTTCCCGTGGGCGCGGTGTGCGACGTGAGCGCCGGCAACGAGCCGCCGGTGACGGCCGAGGTCGTCGGCTTCGACGGCGACCGCGCCTTCCTGATGCCCACCGGCGAGCTGCACGGCCTCGCGAGCGGCGCGCGGGTGATGCCGCGCGCGCTGCCGCACCTGCCGCCCCGCTTCGGCGTCGAGAACCACCCCTGGCGCCGCAGCGAGGATCGCGGCCTGCACCTGCCCATGGGCGCGGGGCTGCTCGGGCGCGTCGTCGACGCGCACGGCCGCCCGCTCGATCGCCTGGGCGCGCTGCGCGACGTGCGCGACGAGCCCATGGTGCGCCGCCCGATCAACGCGATGGAGCGCGACCCGGTGCGCACGCCGCTCGACACCGGCGTGCGCGCGATCAACTCGATGCTCACGGTGGGCCGCGGCCAGCGCCTGGGCCTGTTCGCGGGCACGGGCGTCGGCAAGTCGGTGCTGCTCGGCATGATGGCGCGCTACACGCAGGCCGACGTGATCGTCGTGGGCCTGATCGGCGAGCGCGGCCGCGAAGTCAAGGAATTCATCGAGGACATCCTCGGCGCCGAGGGCCTCGCGCGCTCGGTCGTCGTCGCCGCGCCGGCCGACGCGCCGCCGCTCGTGCGCATGCAGGGCGCCAGCTACGCCACCGCCGTCGCGGAGCACTTCCGCGACCGCGGCCAGCACGTGCTGCTGCTGATGGACTCCCTCACGCGCTTCGCCATGGCGCAGCGCGAGATCGCGCTGGCCATCGGCGAGCCGCCGGCCACGCGCGGCTATCCGCCGAGCTGCTTCGCCAAGCTGCCGCAGCTCGTCGAGCGCTCGGGCAACGGCGCGCCGGGCGGCGGCTCGATCACGGCCTTCTACACGGTGCTGACCGAGGGCGACGACCCGCAGGACCCCATCGCCGACGCGGCGCGCGGGATCCTGGACGGCCACATCGTGCTCTCGCGCGAGCTGGCCGAGAGCGGGCACTTCCCCGCGATCGACGTCGAGAAGTCGATCTCGCGGGTGATGACCAGCGTCGCGCCGCGCGACCACCTCGCCGCCGCGCGCGCCGCGCGCCAGGCGCTCTCGCGCGTGACGAAGGCGCGCGACCTGATCCAGCTCGGCGCGTACACGCCGGGCGCCGACCCCGAGCTCGACGCCGCGGTGAAGATGGCGCCCAAGCTGACGGCCCTTCTGCAGCAGGACATGCACGAGCAGTCGACGATGGCCGAGAGCCGGCACGTGCTCGGCAAGGCCGTCGCGCCCTGACGAACCCCGCGGAGCCTGAAGCCACATGAAGCGCCTGCAACTCCTGGGACTCCTGCTCGAACGCGAGCAGGGCCGCCGCGACGAAGCGCAGGAGGCGGTGCGTGCCGCCCTGCGCAACGAGGAGGGCGCCCGCACGCAGCTCGACGGCCTGACGACCTACCGCAGCGAGTACTGCGCGCGCTGGTCGGCGCAGTTCGCCCAGTCCTCGACGATCGAGATCCTGCGCTGCTACCAGGCTTTCATGGCGCGCCTGGACCAGGCGATCGGCCAGCAGGAGGGCGTCGTGCGCTCGGCGCAGGCCGGCCTCGAGGCCGCGAGGAAGCGCCTCGTCGAGCGCGAGATCCGCGTGGCCACCGTCGAGCGCCTGATCGCCCGCCGCCGCGCGCTGCTCGCCCGCATCCAGGACCGGCGCGACCAGAAGAACCTCGACGAGCTCTCGCAGCGCCGCTCGGCGGCCGCCGAGCTCGTCGGCCTGTGACGACGCGACTTCCTCACCCAGACATCCGCATCCCAGACTCCGAGCCGACCGATCGACGTTGAGAGCGACACCATGGCCCTGACCCCGACCCCGACCCACTCCGCCGCCGCTTCCTCCAAGTCCGCCGCCAGCGCGCTGCCCGGCCTGCGCCAGCCCGCCAAGGGCCGCCACGCCCGCGCCGAGGACGACGGTGCCGACTTCGCCACCCAGCTCCGCAGCGCCCAGCCCGCGGAGGAGAAGGCGCCCGAGCCGACGGCGAAGGCGGACGACGCTGCCCCGCAGCCCCAGGCCAGGCCGGCGCAGGACAGCAAGGACGCCACGCCGGACGCCCCGGCGGCGCAGTCGCAGCAGGCCGACGCGAGCACGCTCCAGTGGGCGCAGCAGCAGCTCGCCGCCGCGGGCGCCGGCAAGGCGGGCGCCAAGGACGACGCGGGCCTCGCCAAGGGCATCGACGCGCTGCGCAAGGGCGCGCTGGGCGGCAAGGGCGGCAAGGACGCGGCCGCCGATGCCGCCCTCGCCGCGACCACCGGCCAGGACATGAAGGCCGCCCTGGGCAAGGGCGCGGAGGCCGCGGCCGAGCCCGCCGCGGGCCTGGGCCAGGGCTACGGCGCCGGCAACTCGGCCACCGACACCCGTGACAGCCTCGCCGCGTTGCTGCCCCAGGCCGACGCCGCGCTGCCCGTGCAGGCCGGCGCGATCGGCGCCCATCCGGGCGCGACCCTCGAGGCGAATGCGGCAGGCCAGTCCCCGCAGGCGCCGGCGCAGGCCACGCTCTCCATGCCGCCCCAGAGCCCCGCCTTCGCGCCGGCGCTCGGCCAGCAGATCGAGGTGTGGATGCGCGATGGCGTCCAGCACGCCGAAGTGCAGCTCAACCCGCAGGACCTCGGGCCGATCCGCGTGAAGATCGCCCTCGACGGCGCGAACACGCGCGTCGAGATGCACGCCGACGTCGAATCGACGCGCGACGCGCTGCAGCAGGCGCTGCCGCAACTGTCCGACTCGCTGGGCCAGGTCGGCCTCGCGCTCACCGGCGGCGGCGTCTCCGACCAGTCGGCCTCGCAATCGCAGGCGCAGGCAGCCTTCGGCGACGGCGGCAACGCCGGCAGCCGGCCGGGCGCGACGCGCTCGACGGGCGGCGACGAGGGCGGCGCGGATGCGCTGGCCGGGGCCACGGCCGCGCGGCCGGTGGCGCAGCGGCGCGGGCTGCTCGACATGTACGCCTGAGCGGCGGATCGCCATACGGGAGTTCGGGGTCACGTCTTCGACGTGACCCCGGCATTCCTGCGCGCCCGGCCGAATGCCGGGGTCAGGTCGTAGACCTGACCCCATTACAGCGGCGCGCGGCCTGAAAACGGCCGCTATTCGAGGCTTCTGAAAAGCCCCCGGCTCCCAATAATCTCGTCAACGGTGCACCCCTGCGCGCGCGCTTTGCGCGCGGCCCGCACCGACCGAGATCCAAGGAGCCGAACCCCATGTCCGCTGCTGCAGCCGCTGCAGATGCCACCCCCGCCAAGAAGCCGAACCCCATGTCCGCTGCTGCAGCCGCTGCAGATGCCACCCCCGCCAAGAAGCCCGGCAGGATGAAGAAGCTCATCCTGATGGCCGCCATCGCCGCCCTGGTGCTGGGCGGCGGCGGCGTCGGCCTGATGGTGTACCTGAGCAAGCAGCGCGCGGCCGCCGAAGCCGCCGCGGACGAGGAAGACGGCGGCGGCCATGCCGCGGCCGCCGAGAAGAAGAAGGGCCACCATGCCCCGCCCGTCTTCGTGCCGATGGACAACTTCGTCGTCAACCTGGCCGACCACGACGTCGACCGCTACGCGCAGATCGGCGTGACGCTCGAGGTCTCCGACGAGAAGGAGTCCGAGGAGATCAAGACCTACATGCCCGCGATCCGCAACAACGTCCTGCTGCTGCTTGCGCACAAGGCGTCGACGGAGCTCGCCGGCAGCGAAGGCAAGATTCAGCTCGCGCGCGAGATCCGCCGCGAGGCGCTGCGCGCGATGGGCTCGGAACTCCCCGACGAGGACGAGGGCGAAGCCGCCTCGGCGCCGAAGGCGAAGAAGAAAAAGAAGAAGGCCGCGGACGCCGAGGAACTGCCCATCCGCTCGGTGCAGTTCTCCAGCTTCATCATCCAGTGACGCCGCACGTCCGACAGGCACCGCGCGCATGAACCAGCAGATTCTTTCGCAGGACGAAGTCGACGCACTGCTGCAGGGCATCACCGGCGAAAGCCAGAAGCTCGAGCAGGAAGACGAAGCCGAAGGCTCGATCCGCAACTACGACCTGGCCAGCCAGGAGCGGATCGTCCGCGGGCGCATGCCGACGATGGAAATCATCGGCGAGCGCTTCGCGCGCAACATCCGCATCGGCCTCTTCAACTTCATCCGCAAGAGCCCGGAAGTCTCGATCAACGGCATCAAGGTCCAGAAGTACTCGGCCTTCCTGCGCGAGATCGTGGTGCCGACGAACTTCAACATCGTCTCGGTGCGGCCGCTGCGCGGCTCGGGCCTGATCGTCTGCGACCCGAGCCTCGTGTTCGCGGTGATCGACGCGCTGTTCGGCGGCGTCGGCAAGTTCCACACGCGCATCGAGGGCCGCGACTTCTCGCCCACCGAGCAGCGCGTCATCCACCGGCTCGTCGAGTGCATCGTCACCGAGTACCGCAACGCGTGGCACGGCATCTACCCGCTGGATCTCGAATACCAGCGCTCGGAGATGCAGCCGCAGTTCGCGAACATCGCGACGCCGAGCGAGATCGTGGTCACCTCGAGCTTCACGCTCGAAGTGGGCGAGACCTCGGGCTCGGTGCACTTCTGCATCCCGTACTCCACGCTCGAGCCGATCCGCGACGTCCTCTATTCGACGATCCAGGGCGATTCCGTCGAGCCCGACCGCCGCTGGATCAACCTGCTGAAGACGCAGATCCAGTCGGCCGAGGTCGACCTGGTCGCCGAGCTGGGCACCGCCCCGGCGACCGTGGAGCAACTGCTGTCGTTCAAGCCGGGCGACTTCATCGAGCTGGATCTCGACCCGATGATCCAGGCGAAGGTCGACGGCGTGCCGGTGTTCGACTGCCACTACGGCACTTCGGCCGGCAAGTACGCGATCAAGATCGATCGATTGTTGACCAGCTCTTCCCTGAGCTGGCTGGGAGATGGAAATGGCAACTGAGCCGATGAGCGACGACGACGCGATGGCCGCCGAATGGGCGGCGGCGCTGGCGGAATCCAAGCCCGCGCCCGCGGACGACGGCATGAGCGGCGCGCTGCAGACCGAGACGGTCGCGCCCGCGAGCTTCACCAACTTCGCCTCGACCGAGGGCATGACCGGGGCCGGCAACGACCTCAACATGATCCTCGACATCCCCGTGCAGCTCACGGTGGAGCTCGGGCGCACGCGCATTCCCATCAAGCACATCCTGCAGCTCGCGCAGGGCTCGGTCGTCGAGCTCGACGCGCTGGCCGGCGAGCCGATGGACGTGCTGGTCAACGGCTTCCTCATCGCCCAGGGCGAGGTTGTCGTCGTCAACGACAAGTTCGGCATCCGCCTGACGGACATCGTGACGCCCAGCGAGCGGATGCGGCGACTGAGCCGCACGTGATGGTCTTCGGGGTCAGGTCTTCGACCTGACCCCGGCATTGAATGCAGGGGTCAGGTCGAAGACCCGACCCCTTCCTCGCGACAAGCTTCCGCGCCTCGATGCGCCGGTCGACAAAGACAAACCCATGAGCAGTTCCCTGATGCCCCTGCTGGCCTTCGTCGCGGTGATCGCCCTGATCCCGCTGGCCCTGTGGACGATGAAGCGCGCCGGCGTCGGCGGCGCGATGCCCGGCGGCGTGCTGCGCCCCGTGGCCAACCTCTCGCTCGGGAACGCACAGCGCGTCGCCGTCGTCGAGGTGGCCATCGGCGCCGAGCGCCACTGGCTCGTCCTCGGCGTGACGGGCGAGCGCGTGTCGCAGCTCGCGAGCTACGCCGCCCCCGACTTGCCGCCGGCCGCCCCGGCGCCGGCCCACGCCCTGGCCGTCAACCAGCTGATCGCCCGCTGGCGCGGCGCGCAGGGAGGCGCGCGCGATGAATAAGCGCCTGCTGCGCACGCTCGCGATCGTCGCCCTCGCGGCCCTGCCCGCGGCGGCCGCGTTCGCCCAGGCCGCGCCCGCCGGCCCCGGCCTGCCCCTGCTCGTGGGGCAGGGCGCCGGCGGCACCAACTACTCGGTGCCGATCCAGACGCTGCTGTTCTTCACCGCGCTGACCTTCATCCCGGCGGTGCTGCTGATGATGACGGGCTTCACGCGCATCGTGATCGTCCTGTCGCTGTTCCGCCAGGCGATCGGCACCCAGGCCGCGCCGCCCAACCAGGTGATCGTCGGCCTGTCGCTGTTCCTCACGTTCTTCGTGATGTCGCCCACGATCGACAAGGTCTACTCGCAGGCCTGGCAGCCCTACCAGGCCAACCAGATTTCGTTCGGCGACGCGCTCGACAAGGGCCAGGCGCCGATGCGCGAGTTCATGCTGAAGCAGACGCGCCAGTCGGACGTGCAGCTCTTCGCCAAGATCGCCAAGCTGCCGACGAGCGTCAAGGGCGCCGACGTGCCCTTCAAGGTGCTCGTGCCCGCCTTCGTCGCGAGCGAGCTCAAGACCGCGTTCCAGATCGGCTTCCTGATCTTCATCCCGTTCCTGATCATCGACATGATCGTGGCCAGCGTGCTGATGTCGCTGGGCATGATGATGCTCTCGCCCGTGCTCGTCGCCCTGCCGTTCAAGCTGATGCTGTTCGTGCTCGCCGACGGCTGGAACCTCCTGCTGGGCTCGCTGGCCGCGAGCTTCGGCTGATCGCCTCCTCTTCGCAGCCCGAGTCGAGACATGGACGCCGCACAAGTCTTTTCCATCGCCCAGTCGGCGCTCTTCACGCTGCTGACCGTCGCCGCGCCGGTGCTCGCCGCCGTGCTCGTGGTGGGCATCCTCGTGAGCGTCTTCCAGGCCGCCACGCAGATCAACGAGGCGACTCTCACGTTCGTGCCGAAGCTGCTCGCGGCGATCGCGGTGCTGGGCCTGGCCGGCCCGTGGATGCTCACGACGCTGGTGGAATACCTGCGCAGCGTGCTGCTCTCGCTGCCCTCGGCCGTCGGCTGAAGCGATGACGACCTGGCTCGCTCCGCTCCCCGCCCCCGAGGGGCTCACGCCGGCGCGCTCCGGAGCGGCCGCGCGCGCGCCGGAGAGGGAAACCTCATGGATGCGCGGGTCGTCCAATAGCAGTCGAACGAGCGAACTGCCGGCATGATCTCGGTGAACGAAGCCACGCTGATGGCCTGGCTCACGCCGGTGCTGTGGCCGTTCCTGCGCGTGCTGGCGCTGTTCACCGCCATGCCCGTCCTCGGGCAGCGCACGGTGCCGATGCGCGTGCGCATCGCGCTCGCCTTCTTCATCGCCCTGGCCGCCGCCGGCACCGCGCCCGCGGGCCCGAACGTGCCGCTCGACTCGCCGGCCGCGGTGCTCCTGGTCGTTCAGCAGGTGCTCGTGGGCCTGGCGCTCGGCTTCGCCGTGCGCGTCATCTTCACGGCCATCGAGTTCGCGGGCGAGATCATCGGCCTGCAGATGGGCCTGAACTTCGCCGGCTTCTTCGATCCCGCGACCGCGCAGCAGGCCACCGCCACCAGCAGCCTGTTCTCGACGATGGTCGCGTTCCTCTTCATCGCGATGAACGGCCACCTGCTCGTGATCCAGGCCGTGGTCGAGAGCCTCACCGCCTTCCCGGTCTCGATGGAGCCCTTCGCGTTCCTGCACGCCGTGCGGCCCGAGACCTGGGGCGCGGAGATCTTCCGCCTGGGCCTGTGGATCGCGCTGCCGCTGATCGCGATGCTGCTGTTCGTCAACATGACGCTCGGCGTCATCGCCCGCGTCGCCCCGCAGATCAGCATCTTCTCGGTCGGATTCCCCGTGACTCTGGGCGTCGGCCTCGTCGGCATCATGTTCACGATGCCGATGCTGCAGGGTCCGTTCGTGGCGGCGCTGGAGCGGATTCTGTCGATGTTCCGCTGACGGCGCGCGACATCGCCGGCGCGCCGTCGCGCGCGTGCTACCGCGGCTCGGCGCAGCCCCGGTGCACGATCCGATACCGCGCGCGCGAATCCGCGGGCAGGCAGGAGGAATCGGGGGTCGCATCCGCATCGCCGGCGCCGGGCGTGGACGGCTCGGCGGCCGGCGGGAGCGCGTCGATCGATCGGGGTGCGGATTCAGGCTGCGAGAGGGCTGTTTCCGCATGGAGCGGCGGAGGAGGCTGGTCCCCGAGGTAGCCCAGGTTGCCGGCGACGAATCGGCCGATCACGAGGGCGGCCGCCAGGGGAACGCCGGCACGCGCCACGAAAGAGTCCCAGACACTGGTCGCGAATTGCGAGCGATCGTCGTTCATGGCTTCCTCCGCACGAGAAACACACTCATTGGGCGCCTCCCTCGGCTGTCGCGCCTCCTTGATTTGGATGGTGGAGGCCAGGGTGGCGCAGGCCAGCACGTGTGGCGCGAAGAGCTTGGTCATGGGGGAACTCCGGCTTGTCGATGCGGGAGGCCGGGCAGGATGTCGCCCTCCTGACTCACCAGACGTGATCTCGAGGCGAAACCGGTCGTCGGGGCCGCGCTGTGCCGCGCTTCACTCACGCTTCGCGTGGCGCCAGCAGCGCGTCGACCGTCGCGCGCATGCGTCGCCAGTGCGAGCCTTCCCAGTACACGCGGCCGCATTCCGCACAGGCGACGAAATGGTCGTGAAGCGGGCCCACACCGGCGGGCAGGCGCGCCTCGACGGCGGCCTTGTCGACGGCGCGCAGCGGTGCGTTGCATTCGAGGCAGCGCGTGAACGGCCGTGCCGAGCCGTGCAGGTCGAGCCGGTCGAAGACCTCGCGCGCCTGCGCCGCGCTGCGCTGCGCGTGCACGTAGCAGCCGTGCGTGATGTCGCGCCGCATCAGCAGGCCGCGGTCGCGTGTCAGCACGATGCGGTGCTCCGCGAGAGCGAGGCGCACGATCTCGTCGTCGTCCCAGCCGTTCGCGTAGACCGTGTCGAGGCCCGTCATTCGCAGCAGGCGCGCGAGGCCGCCCAGGTGCGCGTCGGCGATGAAGCGGGTCTCGCGCAGCGGACGCTCGCGCAGGCGGAGCAGCGGGGTGACGTCCAAGGCCTCGAAGACGGGATAGACGGCGACCCGCTCGCCATCGCGCAGGGCGTGCCCGAAGCCGACGGGCTCGCCATCGACCAGCACCAGCTCGACCTCGGTGTGAGGCACGCCCAGGGCCTCGATGGCGTGCTTCACGCTGGCACCCCGGACGCACGCGCAGGCGAACTCCCGCTTGCGGCGCTCCGGGGCGAGGAAGTCGTTCAGCTCCTCGTAGAAGCGGAACGTGACGGTCGCGGTCTCGGGCATGGGGAAGCGGCAGGCGCCGCGGCCCCATCGTAGCCCCCGCGGCGGCGATCAGTAGATGTAGATCGCGCGCGGCATCGGCTGCCCGTTGTTCGACTCGTTGTTCTCGCCGACGTAGTTCAGCGGGTCGACCTTGAAGCCGAGGTAGTACCAGCCGGGCGCGACCCAGGTCGGGATCGTCAGCGTGCGCGAGAACGTCGCCATCACGCCGCTGGCCGCCCACGCGCCGTAGTTCATCCCGAGCTGGATGTCGGCGGAGCTGATGTACGGGTCGGTCGAGAGGTAGAACCCGTTGTTGAAGGACTGCGCCGCCGTGCCCTGGTTCGAGAACGTGTACTCGATCGTCACGTTGGAGCCGCGCGCCGCACTCGTGGGGCTGCTGACCAGGCCCGAGGTGCCCGTGCCGGTGCGCTTGAACGCGGAGCCCGCGACGTCGACCTCGGTCGTGCCGTCGGGGTAGATCTGGCGCACGCCCCAGCGGTCGTCGGCGAGCGGGTCGACCTCCTTGTAGTACCCGAGCGGGCCGCTGTTGGGGTAGTACGAGTTCATCGTCGCCATCCAGCGATCCTCGTGGTTCAGGCCCTGCACGTGGCCGAGCTCGTGGAGCGCCACCAGCTCGAAGTTGTACGGCGAGCCGAGGCTCGCGTAGTTGAACGAGCCGGTGTTCCAGGAGAGGCTGGTGTTGAAGGCGACGTCGGTCTCGTCGAGGCCGGACTGCGTGCCGAAGAGCCAGTAGCAGTGCGAGCGGATCAGCGTCACGGCGAGGGCGGAGCCCGTGTCGGCGCTCGAGAAGTACATCTCGTTGTAGCCGTTGCTCGAGGAGTGGGAGCCGTCCGTGTCGCGGCCGTAGTAGAAGGCGAAGCCGGAGCCCTTGACATTGTTCCAGTGCCACATGGCGTCCTGGATGTCGACGTCCCAGGAGCTTCCGGCGGGGAAGGACGTCGTGCTGATGTACATGTTCGTCCATCCGTTGTTCCACCGGATGTTGTTGCCGTTGCAGGTGTTCCAGCTCGCGGCGCTCGCGACGGAGCAGCCGAGCGCCGAGAGCGCGAGGACGGTGGCGGTCTTGAGGTAAGTCATTTGGATCTCTTTCGGAATCGGTTCGTGGAAGTCGGAATTCGCGTGGGAGCGGCGCCGGCCGCGATCACTCGCCTTCGACGGGCTTGATCTCGATGCGCTGCGGCGCCTGCGGCTGCGTGGATTCCGCCGCCGGCCGGGCCACCGCGTTGGCGCGCGCGTTCGTGCTGACGCCGTCCTTGTGATTGACCTGCGCCCGCGTGCCGGCCTCGACGCTGTCGACGTCCATGAAGGGCGAGGCGCCCAGCGCGCGCTGCGAGATGCGCTTGCCGACCGCGGCGAGGAAGTCGTCGGCCGACATCGGCGTCGCCGCGACGGCGCGGGTCGCGGCGACGACCTGCGCCGGGGCGCCGTCCTCCGTCGTGCCGCCGCCCGCCTGGCCCGGCGCCGAGACGTGCATCACGAGGGCCGCGTCCGGGCCGCTCTCGAGCGTCGTGTCCTCGCTCTCGGTCGCGTCGGCCGTCACCACGCGATCGCCATCGAGCGCGACCACCGGGCGGCCCGCGGCGTCGGCGACCATCGTGTTGCCGTTGCGGTCGTTCACGAGGCGGAACAGGCCCTGGTTCCATCCGACGAGGGGTACGATGTCGCGCCCGTTGCCCTGCACGAACATCAGCACGCGCTCGTCGGCCTTGAACTGCGGCGCGCCGTCGACGCGCAGCGACTCTTTGCCGACGTGGCCGCCGCGCATGCGCAGCGTGAGCGTCGGGGCCGCGTGGCGCCCGCCGAGCATCTTCACGTGATCGAGGGTCACGAAGGTGTGGATGTCCTTCTCGCTGTCCTGCACGGACTGCACCTGCCGCACCGTGCCGATCACGATGCCGTCGGCTTCGGCGACGAGCTTGTCGAGGCCCTTGTAGGGGAGGGTCGTGGCCTGGGCGGCGCCCTGTGCCGCGGCAAGCGCGGCGAGGGCCGCGAGGGCGAGGAGAGTGTTCTTTCTCATGATGGGTCCTGGGTTGGTGGATCGTGGGTGTGAGCGAGTGGCGTGGCGCCGATGGCCGCTTGGCGCGAGGGTCGGGACCGAGCCCTTCGCGTCGCGCCGGTCATCGATCGCCACGGAGTCATCTTCTGTTTGCAGCGGACACGGCGTCCCTCCCCAACTCGAAGAAACCGCGGGAGCTAGGGGGCGCCTTTCGAGCGGATGCGAGAAGCTAGGGAGCCCGCGCGGGCCTCGCTACACTTCCCGACGACATGGAACGAAGGCATTCGCGATGACGCGCCCGACCGCGCTGATCGACTTCCGCGCCCCCGAGCCCGGGGCTGCGCCGCTGCATCTCGCGTTCGGCGCGCCGCGCGAGTGCCTGGTCGCGCGAACACTGGCGCAGGTCGCACCGCTCCTCGCGCGCGTGGACGCGCTGGCGCGCGCTGGCGCATGGGCGGTGGGGTATCTGCGCTACGAGGCCGGCACCGCGTTCGATGCCGCGCTCACCACGAAGGCGACGGCGGCCGACGACGACCTGCCGCTCGCGGCGTTCGCGATCCACGATGCGCCGCTGCCGTCGGCGGATCCTTCGGGCGTCGACGCCTGGGAGCCGGCGACCACCGCCGACGTGCGATGGACGACCGGGCCCGGGCGCAGCGGCTTCGAGGCGGCGATCGCCGAGATCCATCGCGCGATCGCCGACGGCGAGCTCTACCAGGTGAACTACACGTCGCCCCTCGCAGGCGTGCTGCGGGGCGACGCGTTCGCGCTGTTCGCCGCGCTGCGGCGCGCGCAGCCGAACGCGTTCGCGGCCTACCTCGACGTGCACGCGCTCGCGGGCGACGGGGAGGGCGGTACGGGCGACGGGGACGCGGCGCGGTCGGCGATCCTCTCCGTGTCACCCGAGCTGTTCTTCGACTGGCGCGTGGGCCGGCTGCTCGCGCGCCCTATGAAGGGGACCGCGGCGCGCGGCACCACCCCTGTCGACGACGCGGCGCAGGCCGAGCGCCTGCGAACCTCGCCGAAGGAGCGGGCGGAGAACCTGATGATCGTCGACCTGCTGCGCAACGACCTCTCGCGCGTCGCCGAGCCGTTCTCCGTGCACGTCCCGCGGCTGTTCCACACCGAGGCCTGGCCCACCGTGTGGCAGATGAGCTCAGACGTGGCCGCGCGGGCGCGGGAGGGCGTGACGCTCGCCGACGTCTTCGGCGCGCTCTTCCCGTGCGGCTCGGTCACGGGCGCCCCCAAGGTGCAGGCGATGCGCCTCATCGATCGCCTCGAGCCCGCGCCGCGCGGCGTGTACTGCGGCGCGATCGGCGTCGTCCAGC
>Ga0209051_1002181_pt1 | contig 14496 bp, 11 predicted proteins | sample AraplaCvi_mMS_r2_2_FD_184286 | JGI IMG/M metagenome (GOLD analysis project Ga0209051, IMG submission 184286) | Arabidopsis root microbial communities from North Carolina, USA - plate scrape MF_Cvi_mMS_r2 (SPAdes) (version 2) | ecosystem: Host-associated > Plants > Roots > Endosphere | place...
GCAGGTCAACTTCTGGCAGGATCCGCTGTGGCCCGACCTCGGCGACCGCTGGGGCATCCTGCTCGAGGAGCTGATCACCGGCACGCGCACCGACATCAAGGGATCGCTGGACGAGCTCGACGCGTACGCGAAGGACCTCGTCGCCAAGCGTCGGTGAGCCGAGCCATGAACGTCCGGCGCCTCGCCACGCCCGCGTTCGTGGGCCCCTCGGTGCTCACGCTCGCGGTGCTGGCCTTCGTCCCCACCGTGTTCGCGCTCTGGATCTCGCTGCAGGACCGCGAGCTCGGCCAGCCCGACGCGCACTTCGTCTGGTTCCGCAACTTCGTCCAGCTGGCGCAGGACCGGCGCTTCCTCAACGCGATGCGCGTCTCGGCGGTGTGGGAGGTCCTCACCGTCGCCAGCACCATGGCGGTCGCCGTGCTGCTGGGCGTGCTGATGTTCGACCGCTGCGGCCCGCGCATGCGGCGGACACTGACGCTCGCCTTCATCGTGCCGGTGCTGCTGCCGCGGGTGTCCGCCGCCTTCGTGTGGAAGTTCGCCTTCCACCCGCTGTTCGGCGCCGCGACCTGGCCCTGGCGCGCGCTCACCGGCGAGCCGGTCGACCTGCTCGCCTCGCCGGTGTCCGCGCTGCTCACCGTCGCCTTCGTCGACGTGTGGCAGTGGAGCCTGTTCTTCGCCGTGATCGTGCTCAAGCTGCTGGAGACGCTGCCGCCGCAGCCCTTCGAGGCGGCGCGGGTCGACCGTGCGAAGCCCTGGGAGATCTACGCCTGGGTCGCCGTGCCGATGCTGCGCGGGCCGCTGCTGAGCCTCGCCTTCGTGAAGATGATCGAGTCGCTGCGCTCCTTCGACCTCATCTACGTGATGACGCGCGGCGGGCCAGGCATCTCGACCGAGACGCTGGACATGTACGCCTTCTCGCAGGGCTTCATCGAGTCGGGCCGCATCTCGTACGCCTCGAGCATGGCCGTGCTCATGATGGTCGTGACGACCGTCGCCTTCACCACCCTCTGGAACTGGAGCCGCCGATGGCAAGCCACCGTCTGAGCGCGCGCGGCGCAGGCCGGTGGCTCGCCGACGCGACGCTGGCGCTGGCCGCCTTCGCCGCGATCGCGCCCGTCGTCTGGACCTTCGTCAACTCGCTGAAGAACCGCGTCGACATCGCTACCTCGGTGCCGCGCCTGGTGTTCACGCCGACGCTGGACAACTACGTCTACGTGCTCACGCGCGAGAGCGCGCGCGGCGGGCTCGTCAACTCGCTGGTCGTCACCGGCGCGTCGGTCGCGCTCGGCGCGTTGCTGGGGCTGCCCTGCGCCTACGCGCTCGCGCGGCGCACGGGCCGGTGGACGCACGACCTGCAGTTCTTCGTGCTGTCGATCCGCTTCATGCCGCCGGTCGCGGTGGCGATTCCGCTGATGGTGATCTGGCTCGGGCTGGACCTCTACGACAGCCGCCTCTCGCTCGTCGTCACCTACCTGCTGCTGACGCTGTCGTCCACGATCTGGCTCGCGACGCCGGCCTTCCGGCGCGTGCCGCGCGAGATCGAGGAGGCCGCCGCCATCGACGGCTACGGGCCGTTCTCGACCTTCCTGCGCATCGCGCTGCCGGTCGCGGGGCGCTCGCTCGCCGGCGCGGTGGCCTTCAGCTTCGTGCTCGCCTGGAACGAGTTCCTCATCGCACTGATGCTGACCACCTCCGACGCCAAGACCCTGCCCATCGTCGCCTCGGAGCTGACGCAGCTCGGGCGCGACGTGCCGTGGGGGATCCTGAACGCGTCCGTGATCCTGCTGTCGCTGCCGCCGCTGCTGATGATCGGCGTGCTGAACGGCTTCCTGACCACCACCGTCGCCCGAGGAGCCCGCCGTGGCCAGCATTGAGTGCAGGGACATCGCCAAGCGCTACGGCGACGTCGAGGTCGTGCGCGGCTTCAACCTGATGGTCGCCGACAACGAGTTCGTCGTCTTCCTCGGGCCCTCGGGCTGCGGCAAGTCGACCATCCTGCGCATGCTCGCGGGGCTGGAGGAGATCAGCGCCGGCGAGCTGCGCATCGCCGGCAGCGTCGTCAACGAGCTCGAGCCCGGCGAGCGCGGCATCGCGATGGTGTTCCAGAACTACGCGCTCTACCCGCACATGACGGTGGCCGACAACATCGCCTTCGGCCTGCGGCGCGCGAAGGTGCCGGCCGACGAGATCGCGCGCCGCATGGCCGAGGTCTGCGCCACGCTGGGGCTCGAGCCCTACCTGGCGCGCCGCCCGGCGGAGCTCTCGGGCGGCCAGCAGCAGCGCGTGGCGATCGCGCGCGCGATGATCAAGACGCCGCGCGTGTTCCTGTTCGACGAGCCGCTGTCCAACCTCGACGCCAAGCTGCGCAACCGCATGCGCGTCGAGATCGCGCGGCTGCACCAGGCGCTGCGCACGACCACCGTGTACGTGACGCACGACCAGCACGAGGCCATGACGCTGGCCGACCGCATCGTGCTGCTGAAGGAGGGCTGCATCGAGCAGATCGGCTCGCCGCAGGAGATCTTCGAGCGTCCGCGCACGCGCTTCGTGGCCGGCTTCATCGGCACGCCGGCGATGAACTTCCTCGACCTGCGCGTGCAGGCCACGCCGCCGCTCGGGCTCGAGCTCTCCGGCGTCGCGGGCGCGCTGCGGCTGTCCGGCGCGCGCTTCGCGCTCGGCGGCCGCGAGGACGTCGTGCTAGGCGTGCGTCCGGGCCATCTGAAGCCCTGCCGTGACGACGGCGCCGCCTGCCTGCGCGGCACGGTCGACCTGGTCGAGTACCTGGGCCACGACGTGCTGGTGACGCTGGACTGCGCGGGCACGCCGCTGTGCGCGGTGCTGCCCGTCGCCCAGCGGCCGCGCGTGGGCGACGCGCTCGCGTTCGCCGTGCCCGAGGAACACGTGCACCTGTTCGATCCCGCGAGCGGCCTGTCGCTGGCCAGCGCGGCGCAATCCGCGGCCCTGCCGCTGCCCCTGCCCGCGCAGCGCCTCAATGCCGCGTGACGTCCCCACCGGAGGAACCCCATGCCCCAGGCCCTCGTCCTCGAACACCAGAACGCGCTCTCGCTGCGCGAGATCGACGTCCCGCTCGCCGTCGGTCCGCGCGACGTCAAGATCCGCGTGCACACCGTCGGCGTGTGCGGCAGCGACGTGCACTACTTCAAGCACGGCGCCATCGGCCCCTACGTCGTGCGCGAACCCATGGTGCTGGGCCACGAGGCCTCCGGCGTCGTCGTCGAGGCGGGGGTCGAGGTGGACACGCTCGTGCCGGGGGACCGCGTCTGCATGGAGCCCGGCATCCCGCAGTTCGATTCGCCGGCGACGCTGCGCGGCATGTACAACCTGGATCCGGCGGTCAGCTTCTGGGCGACGCCGCCGGTCCACGGCTGCCTGACGCCGGAGGTCGTGCATCCCGCGGCCTTCACCTACAAGCTGCCCGGCAACGTGAGCTTCGCCGAGGGCGCGATCGTGGAGCCGCTGTCCATCGGGCTGCAGGCCGCCACCAAGGCGCGCATGAAGCCGGGCGACGTGGCGGTCGTCGTCGGCGCGGGAACCATCGGCGCGATGACCGCGCTCGCCGCGCTGGCCGGCGGCGCGTCGCGCGTGATCGTTTCGGACCTGCAGCCCGAGAAGCTCTCGCTGCTGGCGCGGAACCCGGCCGTCACCGGTGTGGACGCGGGCCGGCACGACCTCGTCGAGGTGGTGCGGGCCGCCACGGGCGGCTGGGGCGCCGACGTCGTCTTCGAGGCGACGGGATCCGTGCGCGCCTTCCACAACGTGCTCGAGCTGCTGTGCCCGGGCGGCTGCCTGGTGCTGGTGGGCATGCCGCCGGACAAGGTGCCGCTGGACATCGTCTCGATCCAGGCCAAGGAGATCCGCATCGAGTCGGTCTTCCGCTACGCCAACATCTTCCCGCGCGCGATCGCGCTGATCGCGTCGGGCCAGGTCGACGTCAAGCCCTTCATCAGCCGCAGCTTCCCGTTCGCGGACAGCATCCGCGCCTTCGAGGAGGCGGCGCTCGGCCGGCCGGGCGACGTGAAGATCCAGATCGAGATGGTTTGAGCGTGTCGCCTCCGGCGCGGTGCGCCGAGGGCTTGCCGGCCGCGCAGGCGGCCGGCCTTTCGATGATGGTGGACGCCGGCGTCGACGTCGCGCGCGACCGGAACCGCGCGGTCATGGGGCGATGCCCCGTCCGGCCCGGCCGGACGGGGGCGCCTCTCACGCGCGCTTCTCCTGCGCACCTCCACTCTCAGCTTGTCTCCAGCAGTCGCGCCGACCTGCTCGCCGGCTGCCGAGCGACGCTCCCCGCCGCGGGCGCCAGCCGGATCAACAGGCGCAGCGTCTGGCCGCCGGCGCCGCGCACGCGCGCCACCGGCAGGCGCAGCAAGGCGTGCGGCGCCTCGCGCAGCAGCGTCCGGGCGTCCTCCGGCGTCGGCAGCAGCGCCGCCAGGTGCACGGGCGGGCGCAGATCCTCCGGGGCCGTCGTCTCGCCCAGGTGCAGCCGCAGGCGTCCGGTCGAACGGTCGGTCGTGGCGACCGCTCCTCCCAGGTGCAGCACGTCGGTGCCGGGCCGGGAGCGCGGCGCGTCGGTGCGGTGAAGCATCCACGCGAGCGCATCCGGCGCGCCGGCGAACGTGGCCGATGCCGGCTGCGCGGCCACCAGTTCGAGGCCGGCGGGCGTGTCCTGCGCGATCACGCCTGCGCGCAGGAGCGCGGCGGCGGTCGAGGGCAGCGGCGTGAGGCACGCGCGGCCGCCGCTCGCGTCGGCGAGGCGCAGTTCCAGATCCACGAGGCGGGCGAAGCGGGTCAAGGCGTTCATGGGGCACCCCGGGAGTCGGCGAAGGCGGCGGTCTGTGCGTCCCAGTGCTGGAGGCCGGACAAGGTGCCGGACATGGCGTCGGGGCCCAGGCCCGAGGGGCCGGCGAAGGGGCGGTCCATCGCCGCGATGAAGAACACCAGCAGTCCCATCGACAGCGACAGGACGCCCGCGGCCGCGCTGCCGACGCGTCCGCGCGGCAGGACGAAGGCCGGCGCGATCGCCAACGCGGTGCCGAGCAGCATCACCGCCCAAAGAGCGTCCGGCACGCGGCCGTCGACGGCGTCCAGGCGGGCGCTGCGGGTGCGCACGAGTTCGTCGGTGCGCGCCCAGATGCCGGGCATGAGCTGGGTGTCGTGCGGCGTCGCCGGGTGCAGGTCGCCGATCGCGCGGAACAGGGCGTCGAAGGCGTCGCGGGTCGGCCCGTCCGCCCGGCGCGACTGCATGGCCGGCCATTCGCGGGCGACGACCGACCGGCCGTATGCCTTCAGCCGCTCGCGGGCGGCCCGCGAGTCCGGGCCGCCGAAGACGGCGAGCTGGCGGTCGAGTTCGGCGAGCGTGGTCGCCTCGCTGCCGGCCGCCAGCGCCGCGCGCTCCCGGGCGTCCCACGCCACCGCCGCCGCGCAGGCGAGCAACAGCGAGTTGGCCGTCGCCGCGGCCACCAGGACCCCGGCCGCCACCCGGCGATCCGTGTCGGCCAGCGGCCGGCGCGCCAGCCGCTGCCAGGCGGCACGGCCGGCGAGGCCGAACGCGGCCCAGCCCAGGACGATCGCCGGTCCGAACAGCCAGGCCGGCAGGTCGTACAGCCATTGGGGCATCGAGGTTCCTCTGCGTGACGTTTCGAATGCCGCCAGCCTAGGCCCCAAGCCCCGCGGGAACCTTCCGGAAACCTTCCGGAAGGTTCCCGGAGGCGCTACCATACCCCGTAGAAGCATCAGGAGCCGCGTTCGCCCCGCCGGGAACGAGCGCCGGGGAGGAGAAGGTCGATGCAGGACGTGGATCTCGCGCGCCCGCCCGCGTCCGCGGCCGGCGGTGCCGCGCCGCCGGCGCGTTTCGTCGTCGGCGACTGGCGCGTGGATGTCGCCGCGCAGGAGTTGCGCAGCGCACAGGAGCGGGTGGCGCTCGAGCCCCGGCAGATGGCCGTGCTCGCGGTGCTGTGCCGCCGCGCGGGCGAGCTGGTGAGCGCCGACGAACTTCTCGAGACCTGCTGGCCTGCCCAGCCGGTGGGCGACAACCCCGTCCACAAGGCGATCGCGCACCTGCGTCGCGTCTTTCACGACAGCGCCACGCGACCTGTCTATATAGAGACGGTGCGCCGCCAGGGCTACCGCCTGATCGCGCCGACGCGCGTGCTGCTCGCCGAGGGGCCGCGCAGCCGCGAGGGCGGCTGGGGCGGCAAGTCGCCGTTCCGCGGCCTGGAGGCCTTCGACGCCGACCATGCGAGCGTGTTCTTCGGCCGTGACGGCGACGTCGCCCAGCTGCGCGCCAGCCTGCAGGCACAGTGGGCACGACGCTGCCCGCTGGTGCTGCTGATCGGGCCGAGCGGCTCGGGCAAGACCTCGCTCCTGCAGGCCGGGCTCGTCCCCGCCCTGACCGGCGAGGCGTCCGGCGACCCCGGCGTGCTTCGCGCCTGCGCCGCGGCGACGGCCGACTTCGGCGACCCGGGCGGACCGTGGATGGCGCTGGCCGGCGCGCTCCTCGACTGGGAGCAGGCGGACGCGCCGCTGCTGTCCGGCTACAGCGTGACCGAGCTGGCCGCCGACCTGCAGGCCCGCCCCGAAGAGGTGCTGCGGGCGCTGCAGGCCGGGCTGCGCGCGCCGGCGCCGTGGCGGCTCGAGGCGCCGCCGCTGCTGGTGCTCGATCGTCTCGAGGCCCTGTTCCAGCCCCCGCACGCCAGCGTGGCGGCGCCGCTGGTCGAGACGGTGGAGCGCCTGGTGCGCAGCGGCCTGCTGGCGGCGGTCGGCAGCTGCCGCAACGACTTCTACGCGAGCCTCGCCGCCCATCCGCTGTTCACCCAGGGCAAGGCGACCGGCGGCCAGCTCGACCTCGCGCCGCCGGGCGTCGACGCGATCGCGCAGATGATCCGCCTGCCGGCGCGCGCGGCCGGCCTGGCGTACGGCACCGATCCGAGCGGCCTGCACCGCCTCGACGACCGCCTCTGCGCCGACGCCGCCCAGGCGCGCGACGCGCTGCCGCTGCTGCAGTACACCCTGCAGTCGCTCTACCTCGCGCGCGCGCCCGGCGAGTTGCTGACCTGGGAGGCCTACGACGCGCTCGGCGGCCTCGAGGGCGCGATCGGCCGGCGCGCCGAGACGGTGCTGGAGGGCCTGCCGGACGCCCAGCAGCAGGCGCTCGACCGCCTGCTGCCGCGCCTGGTCGGCACGTTCGCCACCGACGATCGCGCCACCGGCCGCTGGGCGCCCGAGAGCGCGTTCGGCGACGCGGACGAGGCGGCGCTGGCGCGCGCGCTGGTCGATGCGCGCCTGCTCGTGGCCGATCGCGTCGGCGACGTCCCGGGCGTGCGCATCGCGCACGAGGCGCTGCTGCGCCGCTGGCCGCGGGTCGCCGACTGGATCGCTCGCCACCGCGCCGCGCTCGCGGTGCGCGACGAGCTCCTGCCCTGGGTGCGCCGCTGGGTCGAAGGCGGCCGGGCCAGCGCGATGTTGCTGCCGCGCGGCGCCACGCTGCTGCTCGCCGTCGAGGCCGCGGCGGATGCGCCGCGGGTCTTCGACGACGATGAACGCGAGTACCTCGTCCGGTCCCAGGCGCGGCTGCGGCGCCTCGCGCTCGCGCGCTGGGGCGCGGTCGGCGCCGTCCTCGTGTTCGCGGTCGCGGCGGGGTTCGTCGCGTGGCGCAACGCGCAGCTCGAGCGCATCGCGTCCGAGCGCGAGCGCCAGAGCCAGCGACTCGCTTCCTTCATGCTGGGCGACCTGGCCGACCGGCTGCGCCCGCTCGGCAAGCTGGAGCTGCTGGGCAGCATCGGCGAGCAGGGCGAGAAGCTGCTCGGACGGCCCGGCCAGCCGGGAGAGTCCGCGCAGGACACGCTGCAGCGCGCGAAGGCGCTGGTGGTCATCGGCGAGGTCGACGGCAGCCGCGGCTCCGGGCGCACGGCGGTCGCCCAGACGGCGCTGCGCGAGGCGTGGTCGCTGCTGGAGCCGCTGCGCGGCGACGCGCGCCTGCCGGTCGCCGACTATTACAAGACCCTCGGCGCCGCTGCCTTCTGGCAGGGCCAGATCGCCTACGACGCCGGCGATTTCGACGAGGCCGGGCTGCAGATGACGCGCTACCGCGAGGCCGGCGAGCGCTGGCGCGCACTCGCGCCCCAGGATCCGCAGGCGCGCGCCGAGCTCGGCTTCGCGCTCGGCGGGCTGGGCATGGTGGCGTTCCGCAAGGGCGCGTGGCGCGACGCCGGGAACTGGGCGCAGGCCTCGCTCGCGCTCAAGCAGGAGGCGCTCGCGGCCCGCCCCGACGACGCGGACGCGCTCGAGGCCGTGGCCAACGCGCGCACCACCCTGGGCGAAGTGGCCTACATCCAGGGCGAGACCCGGCGCGCGCTCGCCGAATACGATGCGGCGGCCGCGGTCGAGGCGACCCTGCGCGACGGCCACCCCGACCAGCTCGTGCGCCAGCGCGACGAGTCGCTCGGGCAGCTGCGCCGGGCCGAGGCGCTGGGCGCGCTCGGCCGGCGCGACGAGGCGCTCGCCGCCATCCGGCAGGCGCAGGGCGTCTTCGATCGCCTGGTGCAGGCCGATCCGGCCAACCGGCGCTGGGCGGCGGAGCGCCTGCACCTGGGCGCCGCGGCGGCCCTCGCGTCGCTGGACGCCGGACGGGTCGGCGACGCCGACCTCCCCGCGCTGCGCGCCCGCCTGGACGCCGCCGACGCCGCGCTGCGCAAGGGCTACCTGTGGCGCGCCGCCGGCGCGCGGCTGGGCGTCGCCGAGGCGCAGGCGGCCGCGTCCCGCGGCGACGCGGCGGCCGCGCAGGCCGCGGACCGGACGGTCGCGCCCCGGCTCGAGGCCCTGCTCGCCGAGCGGCCGCGCGACTGGCAGCTGACCGAGCTGCGCGCGCGCCTCGAGGTCGCCCTGGCGACGCTGCCCTCGACGCCCGAGACGGCGGCGCGCTGCAGCGCCGGCGTCCGGGCGCTGCAGCCCGCCGTCGATTCCGGCCAGGGCGGGCTCGTGCTCGACGCCTGGCTCCATGCCCGCCGCTGTGCGGGCATGCCTGCCGCCGACGCGCTGGCGCGCCGGCTCACGGCCGGGGGCTACCGACCGGTGGGCCCGCCGGCTTTTCCGACCCTTCCTTCCTCCGAGGAGATCCCCCGATGACGCAAGACGAATCGAAGCCGGTGCCGAACTACCTGGTGGTGCCCAAGACCGGAGACGCCAGGCGCCGCGTCGTCGACTGCTACTACTTCCTGGACAGCGGCGGCGAGTGGACGGAGGTGAAGCCCGACGCGCTGCACACCTACCGCACCGCGTTCGCGCACATGCGGCAGCCCACGCCGGCCGAGGTCCAGGCCCACCAGTCGCAGGCACCCGATGCCGACTTCGAGCTCTTCCTCTTCGCGGCCGTGGCGAAGACACGGGACGACAACGAGGTCGCCCTGGCCAACATGATCCCCGCCCAGGCGGGCGCGATGACGATCCCGGTCTACCGGGGCACGAAGTGCTCGGTCATCCTGGTCTTCGAGGAGCGCGTGGGCCAGGCCTCCGGCCGTCTCATCGCGACCGCGGATCCGGACATCTCGCACAGCACGGACGGGGTGTGATCGGCCCGTCGTCCCGGCTGCCTCCGAGACGGATCACGCGGTCGGCGCTCGCGACCGTCTCGGGCCGGTGCGCGACGATGACGCGCGTCAGCGCGAGCGCGCGCACGGCCTCGTTGACGCTGCGTTCGCGCGCGACGTCGAGGTGGCTCGTGGCCTCGTCGAGGAACAGCACGCGCGGCCGGCGGTAGAGCGCGCGGGCGAGCAGGACGCGCTGGCGCTGCCCGCCTGACAGCACCGAGCCCAGGCTGCCCACGGCGGTCTCGTAGCGCATGGGCATCGCGCGGATGTCGTCGTGCACGGCGGCCTGGCGCGCGCAGGCCTCGACGCGCGCGAGGTCGGGCGTGCCGTCGAAGAAGGCGATGTTGTCGGCGATCGAGCCGGCGAACAGCACGTCGTCCTGCATCACGCTCGCCACCGCGGCGCGCCAGCGCGCCAGGCCCAGGCGCGCGAGCGGCACGCCGCCGATCTCGATGCGGCCCTCGGTCGGCTCGAGCAGGCCCAGCATCAGCTTGACGAGCGTCGTCTTGCCGCAGCCCGAGGGGCCCGCGATGGCGACCGACTCGCCGGGCTCGATGGCGAGCGTCAGCCCGCGGAACAGCCAGGGCTCGCCCTCGGCATGGCGGAAGCCGACGCCGACCAGCTCGATGCGCGGCCGGATCGCCGCGGGCGCCGACGGGGCCTCCACACGCTCGGGCTCGGCCAGCGCCACGTCCGCCACGCGCTGCACGTGCAGGCCCAGCATGCGCAGCTCGAGCGCCTTGTCGACCAGCGCCGCCACGCGCTGGACGAACTGCAGCTTGACCGCGACGAAGGCGAACAGCAGGCCGAGGGTGAACGGCGCGGCGGGCGTGGCGTCGAGCACGAGGCGCGCGCCCAGCCAGAGCGTGAGCACGTTCTCGGCGCCGAACAGCGCGGTGTTGGCGGCCTGCGCGAGCAGGCCCAGGCGCTCCACGCGCAGGCTGGCGCTGCCCTGGGCGGCGGCGAGGTCCTGCGCGCGCGCGAAGCGCGGCCCCTCGTGCGCGAACAGGCGGATGGCCTGCATGCCGCGCAGCGTCTCGATCAGGTGGCCGTGCTGCGCGGCGCCGTGCGCGAGCTGCTCGTCGGCCGCGCCGCGCATCGCGCGGTAGAGGAGCAGGCGCAGCCCCGCGTAGGCGAGCGCCGCGGCGACGCCGATCGCGGCCAGGCGCGGGCTGGTCGCCAGCATCAGGGCGAGCGTGCCGAGCGCCATCGCGCCGTCGACGAACGCCTCGAGGAAGCTCGTGCCCAGCGTCCGCTGGATCGCGCGCAGCGACTCGAAGCGCGAGAGCACGTCGCCCGTCTCGCGCCGCTCGAACCAGGTGAGCGGCAGGCGCAGCAGGTGGTGCAGCAGGCGGGCGTGCAGCTGCAGGTGCAGGCGCGCGCCCAGGACGGCCAGCGTCCAGCCGCGCAGCGCGCCGACCGCGGCCTGCAGCAGCGCGAGCAGCAGGAAGGCGAGGCCCAGCGGGGCGACCAGGTCGCCGCGCCCGGGCGCGACCGCGTCGTCGACCAGCCAGCGCAGGTAGAAGGGCGCGGCCAGGGCGAGGCCCTGCAGGAGCACGGCGAGCGCGAGCGCACGTGCCGCGCTGCGCGCGAGCCCGGGCAGCGGGCCGACGAGCGCCGCCAGGGGCAGCGCGCGGCGCGCGCGGTCGCGGCGGAAATCGGGGGCCGGTGCGAGCTCCATCGCGGCGCCGGTGAAGTGGCGGCCCAGCTCCTCGCGCGACAGCCAACGGCTGCCCGCGGCCGGGTCGTGCACCAGCGCCCCGCGCGCATCGCAGCGCACGAGGACGACGAAGTGGTTGAAGTCCCAGTGCAGGACGCAGGGCAGCGCGAGCTCGGGCAGATCCTCGGGCTCGGCGCGCAACGCGCGCGCTGCCAGGCCGAGCGCGCCGGCGACGTCCATCAGCCCCGCGAGCGTCGCCCCGCGCGCGGCCGGGCCGTGGCGCGCGCGCAGCGTCGCGAGGTCGATCTCGCGGCCGTGGGACGCGGCCACCATCGCCAGGCAGGCCAGGCCGCATTCGGCGCTCTCGGCCTGCAGCACGAGCGGCGTCGCGCCGGCGCGCGGGCCGGGCAGCAGCTCGCGCCAGGACAGGCCGAAGCGGGCGAACGGGCCGGCGCGCAGCGGGCGGCCTTCCGCCCTGTCGCGGCGCGCGGCGAGGGCCTCGGCGCGGAACAGCGGCGCGGTCACTGGACGACCCTCCGCGCTGCGCCCTGCGCGCTGCGGCATGACGCTTCGGAACGGCCGGGCGCGGTCATGGGACGGGCGCTCACTCGAGCACGACGTGCGGCTGCTGCGCCGGTCGCAGGTGCGCGCCGCGCTCGGCGTCCAGCAGTGCCTGGGCGCGCTGGCGCACCTCGCGGAAGCGGAAGCGCACCGGGGCATCGGCGCGGCGGCGAAACGCCGGGTCGCGGCTCAGCAGGAAGTCGCAGAAGGTCTGCAGCAGCGGGAAGTCGGGGCAGGTCTCCTCCACCCAGAGGAACTGGCCCATCTGGTTGACCTCCAGGAAGACGTGCTCGCCCGCGGGCGTGACGATCATGTCGATGCAGCCGAAGACCAGCCCCAGCTTGCGCATCAGCGCGCGGCAGCGGGCCTGCACCTCGGGCGGCAGCGCCGCGGGCGCGATGCCCAGCTCGCACGACGGCGCGATGCGCCAGTCGACGCGGCCGTCGATCGTCGCCTGCGAGTCGAGGCGGGCGGCGAACAGCTCGTCGCCCATGCAGGTGATGCGCAGCTCGTGCGACTTGGGAACGCGCGCCTGGAAGATGGCGGGGCCGAGGCGCAGCACCTCGTCCTCGGGCAGCGCGTCCTCGGTCACCGGGGAGGTATAGAGCATGGCGACGGCGTCGCCGGACTCCCAGGTGACGGGGCGGAAGGTCTTGAAGATGGTGCCCTGCGCGGCATGCGCGCGCAGGAAGGCGCGGATGCGGGCGGGGTCGTTGGACATCAGCGTGGGCGGCAGCGCGAAGCCGAGCTCGTGCGCCACGGCGAGCTGCACCGCCTTGTTCTCGGCGACGGCCACGCGGTCCGTCGGGTTGACGGCGAAGCTGCGCCGCGAGACGAGTTCGAGCGTGCCGGTCAGCAGCACCTGCGCCTCGCGCAGGGCGTAGCGGCGGTCGCCCGCGTGCATCGCGGCGTCGAGCACGGGTTGGCCGACGCGTCGGTTCCAGAAGATGTCGACGTCGTGCAGGTCGTGCGTCGCGTCCTGGGTGCGCAGCCAGCCGGCGCCGCTAGCCGCGGCGGGCATGGCGGAGAGCGTGGCGTGGGCGGGGAAGTCGGCGCAGAACCAGCGCAGCGGGCGATGGCCGAGCGCTTCGAGCACGAGCGCCACCGCGGCGGCGTGGATGTCGTCGGCGATGGTGGGGATCAGGACGGTGGAGGCCATGGACGTCGTCGTCGGAGAAGGGGTTGGGAAGAGGCGCCGCCGCGAGGACGGCGCCCCGCCCCGAAGTCGCGACCTCAGGCCGCGAGCGCTCGGCCGCTCCGCAGCGAGCGGCCGCGCCCCGTCGGGGGCCGGCGACCGCAGGGAGCGGGGGGCGTCATGTTCAGTCGTCCAGGTTGCCCCAGAGGCCCGAGCCCGTGCCGTGGCCGCTGTCGTCCGGGCTGGACTTGCGCTGGCCGCCGGCGATCTCGGCGAGTTCCTCCTTGGTCAGCTCGCGGGCCAGCGAGCGGCCGAGCACGCGGGCGGGTTGACGGGCCTGGGTCGGTTGTTGAGCTTGTTGGGTCTTCATGGTGATTCCCTGACGTTGGTTGCAAAGGCCGGCGGGCGACATGCCCTGGCCGGCACGTCGAACGGTTGTCCTGTGCGGATCAGCGTTCGCCGTGGAATGCATTGAAACGCCGAGCCGTATCCGCGCCCAGCCCCCAATCCGTGCGATGGCTCCGGGCGGGGGCGGTACGTCGGGGGGCGCGACCCGCCTCTCCCGAGGCGAAGTCGCGGCGTGGGGGATCGGTGCGCGCCGCGAGGCCATGGCTCCTCCGCGCAGGACGGCGCGCGGAGCCACCCCTTCTCAGGGGTTGTCGGCGGCGGCGATCGGCGCTTGCGGGGCGGCCGGCGGCGTGCGCGCCTGCAGCGTGCGGTGGATGCGCGAGACCAGCACCATCGACAGGAGCGTGCTGCCGATCACGACCCAGCCGACGGTCTCCATGTGCAGCAGCCGGTCGTCCGGCGCGCGCGCCACGATGTGCCCGGCGAGCAGCGAGGCGAGCCCGCCCGACAGCTGCTGGATCGACGCGCTGATCGCGTTGAACGCGCCGCGCTGCGCGGGCTCGGGCACGGAGCTCACCATGGCCTGGAACGGGATCATGCGCGAGAAGATGCCGACGAACAGCACGATGTTCACGAGGATCACGCCCGCGAGCGGCGTGGTGCCGAGCCGGGTATAGATGGCGACCAGCGTCATCGACACGACGCTGCCGAAGAAGAACACGCGCAGCTTGCCGAAGCTGTCCGCCGCCTTGCCGATCATCGGGCCGAAGAAGATCGTGCACACGCCGGTGGCGAGGTAGATCGTCGGCAGGTGCTCGAGCGGAATGCCGAGGTTGTGCACGGTGAAGGCGCTGCCGAAGGGCATCAGCATGAAGCCGCCCGTGGTCAGCAGCGCCGTGGTCACGAAGGCGAGCAGGTAGTGGCTGTCGGTGAGGGTGTGCGCGAGGTGCGCGAAGGCGCTGCGCTCCTGGCGCAGCTTGAGGTGCCCGTCCACCGGCTGCAGCCTCCAGGCGACGACGATGCCGCCGAGCACGCCGATCGCCACCATGACGAAGAAGGGCGCGTGCCAGTTCCAGCGGTTGGACAGGTACAGCCCCACGGGCAGGCCCAGCACCTGGCTCGCGGCGAAGGCGGTCTGCACGATGCCCATCACGCGGCCGCGCATCTCGGGCGGGAACAGGTCGGTGACG
>Ga0209051_1002186_pt1 | contig 14476 bp, 14 predicted proteins | sample AraplaCvi_mMS_r2_2_FD_184286 | JGI IMG/M metagenome (GOLD analysis project Ga0209051, IMG submission 184286) | Arabidopsis root microbial communities from North Carolina, USA - plate scrape MF_Cvi_mMS_r2 (SPAdes) (version 2) | ecosystem: Host-associated > Plants > Roots > Endosphere | place...
GCCGATGTCCGCGTCGAGCTGGTGCCAGGCGTTGGCCAGCGCGCCGATGGCGCGGCCCGTGCCGCCCGCCTGCTGCTGGTAGGCCGGCATGCCGGTCTTCTCGTCGCCGGCCACCAGGCGCTGCACCGCCGAATCGATGGTGTTGCGCGTAACGGCGAGTTCGTTGAACGAATCGCGGTTGCCGTCCGAGGCCTCGAGCGCGTACTTCGCGGTCTGCTGCGACAGCACCTGCACCTGCGTGGTCAAGGCGATCGCTTCGCGGTCTTCGCCGTTCTTGCTGTTCAACAGCCAGAAGTCAACCGATGCAAGGCCAATGGATAGCAGCAGGAACACGATAACCATCGTGTAGCCACCTTCACGGCCTGCGCCCCCTGTTGTCGTGCTCATATCCACCTCACCCAAACAAAACCTGGTGACCGAGGCTTCTGGCAGCCCCCGGCAGACGAGTGGCCCTGCAACAGGACCACCCCCTCGTTCCCGTCGCGTTGCCGGCTACCCGGCAACGCTTATCCTGTGCGGGAGGGCCATCCGGCCGTCCCGTCCCCCTTACTGGGCGCCTTACAGCGCCGCCTGCCGGAAATCCGGCGCACGAACCAGCCGGTTCATGCTGAACAGCCCGAACGATTGCTCGCCGAGCTGGATGTTCTCCGTCACGAAGCGCGCCAGGCGCGGGTCCTGCTCGTCCTCGCCGGTGCCACGCTGGTCGTCGTCCATGGTGCGCTGGCCGAAGACTTCATCGACCAGCAGGCCCACGGTGCCGCCGTGCTGGCGTACCAGCAGCAAACGCATACGCTCGGAGGACGGTGTACGTTCGTCGAAAAGGAACCGGCCGAGATCGATCGCCGGCACCAGGTTGCCACGCACGTTCGCCACGCCCATCAGCCAGGGCTGGGTGCCCGGCACGTTGGTGAGGGCGGGCACAGCGAGCAGTTCGTTGATCTCATCGATGCCACTCACGAAGGCACGGCGGCCGACGCGGAAGCCGATGCCACGCCACAGGCCCAGGTTCTCCACCCGTTCGGGCGTACCGGCCGAGTGCGCAAGGCACGCGCGCTCGTAATGGGCGAGCAGTTCGAAGGGCGTCAGTGCGGCGTTCTCGCTCATGGCGTGCCCTTCTTAGTTCTGCTTCGGCAGGAGGTCGTCGATGGTCGAGAGCAGTTCCTTCTCGTTCACCGGTTTGGTGATGAAGGCCTTGGCGCCCTGGCGCAGCCCCCACACGCGGTCGGTTTCCATCGATTTGGTGGTGATCATCACGACCGGCACGTCCGCCGTGGCCGGGTCGCGGCTCAGCGTGCGCGTGGCCTGGAAGCCGTTCATGCCCGGCATGATCACGTCCATGATCACCAGGTCCGGCTTGCTCGCGCGGATACGGTCGATGCCAGCCTCGGCGTTATCGACGCTGGAAACGGAAAAACCCGCCTTCTCGAGCAGCGTGGTGAACACGCGGACGTCGGTGGGCGAGTCGTCAATGATGAGGATATTTGCCACACGTCCCCCTGGACGCTTACGAATTGGGTAGGTCAGCCGGCCGTCGCATAGCGATGGATCGCGCCGAGCAACTCGTCGCGGGTGAACGGCTTGGTGAGGTACTGTTCGGCGCCCACGATGCGGCCGCGCGCCTTGTCGAACAGGCCATCCTTCGAGGACAGCATGATCACCGGCGTGCCGCGGAACTGGGCGTTGTTCTTGATGAGCGCGCAGGTCTGGTAGCCATCCAGGCGCGGCATCATGATGTCGACGAAAATGATGTTGGGCTTCTGGTCCGAGATCTTGGCCAGCGCCTCGAAGCCATCGACGGCGGTAAGCACGTCGCAGCCTTCTTTTTTCAACAGGGTTTCTGCCGTACGGCGGATGGTTTTCGAGTCATCGATGACCATGACCCGCAGGCCGGCCAGGTCCGTACCGCGTCCGTTGTCGTTCACTGCGCCCCCGTCACACGAAAAAACTGCAAGTCCCGGCAGGAGGATAGCCCTAATGTCGCCGGGTATCCGTGCGCCAGGTCGTAAAGCCCGGCACCCCCGGTGCCGGTCACCGCTCTTCGGCGGCCCGTGCCACGCTGTTTAATGGGTGGCCGGGATTCCGTCAAGATGAATTGTTCCTAAAGGGACAATGCCTTGTGAAATCATCGGCACCGCTCCACTAAACTTGACACCTTTCCAGACCGCCCAGGGCCCCTCCCCATGCCGCTTTCCGTCGCCGTCCTGATGGACCCGATCCGCGCCATCAAGATCGCCAAGGATTCGACCTTCGCGATGCTGCTGGAGGCCCAGCGCCGTGGCCACGGCCTCCTCTACATGGAAGAAGGTGACCTGGAGCTCCGTAACGGGGAGCCCTGGGCTCGCCTGCGCCCGCTGGCCGTGAAGGACGACCCGTCGGGCTGGTTCACCCTGGGCGACCCCGCCTGGCGCCCGCTGGCCGAGGTGGACATCGTGCTGGCCCGCAAGGATCCGCCGGTGGACGAGCAGTTCATCTACGACACCATGGTGCTCGAAGCCGCCCAGCGGGCGGGCGTGAAGGTCGTGAACGACCCGCGCAGCCTGCGCGACTGCAACGAAAAGCTCTTCGCCCTGCAGTTCCCGCAGTGCATCTCCCCTACCCTGGTCTCGCGCGATCGCAACCAGCTCAAGGCCTTCGTGGCCGAGCATGGCGAGGCGGTGCTCAAGCCGCTGGACGGCATGGGCGGGCGCGGGATCTTCCGGGTGAAAGCCGGCGACAGCAACCTCAACTCGATGCTGGAGACGCTGCTCGACGGTGGCCACCATTTCACCATCGCCCAGAAGTACATCCCCGAGATCACCTCGGGCGACAAGCGCATCCTGCTGGTCGATGGCGAGCCGGTGCCCTATGCCCTGGCGCGCATTCCCCAGGGGGACGAGTTCCGCGGCAACCTGGCGGCGGGCGGCCGCGGCGTGGGCGTCCCGCTTTCCGAGCGGGACCGCTGGATCGCGGCCCAGGTCGGGCCCGAGCTGGTCCGCCGGGGCCTGCGTTTCGTCGGCCTGGACGTGATCGGCGACTACCTGACCGAGATCAACGTCACATCTCCGACGTGCATCCGCGAGCTGGATGCCCAGTTCGGCCTTAATATCGCGGGGCTGATGTTCGACGCGATCGAGGCCCGATGACGACCCGCACCACCGGCGCCGACCTGATCGGCGCGACCCTGCTGTTTTCGCTGCTGCTGCACGGTGTCGTCATCCTCGGCGTCACGTTCCAGGCCGAAAAACCCGCCCCCAGCGTTCCGACGCTGGACGTTACCCTCGTGGACGTCGCCAACCAGGAGCAGCCGGACAAGGCGGACTTCCTTGCCCAGGCCAGCAACTCGGGCGGCGGCGACCGTGACAAGGCGTCACGCCCCTCGGAACCGGTGAGCGGCCCGCTGCCCACGCGTAACCAAGGCGTTTCGCCCCAGGTCGAGGAGGCCCAGGCGCCCTCGCCCCGCGAGGCCACCCCGGACCAGGTGCTGACCACCGCGGGCCAGACCGGTTTCCACGTGGATACGACGCAGCAGCAGACTGAGCAGAAGGAGCGCCCGCTGCCGCCGTCGGACAAGGAGATCCAGCGCAAGCTGGAGATGGCGAAGCTGGCGGCCGAAGTGCGGGACGAATCCGAGGCCTACGCCAAGCGCCCGAAAAAGAAGTTCATCTCGTCGAATACCCGCGAGTACGTCTACGCCGCCTACATGAAGGGCTGGGTGAACCGCGTGGAGCGGGTGGGCAACCTGAATTACCCGGACGAGTCGCGCCGCCAGGGTGTCTACGGCGAGCTGGTGCTCACGGTGGGCCTCAACCGCGATGGCTCGATCAAGAGCATCGACGTGATCAAGAGCTCCGGCCACAAGCTGCTCGATGACGCCGCCCAGCGCATCGTGCGCCTTTCGGCCCCCTTCCCCGCGCTGCCGAAGGACAGCAAGGAGAAGGTCGACGAGCTGTACATCACCCGGACCTGGCAGTTCCTGCCGGGCAATGTTCTCCGAAATTACTGAGCCCTCAAGTGTGGGAGCGCGCTTGCGCGCGATCGCGCGCAAGCGCGCTCCCACAGGGACTCGGTTTACGGCTTAGGCAGAAGCTGGTCGGCCTCGCTCACGTAGGCCTTTTCCGCCTTGCGGTCCCATACGCACAGCTCGCGGCCCGGCGCATTCTTCATGTGCTTCTGCGGGTAGCGCCCGGCCAGTACCAGCGCGGTGACCGGCACGCGATCGTCGTACTGGATCAGGCCACCGACCGGCTTTACGTCCTTCAGTCCGCTGGCGGCCACGCACGCGCGAGTTACCCTTTGGTCATAGTCCTTCCAGGCAGAGGGCGCCGAAGCGTGTGCCGCGAGCGCGCCGCCCGCCGCCGCCGCGAATACAAAACCCTTAACAAACATCATCTTCGGCATGAGTTGCCTCCATGTGAACCGGCGCACAAGGTACGCTTGCGGGTATGAACGTTTGCGCACGGCTAACGTTCGCTGCGGCTACAATGCAGCCATGAGTATCGCCAACACGTTTGCCGGCCAGTTCCTGATCGCGATGCCATCCATCGCGGAGCCGCCCTTCGCGCGTGGCGTGGCCTTCCTCTGCCAGCACGGCGAGGACGGCGCGGTGGGCCTGCTGATCAACCAGATCTCCGAGTACCGCCTGGGCGATGTGCTCGCGCAGATGAAGCTGCCCTGCGACGACCCCGAGATCGCGGACTATCCCGTACTCATCGGCGGCCCGGTCCAGCAGGAGCGCGGCTTCGTGCTGCACCGTGAGCACGGCCACTGGGATTCCAGCTACCGCATCAACGACGAGTGGTCGGTGACGACCTCGCGCGACATCCTGGTGGCCATGGCCCGCGGCGACGGCCCGCGGCGCGCGGTGGTCACGCTGGGCTACGCCGGCTGGGAAGCGGGCCAGCTCGAGCAGGAAGTCATGGAAAACGCGTGGCTCAACACCCGCGCCGATGAGCGCATCGTGTTCGATACACCGATCGAGGAACGCTGGTTCGCCGCCACCCGCACCATGGGCGTGCGCGATCCGACGCAGCTGACCGGTTACGCGGGGCACGCCTGATCCATGAGCTGCCTGTTTGGTTTCGATGTCGGCACCAAGGTGGTCGGCGTCGCCGTCGGCAACCGCCTGACCGGCACGGCGCGCGCGCTTGCCGCCCTGCCCGTGCGCGATGGGGTGCCTGACTGGCAGGCACTTGACCAGCTGCGCCGGGAGTGGCTGCCCGCCGAGCTGGTTGTGGGCCTGCCGCTGGACAATGAGGGCCAGGAGCAACCGATGACGCGCACCGCGCGCCGGTTCGCCCAGAAGCTCACCGAGCGCTACGGTATCGCCGTCGCGTTCGCCGATGAGCGCATGAGTTCGCAGGAGGCTGCCCGGCGCTTCGCCGCGGGGCGCGCCGCCGGCACCCGCAAGCGTTCGGATGCCAGGTCCATCGACGCCGAGGCTGCCGCCGTCATCCTCGAGTCCTACCTGCTGCAAGCGTAAAATCGCACGCCATCTCCACCGTTAGCCTTGAGGACGTCATGTCAAACCGCCTGCGCCATCTGACCACCCTCGAGAACCTGCCCCGCGAGACCATCGAGCGCCTGCTCGACAAGGCGATCCACCTGCGCGACCAGTCGGCGCACGGCACGCGCAAGCTCGATATCCTCGCCGGCCGCACCGTGCTCAACCTGTTCTTCGAGCCCTCCACGCGCACGCGCACCTCGTTCGAGCTCGCCGCCCGGCGGATGGGCGCCGACGTGATCAACTTCGACATCGGCCTCTCGTCGACCAGCAAGGGCGAGGAACTGTTCGATACGCTGCACACGCTTGAAGCCATGCACCTCGACGCGATCATCGTGCGCCACAAGGTGTCGGGCACGCCCGAGGAGCTGGTGAAGCACGCGATGAGCGCCGTCTCGATCGTCAACGCCGGCGATGGCAACCGCGCCCACCCCACGCAGGGCCTGCTCGACGCCCTCACCATTCGCAACCACCACCCCGATTTCCGCAAGCTGAAGATCGCCATCTGCGGCGATGTCCGCCACTCGCGCGTCGCACGCTCCGACGTGCACGTGCTGACGGCACTGGGCGCCAAGGACATCCGCATCGTCGGCCCCTCGCGCCTGCTGCCGGCGGAAGGTGAGTTCAAGGGCGTGACGCTCCACGAAGACTTCGACCAGGCGATCGAAGGGGTCGACGCCGTGATCATGCTGCGCCTTCAGAAGGAGCGCATGGCGTCCACGGACCTGCCGGACGAGGCCGCATATTTCGAGCGCTACGGCCTCGACAGCAAGCGCCTGGCCCGCGCCGCCAAGGGCGCGCTCGTGATGCACCCCGGCCCGATCAACCGCGGCATCGAGATCGCCCCCGAAGTTGCCGACGGCGCCCAGTCGCGGATCCTCGAGCAGGTCGGCAACGGCGTCTTCGTGCGCATGGCCGTGCTTTGCGAAGTGATGGGCCGGTAAGACCCATGCCGGGCCGCGCTACGGCGCGGCTTCCGGCATAATGGCGGTTCCAAGGGATCAATCAACGGGATACAGAATGCGACCGACGAAGCGACTTCTCGCGCTCGGCGTCGCCAGCGTGCTGCTGGCGGCCTGCGGCCACAAGGACAAGGATGCCCCGCTGGCCTTCGTGCCGGCCGATACACCGTACGTGGTGGCCAGCCTCGACAAGCTGGACGACGATACCTACGAGGCGGTGCTGGCCCAGCTCAACAACGAGGCCCCGGGCCAGGTAGCCCAGCTGAAGTCGTACGCCCAGGAATTCGATGCCAAGGGCAATGCCGATGCGGCGCGCCTGCTGCGCGCCCTCGTGGCCGAGCTGGACGGCAAGAATGCCGAAACCGTGCTGAAGAACCTCGGCATCGACCTGAAGACCGGCTCGGCGGTGTATGGCGTCGGCCTCAGCCCGGTCGCCCGCGCCGCCCTGGCTGATCCGGCCGCCTGGGAGGCCTTCGTGGGCCGCCTGGAGACCGCTTACGGCAAGAAGCTGGACACCGCGGACGCCGGTGGCCAGGCCTACCGCCACGTCGCCCTGGGCGATTCCGGCACGCAGCTCATCATCGCCACCGTCGGCAAGAACGCCGTGGCCGCCCTGCTCCCGGCCGACGCCGGCCAGCCGCTGATCCGCCAGGCCCTGGGCGCTGACCGCCCGGAAAAGAACCTGCAGGATGACGGCCGCCTCGCCGACCTGGCCAAGGACAAGGGTTACAAGGACTACGTCGTCGGCCAGGTGGATCTCACCCGCCTGCTCCCGCTGGTCGCAACCGGCAAGGATCCGCTGTTCTCGACGTTCCTGAAGCACCAGTCGCAGAAGACCGGCGAGCCGGTGCCGCAGATCCCGGCCAGCTGCCAGGAAGAAGCCACCCGCGTCGCCGCGCGCGTGCCGTCCTTCAGCTTCGGCTACACCAAGCTCGACCTGCACCACGTCGAACAGCGCGTGGACGTGGCGATGGCCAGCGATATCACCAGCGCGTTCTCGGGCCTGAAGGTGGAACTGCCGGGCCTCGGCAGCACCGGGACCGGCCCGTTCGATGCCAGCATCGCCCTGCCGGTGGAGCAGCTGCGCACCTTCTTCACCACCCAGTCCGAGGCCGTCGCCGCCAAGCCGTTCGCTTGCCCGGCTTTCGCGAACCTCAACGACAGCTTCGCGAAGATGGGTTCGACGATGCAGCAGGCGGCGATCCCGCCGTTCGGCGACATCCGTGGCGTGCGCCTGGTCATCGATTCGTACAAGCCGGGTGCACCGGGCGCTGCGATCCCGCAGATCACCGGCCGCGTGGTGCTCGCCACGCGTAACCCGGCCGGCCTGCTGGCGATGAGCCAGGCGGTACTGGGCGGCGAGTTCAAGCTGGCCGCCGACGGCAAGCCGGCACCGCTGCCGGCGAACCTGACGCAGTCGCTGGGCATGCCGGGTTGGGCCGCGATGAACGGCCAGGCAATCGCGATCGGCCTGGGCGACGGCGAAGACAACAAGCTCGACGACGTGCTGATGGGCAGCACCGGCGATGCAGGCCGCCTCGGCCGCCTGCATCTGAACGGTGACATGTACCGCACGTGGGTCGATGTGATGTCGGACAAGGCCCAGGCCTATGCGTCGGCCATGGCGGAAGCCGCGACGGCGGATGGCGCCCCGGCGGACCAGGCGGCGGATACCGCGACGGCGCAGCGTTCGAAGGCGCAGTTCGATGCGATGAAGGCCCAGGCCGCACGCGTCGTGCAGGTGAGCGGCGAGGCACACATGGATGAGAAGGGCCTCGTGATCTCGGGCGCCGTGGAATACAAGTAAGCCACTCGCGCTTCACATCGCCTCGAAAAGCCCGGCCTCAGTGCCGGGCTTTTTTTGCTTGTTCGCGCATTACCGGGGTCGTCGGGTGCATCGACGCCTCGTCATCGGTTCATTCGCTGGCGCGAATGCATGTGTTGAGCGGCTTGCGCCGCCTTAGGCTGGATGCGTCGCTGGGGTCGGGAGCGGTCAGGCCCTGGCGGCCGCCAGGCGCGGACCTGCGGACCGGGCCGTAGCGCCGCTTTCGCGAAACGCGTTACGCCACGCGGCCCTCCGCTCATGTCGGCCGCCAGGGCCTGACCGCTCCCGAGTCGACACACTCCGTTTCGTGCCGCACAAGCCTGCACACCGAGGCGTCGCCCCTTGTAGGAGCGCGCTTGCGCGCGACATCTTTCGCCCCACCGCCACAGGCCCAGTTGTTCTTCCGCGAACGGCGTCGCGCGCAAGCGCGCTTGTGTCTTTGGTTTCAGGTAGCGTGAAGTCGAGAGCGGGGTGTGGCAGGCCATCAGCGCGCAGTGCCTAGAGCACGTGTAGGAGCCAGGCCGCCACACCCCGTCTTCCACGCCAAAGCCCGAACAGTTGCCCGAGTTAGCGGCTCGAACATCACAAGCGTGGGCAAGTGGAAGTGCTCTCTATCCCGCCCTAGCTGGAACGAGACGATGACCTTTTACCTCGGTATTGATGTCGGCTGCAAATCCCTGGATGTAGCCATTTTCACGCCTGGAACGGCGGCAGCCACGCACATCGGCGCTTACGCCAACACTTCCAAAGGCGTGAAGAGGTTGCTGCGGGACGTGGCCAAGACGCCGATCACGCACGCGTTGCTGGAGGCCACCGGCGGTTACGAGAACGCTGCCCTGGACCAGATTTCGGCCCATATGCCGATCACCCGGATCGCCTCGCATCGAAGCGCCGCCTACGCCCGCAGCATGGGCCAGTACGCCAAGAGCGACCCGGCCGATGCGCGTACGCTGGCCCAGATGGCCGCTGGCACCGTTCCGCGCCCGCATGCGGCACCCACACCGGCGCGCAAGGCCCTGCGCGGCCTGGTGAAGGTGCGCGACCAACTGGTCCGGCAGCGAGACGACAACCGCCGTCGGATCGCACAGGCCGACACCCCGGAGGCGGCCCGGGTGCTGAAGCGGATCAACGCCTATGTGGACAAGGAGATCAAGGCGCTGGACGGGCAGCTGCGTGAGGCGGCCATAGCCTGCGACGAGGGCAAGGCACGGCAATTGGCCGAGGTGCCCGGTATCGGACCGGTGACCGTTGCCATGTTGATCGGCTGCCTGCCGGAGCTGGGCCAATGCGGTAACCGCCAGATCAGCGCGCTGGTTGGTGTCGCGCCGTACATCAAGCAAAGCGGTAAGCGTGATGCGCCCCGCCAGATCATGGCGGGGCGACCTTACGTACGTCGAATCATGTACATGGCGGCCCTCGCCTCCATGCGGGCCGAAAACTCACCCCTGCGCGCCTATTACCAAGGCCTGCGGGCACGAGGCAAGCTGGCCAAAGTCGCCATCGTCGCCTGCATGCGCAAACTGCTGATCGCGCTGAACGCAATGGTCCGCAACGGCACGCCATGGCAGGAGCGTGCCATGGCGTGATCGAAGGGCCGAAAAGACAGTTGCTCCTACAAGGGGTGCGTGGGCCTTGAATTACGCCAGTTCGCCCAGCGCCGCGCGGACGACGTAGAGCGTGTCCATGCGGGGAACGGGCCGGGTCAGGCCGGTGATGAGACGGGTGAGGTGGTTGCGGCGTACCCATGTCTGCCCTTGCAGCCAAACCTGGGTGCGCAGCATGTCGGCGCGTTCTTCGCGGCTTTCCTGCGTGGGGCGTACGCGGTTGATGAGCAGGCGGGTGAGGTCGGCGGGCGTGCGTGACCACTCCGCGCCGGGCAGGAGGTTCAGCCATAGCCGTGAGCAGGAGACGCTGGTCAGGGTCTGGCGTTGCGCCGCGGTGCGGAGCAGGCGGGGGCAGTCGCGGCGGAGCTGGTCGAGCACGCCGCGCGGCACGGTGCCCGGGAAGTAGCGGGCGGCGAGGCGCAGCGGAGGCCATGCCCACCAGGGGGCGTCATCGCCTTCCCACAGCGTGGCCCATTCATCGCGTGGCATGCGCGTGGCGAGCTGGGCGATGTCGTGCAGGTGGAGCAGGCGCAGGCTGCGGCCGCATACGTTGCCGGCGGCATGTAGCAGCAGGTGGGCCATGAGCGCGCCGCGCGAGGGATACGGGTTGATCCCGGGCTGCGCTTCCGCGGGCCAGATGCGTTCGGTGATATCGACAGTGCGCACCGGCAGGCGTTCCTGGATGCGCGTGTGGACTTCGATGTTCACCGGCGTATCGCGATGTTCACCCAGGCCGCGCACGGCAAGACCGTCGCGCGGCTTGAACACGCTGTGCTTCCACTGGCGGAACGACTCGTCGTAACCGAGCTCCTCGAGCAGGGTCTTCACGACATGCGCATCGCGCGGCCGCACCAGCAGGTCGATATCGGCCATGGGCCGTTCGCCGGCCACGTAGATACCGAGACCATGCAGTGCCGAGCCCTTCAGCGCGACCAGCGGCAACGCCATGCGCCGCGCGCTGGCGTCGATGCGCGTGAGCAGCGCGGCGATGCGCTGCTGGCGGACTTCCACATGCTCGCGCTGCGTGGCGAGGAAATCCTGCCAGCCTTCCGGCGCCCAGGTGGAGAACCCGGCAAGCAACGGCGATACGCCGTGCGCGACCGCGGCGGCACCAGCGAGACGCCATTCCAGCTCACTCCACGCAGGCTGCGCCGTACCCGAACGGCCCAGCGCGAGTTCGTTGGCCAGCGCCTCGGTGGTGAGGGCCAGGCCGCGCTTCAGTACCGGCAGGGGCGGCAGCATGCTCATGCCCCGGTGGCGCGGCGCGCCCACGCGGCAGGCGTGGGTTCGGCGTTGCGGTGCAGGTGCTCGCGCGCGAGCAGTTCGGTCCAGTCCTCATCGAGGGCCTGGCCAGGGTCGGTAACCTCCCGGTGCAGCAGGTCGCGCACTTCACGGTAGAACGTCGTGTCGTACGCCCCCTGGAACATCATCGCCAGGTCGCCGCTATCGTCCCAATGGGTCTTCCGGCCGAGCTGCGCGCGGACTTCTTCAAAGAACTTCGTGCCGGGCAGGGGATACGACACGCTCACGCCGATATCGTCGGGGCTTGCCGCCTGCACCAGCGTGCGCGTGGCGAGCAGGTCATCGAGTTCCTCGCCCAGGTACCCGAGCTGGATGAAGAAGCCGACGCGAATGCCGTGCGCGCCCAGCCGCTGCCGCGCTGCGATAAGGTCCGGCACCCTGGTGCCCTTGGTCATGCGATCGAGCACGCGCTGGCTGCCGCTTTCCGCACCGATCCACGCCTCGACGCAACCGGCCGTGGCGAGCGCGGTGGCCATGCGTTCGCTGGAGAGATCCGCGCGGGTCTGGATCATGAAAGGTACCGAGCCATCGGATGCCTGCACTTCGGCGGCGAACGCGCTGACCCAGTCGATGTGGAAGCCGAAGATGTCGTCGGCCATCCAGATATGGTCCGGCGCGTACGTCTGCTTCAGGTAGGTCATTTCTGCGGCGACATCCTGCGGCGGGCGCTGGTTGTAGTGGTTGCCCCAGATCGGCTTCGCGCACCAGTTGCAGCGGAACGGGCAGCCGCGCGAGGCGGCCATGTTCAGGCTGAAATAGCCGTGCCGCTCCATCCACAGCGCGCGGTAGCGCGGCATGTCGACCAGGTCCCACGCGGGCAGGCCGCTGATGCGCGGATCGGGCGGGACGACGCCGAGGCGCGTGACCCTCGTGCCGGCGGGCGAGCGCGTGGCGATGCCTGCCACGCCTTCGGTCCACGCCTCCGGATCGATGATCGGATCGCGCTCGAGGCGGTTCACCAGCTCGATCAGTGCGCCGATGCCTTCACCGGTCAGCACCGCGTCGGCCCCGGCGGCGAGGAACGCCTCGGGATGATCCGATGCATCGGAGCCGGCGACGAGCACGCGCGCGCCATCGGCTTTCGCTTCGCCGATCATGCGGCACGCCGCATCGCGCATGTTGCCCAGGCACATCTTGGTGAGGAAGTTGAAGTTGTCCTCGTAGAACACGACGAGCTGGGGGCGCTGTGCCTGCGCGATCGGCGCGAAATCCTCGACACCTTCGGCGAGCATCGCGTCGAATAGCCCCACCGCGTGATCCATGCGCCGCAGCAGGGCGGCGATCTGCAGGGTCGCGAGCGGCGGGTAGGGTTTGCCACGCTCCCACTGCTTGCGGTCGTAGCGCAGGAAGTAGGAGTGGCCTACCAGGATGTTCAGCATGGGGTGAACGCCTTTCGCGTCATGCGGGATAGGCGTGAGTGCCCCGGCCCCCCGGGCAGGTTGCCGGGCCCGGTGGCACAACCTTCCCGGCGGGGCCGGGCACCTACGGCGGTTATCCCGGCGAACGCGACGATGGCCCACACCGATCCTTTCGATGCCCCCGAGTTCGTTGACCCGTTCGGGGAGCGCATGCGGCTGGCCCTTGCCCGCAGCTGGCCCGTACTTGGCGCCTCGTTCGTCTTCGCCAGTAACAGCGAGGCACTGCTCGCGATCGCCGGCAGCGCCTACGAAGGGCTGCCCGCCCATCGCCTGGCGCCGGTACCGCCGGTGTTCCATATCGAGCTGAGACTGGTGCCGGCCCGTGCCGGTGGCCCGTCCGAGCCGCCGCCGGTGCAGACCTCCTCGGGTGGCGGGATGGTGATGGGCATCGTCGATGCCTCGAACCACGTCATCGTCTCGCCCGCCCAGCGGCGAGCGGTGGTGACCGTATCCGAAGACCGCCTCACCTTCGCCTACCACGTACGCTACGAGCTGATCGAGTTCGCGGTGTACCTGCTGGCGGCGCGCGGCCAGGACCTGGTCTCGCTGCACGCGGCGTGCATCGGTGGCGAGGGCCGCGGCGTCCTGCTACTCGGACCATCCGGCGCCGGGAAATCCACGTTGACCCTGCAGGCTGCGCTCGACGGGTATGACGTGCTCGCGGAGGACGGCGTATTCGTCGAACCGAAACGGCTGCGCGCGACGGGTGTGCCGAACTTCCTCCACGTGACGGACGCCAGCCTTGCGTGGCTGGACGGGCCCGCGCGCCGGCAGATCATGGCGTCACCGCGGATCCGTCGGCGCAGCGGCGTGGAGAAGTTCGAGATCGACCTGCGTGGCGGCGGGATGCGACCGGCAGCGGAGCCGCTGGACATCGTCGCGACCGTGCTGCTGTCGCCACAGCGCACGGACGGGCCGTTGCTCGAACCGATGGCACGTGATGACGCGATCGTGCGGCTCACCGAAGACCAGCCCTACGCGGCCCGCCAGCCAGGTTGGCGGCGCTTCATCGACACCGCGTTGCTCCGTGGCGCGTGGGTGCTGCGACGCGGGCCGGATCCCCGTGCGACCTTGCAGGCACTGATGCCCTGGCTGGATGTGCAGGAAGCGGTGGGCTGAGCATGTGCGGGCCATCGGCATGGCGAGGGCTGCTGGCGCTGCTGCCACGCGCTGAACGCATCTCCCTGCTGGTGTACGCCGCGCTCTCCGTGGGTGCGGCAGTCAGCGGGAGCCTTTCCGCCGTACTGCTGGTGCCGCTCGTGCAGCCGGGCCACGCGGTACCTTTCGCGAGCCCGGACCTCACCATCAACGCCGCCGCTTTCGCCGCGAGCGGCATCCTCTTTGCACTGCTGCGCTGGCAATCCGCGCGGCTGGGTGCGGCGCAGGTGGCGCGGCTTGCCGTGCGTTTGCGTGGCGATGTACACGCGCACCTGTTGGGCGCGAGCCTGCCGGAACTGGCCGGTGCGAGTTCCGCCGAGATCGCCAACGTCCTCACCTTCAACAGCGAACTGCTGGTGCAGGGCCTGGGCGCGATGCAGCAGCTCGCGGTGGCCGTACTCACCTCGCTGGTGAGCATCGCGTTCGCGCTGTGGATCTCACCCGTGCTGATGTTCACGATCCCGCTGTTGCTGGTGGCGATCCTGCTGACCTCGCGCGTAACCGGACGAGAGCATGGCGAGGTCAGCCGGCGCTACGTCGCCGACATGACCGATCTCTTCTGGCACAGCGAGGACTTCCCGCGGCGCCTTCGCCATGTCCGCTCGTTCGGAAGGGAAGCGGCGGAGCGGGCGAGTTACGGCGATGTCTCCGGTCGCCTCGGCCATGGCTACCGGCGCCAGCTCGAACTGGTGGCGTCGAGCCGGCTGGTGCTCGAACTCGGTGCCGCC
>Ga0209051_1002187_pt1 | contig 14475 bp, 16 predicted proteins | sample AraplaCvi_mMS_r2_2_FD_184286 | JGI IMG/M metagenome (GOLD analysis project Ga0209051, IMG submission 184286) | Arabidopsis root microbial communities from North Carolina, USA - plate scrape MF_Cvi_mMS_r2 (SPAdes) (version 2) | ecosystem: Host-associated > Plants > Roots > Endosphere | place...
CACACGAGCCAAGGAATGCGTCGCCGAGATCGACTCCACCCTCGAGGTCAGCTTCCACAAGTACGCGCACCGCTCGGCGCCGGGCGGGCTGCTGCAGGCGGTGGCCGACATGGACGCCGAAGCGCTGGTGCTGGGTTCGGCGTCGGACGGCAGCCTGGGCCGAGTCGTGGTGGGGTCGACCGCCGACCGGTTGCTGCACTCCTCACCGGTGCCGCTGGCCATCGCCCCGCGCGGCTATCGCGGCGCGAAGTCGCACGGTTTGACGCGGATCACCGCCGCCTACCCCGGCACCCCGGACACGGTGCACGTCGTACGGCGCAGCGCAGCGCTCGCCGAGCAGCTGCGTATTCCGTTGCGCGTCATCACCTTCGCGGTACGCGGTCGCACGATGTACCCACCGGAGGTCGGACTCGACGCCGAGACGTCGATCTTGGAGTCGTGGGCGTTGGCGTCCCGGGAGGCGTTGGCGGCGCTGAAGACCGACGGGATCGTCGGTGACGAGGTGGTCCTGCAGGTGGTGACGGGCAACGGCTGGGATCGGGCCCTGGATGCACCGGACTGGGACGACGGCGACCTCCTCGTCATCGGGACCTCGCCGCAGGGGCCGATCGCCCGAGTCTTCCTGGGGTCCAAGGGCACCAAGATCGTGCGTCACAGCCCGGTGCCCGTGCTGGTGCTGCCGAACTAGTACTTCATGGTTCCGCGGTCGACGGCGATCTGGGACCCCGAGATGGTGGCCGACGCGTCACCGGCAAGCCAGGTCACCACGTCCGAAACCTCTTCGGCCGTCATGAATTCTTGCAGCCCCTTCTTGCCGTCGTGGTTGACGGGGTGATACGGCATTGGCGAGAAGCTGTGGATGTAGGTCGGATACTTCCCGAAGATCTCCATCATTGCCTCGGGCTCGACCATCGGCGTGTCGATGGAGTACGGGTGAATCGAGTTGACCCGAATGCCGTACTCCCCCACCTCCAGTGCCAGGGAGTTGGTCAGCGCGACGAGCCCGTGCTTGGACGCCGCATAGTGACTGTTGCCCGGTGTGGCCTTGAGCCCCGCCGACGAGCTGACGACGATGATGGATCCGCCGTTGCCGGCCTCGATCATGGCGGGCACCGTGGCGCGGATGGTCCGCCAGGTGCCGTTGAGGTTGACGTCGATCACGCTGTCCCACTGCTGCTCGGACATCTCGAACATCCGGCCCCAGCTGAGCACCCCCGCGTTCGCGACCACCACGTCGAGCCGGCCGAACTGCTCCATCGCGTCGGCGACCACCTGCTGTTGGGCCGCGAGGTCTCGGATGTCGACCTCGCGGGCGAGGACCTTGCGCCCCGTCGCCTCCACGGCGCTGGCGGTCTCGGCGAGATCGGCGGAGGTGGCGGGCGGATAGGTGATGGTGTCCGCCACGGGACCGCATACGTCGATGGCCACGACGTCGGCGCCCTCGCTTGCCAGCCGGATGGCGTGGGACCGGCCTTGCCCGCGTGCCGCACCGGTGACGAATGCGACGCGTCCCTCGAGTGTCAATGCCATCAACCGACCCTTCGTCGTCCGTTCACGGTGCCAGGTGCAGGCTAGCAGCCAAACTGGAACGTGTTCTAGAACGGGTCAGAGTTCGGCGATGATCTGTTGCCGCTTCTGGGTGTACTCGGCCTCGGAGATCGTGCCCATTGCGCGGAGCGTCTCCAGTTCCTGCAGCCGTTGGGCGGTCGTCGGGCCCGGTGGTGTCGGCGGCACGTAGGGCGCGGCGGGGTCGACCGGAGGCGCGGCCATGTGGGCAGCCGGGGGCACCCGTTGCGCGGCGGCGCGCCTGACCACGTTCATCACCTGCTGCCGGACCGCCGGATTGGAGCGGATGTCGACGACACCGTCCATCGGAACCCCGTGCGCCTTGAGGATCTGCATGATCTCCATCAGCGGTTCCGACTGCCCCGACAGGTCGTAGGTCCGGTCGCCGTCCTCGGCCAGGGTGAACTGAGCGGGCATCATGCCGCCCACCAAAGCGCTTCGATTCCAATCGATCTGGTACTCGTTGGTGGCCGGGTCGACGAGCACCACCAACTTTCGCCCCGTGATGAGCGGCAAGCGCGTCACCGACGCGATCACCTTGTCCTGAACGTCGAAGGGACGCAAGCCCGGTCCCTCTACGTGCAATCCGATCTTCACCAGCGGTTGGTCGTTGATCCGGGTTCCGGTCTCACCGATGGAGGTCACGTGCGCGAGCGCCAGGACCCCGTTGGACTCGAGCATCTGGGTCTTGGCAGCCGAGCGGGCGCCATAGTTGGCCAGCGCGAGGGCGGCCAGGACGTCGACCACGGTGATGAACAGCCCCGTCCAGAACATCCACCGCATCGAATCGCCGAACATGCCCTGCCCGACGGTGAAGTACACGCCGAGGAAGATCGGGCCGACCAGTCCGCCGCACAGCAGCACCATCAGCTGCGCCTTGATGTACCGCCCCACCATGGCCACCCTCCTCGTCGGCTGGGCCGTCGTGCGGACAGACTATCCGGCGGCGGACAATTCGGGAATCTCCACGATGAGGAACGAGAAGTTGTCATGCGCGCCGTTGCGGCGAGTGGTCTCGATGATGGTCTCGGCCAACGCGTCGAGGTCGGGCTGGCGGACGGCCTCCCTCAGCTCCTCGGGTGACATCACCCCGCTGACACCGTCGGAGCACAGAAGGTACGTGCCCGCCTCCACGGGCCGTATCTCGAGGTGCGGCTGAACCGGCGGGACCTGACCCAGCGACTGGGTGATGATGTTCGTCGGCCGGCCGTTCACGTCGAACACCGAGTCGTCGATGGAGATCTGCGTCAGCACGCCGTCGGTGATCGAGAACACCGGGCTGTCACCGACGTTGAAGATGACGAGACCGTCGTCGAGCAGACACAGGCCGGCCACGGTCGTCCCCAACCCTTGCAGGTCGGCGTCCACTCCGACGGCACGCACCTGCTCACTGGTCTCGACGAGGGTGTCTTCGATGTCGGCCGGTTCGACCCAGTCCACCGAGCGCTCGGAGATGACCGTCAGGGCGACCCTACTGGCGAGGTCACCGCCCGCATGCCCGCCCATGCCGTCGGCGACGGCGCACGTGAACGGCGCGGTGGGCGCGAAATCCATTGTGACGAGCGACCCTTCGCGGGTCTGACTCAGCCACCCGGCGACGAGGATGGCGTCCTCGTTGCGTTTGCGCACCAGCCCGAGATCGGTGAACGCACGCACGTTGATCACGGACACACCGCACCACCTTCGTCGACTGACCAGCTTGGTCCGCTCATCGTGCCAGACCACGAGGAGATCACAGCACATGCCACGACTTCCCGGGCGAGCGAAGCGACGGGGAATCAAGACAAGGGCGAGCGAAGCGACGGGGAGTCAAGACAAGGGCGAGCGAACGCGAAAGCGGCGCCCACCCTTTCGGGTGAGCGCCGCTTCGCGGTAGAGCTAGTTCAGATCGTCACGTGATGATCGCGTAGGCGGTGCCTACTTGATGATCTTGGTGACGCGGCCGGCGCCGACGGTCTTGCCGCCCTCGCGGATCGCGAACCGCAGGCCCTCGTCCATGGCGACCGGCTGGATCAGCTTGACGCTGATGTCGACGTTGTCGCCCGGCATGACGATGTCGGTGCCCTCGGGGAGGGTCACGACGCCGGTCACGTCCGTGGTGCGGAAGTAGAACTGCGGACGGTAGTTCGACAGGAACGGCTTGTGACGGCCGCCTTCTTCCTTGGACAGGATGTAGACGCTGCCCTCGAACTCGGTGTGCGGGGTGGTGGTGCCGGGCTTGACCACGACCTGGCCACGCTCGACGTCCTCGCGCTTCACGCCACGAACCAGGAGGCCGACGTTGTCGCCCGCCATGCCCTGGTCGAGCAGCTTGCGGAACATCTCCACACCGGTGACGGTGGTCTTGGTGACCGTCGGGCGAATGCCGACGATCTCGACCTCTTCGTTGACGTTGATCACGCCACGCTCGACACGACCGGTGACGACGGTGCCACGACCGGTGATCGTGAAGACGTCCTCGACGGGCATGAGGAAGGGCTTGTCGGTCTCACGGACGGGGTCCGGGATCGACTCGTCGACGGCGTCCATCAGGTCCTCGACGGACTTGACCCACTTCTCGTCGCCCTCGAGCGCCTTGAGTGCGGACACCTGGATGACCGGCGCCTCCTCGTCGAAGTCCTGGGCGGCCAGCAGTTCGCGGACCTCCATCTCGACGAGCTCGAGCAGTTCCTCGTCCTCGACCATGTCGGACTTGTTCAGCGCGACGAGGATGTAGGGCACGCCGACCTGACGGGCGAGCAGCACGTGCTCCTTCGTCTGGGGCATGGGGCCGTCGGTGGCGGCCACCACTAGGATCGCGCCGTCCATCTGCGCGGCACCGGTGATCATGTTCTTGATGTAGTCCGCGTGACCGGGGGCGTCGACGTGCGCGTAGTGCCGCTTGTCGGTCTGGTACTCGACGTGCGAGATGTTGATCGTGATGCCACGCTCACGCTCTTCGGGCGCATTGTCGATCTGGTCGAATGCGCGCGACTCGTTCAACGCCGGGTACTTGTCGTGCAGCACCTTGGTGATTGCTGCCGTCAACGTGGTCTTGCCGTGGTCAACGTGACCAATGGTCCCGATGTTGACGTGCGGCTTCGTCCGCTCGAACTTCGCCTTCGCCACTTCTGTGTCCTCCTGGACTTCGATGATGCTTGTTTAAAGGTTTTCGGTTTTCAGTTGTGTGGTCTCGCGTGAGGATACCGGCTACTGACCGGTGGCCTTCGCGATGATCTCCTTCGAGACGTTCGCCGGAACTTCGGCGTACGAATCGAACACCATGGAGTAGTTCGCCCGGCCCTGGGTCTTCGACCGAAGGTCTCCGACGTAACCGAACATCTCCGACAGTGGCACGGTAGCCCGCACGACGCGGGCCCCACTGCGCTCCTCCATGGCTTGAATCTGACCACGGCGAGAGTTGAGGTCGCCGATCACTTCACCCATGTAGTCCTCGGGTGTCGTGACCTCGACTGCCATGACCGGCTCCAAGATGACCGGCTGCGCCTGAGCGGCAGCCTTCTTCAGCACCTGGGAACCGGCGATCTTGAACGCCATTTCCGACGAGTCGACGTCGTGGTAGGCGCCGTCGAGCAGGATCAGCTTCAGGTTCACCAGCGGGTACCCGGCCAGCACGCCGTACTGCATGGCGTCCTGCGCACCGGCGTCGACCGACGGGATGTACTCGCGGGGGATGCGACCGCCGCTGACCTTGTTCTCGAATTCGTAGGTCGCGCCGTCTTCGCCGCTGAACGGCTCGATGCTGACCAAGACCTTCGCGAACTGGCCGGAGCCACCCGTCTGCTTCTTGTGCGTGAACTCGACCTTGTCGACGGACCGCTTGATGGTCTCCTTGTAGGCGACCTGCGGCTTGCCGACGTTCGCCTCGACCTTGAACTCGCGACGCATGCGGTCGACGAGGATGTCGAGGTGGAGCTCGCCCATGCCGCCGATGACGGTCTGGCCGGTCTCGTTGTCCTGGTGGACCTTGAAGGTCGGGTCCTCTTCGGCCAGCTTCTGGATGGCGATCGAGAGCTTTTCCTGGTCGCTCTTCGTCTTGGGTTCGATGGCGACCTCGATCACGGGATCGGGGAAGGTCATCGACTCCAGCACGACCTGCTGGTTCGGATCGCTCAGGGTGTCACCGGTCGTGGTGTCCTTCAGACCGATCACGGCGTAGATGTGGCCGGCCGCGGCGCGCTCGACGGGGTTCTCCTTGTTGGAGTGCATCTGGAACAGCTTGCCCAGCCGCTCCTTCTTGCCCTTGGTCGCGTTGATGACCTGGCTGCCGGACTCGACGGTGCCGGAGTACACCCGGACGTAGGTGAGCTTGCCGAAGAACGGGTGCGTCGCAACCTTGAACGCCAGGGCCGAGAACGGCTCGGAGGTCGACGGCTTGCGGGTGACCAGTTCGTCTTCCTTGCCCGGCACGTGGCCGGTCACGGACTCGACGTCCAGCGGCGACGGGAGGTAGTCGATGACGGCGTCGAGCATGGGCTGCACGCCCTTGTTCTTGAATGCGCTGCCGCACAGCACCGGGTAGATCTCGGAGTTGACGACCATCTTGCGGATCGCGCCCTTGATCTCCTCGATCGTGAGCTCTTCGCCACCGAAGTACTTCTCGAGCAACGCCTCGTCGGTCTCGGCGACCGTCTCGAGGAGCTTGGTGCGGTACTCCGCCGCCTGCTCCTGGAGTTCCTCGGGGATCTCGATGGTCTCGTAGGTCTCACCGAGCTTGGTCTCGCCGCGCCAAACCTTGGCCTTCATCTCGACCAGGTCGACGATGCCCTCGAAGCCACCTTCGGAACCGATGGGCAACTGGATGGGCAGCGCGCGGGCGCCGAGGCGCTCCTCGATGGTGCGCACGGTGAAGTAGAAGTCCGCACCGATCTTGTCCATCTTGTTGACGAAGCAGATGCGCGGCACGTCGTACTTGTCGGCCTGGCGCCAGACCTGCTCGGACTGCGGCTCGACGCCTTCCTTGCCGTCGAAGACGGCTACGGCGCCGTCGAGCACCCGAAGCGAGCGCTCCACCTCGACGGTGAAGTCGACGTGGCCGGGGGTGTCGATGATGTTGATCTGGTTGCCATCCCAGAAGCAGGTGGTAGCGGCCGAGGTAATGGTGATACCCCGCTCCTGCTCCTGCTCCATCCAGTCCATCGTGGCGGCACCGTCGTGCACCTCACCGATCTTGTAGCTGATACCGGTGTAGTAGAGGATGCGCTCGGTCGTCGTCGTCTTACCGGCATCGATGTGCGCCATGATGCCGATGTTGCGGACCTTGGTGAGGTCGGTGAGCACGTCCTGTGCCACGGCGTCTTCCCACTCTTTCTTGCTAGATGGTTGTCGATGAACGGCCGGCGGGCCGACTCGGTCAGCCGCCGGCGACGATCACCAGCGGTAGTGCGCGAAGGCCCGGTTCGCCTCGGCCATCTTGTGGGTGTCCTCGCGTCGCTTGACGGCGGCACCCAGACCGTTGCTCGCGTCGAGCAACTCGTTGGCGAGGCGTTCGACCATGGTCTTCTCGCGGCGTTGCTTGGAGAATCCGACCAGCCAACGCAGCGCCAGCGTGGTGGACCGCTCGGGGCGGACCTCGACGGGCACCTGGTAGGTGGCGCCACCGACACGACGGCTGCGGACCTCGAGGGCCGGCTTCACGTTGTCGAGGGCACGCTTGAGGGTCACGACCGGATCGGTGCCGGTCTTGTCCCGAGCCTGTTCCAGCGCTCCATACACAATGCGTTCGGCGAGGGATTTCTTCCCGTCCAGCAGAACCTTGTTGACGAGCTGCGTGACCAGCTGCGAGCCGTAGACCGGATCGTTGACCAGCGGGCGCTTGGGTGCGGGCCCCTTACGCGGCATTAGCTCTTCTCCTTCTTGGCGCCGTAGCGGCTCCGTGCCTGCTTGCGGCTCTTGACGCCCTGAGTGTCGAGCGAACCGCGAATGATCTTGTAGCGAACACCGGGGAGGTCCTTCACTCGGCCTCCGCGAACCAGCACCATCGAGTGCTCCTGAAGGTTGTGGCCTTCACCCGGGATGTAGGCGGTGACCTCGATCCCGGTGGTCAGCTTGACGCGCGCGACCTTGCGAAGTGCCGAGTTCGGCTTCTTCGGGGTGGTCGTGTAGACGCGGGTGCACACGCCGCGGCGCTGCGGGCTGCCCTTGAGGGCCGCGGTCTTGACCTTGGCAATCTTGTCCCGGCGACCCTTGCGGACCAGCTGGTTGATGGTTGGCATGTACCGGCTTCCTGTGTTGCTTCGTGAAACTGCTCTGCTGTCTTACGGTCGTTCTCAAGTCTGTGTACTGCGGTTACGCCCTGCCGTACTACCCCGCGGCCGGGTGTGTCGCACGCGCTCGCGCACCGAATCTCGTCGATGCGTCGTGGACATGCGAATTGGCCCGGCGTGCAGGCTTGCTAGAGGGCATCACAGCCCCAAGCGCCCTATCGGCCAGGCACGATCGACCACGATACCTGTCCGCGGGGGCTCGGGTCAAAGCGCGCCGACCCCGTCCCCGACCTGGACGATTCCCGGCGTTTTCAGAGCGGCCCTCGCCTGTCCATGCCGACCGCCAGCCTCAGCACCATGTCCGTGAACACGGCGTCGGTGTCGATCGCGTCCATCACGCCCGTCATCTCCAGGAGCACGAACCCGTGCAGCGCGGACCAGAACTCCAGGGCCGCGAAGAATCCGGCCTCGCCCTCGAGCCCGAAGGAGGCCAGCACGGCGATCACCGGCTCGGCCGCGGCGCGCGTCGCCTCGGTGTACTCCGGGTCGTCACCGCCCAGCGGCATCCGGGTGAACGCCGAGTACCGCCCGGGATGGTGATGGGCGTAGCTGCGATAGGCGCTCGCCATCGCGACCACCGCGTCGTCCCTGGTCCGGCCGTCCCCGACGGTGTTGAGCATGCCGATGATGTCCTCGATGACGCGCATCCGAACCGTGCGCCGCAGGTCTTCGAGGCTGTCGACGTGGTTGTACAGCGACGGGCCCTTGGTGCCGAGTTGCATGGCGAGGGCGTTGATGGTCAACGCGTCCCAACCCTCGCGGTCCAGGAACGTCAGCGCGGCGTTGACGACGGCGTCGCGGCTGAGTTTGGTGGCCCTGGCAGGCGGGCGTGGCCTGCCGGCGCCCGATGTCGACTCCGACCGAGCTGCCATGGGGTTGCGTCCTTCGAAAGGGATTTTCTCGACAATAGAAGACATCGTGTGTCCTGCAATCGAGGACGGCGACTGACTGTAACCCGCCGCCAGGAGCGAGTCCTTCCCCGCGTCGCCGCGCTCCCGACCTCCGAGTCAGTTCACCCTGTCCTGGCTCAGCTGGGCGAGCGCCCCGGTTATCGAGCACAGATCGGGCAGCTTGCCGGGGTTCCCGGTCTGCACCGACCAGGTGATGACGTCGCTCCCCTTGGCGACGTAGACGCTGCAGGCGTTGTCGTCGCTCGCCCGGAACCCCTTGTTGCCGTCGACCTCCACCTCGGTGATGGTGCGTCCGGTGTTGCGTTCCAGCGTCCGCTCGGCGTCCAGGTCGCTGCCGCGGTACCACCACGTCGAGAGGCCCATGCCGAGTTCGACGTCGCCGATGGCGGTGTTCTCCTGCCAGAAGCACCCGGCGTCGTTGAGCACCACCCTGGTGAACAGGGTGCCGCCGGCGGCCTTCGCCACGTCCGCGTCGTCGACTCCGTTGCAGTCGGCGCTGCCGAACCCCGCTCCAGCACGTGGTGACGGCGCCGGGGTCGGCGCCGTCGTGGGCGCCCCACACGCGACGACCGCGCACCCGGTCGCCAGCAGCAGCAGGAGCCGGGTCACGAGTCTGCCGACAGCGTGGCCGTCAGCAGCGTCTGGGCGTCCGCGCACGCGTCACCCCGGCTCTGCCGGAACTGCACCCACCACGACAGGACGCCCGACCCCGCGGCCGCCGTGGCCGCGCAGGCGTTCGGGGTGGTGGGCCGCTGAGCGATGAACGCCGGGTGCCTCACCATCGTCGTGTCCCGTAGCCGAGCACCGCGGCCGACGGCGACGTCGCGTTCCCGCTCGATGCTGCCGAGCTCGAACCAGGTGAAGACCACGTCGACGACACCCGCGTCGGTCGACAGCACGTACTGACACACGGAGCCGCTGAACGGCTTGACCATGGTGGTTGCACCCAGCAGCTCGCTGACGGCGTCGTCGTGCAGGAGCCCGCAGCGGTCGCCCGCGAAGCCGTAGCCGCGGTCCGGGTTGGGCACGGTGGCACGGGCCCGTTCGGCAACCCCGACGACGGTGTGCGAGCACGCCGCCACGGCGGCCGCCAGGGCCGTCGCGGCGACGACTGCGGCGGCGCTTCGAAGGGTCCGCGCACGCATAGTGTGCACACGCTACCCAGCCACAACGCCCGAAGTGCCGTCACCGGCAGCACTGCGCGACGTAGAGTCTGCAAAGACCGATCAAGGCTGCGCCGCAAGGGGGACCACCGTGGGCTGGAAAGCGTCGAGTACGTCGCTGGGCATGAGCGTGGTCGCAATTCTGGGGACGCTGATCGCGGGCGCACCCGCCGCCCAGGCAAAGAACGGCGACACCCACGTCACCGGGCAGGGCGTGGTCCAGACGCTTGACTGCAACGACTCCACGCTCATCGTCGTCGGCACCGGCAACAACATCACCGCGGTCGGCACGTGCTGGGGCGTCTCGGTTCAGGGCTCGGCCAACGTCATCGTGGTGGACAACGTCATCAACGACATCACCGTCTACGGGTTCGACCAGACGGTCCTCTACCACCAGGGCGAGCCGCTGGTCTGGGATCGCGGCCGCGAATTGGGTATGACCAACCGCATCGATCGGGTACCCGTCTAGGCATGCGCGCGCGTTCCCTCCGACTGGCCGGTGTGATGGCGGCGGTTGCCGCGGTGGGACTGGCCGGCTGCGCCGATTCGGGGTCGCCGACGGTGTCGGCGGGATCGTCCGGTGTGCAGGTGGAGATCGCCAACACCATCAACTACGGCTCGGTCGGCACGACCGCCGAGATCGACTGCGCCGCCGGAAAGTCGCTGACCGTGGGCGGTTCCAACAACACCCTGACGGTCAAGGGCACCTGCTCGAAGGTGAACGTCGGCGGCGCGGACAACAAGTTGACCTTCGACGAGATCGCCGACGCCCTCAACGTGGTGGGGCTGAACAACACCGTCAGCTACGCCAAGGGCACGCCGAAGGTCAGCGACACCGGCTCGGGCAACTCGATCCGGATGGGCTGACCCTCAGGCCCTGGTGCCGTGCCGCCCGGCGCCGTCGGCGAATCGCTTTGCCCCCGACAAGGATTCGGCCGCCACGCGGGACATGCTGCCGAACTCGACGTCCATCGCGTCGGCCTCCGACATCCCCCACTGCCCCAGCGCGGAGAGCCGGTCGGCGCGCAGGCACCGTTGCGGCAATGCGGCCAACTCGGCCGCGAGCGTCTCGGCGGCCTGCCGCGCGTGACCGTGGGGCACGACGCGGTTGGCCAGTCCGATCGCGAAGGCCTCGCTGGCGTCGACGCTGCGGCCGGTGAGGATGAGGTCCATCGCGCGGCTGTGCCCGATCAGCCGCGGCAGCCGGACGGTGCCGCCGTCGATCAGCGGCACGCCCCAGCGGCGACAGAAGACCCCGAAGACCGCGTCCTCCTCCACCACCCTCAGGTCGCACCACAGCGCGAGTTCGAGCCCGCCGGCCACCGCGAATCCGCTCACGGCGGCGATGACGGGCTTGGACAACGTCATCCGCGATGGCCCCATCGGACCGGGTCCGGTGCGATGGACGGGGTTGGCATCGGGCGTACCGAAGGCCTTCAAATCTGCGCCGGCACAAAATGTTCCGTTGTCACCCCACAGGACGGCGACGGCGGCCTCGTCGTCGTGGTCGAACTCCTCGAACGCGGCGTACAGGCCGGCGGCGGCAGGTCCGTTCACGGCGTTGCGGGCGTGTGGCCGATCCATGATCACCGTCGTGACGGGTCCGTTGCGTTCCACTCGCACGCCGCCGGTGAGATTCATGTGGCCTCCATCAATGTCGTGTCGTCGCGTCGCGCCACCAGTTCGGCGGCGAAGTCGTGATAGGCCTGCCGTAACGCTGCCCCCGGCCAATCCTGGGGCAGCAGCTCGGTCGGCAGCACCGGGTCCGACAGCAGGTGACGGACCGTGGCCGCGGCGGCCACGAACCGCGCCGGGACGTCCTCGGCGTCGGACAGGTCGGCCAGCAGGCGGTCGCCGGCGGCCACCCAGCTGGGCAGGTCCCAGAGGGCGGCGGCCAGGCCGGCCGGGTCGTCGTCGCGAGCCCGCAGCAGCCGCACCCGCCCCCGCAGTTCCTCGGGCAGCTGCAGCTCCAGGTTCGCCGGCCGCATCCACACCCCCTCGCGTAACTCACCGAACCGGCTGCGGTGCAGGGTGTTTCGCAACGTCGCGCGGGTGCGGGCGTCGGTGCCGACACTGGTGATCACCAGGGTCGACCACGTCCCGTCCCATTGGCGAAGCTTGGGGTCCAGGGCGTCGTCTTGGCGCCGTTGCCTGGCGAGCAATCGGTCCGAGAGCCGGTAGCCGTCGGCGGAGCGCACCAGGTCACCGGCGCCGACCATCCGCGTCAGGGCCACCCGCAGCGTCGGCTCCCTGATGCCGAAGTCTTCGGTGAGAGTGATCAATTCGGCCGCCGACGCCCAGGCCGGGTGGGCGCCGAGCAGCACGCTCAGCACCACGGACCTGGCCGTCAACCGAGTCAGCACTAGACCCCCGAGGTCTTGCGACCCGCGTCGCCGAACGGCTCGTCGCGGGACTTCACCGCGTCGCGGAAGCCGCGTGCGGTGGCCTCGGCGACGAAGGCGTGTCCCTCCGGGGTGTGCCGCGCGACGCCGTCGAACACCGTGCTCACCATGGCGCTGGTGGCGACGCCTTGGTTGAACAGCGCCGTGTTCAGCGCCAGCTTGGCCATGATCAGCTGGTTGACCGGCATGGCGGCGATGCGGGCGACGAGGTGCTCGGTGCGTTCGTCGAGGTCCTCGGGTTCGGGCGCCTCGACGGCGAGACCCCACTCGGCGGCCTGGGCTCCGCTGATGCAATCACCGGTGAACAGAAGGCGTTTCGCGCGCTGGTCGCCAAGGCGGTGTGCCCACAGACCCGCCGCGGGTACGCCCCAGACGCGCATCGGCGGATAGCCGATCTTCGCGTCCGACGCGGCGATCACCTGGTCGGCGTGCAGCGCGATGTCGGTGCCACCCGCCACGCAGTAGCCGTGGATCTTGACCACCGTCGGCTTGTCGGCGTGCATCAGGCTGGCGAAGCCGCGGACGAAGCGGCTCATCATCTGATAGTCGACCATCGGATCCCACGGCTGGTCGGGCAGATGGTTGACCGCCTGGGTCTTGCCGTCGAGCACCGTGCCCCGGTAACCGCCGGTGCCGCCCGCCGACGACGTGCGATCGGCGTAGGCCGACAGGTCGAATCCGGAACAGAAACCCGCGCCGCGCCCCGAGATCAGCATGACGTGGACGTTCGGGTCGAGATCGGCCCGCTCGACCAACGCCGAGAGTTCCAGCGGGGTGTCGGCGACGATCGCGTTGCCCTTGTCGGGGCGGTTGAACGTGATTCGGGCCACCCGGTCGGTGACCTCGTAGGTCATCGTCTTGAGGTCGTCGAAGTCGACCGGCCTGATCGCGTGCGTCACGCGCCGCCCACCCCTCCCCCACCGCGAGCGTGCGTGTCTGCGGGCGACACGCCGGTGTTGAACAGGAGTTGGCGCACGCTCGCGAGGGTGGTCATCCCTTGACCATGGCACGCTCGATGATCGGCGCCAGGTCCAGGCCCGTCGGAAGCGTGCCGAACGCCCCTCCCCACTGACCACCTAGCCGGCTGGCCAGGAACGCCTCCGCCACGGCGGGATGTCCGTGGCGCACCAGCAGGGAGCCCTGCAGCGCCAGCGAGATGTCCTCGGCGATCTTGCGGCCGCGGTACTGGATGGTCGCCAGGTCGTCGAGCTCGGCACGCAACGCCGTCACGTGCGCGTCGAGCCGGGGGTCGTGTCCGGCGGTGCGACTCAGTTCGTCGAACATCACCTCCATGCATTCGGGACGGGTTGCCATGGCGCGCAACGTGTCCAGTGCGCTGACGTTGCCGGAGCCCTCCCAGATGCCCATCAGCGGCGCCTCGCGGTACAGCCGCGGCATGCCCGACTCCTCGACGTAACCGTTGCCGCCAAGACACTCCATGGCCTCAGCCGCGTGCGGGGTGGCACGCTTGCAGACCCAGTACTTGCCGGCTGCGAGACCGATGCGTCGCAGCAGCGTCTCGCGCTCGTCGCCGCGGGTGGCCGCGTCGGTGGCGCCCGCCATCCGCATCGCCAGCATGGTGGCCGCCTCGGCCTCGACGGCGAGGTCGGCGAGCACGTTTCGCATCAACGGCTGGTCGATCAGGTACTCGCCGAACGCCTTTCGGTGCTGAGCATGGTGAATGGCCCGCGTCAACCCGGTGCGCATGCTGGTCGCGCTGCCGAGCGTGCAGTCCAACCGGGTCAGGTTGACCATCTCGATGATGGTGGGCACGCCGCGACCCTCCTCGCCGACCAGCCAGGCGGTGGCGCCGTCGTACTCGACCTCGCTGGAGGCGTTGGCGTGGTTGCCCAGCTTGTCCTTGAGGCGCTGCAGGAACATTCGGTTGCGCGTGCCGTCAGGCAACACGCGCGGCAAGAAGAAGCAGCTCACCCCGGCCGACGTCTGCGCCAGCACCAAGAACACGTCGCTCATGGGCGCCGAGGTGAACCACTTGTGGCCGGTGAGGCGGTAGCTGCCGTCGCCGTTCGGGGTCGCCTGCGTGGTGCCGGCGCGCACGTCGGAACCACCCTGCTTCTCCGTCATCGACATGCCCGCGGTGATGCCGGCCTTGGTGGTGGGCACCCTCAGCTCGGGATCGTAGGCGCGGCTGGTCAGCAACGGCTCG
>Ga0209051_1002189_pt1 | contig 14463 bp, 16 predicted proteins | sample AraplaCvi_mMS_r2_2_FD_184286 | JGI IMG/M metagenome (GOLD analysis project Ga0209051, IMG submission 184286) | Arabidopsis root microbial communities from North Carolina, USA - plate scrape MF_Cvi_mMS_r2 (SPAdes) (version 2) | ecosystem: Host-associated > Plants > Roots > Endosphere | place...
CGTCGGAAATGGCGATGTAACGGTTGCTCGCCGGGTCGTAGTCGAGGCCGGAAATGCCGCCGAACTCGACGCCGTCGAATTGCGTGCCGGTCGGGATCGAGAACTCGCCGACGAAGGAAAGGCCGATGGCCGCCTTGCAGTCGCCGAACGGGCAAGGGGTGGCGACCGTCACGCCAGGCTCCGCGGCCTGCGCCGGAGGGGCGAGCGAAATGACGAGAGCAACAGTTGAAAACAGCGCTTTGAGCATGATCGATGTCCGATAATTCGAGAGGCGGGCGAAAAACGGCAGGCCGGCCCCTCGAATGGAAGCCGGCCAGCGGTTGCTCTTCCTCTGCCATGCGAATTTTGCGGACATATAACGCCTGGCCGTCAGAATGTTGAAATTTTCATGACGGGGCGTGGGAGAAGGCGGAAGCGTCCGCCTCTCAACAAAGACAGAACCACCTGACACGGCCGTATCATACCTAGGCCTCGGCGTAGCGCTTGGCTGCGGCGCGCAGACGGTCGGAATATTCATATATTTTGTCGAGACTATCGACGATTAGACGTTCTTCGACCTCTCCGTCGAAAAGGCCAATGTATTTGACGGATCGATTGAACCACAGACGCGCAAGCGGTTTCCGATTATTATTGTCAATAAGAATGCCGCAATATGACTTCTGGTCTCGCATCACCACCCGCGCAGGGCTGATCGTGTCCCGCACGATGGCCTTCACGATCATGTAACCTTCGCGTTCTTCTTCGGTCGTCACTACATCCGGCTCTTCCTCAGCCGGCTCATCAATCTTCTCGATGACCTGCTCGGTATCTGCTAACGCGCTGGAGAGACGGCTTTTTACGGTATCCATGATAACTTCACGGAAGGCTGCCCGGACGATACCGGTAAACATCTCACGGACTTGGGACGTCATGCGCCCCTCGTAAACTCCAGAAGAAGCCATCCGGACAAACTCGTCGGAAGGGTCTTCAATCAATTTGGAAATAACCTGCTTGACGCCCGAAGTGTATTTCAGGCGCTCGGCGGTAGCTAAAATGGCGGAAACGTCGAAAGATGCTTTTTCGAATTTCCTAAGTTCCGTGACGATCCCGGTGTTAAAATCTGTGATGTCAAATACGAAAAACGGCCGTACATCCAACTTGTTTGGCGCCTCGAGATCGGTATAGAAATTAAATGTCCTGCCGTTAGTTAAAATGGCGAACTTTGCGCTCGTTACACTGAAATATCGGTAAAGTTGATCGAGGTGCTTCTTATCAAGAGGAACGGAGATCGGCTTGCATTCAATCAAGATCCGGATCTCGCCATCCATCTTAATCGCGTAATCGACCTTTTCTCCCTTTTTTCCGACGGCGTCCGCAATGAATTCCGGAACCACCTCGGTCGGATCAAAGACGTCGTAGCCGAGGGCGCGCAAAAACGGCAGTACAACCGCCGTTTTGACGGCCTCCTCGGTCGCCATCGTGCTCGAATGCGATTTCACACGCTCTGCAATAGCGCGGAGGCTTTCATCAATTGTGTTCATGATTCCCCTACCCGTTATTGTAGCAGGGTGCCGCAAGCTCAATCTAGCGTCAAGGAGATACTCGCTTTAGTAGAAATGCCTCGATTGCTACTTTAAGCGATCACTTGCTCCGGCGAGTACCCCGCTTCGCGGATCGCCTCCTCGGCCTTTGCCGCGTCGCCCTCGACCGTCACCGTGCGGACCGTCAGGTCGATCGCCACCGCCGCACCCGGCAGGGCATCCGCCAGCGCGCCGCGCACGGTCTTTTCGCAATGGCCGCAGGTCATGTCCGGCACGGTGAAAATTGCAGTCATCGGAATCTCCTTGTTCGATGTATGGGTTGTGCACCTTCCCATGGAGGGAAGGTCAAGTGTGTTGCAGGAGTGTCGGACGCATGGAATTGCCCCTCATCCGCCTGCCGGCACCTTCTCCCCGTTCTGACGGGGAGAAGGACGCACGAGGCATGCTCTCAGGCTCATCTTGCAACCTCGATAGTGGGCAAGCCGGCGCGGCATATGTCCTTCTCCCCGTTTTTCACGGGGAGAAGGTGCCGGCAGGCGGATGAGGGGCATCGCGCCGAAATACATCAGGCGTGCTGCTTCGTCTTCCTTTTCATTGCCGGGGCCGACGCGTCGCCGCCCATCGCGCCATCCCCCGCCAGATCATCAAGGATCGGGCAGTTGGGGCGGGTGTCGCCGCCGCAGCAATGGGCCAGGTGCTTCAACGTCTTCACCATACCCTGCATCTCGGCGATGCGCCGTTCGAGATCGCCGATATGGGCGGTCGCGACTTCCTTGACGGCGGCGCTTTCGCGGCTCTTGTCCTGCCAGAGTTTCAGAAGCGTCTCGGTCTCCTCCAGCGAGAAGCCGAGATTGCGGGCGCGTTTGATGAAGCGCAGGATATGTACTTCCTCGTCGCCATAGACCCGGTAATTGTTGCCGGTGCGGCCCATCGGGCGGATCAGGCCGATCTCCTCGTAATAACGGATCATCTTGGCCGACACGCCGGATGCGTTCGAAGCCTCGCCGATATTCATCGCGCGTCTCCCACTTTCGCCGCCTTCAGCCTGAGCGCGTTGCCGAGCACGAAGACGCTCGACAGAGCCATGGCGCCGGCCGCGATCATCGGCGACAGCAGCCAGCCGAAGGCCGGGTAAAGCACGCCCGCCGCGACCGGCACCAGCGCCACGTTGTAACCGAAGGCCCAGAACAGGTTCTGCTTGATGTTGGTCATGGTCGCGCGGCTGATAGTGATCGCCGAGACGGCGCCCGAAAGCTCGCCGCCGACCAGGACCACGTCGGCGCTTTCGATCGCCACGTCCGTACCGGTGCCGATGGCGATGCCGACATCGGCTTCGGCGAGCGCGGGTGCATCGTTGATGCCGTCGCCGACGAAAGCGAGCTTTTTGCCACTCTGCTCCCCCTTGGCCCGCATTTCGTGGATGGCCGCCACCTTGCCCTCCGGCAGGACCTCGGCAACGACTTGTCTGATGCCGACCTGACGGCCGATCGCTTCGGCGGTGCGGCGGTTGTCGCCGGTCACCATGGCCACTTCGACGCCCATCGCCTGCAGCGCCCGGATCGCCTCGCGGCTCGACGGCTTCAGCGGATCGGCAACCGCGATGGCTGCGGCGAGTTTTCCGTCAATCGCGGCGTAAAGCGGCGTCTTGCCTTCGTCGCCGAGGCGGGCCGCGGCTTCCGCGAAGGTTTCGACCGAGAGACCCAGCTTTTCCATGAAGCGGTCGGCGCCGACCGAGACCTTGCGTCCACCGACCTGCGCCTCGATACCGTAACCGGTCACCGACGCGAAATTTTCCGCCTTCGGCACGGCAAGGCCCCTGGTCTCGGCGGCCTTGACGATCGCCTCCGCGATCGGATGTTCCGACTGCGCCTCGACGCTTGCGACCAGCGCCAGCACCTCGTCTTCGGCAAAACCGTCCGCCGTCACCAGATCGGTCAGTTCCGGCCGGCCCTTGGTCAAGGTGCCGGTCTTGTCGACGACGACGAGCCGGACATTGCGCAATTCCTGCAGCGCCTCTCCCTTGCGGAACAGCACGCCCAGTTCAGCCGCGCGGCCGCCGCCGACGACGATCGAGGTCGGCACCGCAAGCCCCATGGCGCAGGGGCAGGCGATGATCAGCACCGCGACCGCATTGACCAGCGCGTGGGTAAGCGCCGGTTCGGGGCCGACGAAGAACCAGACGGCGAAGGTGAGCACGGCGAGCGCGATCACCGCCGGCACGAACCAGGCCGTCACCTGGTCGACCAGGGTCTGGATCGGCAGCTTCGATCCCTGCGCCTGTTCGACCATGCGGATGATTTGCGCCAGCATCGTGTCGCGGCCGACCTTGTCGGCCCGGAACCGGAAGGCGCCGGTCTTGTTGATCGTGCCGCCGACCACCGTGGCGCCAGCCGCCTTTTCGACCGGCAGCGGTTCGCCCGAAATCATCGACTCGTCGACATTCGAGGAGCCGTCAATGACAGTGCCGTCGACCGGAATGCGCTCGCCGGGGCGGATCACCAGCACGTCGCCGGCGACCACCTGTTCGGTCGGGATGTCCAGCACCTTGCCGTCGCGCTCGACGCGGGCGGTCTTGGCCTGAAGCCGGCTGAGCTTCTCGATCGCCTCGCCGGTGCGGCCGGTGGCGCGCGCTTCAAGCAGCCGGCCGAACAGGATCAGCGTTACGATGACGGTCGCCGCTTCGTAATAGACGAAGCGGGCGCTTTCCGGCAGCAGGTCGGGGGCGAATGTGGTGACCAGCGAATAGCCGTAGGCCGCCAGCACGCCGACCGCGACCAGCGAGTTCATCTCCGGCGCGCCGCGCAACAGCGCCGGCAGGCCTATCCTCAGGAACCGGAAACCGGGACCGAAGACGACCACCGTCGCCAGGGCGAAATAGGCATAATAGAGGTTCTGCGTCTCGATCACGCCCATCAGCCAGTGATGGAAGGGATCGTAGACATGGCTTGCCATTTCCAGCACGAACAGCGGCAGGGTGAGTACGAAGGCGATGGCGAGATCGCGCTTCAGCGCGCCCTCCTCGCCCTGGTGCATATGCATATGGTCGTGGCCGCCGGCATGGGCCGCGGGGCCGTGCCCCATGGCAGCGTGATCCATTCCCATGTGATCCATGGAGGCGTGATCCATGGAGGCGTGGTCCATGTGGTCGTGGCTTTGCGGCGTCGAATGACCATGGTCGTGGTGATGGGCCTGCCCGGCCTGCGGCGTCACAGGCGGCATCATTCCCGCTTCGCGCATCGCGTGGTGCATCGCGCCCGGCGGGATCTCGTAACCGACCTTGCGGATCGCCTTTTCGAGATCCTCCGGAGAAAAGCCCTCGGCCGATTCCACGGTCAGCTTCTTCGTCGCGAAATTGACGGCGCTCTTATCGACGCCCGGGACCTTCGCGGCGGCGTTTTCAACGCGGCGCACGCAGGAAGCGCAGGTCATGCCCTCGACGGGAACGGTGAAAGGCTCGGCTTTGTGGATCGGCTTGACGGTCTGGTTCATGGGATAGTCCTCGCTTTCCCACCCTATGTGGAGCTTCCCATCATGGGAAGGTCAAGGGGGTGAAATCGCATTTTCCGTGCGGCGTGTCCGGGATAACCGTCCTCTGACTTAGCAGGCTTGGCTACGAGCATGGGAAGATATAGGCAGCTCGAACAGCCGACGCGGAGACGGAAGCCATGCCGCCGTTTTTGGAAGGCGGAAGACCGGAAAAGGTCCTAGTCCTCTCTTGCGCCGCCGCCGAAGCTCGGCGCATTCAGCCCCGAAAGCAGCAGCACCAGTTCCGCCTGGCGGGTGGTGCCGGTCTTCAGCATGATCTTCTTCAGGTGCGAGCGGGCGGTTTCCAGCGAGATGCCGAGCGTGGCGGCGATCATTTCCGGGGTCTGGGCCATGGCGATGCTGCGCGCCACGCGGGCTTCGGCGGGGGTGAGGTCGAAGAGGCCGCAGAGCACCCGCATGTCCGGCGGGCCGACCTGTCCGACCTGCGTGACGGCGAGCACCGCCATCGAACGGGAAAAGATGTCGCGCGCCGCGCGGCGGACCGGCAGGAGGTGCAGGATCAGCGGCGGCGCGCCGTCGCGCCCGGCCATCGGCAGGGACTGCACGGTCGGGGACACCTGCGCCTTGTAGTGCTCGATCGCTTCGTCCAGCAGCGCGTTGGCGCCCGCCCCTTCCAGCACCAGCCGGTCGCCGGCGCCGGCGCGGATGCGCGGAGCGAGCGCCTCCATTTCCGGGTTCATGGCGACCGCCTGACCGCCATCGCCGATGATCGCCGCCGGCAGGCCGAGCAGCGACAGCGTCTCGGTCATCGACCGCGCTTCGCTGAAGGCGAGCCGCGAGGACATATAGGCCGCCCGGGCGATATCCGGCTTCAGCAGGTTGAGGCGCGCCAGCTGTTCGTCGGAGAAATGCGTCAGGCCCTTGGCGCGCATCATGCTGATGACGACGATATGGCCGGTGGGTTCCTGAAAGGCCCAGCCCGCCTCCCACTCCATGCCGTAGGGAAGCAGGAAAGCGTGGCGGATCGGGTCCTCGTCGAACTCCTCGCCGCTCATGATGTCGACTTCGCGCGCGAACGAGAAGGGAAAGCGCTCCATGCCGCGGGTGGGGCGGACGTTGTTGAACCTGTGTTCGCTCTCGACGAACGCCGCGAAGGCGTCCGCGATGTTGGGCGTCGTCACATAACGGTGGGTGCCGTTGCCGTCGATGGTGAAGATGGAGGCGGTGCTGGACCCGGCCTCCAGCGCCAGCCTCTCGCATGTCTCAGTCCACAGCTCGGGAACCAGGGCTGCCTCATAGAGGCGGTCTGCCAACGTGCCTTCGTCATTCATCGGGATGCCATCGGAATGAATTCGAAATGAATCTTGACTACTACGGTAATCTTAGTGCATCTGCCCGGCGGGACAACTGGCAGAACACCTTAAAACAGATTGCCGTAACTTATAACATTGGCAAATAATAAACATGTGTTCGGAAGGACTTCGCGCCGGATCCTCGCGCCGGGAGCTAACGTTCCTCGCCCACCGTCAGCGGCCAGTCGACCACGTAGTCCTCGAAATCCTCGACATCGACGTCGTTCTCGCTGACCGTGCGGCCGCGGGCGGAGATGCCGGCCTGGTGCACGGTTTCGGGATCGCCCGACACCAGCGGATGCCACCAGTAGAGGTCCTCGCCGTCGCGGATCAGGCGATAACCGCAGGTCGGCGGCAGCCAAGAGATTTCGTTGACGGTCTCGGGGGTGAGCTGGATGCAGTCCGGCACCGTCGCCTGGCGGTTGTCGTAATCCTTGCAACGACAGCTCTCGCCGTCGAGCAGCCGGCAGGCGACGGAGGTGAAGACGACGTCTCCCGAATCCCAGTCCTCGAGCTTGTTGAGACAACAGAGCCCGCAGCCGTCGCAGAGGCTTTCCCATTCGTTTTGGTTCAGCTGGTCGAGCCGCTTGGTCTTCCAGAAAGGTTCGTCGGTCATCGTGGATATCACATTTGCGGCAGAGCGGAACCAATCCCGATATCTGCATTTTACCTGTTGCGATTTTGATATCGCGCATCAACCATTTGTCAGCTAAAGCTGATTAACGGTGAGAGGCTAGAGCTCTTGATCCCTTGAAGGGACCGCGTCAAGCATATCTCATCGAAAGGGCGGGGAATTCCAAGGTGCAGGACGAGCCAAAGTCATCCGACGAACGGCCGCGCAACAAGCGCCACCTTCTGCTGCGCATCGATTCGTGGATCGATTCCACCGTCTGGAATCTCGGTTTCCGGCTTGGCGAGATCTGGGAGGAGATCACCATCTTCTTCCGCCGCTTCCGGGTTCGCGGCTGGAAGCGCATCGGCTTCGAGCTTGCCGGCGAGGCGATGACGTTGGGCACTGCCGGTTTCGTGCTGCTGCTGGCGCTCGCCCAGCCTGCCTTCGAGGAAACCCATGAGGACTGGCGCAATCGCGGCGATTTCGCCGTCACCTTCCTCGACCGCTACGGCAGCGTCATCGGCCATCGCGGCATCATCCATGAAGATTCGGTGCCAATCGACGAGCTGCCGGACCACCTGATCAAGGCGGTGCTGGCGACCGAGGACCGGCGCTTCTTCGACCATTTCGGCATCGACTTCTTCGGCCTTGCCCGCGCCATGAGCGAAAACGCCAAGGCAGGCGGCGTCGTCCAGGGCGGCTCGACCTTGACGCAGCAGCTCGCCAAGAACCTGTTCCTCACCAACGAGCGGTCGATCGAGCGCAAGATCAAGGAAGCCTTCCTGTCGCTGTGGCTGGAAGCCAACCTCTCCAAGAAGGAGATCCTGTCGCTCTATCTCGACCGCGCCTATATGGGCGGCGGCACGTTCGGGGCGGCAGCGGCGGCGCAGTTCTATTTCGGCAAGAACATCACCGAGGTGAACCTCGCCGAGAGCGCCATGCTCGCCGGCCTGTTCAAGGCGCCGGCCAAATATGCGCCGCATGTCAACCTTCCGGCCGCCCGCGCCCGCGCCAACGAGGTGCTTTCCAACCTCGTGCAGAGCGGGCTGATGACCGAGGGCCAAGTGATCGCCGCCCGCCGCAACCCGGCGACCGTCGTCGACCGTGCCGACGCCAAGGCACCCGACTATTTCCTCGACTGGGCCTTCGACGAAGTGCAGCGGCTGGCACAGGCCGGCAAGTTCCACGAACATTCGGTCGTGGTCCGCACGACGGTCGACACGGGCCTGCAGCAGGCTGCGGAGTCGGCGATGGAATCGAGCCTTCGCGAATATGGCGACAGCTTCAAGGTGAAGCAGGGCGCGCTCGTGATGATCGAGAACGGCGGGGCGGTGCGCGCCATGGTCGGCGGCCGCGACTACGGCGAAAGCCAGTTCAACCGCGCCGCCAAGGCGCTGCGCCAGCCGGGTTCGTCCTTCAAGCTCTATACCTATTCGGCGGCGATGGAGAACGGCTTCAAGCCGGAATCGACGATCTCGGACGCGCCGATCACCTGGAACGGCTGGTCGCCGCAGAATTACGGCCGCTCCTACAAGGGCAAGGTGACGCTGCTGTCGGCGATGGCGCAATCGCTGAATACCGTGCCGGTCCGGCTGGCGAAGGAATATCTCGGCACCGACGTGATCGTGAACACCGCCAAGGCCTTCGGCATCGAAACGCCGCTGCGCAAGGACAAGACCATTCCGCTCGGCACGTCGGAAGTGACCGTGCTCGACCAGGCGACCGGTTATGCCGTGATGCCGGCCGGCGGCATGCAGTCGCGCCGCCACGGCATCGAACAGGTTCTCGGCTACGGCGGCGACGTGCTCTACGATTTCAACCGCGACGAACCGCCGGCCAAGCGCGTGCTCTCCGAACAGGCGACATCGTCGATGAACCGCATCCTGACGCAGATCCCGGTGATCGGCACGGCCCGCAAGGCGGCACTCGACGGCGGCATCGTCACCGGCGGCAAGACCGGCACCTCGCAGAGCTATCGCGACGCATGGTTCATCGGATTTACCGGCAATTACACGACCGCCGTCTGGTTCGGCAACGACGACTTCACCTCGATGAACAACATGACCGGCGGCTCGCTGCCGGCCGCCACCTTCAAGACCGTGATGGACTATGCCCATCAGGGCATCGAGTTGCGCGCCATTCCCGGCATCGACAATCCGCTGCCGACCGGCAACCACAAGGGCAACGCGGTCGCCAAGAAGAACGAAGGCCCCGAGACCGGATTGCAGGCGCTGATCCGGCCGCGTTCGCTGTCGGCTGAATCCACCCGGCTGCTGCGGCAGATCGCCGGAAAGCTGAAGGAAGCCGGCCGGCTCGGGCCTGCGACCGCCAAGGTCGCCGACAAGACGACAACGGGATCCGTCGCCGAGGTGACCCCGGTCAGTTCCAAAAACCCCTGAAGCCCTGGGTTCCGAGCCTGCCGCGCACGGTTGCGGCGACGCAGAGCGCCGTCACGCCCTGGTGCAGACCTCCCTGCAGCAGCTTTTCGAAGGCTGCCCTGTCCCTCTCCGACAACCCGTCATCCGCGTGCGCCATCCAGCCGCGGAACTGCGCCGTGCGTTCTCCCTGGTCGATATCCTGGCCCATCAGATCGAAGAAGCGCACATAGGTATCGACCGCAAGGTTCTTGACGGGCGGGCTCGTCCAGCCCTGGCGGGCGGCCTGCGGCAGGCAGGTGTCGATGGCCTCGACGATGGCGCGGCGCGCTTCGGTCGGCTGGCTTTCGGTCAGCGTCATGAAGTCGAGGGAAATGTCCTTCGGGGTGGAAGGCCCCTCCTCAGGCTTCAGGTGGTACCAGGCGCCGGAAAACCCGGCCGCCAATGCCACCAATGCGCCGGTGGCGATCATCCATACTCTCATCGTCTCCGCTCCGAAACGTTGTCGCGGAGGTGACGGTAGTCAAGGAACGGGCCGCTCGTAGCAGGCGCAAATTATAGTCACAGAAACCCTTCCAAATAACGTTATCAAACAATTAGCCATCTGGCGCGTCCTGTGCGGGAGCGGGACATATCGGGTGCGGATGGATGATTCCGGCACAGGTGTCGGCTTTCCCTTCCGGTCCCGACACGGAGATCAGACGGCCGTCCGCCCCGCGAACCGACGCTTTGCTGCCGAGCGATTCGGGCAAGGCATGCGTCTGTGCCGGAAAGACACAAGCCCGCCCTTTCCTTCGCACGGGAATCAATGCTAACCCTCTGGCATTGCTGTCCGAGGGCCAAAGCAAACCCGTGTTCCGTGTTCCCTTCCTCATCGCGATCGCGCTCACCATCGCCTTCGGCGGCGGGATATGGTCCACCCTCGTTGCGCTCGATGCCACGATCGGTTTCGGTGCGATCAAGCTCGGCTCGTGGGAAGCCTTTCCGCAGGCACAGACGGCGCAGGCCGACCCTTACGCGAAATCGCACCGGGCCAATGCCGGCAAGCTCCTCTATGCGAGCGCCGAGGGCCTCACCTTCCTTGCCGCGATCGACGAGGCCGGCGACCGGCTGACCGGAAACTGCTCCTACCGCCTCACCGGCCACACGCCGCCGGCGCGTTTCTGGACGCTGTTTGCCGCGGCCCCCGGCGCGGCGCCGCCGCTGGCGCAATCCGACCTGCCGACCGCGCTCAATTCCCGCATCGTGCTGCGCAAGGGCGATGACGACGGCGGCTTCGACATCGCGATCTCGGCGACGCCGAGGCCCGGCAACTGGCTTGCCGTTTCGACGCCCGGCGCGTTCCGGCTGACGCTGACGCTGTTCGACACGCCGACGGCCGGCAGTTCCGGCCTGATCGACCTCACCATGCCGCGCATCCAGAAGATCGGGTGCGGCAATGGCTAGAGGGCTGGGTTTGGGGTCGAGGGGCCTCGGTTTGGGATCGAAGGGCTGGCGGTCCGAGAAAGTGGGGGCCGGTGGTCTGGCGCTGAAGCTTCTGCTGGCGGCGGTCACCGGGCTTATCGGCGCAGCGCTTCTGCACCTGATCATCGTGCTGGCGCTGCCGAGTTTCAGCGAGCGCGACGCCTATACGCGGGTGCTGGCGGAGGGCGAGATCTTCCGTTTCTACCGGCTGGCGGAAAAGCCGGACGATACCGGGCTTGCCAAGGACGACCCGTTCGTCGAGGCGGCTGTCTGCGCCTTCGACGTCTCGGACGGCCCCGTGAGGCTGACGGCCGCCAATGGCGGCGTACCGTTCTGGTCGCTCGGCGTCTACGACCAGTCGTCCAACGAGGTGTTCAGCATCAATGACAGGACATCGGCCGGCGGCGTGCTGGATGTGGTGATCGCCTCGCCGATGCAGCTGACGGCATTGCGCAAGGCGCTGCCGCAGGCGGTCTCGCAGTCCATCCTGGTGGAAGCCCGGCAGGCGGAGGGATATGTGGTCCTGAGAAGTCTCGTCCCGCAACCGAGTTTCGCGGGGATCGTGTCGCAATTCCTGAACCAGGCCACCTGTGCGCCGTTCGAATGGCGCTCCCGCAGCCGGTTCTGATCAATTCCGGCTATTCGGCGTCCGGCTATTCGGCGCGCACCGCGTGGTTTTCGGCCTTGCGGTCGCCAAAGTCCTCGAAACGTTCGTATCGCACGCCGGTGAACAGCAGCAGCTGTCCGGCGGCTTCGCTTTCGCCGATCCTGATCTGCGGCCGGCGCGCGTTCTCGCTGCGCCATCTGTTCAGAACTACGATCTCTGCCATGCTCGCCTCCGTTTAAGGAATTCGAGACGGATGAAGACGGATCGATCTCACCCTGGCCTCTTGAAGGGGCCTGACGCTTCCCGAAGCAAATCCGGGCATCCGCGCCTTTCTCGTCTGTGCGCCTTTTTCGAAGGCGCAACGACATTTCCGCATGAACGGCCGGTTCCGCCTGAACCGGCCGTTATCGGGATGGCCGCAGGAACGCGACGGCCAGCCGGTACTTGAAAACCCGGCAAAAACACACGCCGGTTACAGCCTGAATTCAGCCAGACGACCGTTAACAATGTCTTACTGCTAATATACCACTTGGCATCGGTGCATGTCTGTCGTCCGCAGCCAAAACGCAGAAGCGTCCATTTGGTTCACCGCCTTTGCCGGCAGCGGACAAAGCCGCGATTTCCCGTCGCGAAAACGAAACTGCAAGAAATCACAGACGTATCAAAACGACCCATTTTCACAGACCGTTAACCCTCCAAGAGTTAGCATCCGGTTAAACCAAGGCGACCTCGATCTGCAGGTGTTCTCACAGCTGCGTGAGCGGACGGCGCGCCACCGGGAGTTTCCCAGGCAAGGTACGATGAGAGCGCCAGGCGAGCTTTTCCGGCACACCTGATCGGCGTTCGGCACTCCGGATTTGTTTTGCGTAGATTGCGAGTTTGCCAGTGACGAATGAGTTTCGAGAGCTTGAAAGGCCCCAGGCCATGCGTAAGAAGGATGTGGTGCTGATGGCCACCGTGACGAGCTTCGAAAGTCTTCCGTACCCGTCGCGGTCGGAGCTTCGACAGTTCGCCGAGCTCTTCGCCCCGTTGTTTTCCGCATCTTCGGAAGAAGCCCGCCGCGATGCGGTGGCCGCCCTCTCCCAATGCAAGAACATCCCGCCGGCCGTCGCCTTTTTCATCGCCAGCCAGCCGATCGCCGTCGCCGCCCCTTTCCTCACCGCCTCGACCTGCCTTTCCGACGATGCGCTGATCGCCATCGCCCGCACGCAAGGGGAAGCGCATGCCCGCGCCATCGTGCGCCGCGAGGCGCTGTCGCCGATGGTGATCGACGCGCTGGTCGGCCTGCGCCACGACCGCAACAGCCGCCGCGACGCGCCCGAGAACCTCGACGCGCTGGTGCCGCGCAGGCCGACGCCCGAAATGGTCGACGAGGCCGAGCGCAAGGCGCGCGAGGAACTGCTGCGCAACCGCATCAAGGCGCTCGCCGGCCATATCGACCGGCCGGAAGACGACCGGCTGGGCCTGCGCAACCTCTCCCCGATCCAGGAAGCGCTGCTGGTGCGTTTCGCCCGCAACCGCGAGACCGGGCTGTTTGCGACCGTGCTCGCCGATACGCTGTCGGCCAGCCACTGGCTTGCGGAGCGCATCATGCTCGACATTTCCGGCCAGCAGCTCGCCACGACGCTGAAGGGCCTGGCGATGGAGACGCAGGATGCGCTGTTCATCCTGCAGCGGCTCTACGACCATCTGGGCTTCGAGCAGGACGGCATGACCCGCGCCGCCGTACTCTGGGAGGCGCTCGACGGCGACGAATGCGGCAGCCGGGTCGAAGCCTGGCGCCGCGCCGACAGCTATACCTATGCCGAACCGCAGCACGCGCCGACGTTTGCCGAAAGCCGCGCCCCGGACAACCGCCTGCCGCGGGTGATCCGCACCACCGCCAGCGCCCGCAAGCCGCTCAACGGCCTCTACCGGGTGCGTTGACCGGTCATAGCGCGGCCGGTCAGGCGTGCTTCACCACCTCGAAGAGGTCGGCGACGTCGTCGATCTCCAGTTCCAGCAGCCAGAGATCCGGATCGAAGCGCAATTCGCGCGCCAGGATCTCGCGGATCGCCTCTGGCTCGGCCTTTTCCGCCCTCACCTCGAATTTGCGTCCGCCATCGTCCTCGCCGAAGAAGTTCTGCGGCGCCGGGGCGTAGAGCGTTTCCAGCCCATCGCGAAAACGCTGGCGGATGAAGATCGCGCCCGCCTCCTCCGCACCCTTCTTTTCGACGGCGGCGAAACCGCCGAGCCCGAAGACGCGGCGGATCATGGCGGCAATGACGATATCGGATTTCAGGCGCATGCCCCGTCTTACGGCGCTTCCCGGCGAAGCGCAAATCCGGTTTCCGTCAATTTTACCCGGATATAACTATTGCCAGAATATTACCCGGATGATATTAGCCGGACCTCCATCAAGGAAGGCACCGACATGAACATCATCGACAGGAAGGCGGCGATCTCCGCCTATAAGGAACGCAAGGCTCCGGCCGGCATCTATGCCATCCGTTTCGCGCCCATGGGGCAGCGGTGGGTCGGCCGCGCCGGCGATCTCGACAAGATCCAGAACCGGGTATGGTTCACGCTGCAGCACGGCAGCCATCGGAGCAAGACGCTGCAGGCGGCCTGGAACGCCAACCGGCCGGAGGATTTCGCCATCGAGCGGCTGGAGGAGATCGACGAGGAACTGACCGGCTACCTGCGCGACCGGACGCTGAAGGACCGGCATCTGCACTGGGCCTTCGAACTCGGCGCCGAGGCGATCTGAGAGCTCTCCCCGGAAGTCCCTGACAAGAAACGGAAAATCGCGCGCGGCGCCCTTTCCTTTCCCTGGGCGCACCATAATTACACACCGGTGCCGCACGGCATTGTCATGAAAAGGAGTTTGGGGCTTGGCTACTTCCGCATTGATCAGCATCCTGATCACCTTCCTGGTGATCGTCCTGGTTCTCTATCTCGTCGCCCGCCTGCCGATCGACGGCCGCGCGAAGCAGATCGCGCAGATCATCATCATCATCATCGGCATCATTTCGCTGCTGAAATATCTGGCGGTTTTCTGAGGCGA
>Ga0209051_1002191_pt1 | contig 14453 bp, 10 predicted proteins | sample AraplaCvi_mMS_r2_2_FD_184286 | JGI IMG/M metagenome (GOLD analysis project Ga0209051, IMG submission 184286) | Arabidopsis root microbial communities from North Carolina, USA - plate scrape MF_Cvi_mMS_r2 (SPAdes) (version 2) | ecosystem: Host-associated > Plants > Roots > Endosphere | place...
CGACTCCAACAGCTCGGCGATGATCGTCCTGGAGAGCGACAAACCACTTGGCGCCCAAGACCATCAGTACTACGACGGGCTGATCAAGGATCTGGAGAAGGACACCACCCACATCCAGCACATCCAGGACCTGTGGGGCGATCCGCTGACCTCGTCGGGATCCCAAAGCGCAGACAACCTTTCGGCCTACGTGCAGCTGTACATCGCAGGCAATCAGGGCGAGACGCTGGCCAACGAATCGGTGCAAGCAGTGCGCGACATCGTCGCCGCCCACCCGCCACCACCGGGGCTGAAGGTGTACGTCACCGGCGCGGGGCCGCTGAACTCCGACCAGCAGCACGCTGGTGACAAGAGTCTCCAGCTGGTAACGGCGCTGACCTTCGTGGTGATCGTGACGATGCTGCTGCTGGTGTACCGCTCGATCGTCACCGTGCTCGTGGTCCTGCTGACGGTGGTACTCGAATTGGCCGTGGCGCGCGGCATCGTGGCCTTCCTGGGCTATCACCACATCATCGAACTGTCCACCTTCGCGGTGAACCTGTTGACGCTGTTGGCAATTGCCGCCGCCACCGACTACGCAATCTTCCTCGTCGGCCGCTACCACGAAGCGCGCAACGCCGGCGACGACCGGGAGAACGCGTTCTACGTGATGTACCACGGCACTGCCCACGTCATCATGGGATCCGGGTTGACGATCGCCGGGGCCACCCTGTGCCTGCACTTCACCCGGCTGCCCTACTTCCAGACCCTCGGAATCCCGCTCGCCATCGGAATGTTCGTCGTCACCATGTCGGCGTTGACACTCGCGCCGGCCATGATGACCATCGCCGCCCGGTTCGGCTTGCTCGACCCCAAGCGCAAGACCAAGACCCGGGGGTGGCGCCGCATCGGAACAGCCGTGGTCCGCTGGCCCGGACCCATCCTGGTGGCGTCTGCGGCGGTCACCATGGTCGGCCTGCTCGCGCTGCCGTCGTACAAGACCAGCTACGACGACAAGAAGTACCTGCCGGCCGACGTCGAGGCCAACATCGGTTACGGGGTTGCGGCGAAACACTTTCCGCAGGCCCGGCTCAACCCCGAAGTGCTGATGCTCGTGGCCGACCACGATCTGCGCAACTCCACCGACATGCTCGTCGTCGACCGGGTCGCCAAGGACGTCTTCCACCTGCCGGGCATCGCCCGGGTGCAGACCATCACCCGGCCGCTTGGCACGCCGATCGAGGGCAGTTCCATTCCGTACATCGTCGGCCAGCAAGGCGTCAACCAGAAACTCGGTCAGTCCTACGCAGAACAGCGCACGGCCGACATGCTGACGCAGGCCGCCGACATCAACAACCAGATCGACGTCCTACGTCAACAGCTGTCGTTGCAGAAGGAAAGTGCTGCGGCACAACAGGAACAGACCGACGACCTCAAGCGGACTGTGGCCGTGACCCAAGAGCTGCGGGACAAGATCGCCAATTTCGACGACTTCTTCCGCCCACTGCGCAGCTATTTCTACTGGGAGCCGCACTGCTACGACATCCCCGTCTGCTACACGTTGCGAAGCATCTTCGACGCGCTGGACGGGATCGGCGAACTGACCGACCTGCTCGGCCAGACCACCGCGAGCCTGGACAAGCTCAACGCCCTGCAACCCAAACTCATTGCGCTCATCCCTCCGCAGATCGCCAGCCAGGAACGCAATCGCGACCAGATCATGACGAACTACGCGACGCAGAAGGATCAGCAGAGCCTGCAGGACCGTCAGCAGTCCGACCCCACTGCCATCGGCAAGGCCTTCGACGACTCCAAGATCGACGACTCGTTCTATTTGCCGCCCGAGGTCTTCGACAACCCCGACTTCAAGAGGGGCCTCAAGCAGTTCGTCTCGCCCGACGGGAAATCGGTGCGGTTCATCATCTCTCATCAGGGTGATCCCGCGACACCGGAGGGAATCTCGCACATCGACGAGATCAAGAACGCCGCATTCGAGGCCATCAAGGGAACGCCGCTGGAAACCTCGAAGATCTATCTGGGCGGTACCGCGGCAACGTACAAGGACATGCGCGACGGCTCCAACTACGACCTGATCATCGCCGCGGTCTCGGCCATCTGCCTGATCTTCATCATCATGCTGATCATCACCCGGGCCGCGATAGCCTCGCTGGTGATCGTCGGCACGGTGGCGTTGTCGCTGGCCGCGTCGTTCGGGCTGTCAGTTCTGTTGTGGCAGCACATCATCGGCGTCGAATTGCACTGGTTGGTGCTCGCGATGTCGGTGATCATCCTGCTCGCGGTGGGGTCTGACTACAACCTGCTGCTGGTGTCGAGGTTCAAGGAGGAACGCGACGCCGGCCTGAACACGGGCATCATCCGGGCGATCGCGGGCAGCGGCAGCGTCGTGACGTCTGCCGGCCTGGTGTTCGCGTTCACGATGATGTCATTCGCCATCAGCGACCTGAAGGTGATGGCCCAGGTGGGCACGACCATCGGCCTCGGCCTGCTCGTCGACACCCTGGTGATCCGGTCGTTCCTGACACCGTCGATAGCGGCGTTGCTGGGCCGTTGGTTCTGGTGGCCACTGAACGTGCGCCAGCGACCAGCCCGCCATCGTCAGACCGTCAGCACCATCCGGTAGCGCGCGTTGCCGGCATCCATGGCCGCGTACGCCTCGGCGGCTTCGGCCAGTGGGCGCTCCTCGATGACGGCTCGGACGCCGGACTGCACGGCGAATGCCATGGTCTCCTCGACGTCGCGGGCCGTGCCCGACGGGTGCCCGGTGACGGACAGGCCGGAGTTGATCAGGTCCAGCGGGCTGATGGGGAGGTTGTCGGCCGTGACGCCGATGATCACCAGCTCGCCCTGGGGCCCGAGGCCGCCGATCGTCGCGGCCATCGCCTCGGAGTTTGCGGCCGTGGCGAGCACCACCGCCGCACCGCCGAGGTTTTGCAGCGCCTCGGCGACGTCCTGGGTCGTGGAGTCGACGTAGTGGTGGGCGCCCAACTCCTTCGCGTCGGCCGCCTTGCCGGAGCCGCGGGCAACGGCCACGGTCTCGAACCCCATCGCGCGGGCGAACTGCACGCCGAGATGTCCGAGCCCGCCGACGCCGAGGATCGCGACGAGGTCACCGGCCTTCGCCTTGGTGCTGCGCAGACCGTTGAAGACCGTCACACCTGCGCAGCCAAGCGGTGCAGCCTCGGCGAACGACAGCCCGTCGGGGATGCGAGCCAGGGCCGTGGCCGGCACGACGACGGACTCCGCGTAGCCGCCCGGGTACTGCAAGCCGGGCACCTGCAGGCGTTCGCACTGCATGAACTGCCCCTTGCGACACGGGTTGCACCGGTTGCAGTTGCCGCCGAACCAGCCGACCTCGACGCGGTCACCGACGGCGAAGTCCTCGACGCCGGCGCCGAGTTCGGCGACCGTGCCGGCAATTTCGTGCCCCGGCGTGATGGGCCAGTTCAGACCAGGAAAGCCGCCGTTGACGAAGGCGTGGTCGGTTCCGCACACGCCCGCCGCGACGACCGCGATCCGCACGTGGTCCCGCGGTGGCGACGTGGTCTCGACGTCGACGAGGGTGAGCTCCCCGCCGGGGGCGGCAACGTGAACGGCCTTGTGAGTGGGCATGGCTTGAGGTTAACGATCGGGCGGCTACCACGTGAGGCTGTCGGGGACTTCAGTAGCCGCCGGTATCCTCGGCAGCCATGACCACCACGACCCTGGCGCTGCTGCCGGACTTCCTGGACCCCCTGACGCTCCTTGGTTACTTCGGCACGTGGGCGCTCGTCGGTCTGCTGGTCGTCGTGTTCATCGAGTCTGGTGTCCTGTTCCCCGTCCTACCGGGCGATTCGCTGCTGTTCGTCGCAGGCATGCTTGCCGCGGGGACGGCCGCTCAAGCCGAGAGCGTGCAGACCAACTTCCATTTGTGGCAGTTGTTGCTGTTCATTCCCATCGCCGCGGTGGCAGGCAGCCAGGTCGGCTACTGGATCGGACGCAGCCTCGGCACGTCGATGTTCAAGCCGACCAACCGCGTCCTGAAGCAGAAGTACCTGGACGAGGCGCACGCGTTCTTCGAGGAGCGCGGCCCCTTCGCGATCGTGCTTGGCAGGTTCGTCCCGATCGTTCGCACGTTGGTCCCCATCACGGCAGGCGCGGCGAAGATGAACTACGGCGTCTTCACCCTGTTCAACATCGTCGGCGCCGTCGTGTGGGGTGTCGGGCTGACCCTGCTCGGCTACTGGCTCGGCCAGTTCGAGATCATCCAGAAGCTGCTCGAGCCGATCTTCATCGTCATCGTGCTGGCCTCACTCGCCCCCATCGTCTACGAGTGGTACAAGCGGCGGAAGGCAGCCAAGCGGACCGGCGAGGTCTAACCGAGTCCCAGCGCGGACGCCAGCGTCCGCAGCGCAGGCCGCGGATCGGCCGTCGGGTTGTCACCGAGCACCTGAACCACCACGTGGTCGGCACCGGCATCCAGGTGGGCCCGCAGCGTCGCGGCCGCGTCGTCCACCGAGCCCATGCCGACGAGCCCACGGGCCAACCGGTCGGACCCGCCACGGACGAGGTCTGATTCGTCGAAACCCTGGCGCAGCCAAGAGTTCCGGTAGTTGGGCAGCCCGCTGTAGACGTTGAGGTGCCCGTGCGCGGCGCTCAACTGCTCGTCGTCGTCGCCACCGACGACGACGGCCTGCTCGGAGACGATCCACTTGTCCGGGCCGAGGATCTCGCGAGTCTTGCGGGACTGCTCCGGCATCACCAAATAGGGGTGGGCACCGTCGGCGGCCGTGCCCGACAGCTCGATCATCTTCGGCCCGAGTGCGGCGAGCAGGCGTGCGGGCCTGCCAGCGCCCGGCTCGATTTGCTCGGGGACGGCGGCCATCTTCTCGAGATAGGTGCGCATCGTCGCGAGCGGCTTGGCGTACGTCCCGCCGAAACCGTGCTCGACGAGCGGGGCGTGGCTGACCCCCAGACCAAGGACGAACCGTCCGGGGTGCATAGCCGTCAGCGTGCGCGCGCCGGACTCGGCGGCCGACGCGGCCCTGGCGTGAATGTTCGCGATACCGGTGCCGACGACGAGCCGCTCGGTGGCCGCGAGGAACGCCGCCGACTGCGTCAGGCACTCCTTGCCGGTGACTTCCGGGATGAACAGCGAACCGTAGCCAAGTGCCTCGATCTCCCTGGCGACGTCTTGGGCGTCGGTGACGGACCAGGTGTCACTGGCCCACCAGACGCCGATGGTTGCGGGAAAGTCGATGCGAGCGCGCTGTGGTTCGGTCACGCGCTCGATGGTAGGCGGCGCCCAAGAGTGGGCTCCACTTAGCGTCACTAATGGCGTTGCCACCAATTACTCGGGATCTGTGGCGAAAGTTGCTGCCAGCAATTAATCTCTGACCGCGCCCATAACTTTCGTGGGCGTCAATTGCCGACAGGGGGCCAATGCAGTGACGGTTAAGAACAATGTCGACCGGTGCGGAGGCACCGACGCTCGACGAGCATTCGATGCGCGGATGTGGTTGAGCGCCGGGGCCATGACCCTGGGCGTGGGTGCGGCCATCCTCGGGGGAACCGCGATCGCGGCGGCCGACACCGGCTCAACCGACGGTTCCTCGAACGGCAGCTCCAGCACGAGCTCCAGCTCCAGCTCCGACGCCGGCTCAGGCTCCACGACCACCTCGGGCTCGAGTTCTACTGAGCCGAATTCGACTGCGACGCAGCCATCGTCGAACGCAGGCACCGGTTCGACGCCGTCACCCTCCCAGACCGACGAGCCGGCCTCGACGACGCCGGGCACCACCTCGTCGCCCTTGCAGTCGACCAACACCACTACGACCAACACCACGACGACGAACACCGCGACGAACGGGCCGTCGACCACGGTCAGCGCCCAGACGACCACCGGCACCTTCCACACGGGCACCGGCGACTCGGACGTCACGCCAGCCAAGGAAGATCCGAAGAAGGACACCGTCTCGGCCGAGCCGGCCAAGAACGTCACGTCGACGGAGCCGGTCAAGAGCATCGCGCCCACGGCGGACTCCCCCGCACCAGTCGACGAGACCACCTCGGCGAAGACCGCAGCACCGACAGTCGCGGCGACACAGGCGGTTACCGCCTTGAAGCCGCCCGCATTGCCAACACCGAGCCAGATCATCGCCGCCATCCAGGGTTTCGGCGCCAACCTGTATCTCACCGCGATGAACCAGGTCTACGGCTTCCAGCGCAACCTCGACGTCCTCCGTGACGACGTGGCAGGCGTCTTCGGCATCCAACGGGTCGTCATCACCAAGCCCCTGCCGTTCGGCACTCCGGCGTCCACCGTGCAGTACTACGTGTCCACCAACGACTTCTACTCTGCAGCGCTGGCCACCGTCGCGATGGCGTACGGACAACTCACCGGCACCGCTCCGGACCTGCAAGGCATCATCGACCAGGCGCTGACCACCGACAGCTTCGTCTACAACGGCGAGAAGATCTACCTGGGTCAGGGTTCGACGAAGTTCGTCAACTTCATCGACAGCTTCGAACTGTTGCAGGACAAGAACGTTCGGGTCATCACCCGCAGCTACGGCAACGATCAATGGTCGAAGGCCTTCAACGACCTGACCAACGGTCTGCAGGACGCCACCAAGGCGATGATCGTTCCCATCAAGGGTCTCGTCGACGGCCGCACGGACGAAATCTTCAAGACGGTCGTGGTCATCGGCGTCGACAACGTCAACGGGACCGTCACCGTCAACGACCCAACCCGCGCCGACGGCCAGGGCCTGACGATGAGCATCGACGACTTCAAGGACGCCTGGAGCGGCTGGAACTACCAACTGGTCACCACCCAGCTGGCCAGCTCGCCGTCGACGCCGCCGCCAGCGCCAAGCACCACGAAACTGGTGTGGTCGCTGCCCCGCCCCGATCGGATCGGCGAAGCCCTACAGAGCGCGTTCGGCGGCATCGCCGCGACCTTCGTCCACCAAATCGACGGCGTCCGCGACAACTTCGCCAACCTGAGCACGGACCTGGCGCGCACATTTGGAGTGTCCGACCCGGTCGACGTCACCCCGCCCGCACCCGAGAACGTCCAGTACGGCGACTACGCCAAGAACTTCAAATACTGGTACTACCAGGGCAGATACGGTACGTGTGCATTGATGGCCACGGCCGCGGTCATCGCACAGCTCACCGGAAATGGCATGCCGGTAGACATGAACGCCCTGGCAAGGGATGTCGTCAAACTGGCCTCGACAACGATCAGCGGCATCCGGCCCGGCGGCGTTCCGATGTACCAGGAGCCATCGGGGACCTACAGCGCAGACGTCGTCACGCTGCTGAACATGTACAAGCTCAACGCCGATTACGTCACCTACCTCAAGAACGACGGCAACCAGGCGTTGGTCGGGTTGACGACTGCATTGAGCCAGGGGCAGGGCGTGATCGTCTCTGTTCACAACAACACCGTCTACAACGCCTACGTCAACACGTATTTCGGCGACTACATGCGGGGCAAACTGCTGTTCCCCAATGAGACGGAGCCCGTGTCCAACCATGCCGTGGTGGTGCTCGGCGTCGACATGACCAAGAAGGTCGTCTACCTCAACGACAGCGCCTGGCAGAAGGGGCAAGGCATGCCGATACCGCTGGACACGTTCATGAAGGCGTGGCAGTACAGCGGCTACGGAACTGTCACCGCCGAGAAGCGCACCATCTAGCGACGGACTACCCACTGGGTCAGAGCCCTGGTCCGCCTCCGGCTCTCGCAAGAGGCTGGCGGCGACCAGGGCCCCTGGTGCCGACGACCGTCAGGCCCTCGCGTGCTCCTCGAATTCGGCGAGCAGCTCGGGACGGTCAACCGCACTGGGCGTCAGGACGTCAGACGGCTTGGCGCCCAGAAGAATTCGCTTGATCGGGATTTCGAGCCGCTTACCGGTCATCGTGCGGGGGATGCCGGGCACCGCGATGACGTCGTCGGGGACGTGTCGGGGCGAGGCGCCGGTGCGGACGGCCTCGACGATTCGAGCCCGGAGATCGTCCCCGAAGTCCACGCCGTCGGCGCAGGCGACGAACAGCGGCATCCAGTACCCGCCGTCGTCGAGCTCGACGCCCACCACCAGACAGTCCTGGATCTCGGCCATGCCCTCGACCGCGTTGTAGATCTCGGCACTGCCCATCCTGACCCCACCCCTGTTCAGGGTGGCATCCGAACGGCCGTGCACCACAACGGAATGGCGCTCGGTGACGGTGATCCAGTCGCCGTGGCACCACACCCCGGGATACTTGTCGAAGTACGCGCCGCGATACTTCTCCCCGTCGGGATCGTTCCAGAAGAACACCGGCATCGACGGCATGGGCTTGGTCACCACCAGCTCACCGGCTTCCCCGGTGACCGACCGCCCGCCGTCACCCCATGCCTCAGCCGCGACGCCGAGGCAGATCGCGTTGAGCTCACCCGCGCGGACCGGCACCAACGGGGTGCCGCCGATGAACGCGGTGACGACGTCGGTGCCGCCGCTCATCGAGAACACCGGCACCGGCCGGCCGACGCCCTCCTGCAGCCAGCGAAAACCGCTGGCCGGCAACGGCGAACCCGTCGACCCGACCGCCCGCAGCGCTTCGAGTGCGTGGTCCGTGCCGGGGGTCAGCTCCTCCTTCGCGCAGGCGAGCCAGTATCCGGCGCCGGCGCCGACCACCGTCACCCGATGGTCGGCGACCAGTTCCCAGAGGTAGCCCGTGTGACCGAACGTGGGACTGCCGTCGTACAGCACGATCGCCGACCCGACGAGCAGCCCCGACACCAAGAGGTTCCACATCATCCAGCTGGTGCTGGACTGCCAGAGGAATCGGTCTTCGGGTTTGAGATCCAGTTGCAGGCTCAGGTACTTCACGTGCTCCAGCAGCACACCGCCGTGGCCGTGCACGATGCCCTTTGGCGTCCCCGTAGTGCCGGAGGAGAACAGCACCCACAGCGGATGGTCGAACGGCACGGGCGTCACGTCCAGTTCTGCGCTGGCCCCGCGAGAGAGCACCTCGGCCCACGGGGTGACCCCGTCCGCGGACTCGCCGAGTCTTGGCACCAGCACGGTGTCCACCAAAGTAGGTAGCTGAGAACGGATTTCGGCCAGCTCGGCATGCCGGCCGCGACGCTTGCCCGCGTACACCGAGCCGTCACTGGCCACCAGGACCTTCGGCTCGAGCTGCCCGAGCCGTGCGACGACACCGCCGACGGCGAGGTCCTGATTGCACACCGCCCAGGTGGCTCCGACGCACGCGGCACCCAGAAACGCGACGACCGCCTCGCCGATGTTGGGAAGGTAGCCAACCACGCGGTCACCCGGTACCACGCCCACGCTGCGCAGGTACGCCGCGAACGCCGCGGTCTCGGTGCGCAATCGCGCCCACGACCACTCCGTCGAACCATCCTCGCCCGCCACCACCATCGCGGGCCGGTCCTCGGTGGCATGCCGGAATATCTGCGTGACGTAGTTCAGCGTCGCACCCGGAAACCACTGCGCGCCAGGCATTTCGGCGCTTCCGAGGGCTGCCGTCGGCGGTGTCGTCGCCTGAATGTCGAAGTAATGCCACACCGCGTCCCAGAACCAGTCGAGATCGTCGACGGACGCCGACCACAGCGAGTGGTAGTCGGCGAACTCACCCCGCCCGGTCTCGGCCAGCCAGGCGATGAAGCGCGTCAGGTTGGCCTCGTCGACGGTCTGTTGGTCGGGGGTCCACGATCCGGACAGCTGATCTGCGGCGGTCACTGCGAAAGATCCTCCTACTCAGGTAGTTCGGGCACGTCCAAGAGGAGCTGGCCCTCGGGCGTCTCGTCGGCGACCGTGTGCGCGGCCTCCATCAGCATCCATCCCGACACCTGGACGGACATGTCCCGCTCGGGGATCTCCGAGGCGTTGACCGCGCCGTCTTTCGCCTGCGCGTCCGCCCCGGCGGCCTTGGGCAGGTCGGCACTGCGGTCCCAGAACGCTCCGAACAGGGGCAGGCCGTCGACGTTCTGCCGGAAGTCCCAAGCCGACTGCGCCGACTTGAGCACCAATTCCCTTGCGGTGGCGCGCGCTGCGGTGTCCTCCGGCGAGTCCTCCGGCAGCTGGTTGGCCGCCAGCGCGAGATAGCGCGCCAGAATGCCGTTGAAGAGGCCGCCGTCTCCCCCGCCCGCACCCTGGATGACGCCGCCGGGCGCCATGTTGTCGGCGATCGCGTCGACCAGGCGACGGGCTCGTGCCGAATGCCTGGCGTCCTGGGTGCGAACGGCGAGTTCGACCTCGAGCCCGAGCACGACGCCCTGGCAGTAGGTGTACTGCGCACGCACCAGCGATCCACCCTTGATCCCGTCGAACACCAGGTGGGTGTCGGGATCGATCAGCGTCTCGTCGATCCAGTCGGACATCTGCTGCGCACGACGCAACCGGTCATAGCGCGCGAGGAAGATGCCCGCCGGCCCGTTGGCGGGGGCGTTGAAGAACTGATCCTGCTTGCGCCACGGGATGCCGCCGCCGTCCTCGGGCACCCAGGCGTTGAGGAACTGGTTGGCCAACTTCTCGAGCGCCTTGGGCCGCTCGACGCCGGCCTGGCTGCCCGCCCGCTCCAAAGCCAGTGCAAGCCAGGCCATGTCGTCGTAGTAGTCGTTGGTCCACCGCAACGTGTTGCGCCAATGCTGGCCCTTGATCTGGCGCTCGATCGTCGCCTTGCGCTCTGGCTGCGGGTCGCGGGTCTGGGCGTCGACGAGGCATTCGAGCAGGTGCGCCTGCCACCAGTAGTGCCACGTGCCAAACGACAGGCTCTTCTTCGTCGGCGGCCACGACACCACGCCGAGCTGAGTCCCCGGTAGTCGCCAGAGCTTCCGGTAGTGCCGTTTGGCGATCGCGGCTTCGGCACTGGCCGCACGATTGGCCCACAGCTGATCCATTGAATCTTCCCGTCGCTTCGCTCGCCTGGTGGTTTTCATCCTGCCCTACCAGGCGCGCGATGTGTCGGCATGCGTCGCGATCCAGGCATGCATCGCGATGCCCGCCGCCACGGCGGCGTTGACGCTTCGCGTCGAACCAAACTGGGCGATGGAAACCGTAAGGGTGGCGCCGGTCTGCGCGTCAGCGGTGATGCCTGGCCCCTCCTGCCCGAAGATCAGCAGGCAGTTGCGGGGCAGCCGGGTGTGCTCGAGTCGGACCGCTCCCGGCACGTTGTCCACCGCGACCACCTCCAGTCCCTCCTCGGCGGCGTAGTCGAGCAGCTCGGCGGTGGTCGCGTGATGGCGAAGGCGCTGATAGCGGTCGGTGACCATGGCGCCGCGCCGGTTCCACCGACGCCGGCCGACGATGTGGACGGTGTCGACGGCGAACGCGTTGGCGGTGCGGACGACGGCGCCGATGTTGGCGTCGTTGCCGAAGTTCTCGATGGCGATGTGGAGGGGATGTCGACGACGATCGATGTCGGCGATGATCGCCTCGCGGGTCCAGTACCGGTACGCGTCGACGACGTTGCGAGTGTCGCCGTCGCGCAACAGGTCTCGGTCGTAGCGGGGATCGTCTGGCAGCGGCCCTTCCCACGGGCCGACGCCGGGGGCCGTTCCCCACTCCGTCGGACCGGGCAGCGTCGGACCCAGCAGCGTGGGGTCGTCCTCAGTCACGGGTCGTCCACAGCGCAGCGTGCGTGCCGACCACGGCGACCGTCGCATAGAGCAGGGCCTGGTTGATCTCGCCCTGCGTGCAGAGAGAGCCTCGCACCGACACCGCGTCCAACGACGAATCGGGCAGCACCAGCAGCGACGCGCCGTAGACCGAGCATGCGTACGACAGCCCCTTGCCGGGCAACGTCGGCGTCACTTGCACCATCAGCGGGCCGCCGCGTCGGACCGAGTCGTCGCGGTAGCTCGATGCCAGCCCGCTGATGTCGAGTCCGAGCAGCATGTAGCCGTTGCCGTTGAACGCCGTCGGCTCGCCGAGCGCGGTCGGCATCAGTTGTGATCCGTCGGCGTCGAACGCGTCGACGCTGGTGGACCTCAGCACCAAGCCTGTGTCGGTGTCGCTGGTAGGACTCAGGCCGACCGGGAACGACGCGGGATAGGCGGCAATGGTGCCGGGGATGCGGTCCTGCGGTGAATACACGTACACCCCGCGCACCTGGGTCTGATCGCGCAACGGCCCCAAACAGACCGTCCCGGAAAGCTTGTCGGGATCCGGCGAGACGGCGGGCTGCAGGCTCAGCGTCGTCACGTTCGAACAACTGCCCAGTGCGGTGCTCTCGATCGGGTGGGCCAGCGCACCGTAGAGACCGAACCGCAGGGAGTCGGCCTTCGCGTGCTGGCCGCCGGCCTGCGACGGTGACGCGTCGACGTCGACGAGGACGTAGTCGCCGTCGAAACGGAGGTTGGACGCCGAGACGTTCCACCCGAGGACGGCCAGCGATTCTCCGATGGCCGCACCCTGGGTGGCGTACGGGCTCGGCTCCGGGTCATCCGAGCAGGAGACGAGGGCGACGCCGACGACCAGTGCCATCAGCGCCGCGATGAGTGGACGCACTCAGGTACGTCCCCGACCGCGGCCGACGACCTTGGTCGCCGCCCGTACCAGGCTTCTCGGCACGATGCGTCCGGCCGTGGTGAGTGCCTTGTACTGGAACCCGGGGACGATGACGACCTCGCCCTTCGCCACGGCGGACAGGCAATCGCGCACGACGTCGTCCACCTCCAGCCACAGGAACGACGGCGTGCCCGCCATGTCGATGCCTGCGCGTTCGTGGAACTCGGTGCGAACGAACCCCGGGCACAGCGCGTGCACGCCGACGCCCGTGCCACCCAGACCGTTGGCCAGTCCCTCGGAGAACGAGATGACCCACGCCTTGGACGCCGAGTAGGTCGAGCCCCGGCCCGGAAGCAGACCCGCCACGCTGGCCACGTTGATCACGGTGCCTGCGCCCGAGGCCAACATCGGTGGCAGTGCCGCCCTGGTCAAGTGCATGACGGCGGTGACGTTGACGTCCAGCTGCGATTGGAGCTTGTCCGGATCGGCGGTCCAGAACTCACCCGAGGTGCCAAAGCCGGCGTTGTTCACCAGAATTCGCACGCCGACCGCGAGTCGGTCGGCCACCTTGAGTCGGTCGGCGGCCAGCGCCAGGTCGGCGGGCAGCACCTCGACGTCTACTCCGGTGTCGGCACGCAGTTCGGCGGCGAGGCGCTCCAGGCGTTCGACGTCGCGGGCCACCAGCACCAAGTCGTGTCCGTCCACGGCATATTGCCTGGCGAAGCCGAGGCCAAGTCCCGACGTCGGTCCGGTGATCAGTGCAACGGGTCGTGGCATGCCGACAGGTTACGCGGGAGGGACTCTAACGCTGATAGTGAGGCGACTGACGCCCGTTGCGCACCGGCGGGCGTTGTTGGGTGTAGCGGCCGACGTCACCACGGTTGGGCGGGGCGTCGGTGCGGCCCGCGGGCAACTCGGCGGGACGCGGGGCGACCGGACGGCTCGGCGATCCGCCGCGCCTGGCAATGGCCTGACCGGCGACGCCGCTCTGTCCCGGCTGCGGGATGGGCGGCAGCACGCGAAGCAGGTCGTTGAACTGCCGGACGACGAGCAGGCCTTCGTCCCACTGGGCGCGGGTGCTGGTGACCGGCATGCTGACGAGCGTCCAGTGCTGCTCGTTCCACATGATCTCGGCGCAGTCCGGCGCGGCGTGGGCGAAGGTCACCATGCGGCGGTCGCAGGCCCGGCGGGCGGCGTCGAGGTTGGTGGAGTACACCATTCGCGGGCCGATGGCGCCGAGCAGCCAGATGTCGCTCTCGCGGGGTTCCTTGATGTCCTTGAGCCGGACGTCGACCACGACGTTCGTCCCGACCTTGCGGTGCAGGGCGATGACGGTCGCGACGTCCTCGAGGTCGAAGATGTAGACGGCCTCGCCACGAATCTGGCCGAGGACCACGTTCTTCGCCGCCACGTCGCCGACAGTCGACATCACGCCGCGCTTCCAGCGATCGACGATCTCGGTCGACTCGGGTTCGAAGTCGAACCCATGCGACTTCGCCCACGACTTCCGGCGCCGGCCGAGCCCACGGCGTTTGTCGAGGTCGATGTACAGCAACACGGCCGCACCCACGAAACAGAGTGCGGACAGTGTGAACCAAAGCGGGACCATTGCGCCCTAGCCTACTGGTTGGTACCGGTTTCGCCCGAACTCGTGTTGATCACAAACGGGTCACGCCTCGCCTTTCAACGCCGAGTGGCCACTTACCGCACACAATCTGAATGAAAGCGTGCGTTAAGTGGCCACTGGCGTAGCGGGTCAGCTCATCCCAACCGTCGGGTCTTCGCGCGAGCGCTCATCCCAGTATCAAGCCTTCGCCGTCCGCGGTCACGTTCACCGGCACCACGTCGCCGTCGTGCACCTCACCCGCCAGCAGTTGCTTGGCGAGCTGGTCGCCAATCGCCTGCTGGAGCAGCCTGCGCAGGGGCCGCGCACCGTAGAGCGGGTCGAAGCCTCGC
>Ga0209051_1002192_pt1 | contig 14447 bp, 13 predicted proteins | sample AraplaCvi_mMS_r2_2_FD_184286 | JGI IMG/M metagenome (GOLD analysis project Ga0209051, IMG submission 184286) | Arabidopsis root microbial communities from North Carolina, USA - plate scrape MF_Cvi_mMS_r2 (SPAdes) (version 2) | ecosystem: Host-associated > Plants > Roots > Endosphere | place...
GGCATCAACCCGATCTCCTGGAGCAACGACGACCTGCCCGCGCTCGGCGGCGACACGCCGCTCGAGACCGCGCTGCGCGAGGGCGCGGAGATCGGCTACGAGGGCTTCGAGCTCGGGAACAAGTTCCCGCAGGAACCCGATGCGCTGCGGGCGAAGCTCGCCGAGTTCGGCGTCGCGTGCGTGAGCGGCTGGTACTCGGGGCGGCTTGCCGAGGGTACGCTGGAAGACGAGATCGCGGCCTGCCGCGCGCACCTGTCGAAGCTGCGGCACAACGGCTGCCGCGTCGTGGTCTACGGCGAGGTCGCGGGCTCGATCCAGGGCCGCATCGACGTCCCGCTGGCCCGTCGCCCGCGATTCCGCGACGAGGCGGCATGGCGCGTCTACGCCGCCAAGCTCGACGGCTTCGGCAAGCACCTGCGCGCGGAATACGGCATCACGCTCGCCTACCACCACCACATGGGCGCGGTCGTGGAGTCGCCGGAGGACGTCGACCACCTGATGGCGCTCACGGGGCCGGACGTCGGCCTGCTGTTCGACACCGGGCACGCCTGGTACGGCGGGGCGACCGACGTCGTGGCGCAGCTCGCGAAGCACGTCGAGCGTGTCGTCCACGTGCACTGCAAGGACGTCCGGCCGCAGGTGGTGCGCACCGCGCGCAACGACGGCTGGAGCTTCCTCACCGGCGTCATCAACGGCACGTTCACGGTGCCGGGCGACGGCGCGATCGATTTCGGCGGCGTGCTCGCGACGCTCCACGACGCGGGCTACGAGGGCTGGCTCGTGGTGGAAGCCGAGCAGGATCCGGCCGTCGCGCCGAGCTATGCCTTCGCGAAGAAGGGCTACGACACGCTGCGCGCCATCGTCGACCGCATCGACGAGGAGCGCGACGCGGTGCAGGGGGTCTCCTGATGGTCAGCCCGCTGCTGCGCAAGGGCACGCGCGAGGGCCGCGAGATCGTCGGCGTGACGCCCGAGGAGGCGGGCTGGAAGCACGTGGGCTTCCGCGCCATCCGCCTCGCCGCGGGCGAGTCCGAGACGCTCGAGACGGGCGACCGCGAGGTGTGCGTGGTCGTGCTTCGTGGCACGGTGGACGTGAGCGTCGACGGCGAGCGGCACGCGGGGCTCGGCATGCGCGACAGCGTGTTCGACGACGCGCCGCCCGCCGCCGTCTACGTGCCGGGTGGCAGCCGCGTCGGGATCCTCGCGACGCGCGATGCGGAGATCGCCCTGTGCAGCGCGCCCGCGGGCAGCGCGAAACGATCGGTGCGCGTGCTCGATCCGGCCACGATGCGCCGCACCGTGCGCGGTACGGGCACGAACCAGCGCTTCATCTGCGACGTGCTGCCCCACGACGACCCGACCGCCGCGCACCTGCTCGTCGTCGAGGTGCGCACGCCGCCCAGCCATTCCTCGAGCTACCCGCCGCACAAGCACGACACCGAGGCGCCCCCGGACGAGACGCAGCTCGAGGAAACCTACTACCACCGCCTCGATCCGCCGCAGGGCTTCGCGTTCCAGCGCGTCTACACCGACGACCGCAGCCTCGACGAGGCGTGCGCCGTGGAGGACAACGACCTCGTGCTCGTCCCGCGCGGCTACCACCCGTGCGTCGCGCCGCACGGCTACGCGCTGTACTACCTCAACGTGATGGCCGGCCCGCATCGGCACTGGGTGTTCCGCAACGACCCGGCGCACGAGTGGATGCTCAAGGGGTAAGCGCCTTCGCGGGCGCCACCCCGTCGCGAGGCTCCGAGAGCGGAAACGTCGGGTCGCTGCAGTTCGGGTTGTTGAAGTTGTATCGCCCGTACTTCAGGGCGAAATTCGCGTTCTGCGGCTGTCCGAAGAACTCCGAGACCTGCACCGTGTACCAGCCCGAGCCGGGTGCGCCGTTGATCTTCACCAGCGGGCGGCCCTGGCTGTCCGAGTCGTCGTTGTGGTAGATGTAGCCGCCCGGCGAGATGACGGTCAGTACCGAGTCGAACGCCGTGGTGGAGATGAAGAAGCGCACGCATTCGCCGGCACCGGCATAGAGCTCCACGACCCAGGGCTGGGCATTGCCATTGGTGTCGTTGAGCGTGCCGTCGAGCTCGATGGAGGCGCCGTCGATGACGGTCGTCGACGAGACGACCGGGTTGTACAAGTTCGTGGCGATCGCCGGTCCGGCGACGAGCAGGCTCGATGTCACGAGCAGCGGGATGGCAGGCAGGGTGACTCTCATGGTCGTGGCCCCCCTTCAAGGTGCGTAGGGGTTGTGCGGCTCCGCGGGAAGCACCACGGGCGCCTTCCTGACGGCGGCGTCCTGGACCACGGGCGTCGAGGGATCGGCGCAATTCGGATTGAAGTCGGCGCCGTTCTTGTACCGGCCGTACTTCAAGGTGAAGTCGGACGTCAGCGGCTGCCCGTTGAACTGGGCGACCTGCACCGTGTACCAGCCGAAGTTGGGCGCCGTGCCGATCTTGATGAGCGGGCGCGCCGAGCCGCCCGAGTCGTCGTCGCGATAGACCGCGTTGTCGGGCGTGATGACGACCAGCTTCGCGTCGAACTTTGTGGATGTCACGAACAGGCGCAGGCATTCGTTGTGCTGCGCGTAAACCTGCGCCGTCCAGGGCTGCGCGTTGCCGTTGGTATCGTGGAGCGATCCGTTGATGGTGACGGAGTTGCCGTCGATCACCTTGGTGCCCGACACTGTCGCGTCGAACATGTTGGTCGCGGCGCCTGCATGCATCGATGCACACAGGCCCAGGACCGGGATGAGGGTCATGTCGGCTTTCATGGGGCTTCTCCCGTTGGTTCGTCCAGGCGACATCATCCGCAGCCGGAGTGATTCCCGCGTGATCCGGACGTGACCTGGAGCGGCCGTCTTCAGGGGCTGTGGGAATCTTTCGCACGAGGCATAGTCCCGCTGCCATGAGTGCTTTCACGAGGAAACTCACGATGACGATCACCATCACCGCCTTCGAACGCTCGCCCGACGGCGGCATGGGCCTGGCGCGCGATACGCGCGTCCGCTGGGCGCTCGAGGAAACGGGCCAGCCCTACGAGGTTCGCCTCGTCTCGTTCCAGGCGATGAAGGAGCCCGCGCACCTGGCGCTTCATCCGTTCGGCAAGATCCCGACGTACGAGGAAGGCGATCTCGTCCTGTTCGAGACCGGGGCCATCGTGCTCCATCTCGCCGAGCGCCATGCGGGCCTGCTGCCGGAGGATGCCGACGCGCGGGCACGCGCGATCACGTGGATGTTCGCCGCGGTCAACACGGTGGAGCCCCCCATCCTCGAATTCGCGAACGCGAAGCTGCTGGAGGCCGGCAAGCCCTGGCAGGCGGAGCGCCTGCCGCTCGTCATGGATCGCGTGCGCGGCCCGATGCGGCAGCTCTGCGCGCACCTCGGCGATGCCGAGTGGCTCGACGGCGCGTTCAGCGCGGGCGACCTGATGATGGTGTCGGTGCTGCTCCGCACGAGGCCCTCGGGCCTCCTGGACGAGTTCCCGAGCCTCGCCGCGTATGTCGCTCGCGGCGAGGCGCGGCCGGCCTACCGGCGGGCCTTTGCCGCGCAGTTGGCGATCAATGCGCCCAGGCCGGCGAACGGCTGATCGCGCGCCAGGATCGCTTCGAAACGTCACCGGCCCCTCAATCCTCGGCGCGGAAATTGCGCCCGAAGCGCTCGCCCGTGCCGAAGTAGTGCCGGAACACGTAGAGCAGCGGGCTCCAGCGATCCGTGCGAATGCGCTGCGTGCCGGGCACGACGATGTCCTCGTGCGCATGCACCTTCTCCACGCGCGCCTCGATGGTGAGGAAGCCGGGCGGCGCCTCGTCGTCCACGTCCGGGGCCGCCTCGTACGAGCGAAGCACGCGAACCTCCAACTGCAGCGGGCACTCGGCGATGCGCGGCGGCGCGACCCGGTCGGAAGGCAGGCGCGTGAAGCCGCCGAGCGCGAACTTGTCGCGCTCGTGCCGGTAGCCCATCGCCTTCTTGTAGGCGGGCACCGGGTCGCGCCCGGTGGTGGCCGCGATCGCCTCGACCGCCGGCCACTGATCCGGGCCGGGCAGGTTGACGACTCCTTCGCGCCGATCCAGCAGGTTGGCGCAGCCCTGGCTCGCCGCCGCGAGCCCCAGCACGAGGCGGTCGCCCAGCGCCCAGACGGACGACATCGGCGTGATGTTGGCGCGGCCCCGCGCGTCGAGCGTGGTGATGAGCGCGACCGGGGTGCCGAAGTACAGGATGGCGGGGCGGATGTCGATGATGGCGTCGCCGGGCGGCATCGATCGGGGAAGAGGGCTGTTCATGGCGCCGACTCTAAGTCGCGCGAGCAGCTCGACGCTTCGGCGCGGAGCGAACTGGCGGCGGCAGGCCTGAATGCCGTTGTCGGGTCGGTGACCCGACACCGAAGCGGCCGAATGCCGGGGTCAGGTCGGGGATCCGACCCCGCGTGCTTCCTCAGCGCAGAATCGGGGGTGCCGGAGCCCGCCATGAAGCCCAACTACGAGCAGCAGGAAGTCGAAGGCGGCGTGCCGCTGAAGATGTGGACGCGCGGCGTCCCGGTCGAGCCGGAGGCGATGGCGCAGCTTTCGAACGCGGCGCGCCTGCCCATCGTGTTCCGCCACGTGGCCGCGATGCCCGACGTGCACCTCGGCATCGGCGCCACCGTCGGCTCGGTCATCCCGACCGTGAAGGCGATCATCCCGGCGGCCGTCGGCGTCGACATCGGCTGCGGGATGATGGCCGCGAAGACGACGCTGCGCGCGGAAGACCTGCCCGACAAGCTCGGGCCGCTGCGCACGGCGATCGAGCGCGCCATCCCGCACGGCGCCAGCCCGCGCGGGCGGACGCGCGACGAAGGAAGCTGGGAGCGGCCGCCCGATGCGGTCGACGCGGCGTGGTCCGCGCTCGCCGGCGAGTTCGACGCGCTGTGCGACCTGCACCCGCGCCTGGAGAAGACCAACAACCGCAAGCACCTGGGCACGCTCGGCTCCGGCAACCACTTCGTGGAGGTCTGCCTCGACGAGGACGGTTTCGTCTGGCTCATGCTCCATTCCGGCTCGCGCGGGGTGGGCAACGCCATCGGCACCCACTTCATCGAGCTCGCGAAGAAGGACGCCCTGCGCAACAACGCGAACCTCCCGGACGCCGACCTCGCCTATTTCGAGGAAGGTGCGCAATACTTCGGCGACTACGTGCGCGCGGTGGGCTGGGCGCAGCGCTTCGCGAAGGCCAATCGCGAGGTGATGATGACGAACCTCGTCGATGCCGTGCGCCGCGTCGTGAAGAGGCCGTTCGAATCGCACGTCGAGGCGGTCAACTGCCACCACAACTACGTCCAGAAGGAGACGCACTTCGGCGAGGAGGTCTTCGTCACGCGCAAAGGCGCCGTCAGCGCCAGGAAGGGCGAGCTCGGCATCATTCCGGGCAGCATGGGCGCGCGCAGCTACATCGTGCGCGGCCTCGGCAATCCCGACAGCTTCGAGTCGTGCTCGCACGGCGCGGGGCGCGTGATGAGCCGCACGAAGGCGAGGAAGATGTTCACGGTCGCCGACCAGGGGAGGGCGACGGAGGGCGTCGAGTGCCGCAAGGACAAGGACGTCATCGACGAGATTCCCATGGCCTACAAGGACATCGACGCGGTCATGAACGCGCAGAAGGATCTCGTGGAGGTGGTGCACACCCTCAAGCAGGTGGTCTGCGTGAAGGGATGAGAACCCGGACGGACAAGGAGTAAAGCACATGCGCGAGGAGAAGATCGCGAGCGCCCATCCCGTGTCGGAGTCGATGCGCGCGACCATCCTGCGGACGCTGCGCGAGATCGAGTCGGACCAGGACGTCGCGGTGCTGTTCGCCTGCGAGTCCGGCAGCCGCGGCTGGGGCTTCGCCTCGCCCGACAGCGACTACGACGTGCGCTTCATCTACGCGCGCCGGCTCGAGCGCTACCTGACGCTCGAGCCCGTGCGCGACGTCATCGAGCAGCCGGTCAGCGGCGAGCTCGACGTCAACGGCTGGGACCTGCGCAAGGCGCTGCAGCTCCTGCGCGACTCGAACCCCACGCTGCTGGAGTGGCTGCGCTCGCCGGTCGTCTACACCCAGCACGAGGTCTTCGCGCAGCGGCTGCGCGCGCTCGCCGAGGGCGGCTTCTCCCCGGTGCGCGGCTACCACCACTACGTCTCGATGGCGAGGAAGAACGTGCGCGAGCACCTGACGGGCGAGGTCGTGCGCCACAAGAAGTACCTGGCCGTGCTGCGGCCGCTGCTGGCGGCGCGGTGGATCCGCGAGCAGCGCGGGGCGCCGCCGATGCGCTTCGCCGAGCTCGCCGAGGCGACGCTCGACGACCCGACCCTGATCGGGGAGATCAACGCGCTGCTGGCCGTGAAGATGCGCGCGGGCGAGGCCTCGACGAGCCCGCGCCGGGAAGTGCTGCACGCCTTCATCGAGCGCGAGCTCGAGGCCGCGCAGGCCAGCGTCATCGTCGAATCGCATCGCATGGATTCGCGCGAGCTCGATCGCCTGCTGCGCGACGCGGTGATGCACTTCGAGGCGGCCGCCGCCGCCTGGTGAATCCTGGGCTTCCTAGAATTTGCGGGTCAGGCGCATCGTGTCCCCGGTGCGCTGCATGTCGAAGCGCGAGAGGAAGCTGTTGCCCAGGAGGAGGAAGCCCATCGAGGCCCCGTGCACCACGGCCTTGACGTTGTGCACCTCGACCTCGCCGATCCGGACGGTGGTCAGGAGCACGTCGTAGGCGACCGCGACGCCGTTGGCGGTGTTCATCGGCCGGGCGCTCCCGTGCTTCCAGTCGAGGCCGAGGCGGTCGGCCGTCGACGTGTCCATCGCGATGAAGGTCGCCCCGGTGTCGACCAGGAAGTCGACCCGGTGCTGGTTGATGCTGCCCGCCGTGCGGAAGTGGCCGCCGGGGCCGGCCGTGAGCACGATCTCCGAGCCGCTCTCGCCGCCGCCCGCGCCGCCGCCGACGCTGACGGGCGTGCCCTGGCGCAGCGCGATGCCGCGGCCGCCGACCTCCACGCGCGCCTCGTCCGCGGCGACGCTGACCACCTTGACGCCCTGCAGGGCCTGGCCCGCCGTCATCACGTGCGGCTGGCCGTCGATCACGAGCAAGGCCTTGTCGCCCATGCGGCCGTTGAAGGTCACGGTCTGGGCCGCGCCGAGCGGCAACAGGGCGGCGAGGAGCAGGCCGCTCGCGAGGCGTTTCATCGGGATCCCGGCAAAGGCGTTGGAAGGCCCGGCATCCTATCCGCGCCAGCCCCGCCCGCGGCGTCCCGGCCGCGCATCCGCGCGGGCCCGGCGTGAACTTTGGCGGCTCCGGAGTAATCTCCGTGACTCGCATCCCCTCAACTCGCGACAAATCCGCCATGCAAGTGATCACTCCCCGCCCCTCCGACCTCGGCGATGGATTCATGGTGCATCGCGCGCTGCCGAGCGCCGCCCGGCGCGCGGTCGGGCCCTTCGTCTTCCTCGACGAGTTCGGCCCGGTCACCCTGCCACCGGGCCAGGGCATGGACGTGCGCCCCCATCCGCACATCGGCCTCGCCACCGTCACCTATCTCTTCGAGGGCGAGATCGTGCACCGCGACAGCCTCGGCAGCGTCGAGACGATCCGGCCCGGCGAGGTCAACTGGATGACCGCCGGCCGCGGGATCGTGCACTCGGAGCGATCGCCGCAGTCCGCGCGCGCGGCGGGCGCGCACCTGTGGGGCCTGCAGTTCTGGGTCGCGCTGCCCCTGGCGCTGGAGAACGGCCCGCCGGCCTTCGCGCACCACGACGCGCCCGCGCTGCCCCGCGGCGAGCGCGCCGGCGCGCGCTGGAGCGTGGTGCTCGGCGAGGCGTTCGGGCAGCGCTCGCCGGTGGCCGTCACGTCGCCGATGTTCCTCGTCGACGTGCGGCTCGATGCCGGCGCGCGCATCGAGTTGGATGCCACGTTCGAGGAGCGCGCGGCCTACGTGGTCGAGGGCGCGGTGCGGGCGGTCGGGGCCGCGGGCGATGCGGGGCCGACGGCGCGCGAGCACCTGCTGGCGTTCGATCCGGGCGAGCCTCTCGTGCTCGAGGCGGACGGAGGCCCGGCCCACGTGGTGCTCCTGGGCGGGTCGCCGCTCGACGCGCCCCGCTTCCTGTGGTGGAACTTCGTCTCGAGCAGCCGCGATGCCATCCTCGATGCCCAGGCGGCCTGGTCGGCGCAGCCGAACGCGCAGTTCGCGCAGGTGCCCGGCGAGACCGAGCACATTCCCCTGCCGTCGCGCCCCGCGCCGCCCGCGCCGACGGCGCTCTGAGAACCATCCTCGTTCGTACAAGGTACACGGCCGTTCAAGCATGACGTGTTGAAATCGCGGGCGTGAGCACCTCCTCCTCTTCCACGCGCCGCCAATCCCCGCCCAGGGCGGGTGCCAGGACGGCCTCCAAGGCGACGGGCAAGGCGGCGACGAAGGCCGCGGGCAAGGCCGCGTCCGCGCCGAAGGCCAGGCCACCCCGCCCGAAGTCGGCCGCGGGCTCGAAGCCGCCGAAACCGGCGCGACCTGCCGCCGCGGCGCGCCACGAGGAGCCGGCGGGCGGCCCCGACCCGCGCTACCAGCAGATCGCGCGCGAGCTGAAGGCCGCGATCGTGCGCGGGCAATATCCCGTCGGAGCGCGGCTGCCGACCGAGGCCGAGCTGTGCGCGCGCTTTGAGATCAGCCGATTCACGGCACGCGAGGCCGTGCGCCTGCTGGCCACGGCCGGCCTGGTGACGCGCAGGCAGCGTGCGGGCACCGTGGTCATCGCCCTGCCCGGCGAGGCGCGGTACACGCCGACCCTCGCCTCGCTGAACGACCTGCAGCAATATGCGCGCGACACCGAGATGCGCATCGTCCACATCGGCCGCATCGCCCTCGACAAGGCGCGTGCCCGCAGCTTCGGCGCGGAGCCCGGCGCGCAGTGGATCCACGCCCTCGGGATCCGCCACGAATCGGCGACCGACGCGGCGGCGACCGCCGCCGGGAACCGCCCGCGGCGCGGCACCCGCGCGCGCAAGGGCGAGGCGCGGCCGCTGTGCGTGGTGCGCGTCTTCCTGAATCCGCTCCTGGCCGGCATCGAGAGCCGGCTGCGCACGCGTCGCGCGACGATCTACTCGATCATCGAGAACGAGTTCGGCCATCCGATCGAGCGCGTGGAGCAGGACCTGTCCGGCACGATCCTCGACGCCGAGGACGCCGCGCGCCTCGACGCGAAGGCGGGCTCCGCGGCGCTGCACATCGTGCGCCGCTACTACGGCCCGGGAGGCGTGCTGCTGCAGGTGGCCGAGAACGTGCATCCGGCGGATCGGTTCACGTTTCGCATGCAGTTGCGCAAGTAGCGCGAGAAGGGGTCAGATCTTCGACCTGACCCCTGCATTTCGAACGGTCATCGGTGGAATGCCGGGGTCAGGTCGTAGACCTGACCCCGCGGAATTCAACGAGCAACGGGCTTCACTTGCCGATCCCCCCGTTCTTCGAGAACGCCACCCACCCCTTGGCGAGCAGCGAGTCGTCCGCGTAGTAGCCGACGATGTCGTTGAAGTCGTTGATGGTTTGCGCCGAGGTGATGACCGCGCCGAAGGAATCGGGCAGCGCGATGGACTTGTACTTCGCCTGCTTGCGCAGGAAGTTGTGCGCGTTCAGCTCCGCGTCGAACCAGGCGCCGAGCACCTCCCTGCGGTTGTTGATCGAGATGAACAGCGTGCTCTGGTCGGGCGCGTCCGGCGCGTTGTGCAGAGTGAAGCTGCCGTCCGGGTTCAGCACGAAGCCCGTGCCCGTGACGTCCGCGGTGGGCTGGAACTCTCCCACGATCTCGTTCGAGTTGTTCACGCTGAGCGGCGTGGTGATCGCGCCGTTCGGCAGGTCGATGTTCTTGTAGACGCCCTTGATCCGCTCGAAGGCGTGCGGGTTGCCCGCCTCGTCGGCGTACACGCCGATGACGGTACCCCGGTCGTTCACGCCGTACGCCGCCGTGTTGTTGCCGCCGGGGAACTCGATGTGATCGACGGTGTTGTCGGCGTGGCGCACGTAGCCGTGGACCACGCCGTCCAGGTCGATGTACTGGCCCGCGATGTCGGAGTGCGTGTTGATCGAGAAGGCCCAGCTCTCCTTGATGGGGCCGAGGGCGCCGAGGTCCAGGAGCTGCAGGCTCTTGCCGTCGTTCCAGATCGCGGCGTGGATCGCCTGCTCGTCGCGCTTCGAGCCGACGTACTGCCGGAGGTTGTTCACCGCGTACAGCGCGGTCGTCTGGGCACCGGGGAACTCGACGGACTCGTAGGTGTACTGCGCGCTCCAGGCCGGCAGGGCGGCGGCGGAGATGGCCAGGGCGATGGCGGCCGAAGCGAAGATGGATTTCATGGTTGGCCTCGTTGGTTGAAGAGTTGGAGCGAGGTCCGCCGGGGAGGGTGTCCCTCGTGCAGATCGCGGCGCGAGTCTCGGGGCCCATGGCGCCGGGTGGCGGCCCGAGGGACGAACGCCATCGTTCCGGGACGAACGGCGGCGGCCCCGGGACGAAAATCCGGAAGTCGCGCGCGACGAGGCCCACGCCGCCGGCACGCTCGCCCGGTGCGGGCCGCCGACCGAGGGAGTGCGCGCTTGCGCGCCCGCGTGACGTCTGCCAAGCTGCGCGCCATGTCCTTTTCCTCCACGTTCATCCCGATCGATCGCGTTCGCCCGGCCTCGAGCTTCGAGCCCACCACGCGACTCGACGCGCCGGCCGACGCGGGCCCTGCCATGGCGCCCGAGATGTCGACGGGGCGCCAGCTCGCCTGGGTCTTCGCCTTCTGGACCCTCATCGCTGTTGCCGGTGCCCTCTCCGAGGCGGTGTACCTGCAGGCGGTGGGCCGCGAGATCGACTGGATCAAGGTCTTCCGCCGGCCGCTCACCGAGCAGTGGATCTGGGCCGCCCTCACGCCCATCGTCTTCTGGCTGGCGCGCCGCGTGCCGCTCGAGCGCGGGCGGCTCGCCTCCGGGCTCGCCCTGCACGGCCTGTTCTTCCTCGCGCTGTGCCTCGTGCACTGCGCGCTCGCGGCGCTGGTGGGCGGACCCATGTCCGTGCCGCCGGCGTGGCACGGCTCGCTCTACCTGCTGCGCTTCCTGCAGGAGTTCTATTCCGACATCTGGATGTACTGGCCGCTCGTGTGCATCCGCGCCCTTCTCGACGCGCAGCGCCGCGAACGCGAGCGCGCACTGCAGGCGAGCCGCCTGCAGGAGCTGATGGCCGGGCTGCAGCTCTCGCTGCTGCGCGCGCAGATCCAGCCGCACTTCCTCTTCAACACGATGCACGCGATCTCCGCGCTGCTGCGCGTCGATCCGCGCGCCGCGGAAGACATGCTCGCCGACCTCGCCGAGATCCTGCGCGCCTCGTTCAACGACCCGAGCTCGCAGGAGACCTCGCTGCGCCGCGAGCTCGACCTCGTCGGCTGCTACCTGCGCATCCAGCAGCGCCGCCTGGGCGACCGGCTCGTCGTGTCGACGAACGTCTCGCTCGAGGCGCTCGATGCCGCCGTGCCGGCGCTGGTGCTGCAGTCGCTCGTCGAGAACGCGGTCGTCCACGGCATCGCGCCGACGAACCGCGCCGGCAACCTGTGGATCAGCGCACGGCGCGACGGCAGCGAGCTCGAGATCGACGTGCGCGACGACGGCGCAGGCGCGGGTCTCACCGCCGCCATGGGCCGCGGAAGCTCGGGCATCGGCCTGGCCAACGCCCGCGAACGCCTGCAGCATCTTTACGGCGAGGAGCAGCGCTTCGCCTTCGACAGCGCGCCCGACCGCGGCACGCGCGTGACGCTGCGCCTGCCCTACCGCCTGGCCTCGGCCGTCGAGCTGGCGCAGGTTCCGGGGTCTGCCCTTCAGGCCTGAGCCCGCGGGGTCAGGTCTCCGACCTGACCCCGGCATTCACCCCGCCTTGCGGGCGATTGCCGATGGCGCCCCGCCGAAACCAGGCGCCCAATCCGATTCCATGCGCGATGGCCCCGCCGATACCCCAACACCCCAGCTCACGCCTTCCGCGTGGCGCCAGATCGTGGACGGCGCGGTCGACACGGCCATCATCAGCACCGACCTCGACGGGCGCGTGACCACCTGGAGCGCCGGCGCGCACCGCATCCTCGGCTGGACCGAGGGCGAGATGCGCGGGCACCTCCTCGACCGCATCTTCGTCGAGGCCGACCGCCGCGGAGGCCGCCTGGCCACCGAGATGGCCGACGCGCTCGCGCACGGGCGCGGCGGCGGCGACGAGGGCTGGCGCCTGCGCAAGGACGGCACCCCGATCTGGGCCGCGGGCGAGCTTTCGCCGATCCGCGACGAGTCCGGCCGCCCCGTGGGCTTCGTGAAGATCCTGCGCGACCGCACGGCCCAGCGCCACATCGAGGAGGCGCTCGCCGACGAGCGCCACGCGCTCGAGGTGCTCAACCGTGCCGGATCCGCGCTCGCCCTCGAGCCCGACATGCAGCGTGTGGTGCAGGTGGTCTGCGATGCCGGCGTGGCGCTCACCGGGGCCGAGTTCGGAGCCTTCTTCTACACCGTCCCCGACCCTGCCGGCGGCAGCTACATGCTCTACACGCTGTCGGGCGCGCCCGTCGAGGCGTTCGCGAAGTTCCCGATGCCGCGCAACACGGCGGTCTTCGCCCCGACCTTCAAGGGCGAGGGCGTCGTGCGTTCCGACGACATCACCCAGGACCCGCGCTACGGCCACAACGCGCCGCGGCACGGCATGCCCGAAGGCCACCTGCCGGTGCGCAGCTACCTGGCTGTCCCCGTGATGTCCCGCCGCGGCGGCGTCCTCGGCGGCCTGTTCTTCGGGCACGCGAAGACGGGCATGTTCACGGAGCGCTCCGAGCGCCGCGTCGCGGGGCTGGCGGCCGAGGCCGCAGTGGCGATCGACAACGCGCGCCTCGCGCAGGAGGGGGCCCAGGAGCTGGCCGAGCGGCGCCGCGCCGAGGAAGCCCTGCGGCAGCTCAACGCGACGCTGGAAGAGCAGGTCGCGGAGCGCACCGCGCAGCTCCAGCGCAATGCCGACGCGTTGCGCCACGCGCAGAAGATGGAGGCCGTGGGCCAGCTCACGGGCGGCGTCGCGCACGACTTCAACAACCTGCTGCAGACCATCATCTCCAGCCTCGAGGTCCTGCGCCGCACCGCACCGGCCGAGACGGCACGCTTCACGCGGGCGGTGAACACCGCGATGAACGGCGCGCGCCGCGCGGCCTCGCTCACGCAGCGACTGCTCGCCTTCGCGCGCCGGCAGCCGCTCGATCCGAAGCCGCTGGATGTCAATGCGCTGGTGAGCGGGCTGTCCGACATGCTGCATCGCACGCTCGGCGAAACCATCTCCGTCGAGACCGTGCTGGGTGCCGGCCTCTGGCGCGTGGAGGCCGACGCGGGCGAGCTCGAGAGCACGATCCTCAACCTCGCCGTCAACGCGCGCGACGCGATGGCCGCGGGCGGCAGCCTCACCATCGAGACCGCCAACACCCACATCGACGAGACCTACGTGGCGAACCACACGGAGGTCAACGTCGGCCAGTACGTCCTCGTGTCCATCTCCGATACGGGGTCGGGCATGGACGCGGCCACCCTGCAGCAGGCCTTCGAGCCCTTCTTCACGACCAAGCCGCCCGGCAAGGGCACGGGCCTCGGCCTGAGCCAGGTGTACGGCTTCGTCAAGCAGTCGGGCGGCCACGTGAAGCTGTACTCGGAGCCCGGCCTCGGCACCACGGTGCGCATCTACCTGCCGCGCCTGCCCGGAGGCGCCGAGATTCCTCAGGTCGTGCTGGAGCAGGACGTGCCGGACGCCGCGGCGCAGGAGACGATCCTCGTCGTCGAGGACGACGAGGACGTGCGCGCCACCACCGTCGACAACCTGCGCGAGCTTCACTACCGCGTGCTCGAGGCGGCCGACGGCCCCACGGCGCTCGCCGTGCTGCGGCGCGAGGCGCAGGTCGACCTGATGTTCACCGACGTGGTCCTGCCCGGCGGCATGACGGGGGCGCAGGTGGCCGCGCAGGCGCGCGGCCTGCGGCCCGGGCTGCGCGTGCTCTTCACGACCGGCTACGCGCGCAACGCCATCGTGCACCAGGGCCGCCTCGACAGCGGCGTGCACCTCCTCACCAAGCCCTTCACCTTCGCCGAGCTCGCGAGCAAGGTGCGCGACCTGCTCGACGCCCCGCCTTAGCATCCTGTCCCGGAAGACCATGGCCATCCGCACCCTCATCGTCGACGACGAGCCGCTCGCCCGACTCAATATCTCCACGCTGCTCGCCGACGAGCCCGACTTCGACATCGTGGGCGAATGCGCCGACGCCGCGTCGGCCATCGCCGCGCTGCGCAGCGCGCGGCCGCAGGTGATGTTCCTCGACGTGCAGATGCCGGGCCAGGGCGGCTTCGACGTGGTCGCCGCGATGCAGGCGCAAGGCGGCGAGGCGCCCGCGGTCGTCTTCGTCACGGCGCACGAGCAGTTCGCGCTG
>Ga0209051_1002197_pt1 | contig 14424 bp, 10 predicted proteins | sample AraplaCvi_mMS_r2_2_FD_184286 | JGI IMG/M metagenome (GOLD analysis project Ga0209051, IMG submission 184286) | Arabidopsis root microbial communities from North Carolina, USA - plate scrape MF_Cvi_mMS_r2 (SPAdes) (version 2) | ecosystem: Host-associated > Plants > Roots > Endosphere | place...
GTCGGTCGCGCAGCTCCAGTCGCAACCGACCGCGGTCGCCGCCACGCAGTACGTCACCGTGGTGGGCCGCCGCACGACGCGCGCCTGATCCTCCGCGTCGCACGACGCATCGAGACGAGGCTCCTTCGGGAGCCTCGTTCGTTTTTCGGGGACTCGCGGTCAGGTCGTCGACCGCCGGGTCCGCCACGGCCGAGCTCTGACCCTCCGAGCCAAGTCCTTGTCCTTCGGCCCTGTTGCGCCGCACACAAAGGGAATTCCCGACAACCGGGTTCCGGCCAGAAGCCTAGTCTGCGCCGGCGCCATGCCCGCGCTCCAAAGGAGCGTGCCGGGGATCGCGCACTTCTGTTCCGACAGTCAACTCATGCCTGAGGAGAGACAGATGACAACTTGCGCATCCCCACGCGGCGCGTGGCGCCCGCTGCTGGGCGCCGCCGTCCTGGCGACGCTCGGCTCGCACGCCGCGGCCAACACCCTCACCCAGAACGTCTCGTGGACGATCGACCGCGCCGGCACGTCGACGAAGTACCGCATCACGGCCTACGGCGATTCGATCTACGCCGGCTACAACACGAGCATCACCTCCGCGGCCAAGTACGCGGCGCCGACGGTCGATGCGGAATACCTCGCGGCGCTCTGGAACGCCGACATCGAGAGCGTGCGCCGCGCCAAGTCCGGCGCCGTGGCCTCCGACGTCTACAACAACAAGATCGTGGCCGAGAAGTCCTACATGCAGGACAGCCGCACGCGCGTGGTCACGTTCGAGATGTGCGGCAACGACGGGCTGCAGGCGCGCTCGTCCTTCAAGGGCCAGTCCGGCACCTGCAACTATGCCGTCCTGGATTCGGCGGTGAACAGCTGCAAGACGTATGTCGCCGCGGCGATGGACTTCATCAACGCCAATGCCTATCCGGGCGTGAAGGTGAAGATCATCTCGAACCTGTACTACCCCGGCTACGCCGCCGACAATGTGCAGAGCTCCTGCAAGGACGCTTCCACCGGCCAGACGGTGAACATGCAGAACGTCTTCCTGCCCAAGGTGGCGACGATGAACTACTGGATGTGCGAGTACGCGCGGCAGAAGGGCTTCGTCTGCGCGGACAATTTCGCCCAGTACATGGGCGCCGACTACGACAGCAACGGCGACGGCAAGATCGATTCCGACGCGCTGCGCTACGTGGCCGGCGAGAGCGAGTCGAGCTACGTCACCCGCGTCACGACGACCCTGCGCTCGACGCTGCGCGACGCCAACACACACTTCGTCTCCTCCGGCACGAGCTACGACTACATCCAGTCCGACGACACGCACCCGACGTACACGGGCGGCACCGTGTGGGCCGGCATCTTCGGCGGCACCACGGGCTCGGGGGCCGCGCGCTACACCTCGTTCACGAACGGCAAGAGCCCGATCTGGAACCAGTACGGGCACGAGCGCATGGGCTGGAACGTCTCGACGTCCAATCCCGCGGCGCCCTGAAGAGCCCTTCCGCCCAACCTCGGCCGAGGTGGCCTCATGCATGATCCGTCACGCCCCGATCCGTCGCCGTCCAGGCCGGACGACGAGGGCCCGGCGTGGCGGCCCGCATGGGGCTTTCTCGCGGTCGCGGCCGGCCTCGTCGCCGGCACGCTGGCCTGGTGGGCGAGTGGTTCCACCGGCAAGGCGGAGCCGGCCGCCGCACAGGGCCCGGTCGCGGCCAGCGCGGCCACGGTGGCGATGGCCTCCTCGGGCCCGGCTCGCGTCACGAAGATCGCCGCGTCGGCGGCGAGCGGAGGGACGCCCGTGGCGACGGCGGTTCCCCAGGCTCCGCCGGCCGCCATCCCCCGGCACGTCTCCCGTCGCCGCGATCCGGACGGCGACCAGACGCCGGATCTCTCCGACTTCGTCAACGACGGCGACATCCCGACGACCGCCGAGGTGATCGACCGCCTGCACCGCGCCGGCATCCATGAAGGCCTCGGCGCCTTCAACCCGCCCGGCACGCGGCCGCCGCTGGTCGGCCTCGCGGTGCCCGAGGGCTTCGAATTGCCGCCCGGCTACGTGCGCCACTACCAGGCGACCGACGATGGGCAGCGCATCGAGGCCGTGCTGATGTTCGCCCCGGACGCCCATGTCCTCGGTCCCGACGGGCAGCCCGTGTCCATCCCGGCCGACCGCATCGTGCCGCCCGAACTCGCGCCGCCCGGGCTGCCCCTGCGGCGCATCACGATCCCGCCGCCGACCGGTGGCCCGCGGGGCGGAGGGTGACCCTGCGCCACCCCCTCGCCGCGTTGCGGGCCAGCCGCTGGACCGGCCTGGCCGCCAGCGCCGTGCTGTGCGGCCTCTACGCGCGCGGAGGCGCGGCCTGGGTGCTCGGCTTCGTGGCGCTGGTGCCCTGGCTGCGCGCGCTCGACGCGCAGCGGACGTTCGCGGGGACGCTGCTCGTCGCCTGGGCCATGTCGGTGGCCTTCACCGCGGCCGTGTTCGCCTGGCTCGGCAGCGCGATCGGCACCTACGCCGGAGTGGGCACGTTCGCGGGCGTCGCAATCCTGCTCGTCGCTGCGCCGCTCTTCCAGCCGCAGTTCATCGCCTTCGCGCTGGTGCGGCGCCTTGCCGGCCGCCGTCACGACCCCGTGACGAAGGCCCTCGCCGGCGCCGCGGCCTGGGCGGCGACGGAGGCCTTCGTGCCGCGCCTGCTGGGCGACACCCTCGGCGACGGCCTCCATCCCGCGCGCCTGCTGCGCCAGGGGGCTGAACTCGTGGGCGCCGCGGGCCTGACGGTGATGCTGCTGCTGGCGAACGAGGCCATCGCGGCCGTCCTCGCGCGGCGGGATCGCGGCGCTCGCGCGCTGGCCCTGCCGCTCGCGCTGGCCGCGTCCGTGCCCATGATCCTCGCCGGCGTCGGCCTCGCCGTGCTGTCGCGCCCGGCCGCGGACGAGGGGCGGCCGCTGCGTCTCGGGCTCGTCCAGTCCGGCCTCGCCGACTACGAGCGCCTGCGCCGCGAGAAGGGCCCCGCGGCGGTGGTGCGCGAGGTGCTGGACACGCACTTCGCCATGTCCTGGGACGCCATCGAACGACGCCACGCCGATGCCGTGCTGTGGTCGGAGACCGTGTATCCCACGACCTTCGGGCATCCCAAGAGCGCGGCCGGTGCCGCCTTCGACCGCGAGATCCTGGAGGCCATCGAGGCCGCCGGCGTGCCCTTCGTCTTCGGCACCTACGATCGCGACGACGCCGGCGAATACAACGCCGCGGCCTTCGTGGCGCCCGGCACGGGGCTGCTCGGCTTCTATCGCAAGACGCGCCTCTTTCCGCTCACAGAGTCCGTGCCCGCGTGGCTCGACGGCCGCGCCTTCCGCAGCGCGGCACCCTGGGCGGGCTCGTGGCGGCCGGGCACGGGCGCGCGCGTGTTCCCGCTGCGGCTCGCGGACGGCCGCGAGATCCCGGTGCTGCCGCTGATCTGCCTGGACGACACCGACCCGCGGCTCGCCATCGACGGGGCGCGCCTGGGGGCCCGCGCGATCCTGACGATGTCGAACGACGCCTGGTTCGACCTCGACTCCCAGGGCGCGGCGCTGCACCAGGCCGCGGCCGCCTTTCGCAGCATCGAGACGCGCCTGCCGCAGTTCCGCGTCACCACCAACGGCTACAGCGCGGTCATCGACGCCACCGGCGAGGTGATCGCCGGCTCGCGCCTGCGCGAGCGCACCCTCGTGATCGGCGAGCAGCCCGTGCCCGTGCCGCCGCGCACCCTGATGGTGGCGTGGGGCGACTGGGTGGGACGCGCCGCGGCGGCCTTCCTCCTGCTCCTCGCCGTGGCGACCGCGTGGCGCGGCGTGGGCGTGCCGGCGCCGGACGAGGTGGCTCCCGCGTCGCCGCTGCCGGCCGACGTCGCCGTGCTGCCGCCGGTCGCGCGCGTCGTCGCCGGCGGGCTGCGCGCGTTCGCGCGCCTCGGCCTGCTGGGCATGGGGGCCGCGATCCTCCTCGGCGACGTGGCCCTGCAGACCAACACGCTCGCGCAGATCCGCACGTTCGCCGCGCTCTTCCTCGTGCCCGAGGCGGCCGCGTGGTGCGTGCTGCGGGCCTTCGCGGCGCGGGCGAGCCTCGAGGCCGGCACGCTCGTGCTCGCGCGCGGCCGGCGGCGCATCGTCCTTCCCCTGGCTCAGGTCGTCGCGATCGAGCCCTGGCGCGTCCAGATACCGTCACCCGGTATCTCGCTGCGCCTCGTCTCCGGGCGCGCGTGGCGGGCCGGGATCGCGCATGCCGACGCGCTGGGCCTCGCCCTCGCGCTGGCGGCGGCCGGCGCCGCGCGCGGGAAGGGCGTCCGGAAGGTCGCGCCACCGCCGCCTGCGCCCGCGGGCCTTCCCGCGCGCGCGGCGCTCTACGCGCGCGTCCGCGGCGCCGTCCGGCGCGGGCGCATCGACCACCCGCTGGCGAGGTTCGTGCTGTTCCCGCTCGTGCTGGCGGTGCCCGCCTTCCGCCTGCACCAGCACATCGCGTACGGGGGCGCCTTCGGCGAGTACTACACCTTCGGCCTGCCGGCCTATCTCACGACCTTCGCGCTGTGGTGGGCCGCCTGGGCGATCGGCCTCGTGCTCTGCGCCGCGGCATTGCGGGCGGCGATCGAGGCCGCGACCGTGGCTGCGGTGGTGCTGCGGCCGGCGAAGGCGATCGTCGCGCGCCGCTCCCTGGAGCGGCTGGGGCGCATCGCCTTCTACGTCGGGCTGCCGAGCTGGCTGCTCATGCGGGTATTGGGCAGTTGACTTTTCGGAGGGGGTCAGGTCTGAAGACCTGACCCCAGCCTGTCGGCAAAGTCGGGCACCGCGCGCATCGGGAGTCGCCCCCTGTCCCGCCCGCGGGCTTCGCGCTAGTCTGTCCGCACCGGGCGGACGGGTGATCCCCGCGAGCCCTCGGAGTCCGAGAGTTCGTCCGGCGGTATCGCGGATGGCCTTCCAGGCTCACAGGCGATGGAGTCGGACAAGTGCAACTCGCCAACAGCGCCCCCGCGGCCTACTTCCACAAGGTCGTCGACTGCCAGTGGGCGTGTCCCGCGCACACGCCGGTGCCCGAGTACATCCGGCTGATCGACCAGGGTCGCTACGCCGACGCCTACATGATCAACTGGGTGTCGAACGTCTTCCCCGGCGTGCTCGGCCGCACGTGCGACCGGCCCTGCGAGCCGGCCTGCCGGCGCGGGCGCGTGGAGGAGAGCAACCGCGCGAAGCCCGAGCCCGTGGCGATCTGCCGCCTCAAGCGGGTCGCGGCCGACCACAAGGGCGACGTGCGGTCGCGGCTGCCGAAGGCGGGCGCGCCGAACGGCCGGCGCGTGGCGTGCATCGGCGCCGGGCCGGCCTCGCTCACGGTCGCGCGCGACCTGGCCGTGGCCGGCTACGACGTCACCGTCTTCGACGAGGATGCCCGGGCGGGCGGCTTCATCCGCTCGCAGATTCCCCACTTCCGCCTGCCCGAGTCCGTGATCGACGAGGAGACGGGCTACATCCTCGACCTGGGCGTGCACTTCCGCCCCGGCGAGCGCATCGCCTCGATGAAGGCGCTGCTCGCGCAGGACTGGGACGCCGTGTTCGTGGGCTGCGGCGCGCCGCGCGGGCGCGACCTCGACCTGCCGGGCCGCCGCGAGGCGGCCGCGAACATCCACGTGGGCATCGAATGGCTGGCCTCGGTGTTCTTCGGCCACGTGACGAGCGTCGGCGAGCGCGTCATCGTGCTCGGCGGCGGCAACACCGCGATGGACTGCTGCCGCTCCGCGCGCCGACTCGGCGGCCGCGAGGTGAACGTGATCGTGCGCAGCGGCTTCGCCGAGATGAAGGCCTCGCCCTGGGAGAAGGAGGATGCGATGCACGAAGGCATCCCCATCCTCGACTTCCACGTGCCGAAGACCTTCGAGCACCGCGAGGGCAGGCTCACCGGCATGACCTTCGAGAAGGTGACGGCGCGCTACGACGCGCAGGGCCGCCGCGAGCTCGTGCCCACCGGCGAGCCGCACGTGTTCGTGCCCTGCGACACCGTGCTCGTCGCGGTCGGCCAGGAGAACGCGTTCCCCTGGATCGAGCCCGACTGCGGCATCGCGTTCGACCGCCACGGCCTGCCGGTGCTCGACGCGGCGACGTTCGAGTCCACCCGCGCCGGCGTGTTCTTCGGCGGCGATGCCGCGCTCGGCCCCAAGAACATCATCACCGCGGTGGCGCACGGCCACGAGGCGGCCGTGTCGATCGACCGCCGCCTCAACGGCGAGGACGCGCGCAGGCGCCCGCCACCCGGCTCCTCGCTGCTCTCGCAGAAGATGGGCATCCACGAGTGGAGCTATCACAACGACGTCTCGACGGACACGCGCTTCAAGGTGCCGTGGGTCGCCGCCGAGCGCGCGCTGGCCAGCATCCGCGTGGAGGTGGAGCTCGGCTTCGACGAGGTCACCGCCAGCAAGGAGGCGAGCCGCTGCCTGAACTGCGACGTGCAGACGATCTTCGACCGCGATACCTGCATCGAGTGCGACGCGTGCACGGACATCTGCCCGATGGACTGCATCACCTTCACCGAGCCCGGCGAGGAGGCCGAGCTGCGCCTGCGCCTGAAGGCGCCCGCGCCGCGCCTCTCGCAGGACCTCTACGTCTCCGCCGAGCTCAAGACGGGGCGCGTGATGGCCAAGGACGAGGACGTCTGCCTGCACTGCGGCCTCTGCGCGGAGCGCTGCCCGACCGGCGCCTGGGACATGCAGAAGTTCTCGCTCGATCTCGTGCAGGCGGGTCCGCGCTGCCGCGACATGCCCGTGGAGGCGGTCGCATGAAACGCATCCAGGCCGTCAACGATTTCGTCATCAAGTTCGCCAACGTGAACGGCTCGGGCTCGGCCTCGGCCAACGAGCTGTTCGCCAAGGCCATCATGCGCATGGGCGTGCCGGTGAGCCCGCGCAACATCTTCCCCAGCAACATCCAGGGGCTGCCCACGTGGTACGAGGTGCGCGTCTGCGAGAAGGGCTGGTCGGGCCGGCGCGGCGGCGTCGACATGATGGTCGCGATGAACCCGCAGACCTGGGATGCCGACCTCGCCGAGATCGAGTCCGGCGGCTACCTGTTCTACGACAGCTCGCGCCCGATCCCGGCCGCGCGCTTCCGCGAGGACGTGCACGTGATCGGCGTGCCGCTCACGGAGATCGCCAACGCGGCCTATGCCGACGCGCGCCAGCGGCAGCTGTTCAAGAACATCATCTACGTGGGCGCGCTCTCGGTACTGCTCGACCTGGACGCCGCCGTCTTCGAGCGGCTCTTCGCCGAGCAGTACAAGGGCAAGGAGCGCCTCCTCGACGCCAACATGAAGGCGCTGCACATGGGCCGGGAGCACATCCTGCAGCACGTGCCCTTCCCGCTGGGCCTGCGCGTGCGGCGCGCGGATGCCGTGGGCGACCAGGTCTTCATCGACGGCAATTCCGCGCTGTCGCTCGGCTTCGTCTACGGCGGGGCGACGGTGGCCGCCTGGTACCCTATCACGCCCTCGTCCTCGGTGCCCGAGGCGTTCCAGAAATACTGCGAGAAGTACCGCGTCGACCCGGCGACGGGGCAGCACCGCTTCGCCATCATCCAGGCCGAGGACGAGCTTGCCTCCATCGGCCTCGTGATCGGCGCGGGCTGGAACGGCGCGCGCGCGTTCACGGCCACCTCCGGCCCGGGCATCTCGCTGATGACCGAGTTCATCGGCCTCGCCTTCTTCGCCGAGATCCCGGTCACCATCGTCGACGTCCAGCGCGGCGGGCCCTCCACCGGCATGCCCACGCGCACGCAGCAGTCCGACCTGATCTCCTGCGCCTACGCCTCGCACGGCGACACCAAGCACGTGCTGCTGTTCCCCGAGGATCCGCACGAGTGCTTCGAGCACGCCGCCGCCGCCCTCGACCTGGCCGACCGGCTGCAGACCCCCGTGTTCGTCATGACCGACCTCGACATCGGCATGAACCAGCGCCTGTGCCGCCCCTTCGCCTGGGATCCCGAGCGTGCGTACGACCGCGGCAAGGTGATGACGGCCGCGCAGCTCGACGAGGCGGGCGCCGCCTTCGGCCGCTACAAGGACGTGGACGGCGACGGCATCCCCTGGCGCACGCTCCCGGGCACGCATCCGACCAAGGGCGCCTTCTTCACGCGCGGCACCACGCGCGACCCGTACGCGCGCTACTCGGAGAAGGGCGCCGACTACCTCTACAACATGGATCGCCTGCAGCGCAAGTTCCAGACGGCGGCCGCGCTGGTGCCGCAGCCGGTGATCCGCCCCGCGGCCCATCCCACGCGCCTGGGCGTCATCTACTTCGGCTCGACCAGCCCCGCCATGGCGGAGGCGCTCGAAGAGCTCGCCGGCGAGGACGTGCACATCGACGCCCTGCGCCTGCGCGCCTTCCCGTTCCCGGCGTCCGTGACGGAGTTCATCGCGGCCCACGACAACGTGTTCGTCGTGGAGCAGAACCGCGATGCCCAGATGCGCTCGATGCTGGTCAACGAGCTCGGCATCGATCCCGCGCGACTCTGGCGCGTCCTGCACTTCGACGGCACGCCCATCAACGCCCGCTTCATCGCCGCGGCGATCCGCAAGACGCTCGTGGCCCGCCATGTCGCCGCGAGCCCGCACGCCTGAGACGCCGACGCCATGACCTACATCGCCAAGCCGCCCCTCCACCACCCGACCCTGCAGGCCAACGGCGTCGGCTACACCCGGCGCGACTACGAGGGCCGCATATCGACGCTGTGCGCCGGCTGCGGGCACGACTCGATCTCGGCGGCCATCGTGCAGGCCTGCTGGGAGCTCGACATCGAGCCGCATCGCGTCGCCAAGCTCTCGGGCATCGGCTGCAGCTCCAAGACGCCGGACTACTTCCTGGGCGCATCGCACGGCTTCAACACCGTCCACGGGCGCATGCCCTCGGTGCTGACCGGCGCCAACCTCGCCAACCGCGAGCTGCTCTACCTCGGCGTCTCGGGCGACGGCGACTCGGCGTCGATCGGCCTCGGCCAGTTCGCCAACGCCCTGCGACGCGGCGTGCGCATGGCCTACATCGTCGAGAACAACGGCGTGTACGGCCTCACCAAGGGCCAGTTCTCCGCCACGGCGGACGCGGGCTCGCGCAGCAAGAAGGGCGCCGTCAACCACGACAACCCGATCGATCTCGTCGGCATCGCGCTGCAGCTCGGCGCGACCTATGTCGCGCGCAGCTTCTCGGGCGACAAGGAGCAGCTCGTGCCGCTGATCAAGGGCGCGATGACGCACGGGGGCGCCGCCTTCATCGACGTCATCAGCCCGTGCGTGACCTTCAACAACCACGGCGGCTCCACCAAGAGCTACGACTACGTGCGGCAGCACAACGAGGCCGTGAGCCGGATCGACTTCATGGCGCCCGGCGAGGAGATCACCACGGCCTACGCGCCGGGCGAGGTGGTGGAGGTGCCCCAGCACGACGGCGCCGTGCTGCGCCTGCGCAAGCTGCATGCCGACTACGACGCGTCCGATCGCTACGCCGCCCTCAGCTACATGCACCAGCACGCGGCGCGCGGCGAGATCGTCACCGGGCTGCTCTACCTCGACCCGCTGGCCACCGACCTGCACGTCTCGTGCAACACCGTCGCGACGCCGCTCGCCGCGCTGGATCGCGACACGCTGTGCCCCGGCACCGCCGTCCTGGAAAAGATCAACGCCGCCTTGCGCTGAAGCCGGCGCGAAGTTAATGTTGACGACAGGTTCCCACCGGCAACCGGAGGAGGTGTCGCCATGGCCGAACGCACCGTCATCCAGTCGATGTCGCAACGCCACCTCGTGTGCCTGGGGCCCGAGGCGAGCGTGCACGAGGCCGCCTGCGTGATGACGCGCGCCAGCGTCGGCAGCGTCCTCGTCATGGACGCCGCCGGCACGATGCTCGGCATCCTGACCGAGCGCGACCTGATGACGCGCGTCCTCGCCAAGGCGCTCGATCCGGCCACCACCCCCGTCTCGAAGGTGATGACCCGCCACCCGCGCTGCATCGGCCCCGAGGCCAAGGTGGCCGACGCCGTCGTCATCATGATCGAGCGCGGCTTCCGCCACCTGCCCATCGTCGCCGAGGGCGGCCGTATCCTGGGCGTCTTCTCGATCCGCGACGCGCTGCCGCGCGAGCTGAACGCGGCGGCGAGCCTGGCGGATTTCAACGAGCAGGTGAACGACGCTCTGGGATGAGGGGCGCGTCGAGCCGGTACCCGAGCCCGTAGACCGACTCCACGACGCTCGCCCCCGGCAGCCGCAGCTCGATCTTGCGGCGCAGGTTCCTGATGTGACTGTCGATCGCGCGGTCGCTGACGGCGAGGGAGTCCGATCGGATCGCGTCGAGGAGTTGCGCGCGCGTCCAGACAGTGCCCGGCCGCCGGGCGAGCGTCGCGAAGATGTCGAATTCCGTCGGCGTGAGATCGAGCGGCGTGCCGTGGACACGGACGACGCGGGCGGCGGCATCCACGGCGATCGCCGGTACGTCCGCTCCATCCCGTCGCGCCCGACGCAGGATGGCCGCGATGCGGGCGACCAGCTCGCGCGGGCTGAACGGCTTGCAGACGTAGTCGTCGGCGCCGATCTCGAGGCCCAGCAATCGATCGATCTCCGCGACCCGGGCCGTGACCATGAGGATGGGCACGTCGGAAAACTCGCGCACGGCCTTGCACAGCGCGATGCCGTCGAGCCCGGGCAACATGAGGTCGAGGACGATCAGGTCCGGCGTGTTCGCACGGATGGCGGCCAGCGCCTCGAAACCGTCGCCGGAGATCGTGGCGCAGTAGCCGGCGGCATTCACGTAGTCGGCCACGATGCCCGCCAGGTCGGGCTCGTCCTCGACGACGAAGATGCGCGCGCCCTTCATGGCGCGCCTGCGTCCAGCGGCAGGGCGAGGGTGGCCCGCAGGCCGCCCAGCTCGGAAGCCGCGAATTCGAGGCGACCGCCGTGCGCCTCGAGGATCTGGCGGCACAGCGCGAGGCCGAGCCCCGCGCCGCCGAGGCGCCGGCTGCGCGACGCATCCACGCGATAGAAGCGCTCGCCCAGGCGCGGCAGCGAGGCGGCGGGGACGCCTGGCGCCGTGTCGTCGAAGGCGATCCGAAGGACGCCGCCGCCCGTCTCGCCCGTGATCTCGACACGACCGCCCGGCGCGGTGTGGCGAAGACAGTTCTCCAGCAGGTTGTGCATCACCTGGCGCATGCGATCGGCGTCGCAGTGCAGCACGCATCGCGCGGGGGGCGCGCTCAACGCGAGGCCGAGTCCGGCGGCGGCCAGCCGTTCCGCGGAGCCGTCGACGACCTCGACCAGGAGGCGCCACACGTCCACGCGCGAGCGGGTGCACTGCATCGGCTCGACATCCCATCGCGCGAGCGCGCCGAGGTCGTCGACCAGCTTGCCCAGCGTCGCCACCTGCTGCCTCGGCAAGGCCAGGTTCTCCGCCGTGGCCGGCCGGACGCCGTCGTGCAGCGCCTCGAGCTGCGCACGCAGCACCGCGAGGGGCGTGCGCAGCTCGTGCGAGGTGTTCGCCACCCACTCCCGGCGGCGCTGTTCCGTGTCGGCCAGCCGGGCCGCGAGCTGGTTGAAGGTCGTCGCGAGCTCGCCGAGCTCGTCCGTGCGGCGCTCATCCAGCCGGGTCTCGAGCTTCCCCGCGCCCAGGCGGCGCGCGCCGTCGACGAGCGCCCGGATCGGGCGGCGGAAGCTGGCCGACAGGGCTGTGGCGGCGACGACCGCGAGGCCCAGTCCGATGGCGGCGAGCAGCGCGAGGTGGCGCTGCTGGTCGATCAGGAAGGCGACGGTCAGGTCGCTGCCGCGATCGTCGGCCTTGGCCAGCAGCAGGGCCCCGACGGGCTGCGCGTCGACGGACACGCCCAGCCTCACGGTGTCGACCGACGCGATGGCCACCAGGAGCGGCCCGGCGGCGGCGCCCGCGATCAGCCGGTCGTCCCGATCGAGCAGCGCGATGCGGTAGCGCAGGCAGGGGAACGCCGGCACGGCGCCGGGCTCGGACGCGGACCGTGCCTGCAGGCGCGCCAGCTCGGCCTCCAGCCAGCGGTCGCGCGCCGCGGGCCCGGAGGGCAGGAACGCCCAGCCGTGGTGCTCGCGAAAGCGGCGGCCGATGTCCTCGCCGAAGCGGGCCGCCAGGCTCAGGTCGGCCGCGGCGGCACGCGTGGCACCGTCCGACACGCTCCAGCGCACCAGCCCGAGGCCCGCGGCGCCGACCAGCAGGAAGGCGCACATCACGGCCAGGAAGAGGCGCGTCCCGAGGGTGAGCTTCATGCGCTCGCTCGCGGACCGGACGACGGGCGGATGCACGGTCGATGAATTCATGGCCCGCGAGCTTAACGGGCAAGTTTGGAGAAAGTATGGAGAATGCCGGCGCCGATACAGTGCGCCCTTTCCCCACGCCACACGCCCCATGCGCCTCGCCACGCTTGCCATCGTCCCGGTCGTCCTCCTGGCCGCCCTCGCTCCGGACGCGCCCGCCGCCGGATCCGAACTGCCCCAGCTCAAGGCCTATACGGTGGCCGCCTCCTGGCGCACGCCGGTGGAGCCGCTGCGGATCACCGACCACGTGTGGCAGGTCGGCGCGGCCGACATCACGGCGCTGCTGGTGAAGACCGATGCCGGTGCCGTGCTGATCGACGGCGGCATGCCGCAGATGGCCGACTCGCTGCTCGCGAACCTGCGCAAGCTGGGCGTGGCGCCGGCCGACCTGCGCCTCATCCTGCACACGCATGCGCACGCCGACCACGCCGGCCCGTTCGCGGCGATCAAGCGCGCGACGGGCGCGACGCTGGTGAGCAACGCGGAGTCGGCGGTGCTGCTTCAGCGCGGCGGCGCGCACGACCTGCATTTCGGCGATGACATCCTGTTCCCGCCCGTGCAGGCGGACCGCCTGCTGCAGGACGGCGAGGAGGTGCGCCTCGGCGGCACCGTCTTCACCGTGCACTTCACGCCCGGCCACACGCCGGGCAGCATGAGCTGGACGTGGACCGACACGCAGGCCGGCGCGCCCGTTCGCATCGCCTATGCCGACAGCCTCAGCGCGCCGGGCTACCGCCTCGTCGACAACCCCGCCGTCCCCCACCTGCTGGAGACCTTCGAGCACAGCGCGGCCATCGTCCGCGCGCTGCCCTGCGATCTCCTGCTCACCCCGCACCCGGACGCGAGCGGCTGGAACTATGCCGACGCCGCGAAGCCGCATCCGGAGCCGATGACGTGTGCCGCCTACGCGGACGGCGCCGTGGAGAGATTGAAGAAGCAGGCGCAAGCGCAGAGGGCGGGCAGGTCGTGAGCGGGTGGGGGTCTGAAGACCTGACCCCCACTCCTCGTGGATCGTCTTGGTCACGAGATAGCCCTCCGTCCTCGGCGCCGTGGCCGCTGTGCTTCACGCCGACGAACGGCGAGTCGGCCGACGCGATGGAGGTCGTGTTGATGCCCACCATGCCGCTCTCCAGGGCCGCGGCGGCGCGCTGCGCCGTCGCGGGCGAGCGCGTGAAGACGTAGGCGGCCAGGCCGTAGGGCAGGCGGTTGGCGCGCGCCAGGGCCTCCTCGGTGTCGTCGAAGGGCGCGATCAGCGCCACCGGGCCGAAGGGCTCCTCGTTCATCGCGCGCGCGGCATCGGGCACGTCGGCGAGCACCGTCGGCGGATGGAAGAAGCCGCCACCCGCGGCGAGCGGTTCACCGCCCAGCAGACGCCGCGCACCCCGGCGCAGCGCGTCCTGCACGAGCGCGTCGACCGCCGGCACGCGGCGCGCGTGCGCGAGCGGGCCCATGGTGACGCCGCGCTCGAGGCCGTGACCCACGACGATTCCCGCGGCCTCGCGAGCGAAGGTCTCCGCGAAGCGATCGCAGGCGGCGCGCTGCACGAGGAAGCGCGTCGGCGAGATGCAGATCTGGCCGGCATTCCGGAACTTGGTGCGCGCGAGGCACCGCGCCACGTCGTCCACCTCCACGTCGTCGAACACCAGGACGGGTGCGTGGCCCCCGAGCTCCATCGTCGTGCGCAGCGCCTGGTCGACGGCGAGGCGCTGCAGGTGCTGGCCGACCTGCGTCGAGCCCGTGAACGAGAGCTTGCGGACGACGGGCGAGGCGAGCAGGTGCCGCGAGACCATGTCGGGCACGCCGAAGACGACCTGCACGACCCCGGGGGGCAGGCCGGCCTCGACCAGTGCCCGCGCGATGTGCAGGGCCGAGGCAGGCGTCTCCTCCGCGGGCTTCAGGATCACGGCGCAGCCCGCGGCCACCGGCGGCGCGAGCTTGCGGGCGACGTTGTGCAGCGGGAAGTTCCACGGCGCGAAGGCCGCCACGGGGCCCACCGGCTCCTTCGTGACCAGCGAGCGCCGGCCGGCGTGCCGCACGAGCACGCGTCCATAGGCGCGGCGGCACTCCTCCGCGTGGAACTCCAGGAGGCCGGCCGAGGCCATCACCTCGCCGTGCCGCCT
>Ga0209051_1002200_pt1 | contig 14404 bp, 12 predicted proteins | sample AraplaCvi_mMS_r2_2_FD_184286 | JGI IMG/M metagenome (GOLD analysis project Ga0209051, IMG submission 184286) | Arabidopsis root microbial communities from North Carolina, USA - plate scrape MF_Cvi_mMS_r2 (SPAdes) (version 2) | ecosystem: Host-associated > Plants > Roots > Endosphere | place...
AAGCGAATTCATCTTCATCCAGATCGCCGCTGGCGCGCCGTTCTGGGCATGCTTGATCTCTTCCTCGATGTGGCGAACGATGCGCGAGCGCAGCGTATACGGAGACACCGCCAACTTCATGCTCTGTTCCGGCTCTCCGTAACCGGTGATGAAGTTGAAGATATTCGCCATGTCGTGGGCAATCACCGGGTTGCAGGTGAAGAACGACAGGTCGGTATAGATTTTCGCGGTGACCGGATGATAGTTGCCGGTGCCGAGATGGCAGTAGCTGCGCAGCTTGCCTTCTTCGCGGCGGACGACCAGCGACATCTTGGCGTGGGTCTTCAGTTCGATGAAGCCGAAGACGACCTGCACGCCGGCGCGCTCCAGGTCGCGCGCCCAGCGAATATTCGCCTCTTCGTCGAAGCGGGCCTTCAGTTCGACGAGAGCTGTAACCGATTTGCCCGACTCGGCTGCATCGATCAGCGCACGGACGATCGGGCTGTCGTTCGACGTGCGGTAAAGCGTCTGCTTTATCGCCAAAACGTCAGGATCGCGTGCAGCCTGGAGCAGAAACTGGACCACCACGTCGAAAGACTCGTAGGGGTGGTGAACCACCATGTCCTTTTCCCGGATTGCGGCGAAGCAGTCGCCGGCGTGCTCTCGGACTCGTTCGGGAAATCGCGCATTGTAGGGCGGAAATCGAAGGTCTTCGCGCGGCGCCTTGGTGATCTCGGACAGCGTATTCAACGCGAGAAGTCCCGGCAGAACCGCAACCCGGTTTTCCGGAACACTCAGCGCCTGTACGACGAACTGGCGCAGCGACGCCGGCATTTCTGAATCGGTCTCAATACGGATCACTGATCCGCGGCGGCGACGCTTCAGCGCGGTTTCGAAGAAGCGCACCAGATCTTCGGCCTCTTCCTCAACTTCGATATCGCTATCGCGGATGATCCGGAATGTACCCGAGCCCTGCACCTCATATCCGGGATAGAGCCGGTGAATGAAGACGTTGGTGACGTCTTCAAGGGTGATGTAGCGGATCGTGTTACGGTCATCCGGCAGCCGCACGAAGCGGTCGAGTGCCGGCGGCAGGCGCAGCAGCGCCGTCATCGGTTCACGACCGTTCTTGCTGATCAACTGCAGGCCAATCGAGAATCCGAGATTCGGGATGAAGGGGAATGGGTGCGCGGGATCGATCGACAGCGGCGTCAGTACGGGGAAAATGGCCTGCTCGAACTCCGTCGCGAGCCACGCGCGGTCAGTTTCACTAAGCGCTCCGGGGCGCACGATCAGGATATCTTCCTTGGCGAGATACTGCTGAAGCACGGCAAGCGATGCCTGTTGCTCCATCTGCAGATTGTCAATCTCCTGGAGGATGGCGTCGAGCTGCTCGGCTGGTGTCTTGCCGTCAGGCGTACGCACGACGATATTCTGACGCACCTGACCTTCGAGACCGGCTACGCGGACCATGAAGAATTCGTCGAGGTTTGCGGCCGAGATCGACAGGAACCGAACGCGCTCCAGCAGCGGATGCTCGGTATTCAGCGTTTCCTCGAGAACACGGCGATTGAACTGCAACCAGGAGAATTCGCGGTTGATGAAGCGCTCCGGACTTGAGAGCAATTCCTCCAGTGAAGGCACGGCCTCGTTGGTTTCCGGAGTGGGTTCGTGGTGCTCCGTGACTGCGCTATCCATGGTCTGATTGCCCCGTATTATTCGCCCAAGCGAATTATATCAGTTTCACGACAGAACTGTGACGGTCAATCCGTCGGCTCCGAATTACCCAATTCATTCAATACTTCAGCTGCAAGAGCTCGGGTAATCTTTGTACCTCTGGAAAGGGCACGTCGATCAAGCCTGTCGACGATCGTCTGGGCCGCGTCCAGCGACCGCTCCATCCGGTTAACGATATAGAGAACCAGTTTGTCATCAATATAAAGCTGGCGGTCGGCGAACAGCTTTACAATCACCTGGGACAGCAGTTCCTCATCCGGCTCACCGATCTCGACGACCGTCGCCGCCTTCAGACGCGAGCGCAAATCCGGCAGTTCGACGGGCCACGACATCGGCCAAAGGCGGCTCGTCATGAGAAGGCTGTGACCGTTTTCGCGCACACTGTTGATGACGTGAAAGAGTTCGTTGTCGTCGAAGCCAAGCCGATCGACATCCTCGAACAGGACCGGCCCATTGGCCGCATCGACGGCCGCGTTGGCGCCTGCCTTCGGATGAATCTCAATAGCACCGCTGTGATCCTTCCAGATGTTCGCGAGGTGCGACTTTCCGGAACCGACGGGGCCCGCGAGGATCACGACGGGCGAAGGCCAGTTCGGCCAGGCATCGACGATCGACACGGCTGCCGCCAGCCGTTCGGAGATCAACAGATCATCACGCCCCGTTGCGGCATCGTGCGAAAAGGCCAAGGGAAGCTGCTCGACGGCATTGCGCCTTGGACCAGCATTTTTCACATCAGTCATTTGGGATCAGCTTTTGTCTTCCTGATCTGGCCGGTCTTTGCCGTGCCAGCATAAAGATCGCTTTGAAGGTAACGCGAAAGCGCAAAACGAACAAGCACACCAACCGCGGCGGCGGCGGGCACCGCGACCAAGAGCCCGACGAAACCAAACAGTGCGCCGAAGGCAAACAGCGCAAACATCAGCCATACGGGGTGCAGGCCGACGCTGTGGCCGACAAGCTTCGGCTGCAGGATATTGCCTTCCATGAACTGGCCGCTGAAGAAGACAGCAAGGACCGCGCCAACCCAGAGATAGTCGGGCCAGAACTGGACGATGGCAACGCCGACGGCAAGAACGAGGCCGACCAGCGAACCGACATAGGGGATGAAGCTGATCATTCCCGCGAAGAGGCCGATCAACAGGCCGAAGTTCAACCCGATCAGCGACAAGCCGACGGCGTACCAGATCCCGAGGATAAGGCAGAGCGACCCTTGGCCGCGGATGAACCCGGCAATCGCCTGGTCGATCTCACGCATGATCTGATGGACGTTGGCCACATAGTCACGCGGAATATACTGATCGACCTTGGCGATCATGCGATCCCAATCCAGCAGCATATAGAAGGCCACAACGGGCGTGACGATCATCAGCGAGATGACATTGACCACGGCAAGGCCGGAACTCCAGACCTGACCGAACAGACCGGTGAGCAATCCAAACCCCTGTGACAGGATTTCCGAGAAGTTGTTCTTGATCGTGCCGAGCTGGCTCCTCACCCAATCCGGCATGAGGGAATTCTGGGACTGTATGATGAAGGTCTGCAACTGATCGATGTAACCCGGTAGACGGCCAGCAAAATCGCTGAACTGGCTCGCCAAAACCGGAATCAATATCATCAATGCGAGTACTATAATGACGACGAACGCAATCAGGATGACGACCGTCGCCATCAGGCGGCTGAGACCGAGGCGCTCGAGCCGGTCGGCAATCGGGTCAAGGAAGTAGGCCAATGCCATCCCCGCCAGGAACGGCAGCAGGATCGAGCTGAAGAGGAAAAGGAAGCCAATAAAGAAGGCGAGCACGATCAGCCAGAAGATCACCTGGCGCTTCAGACCTGCCCCGCTAACCTGCTGTGGCATCACATTCCCCGCTGATCGACTGTCTCGATTTTTTGCATCATAGCGATGCAACCTTTCGAGCACATAGGATGTGGCCGAGAGAATGGTCAACCCCGGCGCTAAAAATCGAGAGAGCCCGCGTCAATTGAACGGGAAATTGGGGCTTTTTCCATGCAATCCCTTGCATGTAGGCCCGTGTCATGCAATGGCGACCCGCATATCGAGGCGGTGACATTTCCCGCCCGCGCACAGCCATCGGAGAGCAGCATGAGCCAGTCTGGAAAAAACGGCCTGACCTATAGCGACGCAGGCGTCGATATCGATGCCGGAAACCTTCTGGTGGAGAAGATCAAGCCCGCCGTGCGCTCGACGCGCCGCCCGGGTGCGGACGGCGAGATCGGCGGCTTCGGCGGCCTGTTCGACCTCAAGGCTGCAGGTTTCACCGATCCGGTTCTCGTTGCCGCCAATGACGGCGTCGGCACCAAGCTGAAGATCGCCATCGATGCCGATTATCATGACACTGTCGGTATCGATCTCGTCGCCATGTGCGTCAACGATCTGGTCGTCCAGGGTGCTGAGCCGCTTTTCTTCCTCGATTACTTCGCGACGGGCAAGCTCGATCCTGACCAGGGTGCGGCGATCGTCGAGGGCATTGCCGCCGGCTGCCGTGACGCGGGCTGCGCGCTGATCGGCGGCGAGACCGCCGAGATGCCGGGTATGTACTCTTCCGGCGACTACGACTTGGCCGGCTTTGCCGTCGGTGCGGCCGAGCGCGGCCAGCTGCTGCCGTCGGGCGACATCGCCGAAGGCGACGTGATCCTCGGCCTTGCCTCGTCGGGCGTCCACTCTAACGGCTTCTCGCTCGTCCGCAAGATCGTCGGCATTTCGGGCCTCGCCTGGGATGCCCCGGCTCCGTTCGCTGACCGCAAGAGCCTCGGTGAAGCCCTGCTGACGCCGACCCGCATCTATGTAAAGCCGCTCCTGAAGGCCATTCGCGAAACAAAGGCTATCAAGGCATTGGCGCACATCACCGGCGGCGGCTTCCCGGAAAATATTCCGCGCGTTCTGCCGAAGCACCTCGCAGCCGAGATTGATCTTGCGGCAGTCACGGTTCCCGCGGTTTTCTCCTGGCTTTCCAAGACGGGCGGCGTTGAAGCCAACGAAATGCTGCGCACCTTCAACTGCGGCGTCGGCATGATCGCGGTCGTTTCGGCCGAGAACGTCGCGACGGTTACTGCGGCGCTCGAAGCTGAAGGCGAGACGGTCGTAGCGCTCGGCCGCATGATCGCGCGCGCCGAGGGTGCAGCCGGTACGCTCTACAAGGGTACGCTCGCCATATGACGTCGCCGCGCAAACGCGTCGTCGTCTTCATCTCCGGCGGCGGTTCCAACATGATGGCGCTGGTCGCAGCAGCCAAGGCTGGCGACTTTCCGGCTGACATCGTCGGCGTCATCTCCGACAAGGCCGATGCCGGCGGGCTTGCCAAGGCGGCAGCTGAAGGCATTCCTACATTCGCCTTCGTGCGCAAGGACTATGCGAGCAAGGAAGCTCATGAGCAGGCGATCTTTGCCGCACTCGATAAGCTTTCCCCCGACATTCTTTGCCTCGCAGGCTATATGCGGCTGCTGAGCGGCACCTTCATCCAGCGCTACGAAGGCAGGATGATCAACATCCACCCTTCCCTGTTGCCGCTGTTTCCAGGCCTGCACACGCATCAGCGCGCGATCGACGCCGGGATGCGGATCGCCGGCTGCACCGTGCATTTCGTCACCGAAGGCATGGATGAAGGACCGGTTATCGGCCAAGCCGCCGTTCCTGTTCTCTCCAGCGACAGCGCAGATAGCCTCGCCGCGCGTGTGCTCACCGTTGAGCATCAGCTTTACCCGCAGGCGCTGCGGCTTTTTGCACAGGGCAAGGTGAAAATGGAGGGCGGCAAGGCCGTCAGCACCGACGCTGCAGCAGCGCCGGCGGAACGTAGCAGCGTTATCTCGCTGATCGGCGAAGGCGCCTGAAGCAACCGCCCTGCTATAATTCTCTGTTTCACATATCCATGTCCCGAAAGCCTCCGCTTTCGGGAAATGTTCCGTGCCCTCAGGCGGCAAGCGCCCGAGGCTGATGCAGCGTGCCGTCGCTGTAGACGAACATGCCCTTGCGGAAGGTCGCGCGGATGCGGTGCACGTCACCGTCTTCGATGACAACCAGATCGGCCTGCTGGCCGACGGCAATTTCACCACGATCCAGAAGACCGGCGGAGCGCGCCGCATTGCGGGTCGCCATGGCGACGGCGTAAGGCAGGCTCGTGCGATCGGCGATCTTGAAGATGCCGGGCACGAAGGCCGCAGGATGATAGTCGGCAGCGATGACCGTCAGAAGGCCGGCGGCAGCGGCATCCAATGCGCTGAGATTGCCGGACATCGATTGGCCACGCAGCGCGTTCGGTGCGCCCATCAGCGTCCAGAGACCGCGACGCCGCGCTTCTTCCGCTGCCGGGAGCGTCACCGGAAATTCGCTGATCGTTACGCCGAGATCGTGCATCTGCGCGACCTTCTCGGCGCTATCGTCATCGTGGGAGGCGAGCGAAAGGTTGTGCCTCAACGCGAGATCGACGACCTGCTTCAGCTTGATCTCGATGTCGGGATTGTTGCGCATCTCAATACGCTTGGCGACCATCTCGGCGGCCATCTCCTCGGAAATGGCGCGACGTTCGGCGATGCTCAGGATGTAACTCTCGATGTTGTTGTACTGCCCCTGCCCCGGCGTGTGATCCGTCAGCGAGACCATGTCGACATGGCCGGCATCGAGCAGCTTTTCGAGCGTCGGCGCGGCGCCGAGATTGGTGATCTCGTAGCGCGCATGGACACGATGATCGATGAGCAGGTTGTTCTTCAATCGGCTGATGCTTTCGATCACGGCCGATGTTGTCTCAAGCGAGCGGACGTGGCCGTAGACGCTTTCCGTTGCGAAGGAGACGGCCGCGAACGCGGTCGTGACGCCTGCGGCTGCGAGCTTCTTGTCCAGTTCGTGGATGCTGAAATCGATTGGCATCGGTGCATTCGGGCGCGGCGCGATTTCGCGCTCCACCATGTCGCCATGAAGGTCAACAAATCCCGGCATCAATAGGCGTCCACTGCCATCGATCGCGGCGTTCGCAACCGGTTCGGGACGGATTTCAGCGATGACGCCGTCCTCGACGCGTACCGAGCCGTGGCTCACGATCTCATCTGGAAGGACAAGAGTAAAATTGCTGAGCCACATCGTTTTTTCTCCAGGCAGGGATTTATTACAAGGCGGAGCGCTTAGCGCTGATTCATGACATCGGTGTGAAGGATAAGCCTCGCAAATTGGCCCATGCCCTAGCGCAGCGCGCCGCGGTTCATTGCCGCCCATTGCAGCAGCGTGATCGTCTTCAAGTCGATGATCGCGCCGTGCTCGATCATGGCCATCGCCTTATCGAGCGGCACCTCCAGAACCTCGATGTCCTCGTGTTCGTGAGCAAGGCCGCCGCCATCGGAGACGCGGTCAGCAGTGTCGATCGAGGCGGCAAAGAAGTGCAGCAACTCCATGCTCGAGCCCGGCGAACTATAGGCCTTGAAAAGGAAGCGGACGTCACGGACGCGGAAACCGGTTTCTTCCTCGGCTTCGCGGCGGATGGCGGCTTCCGGGGCATCGCCGTCTAGCAACCCCGCCGGTGCCTCGATGATCCAGGCCGGCTCGCCGTGAAGGAAGACCGGCAGCCGGAACTGCCGCACGAGGACAACGGTGTCGCGCTTGGGATCGTAGAGCAGGATCGTCGCGGCCGGCGTGCGATGATAGACCTCACGCTGCAGCCGATGTGTCTCGCCTTCGGAATCCGTATAGTCGATCTGGAAACCGCTCAGGCGCGTCCAGCCGTTCGAGAGCGTCTTTTCATCGACGATCTCGGCCTTTGCCTTGTCAAATTTCGTCATGCAACATCCTTGCGCAGCCAGACCTTGTTGTCGTGAACCGCAGCCCCGCCGTAGGGCGCCACCGGATCGGCGCCGGTCAGCACGTTGATCCCCTCGCCGTCGACATGCGCCTTGTTCGGCCAAAGGCCTTCAGCGATCAACACGCCCGGCTTCACCTCTTCGGTTACCCGCACATGGATCCTGAGGTCGCCACGGTCGTTTCCGATCCGCACGAGATCGCCATGTTCGATGCCCCCGGCAGCGGCGTCGGCCGGGTTCATCATCAGTTCCGGCCGCCCTTCCTTCTGACGCGAGGTCTTCGTTTCCGAGAAGCTCGAATTCAGGAAATTGCGGGCCGGCGACGTTGCGAGGCGGAACGGATGCTCGGCATCGGCAAGCTCGATGACATCGACCTGATCCGGAAATGCCGGCAGTTGCTCGTGTGGTCCGAGAGCGCCCACAGCAGCCGGGGGCTTGTTCGGTGCCGGGCCGTCTACCCAGTCCGGCCGGAAGTGGAACTTGCCGTCAGGATGCGCGAAACCCTTGAGAAAATGCGCGTCCTCAAACTCCGGCTGACGGTCGAACCATTTGTGTTCGAGGAAATGATCGTATCCCGGCAGGTTGCTATCCTGGAGGACACGATCGATCATTTCGCGCGCCGTGAAGCCGAAGCCGGGGCGGTCGGCGATACCGAGGCGCTTGGCCAGTTCCTCGATCACGAACAGGTTCGTCCGCACCGTTTCCGGCGGTTCGACAAGCTTGGGGCCGAGCAGAATGTGGTTCTGGCCGCCGGCGCGATAGATATCGTCATGCTCAACAAACATCGTCGCCGGAATGACGATATCGGCCATCTCGGCCGTCTCGGTCATGAACTGCTCATGCACGGCGACGAAAAGGTCGTCGCGGGCAAAGCCGCGCTTCACCAACCGTTGTTCGGGAGCGATGTTCACCGGATTGGTGTTCTGGATCAGCATGGCCGTCACAGGGCCGCGATGGCGAAGGGCCACGGCATCGCCGGTCAACGCGCGGCCAATCTGCGACTGGTCGATCATGCGGATATCCAGATCCTTCATCGACTTGCCGGTCAGTTCCGCATTGTTCATGCGGAAGATATCGCTGTTGGAGTGAAACGCACCGCCGCCTTCGTATTGCCAGGAGCCGAGCACCGTCGCAATCGAGGCCGCCGCATGCATGGCGACCGCGCCGTTGCGCTGGCGGGTGAAGCCGTAGCCAAGGCGGAAGTAGCTCTTCTTCGTCGTGCCGACGAGGCGTGCGAAACTTTCGATCTCATCGACGGAAAGGCCGGTAATGGCAGCGGCCCATTCAGGCGTCTTCGTCTTCAGATGCGCTTCAAGGCCGGCGGGATCGTCGGCGTACTTCGCCATGTATTGACGATCGGCATAGCCATCGCGGAAGGCGATGTGCATGACGGCGCAGGCGAGCGCCGCATCCGTGCCCGGCTTGACGATCAGCGCCATGTCGGCCTGCTTCATCGTCGGATTGTCGTAGATGTCGACGACGACGATCTTGGCGCCGCGCTCCTTGCGGGACTTGATGGCATGGGTCATCACGTTGACCTGCGTCGACACCGCATTGGTGCCCCAGATCACCACGCAATCGGTGCGGCCCATCTCGTGCGGGTCGGGCCCGCGCAGCGTGCCGGTGGCCATGGTGAAGCCGGTCCAGGCCGGATTGGTGCAGATCGACGAGAAGAACCCGGAATAGCGCTTGGCGTGGCGCAGGCGCTCGATCGAGTCGCGCTGAACCCAGCCCATGGTACCGGCGTAGAAATAGGGCCAGATCGCTTCGCTGCCGTCCCTCGCTTCCGCCTTGACGAAGGCTTCGGCGATTTCATCGAGCGCTGCGTCCCAGGAAATCTGCTGCCACTGCCCTGCTCCCTTGGCGCCCGTTCGGCGCAGCGGATGCATCAGCCGGTCCGGATGATAGAGGCGCTCGGCGTAGCGTGCGACCTTCGCGCAGATGACGCCCGAGGTGTAGCTGTGATCGTTTGCGCCGCGGACACGGCCGATGCGGCCGTCGTCGCCGATCTCCACCTCCAGCGCGCAGGTGGAGGGACAGTCGTGCGGACAGGCGGTGTGACCGAGCCTGACATTCGACTTGGCGGATTTGGCGTGAATGGGGGTCGCAATGTTCATGGCTTTTCTATATTCGAACCGGAAACCAGCCAAAAGTCAGAAATGACGTTGATCAGGCGAATTCATCACGGGCATCAGCGAAAATGAACTACCGCCACATCTACCACGCGGGCAATTTTGCCGATGTGCTCAAGCACGCCGTTCTGGCGCGGCTGATCCGCTACATGCAGAAGAAGGATGCTGGCTTTCGCGTGCTCGATACGCATGGCGGCATCGGGCTCTATGACCTCTCCTCCGAGGAGGCGCAAAAGACCGGCGAATGGAGCGACGGCATCGGCAAGCTTCTGGACGCGGAACTTGCCCCGCAGGTCGCCGAGCTGCTGGAGCCCTACCTCACCGCCGTGCGTGAACTGAACCCGGAGGGCGGGATCCGCTTCTATCCCGGCTCCCCTAAGCTCGCGCGCATGCTGTTTCGCCCACAGGACAGGCTCTCCGCGATGGAACTGCATCCGGAGGATTTCGCGCGGCTGCACCGGCTATTCGAGGGCGACCATCATGTCCGGATTACCGAACTCAACGGTTGGCTTTCGCTCGGCGCGCATCTGCCACCGAAGGAGAAACGCGGCATCGTCCTCGTCGATCCTTCGTTCGAGGAGGATGGCGAATACGAGCGTCTGGTCGATGGCCTGGCGAAAGCCTATCGCCGCTTCCCCGGCGGTACCTACTGCCTGTGGTACCCGCTGAAGAAGGGCGCACCAATCAAGGAATTCCATGAGGCGCTACAGGACCTCGACATTCCGAAGATGCTGTGCGCGGAACTCAGCGTGCGTAGCGACCGCGGGATCACCGGCTTGACCGGCTCAGGGCTTGTTATCGTCAACCCGCCCTTCACGCTGAAGGACGAGTTGCACGCCTTGCTGCCCGCGCTCAAGGATCACCTGGCGCAGGATCGCTACGCTTCGCATCGCGCGTTTTGGCTGCGGGGCGAAGGCAAGATGGCAAAGGACGGTTGACCGACTCTTGCCGGCGCGAAATAGTCGCGCCGCAACATGACCATAGGGAAGAGCGACCATGAAGATCCTTTGCGCACCGACGTCTCCCTATTCCAGCAAGGTACGCATGGCCGCGCGCTACTTGGAACTGGATGCGATCGAGATCCGCGTGGATACGAACGCCGGGCCTGCCGTTCTCGTCGACAACAATCCACTCGGCAAAATTCCGACACTGTTGACCGACGACGGGCTGTCGATCTTCGACAGCGTCGCCATCATGCACTATTTCGACCGATTGAAGGGCAAGAAGCTTTACCCATCCAAGAGGGGCAAGCGGACGGAGGTCGAAATTCTCGAATCCCTGTGTGACGGCATCTGCGATTGCCTGCTCGCCATCGTCTACGAGCGGCGCTTCCGCGACGAGGAAAAGGTGCACCAACCCTGGATCGATCGACAGTGGAAGAAGGCTATCTCCGGCTTGAACCATCTCAGCGTCCACCTGCCGAAAATAGGCAAGCGGCTGCACGGCGGGCACTTCGCGCTAGCAGCGACCTTGGGCTACCTGGACCTCCGTTTTCCGGGCCAGTGGGAGACGGACCACTCCGAACTCATCGGTTGGCGCCGGGAGTTTGAAAAGAAGTTTCCTGCCTACAGCCAACTGAAACCTCAGACCTGAGGCGTTCCCTTGTCAGTCTTCGCGAAATCGATGAAGGCCCGCAGCGCCGTCGGGAGTTGTCGACGGCTGGGATAGTAGAGGAAGAAGCCCGGATAGAAGGGACACCAGTCCTCCAGCACGCGGATCAGCCTGCCTTCTGTGATCGCGGCTTGCGCCTGCTCTTCGAAAAGGTATCCAAGACCGCAGCCGCGCAGCACGGCATCATGGATAATGTCCTGGTCGCCCAATGTCAGCGGACCACCGACCTCGATCTCCAGTTCGATGCCGCCACGCTCGAACTCCCATCGATAGAGAGCGCCGCCGGAGAAACGATAGCGCACGCATTCGTGGTCGCGCAGATCGTGCGGTGTCACCGGCCTGGTTCTGCCTTCGAAGTAACTCGGCGCGGCGACGACCGCGAAGCGATGACGCGGGCCGATCGGCACCGCAATCATGTCGGCAGCGATGCTTTCGCCGAATCGAACGCCGGCATCGAAACCTGACGACACCATATCAACCAGTCCGTCATCGATGACGATCTCGACCTCGACGGAGGGATAAGCCTTCAAGAAACGGGCGACGATCGGCAGAAGCACGAGTTTCGTGGAGACGCGCGCCGCATTGATGCGGAGCTTCCCGTGCGGTTGGCCGCGAAAGCTATTGAGGTCGTCGAGGGCGGCATCAATGTCGAGGAAGGCCGGCCGGATCCGGTCGAACAATCGCTCGCCGGCCTCAGTCAGCGCCACGCCACGCGTTGTCCGGTTGACCAGACGCACCTCAAGTCGCTCTTCGATCGCCCGCAGCGCATGGCTTAAGGCGGAGGCCGTAACACCCAACTCGACCGATGCCCTCCGGAAGCTTCGGTGGTTGGCGATCGCCAGGAAGATCGCCAGATCGGTCGAGCGGACACGTTTCATTGATGAATTTTTCTCAGTAACCTATGAACAACAACGTAAATTCTCTCACCTATGCCAATACGCTACCTTCACTCCGTAAGCAAATCGCAGCGCAAAGGACAAAGGAGATCGTCATGCGTGTTTGGTTCATCACAGGGGCTTCGCGTGGTTTTGGTGCCCTCATCGCCCAAGAAGCTCTCAATGCAGGTGACGCCGTCGTCGCGACGGCGCGCAACCCGAAGGGGCTGGAAGAGAAGTTCGGCAATCATCCCAATCTGCTCGCCGTGTCGCTCGACGTGACCGACGAAGCTTCCGCGCACAAGGCAGCTGAAGCCGCCGTCAAGCGCTTCGGCCAGATCGACGTGCTGCTCAACAACGCCGGTTTCGGCCTGCTGGGCGCCGTGGAGGAGGCTACAACTGACGAGATCGAGAGGCTCTACGCCACAAACGTCTTCGGCTTGTTAAAGGTCACCCGTGCGGTCCTGCCACACATGCGTCGCCAGCGCTCGGGTCACGTTCTCAACATCTCGTCCATCGGCGGCTACGAGTCGCACGCCGGCTGGGGTATCTATTGCTCCACGAAGTTCGCGGTCGAAGGCATCACCGAGGCGCTCGCTGCAGAAGTGGCACCGCTCGGAATCAAGGCGACGGTCGTCGAGCCCGGCTTCTTCCGCACCGACTTCCTGGACGAGAGCTCACTCGCCGTCAGCCCGAGCTCGATTGCCGACTACAAGGAGACGCCAGTGGGCGCGATGCGCGAATTCGCTGCCGGCCATAACCACCAGCAGCCCGGCGACCCCGCTCGGCTTGCCAAGGCGATGGTCACTCTGGCGCATTCGGACAATCCTCCACTGCGTATGCCCTTCGGCAGCGACACCGTGGCGGTCATCGAAGCGAAGAATGCCCACGTCGCCAAGGAACTCGCTGCATGGCGCGAGCTTGCGGTCTCGACCGACTTCCCCAAATAGGCCGCGGCTAATCGCACAAACAAAAAAGCCGGGCTGGAGCCCGGCTTTTCTGTATTCGTTCGGCTTAGAACTTGACGCCGATACCGACCTTGACGCTGTGCTCGTCGTAGCCGCGAGAAATGTTTGCGCCGCCGACATGGAAATCGCTGTCGGCGTAATTGGTGTAGCGGTACTCGACACGCGCCGTGATGTTGTTCGTCACGAAGGTTTCGGCACCCGCACCAACCGTGTAGCCAAACGAGCTGTCGGTGTCAGAGCCGGCAGCATTGCTGAACTTGTTCTTGGTGGCGGCAAGACCAGCCGTACCATACAGCAGGAACGGGTTCAGATCGTAACCGACGCGACCGCGGATCGAGCCGTTGACTTCGTTCTTGCCTTCGCCGCCGCCAGCAGCGCCGTCAGCGCCGGAATAGCCGATGTCGGCTTCCGCACCGTAAACGATCTGGCCAGCCTGCCAGTTGTAACCGGAATAAATCTGACCGCCGAGAGCACGAGCGTTGTACTTGTCGCCAAAACCGCCCAGGTTGTAGGTGCCGGCACCGCCGAGGTAAAAGCCCTGCCAGCTCGCCGCAGGAGCCGGCTCATTCTGTGCAACCGGAGCTTCCGGGATCTGATCAACGGCATCGGCTGCATATGCGGCGGAAAACCCACCAAGGGCAACGGTCGAAACCAACAGACTAGCAATAAACGTACGCATACTCTTCTCCTTTCAGCCCGCGTCCTTCGTCAACTGTCCTACAGCGAAGCATTCGCGGGTTATTACAAATGTCCCTTGCGGTTCGGAAGGGAAATTGATGCCCAATTGAGGATTTGAAAGAGCCGAATTGTGATTTGATTGCGGCGTGCGGGTGGCTAAAATTCGATGTTGCTTTACCGCAACAGAATATTTGTCAACCATAACGAATGGTTAAATCATGAATACTTATTTTAATGAATTATATTCTTCAATAATACACGTAGTAATTCCGACGACATCGCAATGAAAACGGCTATTTATCTCACCTTCTCCCACGCCTATATAAGCAGCGAACAGAGTTTCGCGGCGAAAAGGCATGATTTTGAACGGGAAAAGACTTCGCACAGCACTCGTGACCGGGGCGGCTAAAAGAATAGGCAGGGCAATCGTCGAGGATTTGGCTGCGGATGGCTTCGCAGTCGCGATTCATGCCAGCCGTTCGATTGAGGAGGCCGAGAATTTCGCGGCGGAATTGCGGCAAAGAGGCGCCAAGGCAGTCGCCGTTCGGGCTAACCTGCAGAAAATCGACGAGACCAGCGACCTGGTAAAAAAGGCGTCGGACGCGATCGGACCACTCGATCT
>Ga0209051_1002201_pt1 | contig 14399 bp, 9 predicted proteins | sample AraplaCvi_mMS_r2_2_FD_184286 | JGI IMG/M metagenome (GOLD analysis project Ga0209051, IMG submission 184286) | Arabidopsis root microbial communities from North Carolina, USA - plate scrape MF_Cvi_mMS_r2 (SPAdes) (version 2) | ecosystem: Host-associated > Plants > Roots > Endosphere | place: USA...
AAGAAGAACGCGTTGTTGTCGTCGGGCGAGCCGCCGAACAGCTCGATGTTGAACGGGCCCTTGCCCGACTTCAGGTCCAGCGCCTTCTCGATGTAGCCGCCCTGCAGCACGCCGACCTGGAAGTTGTCGAAGGTGGCGTAGTAGTCGACGTTCTTCGAGCCGCGGATCAGGCGGTCGTAGGCGATGACCTTGACGCCCTTGTCGGCGGCCTTCTGCAGCGCGTTGGACAGCGTCGTGCCGTCGATCGCCGCGATCACGAGGACCTTGTCGCCCTTGGTGATCATGTTCTCGACCTGCGCGAGCTGGTTCGGGATGTCGTCCTCGGCATACTGGAGGTCGGCGGAGTAGCCCTTCTCCTTCAGCGCCTGCACCATGCTGTTGCCGTCGGAGATCCAGCGCGCGGACGACTTCGTCGGCATGGCGATGCCGATCGTGCCCTTGTCCTGCGCCTGCGCGCCACCCGAGAGGGACATCACGCCGAAGGCCACCGTGGCCAGCATCGTCTTGATCATCTTCACTTGTCGTCTCCTGTTGTCGACCCGTTTCCCGGGATTCCGGCGGGCCTGGTTATCGAAGCGGATCCGGGGCCTTGTGTCTCGCCGGCTCAAGGACTGACGTAAGTCGTCTTCACCGTCGTGTAGAACTCCGCGGCGTAGCGCCCCTGCTCGCGCGGACCGTGACTCGAACCCTTCCGGCCGCCGAAGGGCACGTGGTAGTCGACACCCGCCGTGGGCAGGTTGACCATCGCCATGCCGACCTGCGCGTGGCGCTTGAAGTGTGCAGCATGCTTCAGCGAGGTCGTGACGACGCCCGCGCAGAGGCCGAACGGCGTGTCGTTGGCCAGCGCGAGCGCCTCGTCGTAGTCGGCCGCGCGGATGACGCAGGCGACCGGCCCGAAGATCTCCTCGCGCGCGATGCGGTGCTGCGGCTGCGCGAGGAACAGCGCCGGGCGCATGTAGTGCCCGCGATGGCCGCCCGCGTCGCGCTCGATGCGCTCGCCGCCGGAGACGAGCTCGGCGCCCTCGCGCCGGCCGATGTCGACGTACGACAGGTCCTGTTCGAGCTGCGCCTCGCTCACCACCGGGCCGATGTCCACGCCGCGCGACAGCGCGTTGCCGACGACCAGCGCGTCGAGCCGCGCGCGCAGCGCCTGGACGAAGCGGTCGTGGATGCCCTGCGTCACGATCAGACGGCTGGAGGCCGTGCAGCGCTGGCCGGTGGAGAAGAACGCGCCGTTGACGGCGCACTCCACCGCCCGATCGAGCTCCGCGTCGTCGAGCACCACGAGGGGATTCTTGCCGCCCATCTCGAGCTGCACCTTCGCGCGGCGCTGCGCGGCCGATTTCAGCAGCGCCTCGCCCACGGGCACGGAGCCGGTGAAGCTGACCGCGTCCACGAGCGGGCTGTCGACGACCGTCTGCCCCACCTGGCGGCCGCTACCCATGACCAGGTTGAACACGCCCGCGGGCACGCCGGAGCGCTGGATGATGTCGGCCAGCGCCCAGCCGCAGGCCGGCACGAGCTCCGCGGGCTTGAAGACGACGGTGTTGCCGTGGGCGAGGGCGGGCGCGATCTTCCAGGCGGGAATGGCAAGGGGGAAGTTCCACGGCGCGATCAGGCCGACCACCCCGACCGGCTCGCGCGTGACCTCGATCTCGATGCCCGGGCGCACCGAGGCGAGCTTCTCGCCCGTGACGCGCAGCGCCTCGCCGGCGAAGAACTTGAAGATCTGGCCGGCCCGGCCGGCCTCGGCCGTAGCCTCGGCGAGCGTCTTGCCCTCCTCGCGCGCGAGCAGCTTCCCGAGCTCCTCGCGCCGGGCGAGGATCTCGGTGCCGATCGCGTCCAGCACGTCGAAGCGGCGCTGGGGCGTGCTCTGGGCCCAGGCCTCGCGGGCATCGGAGGCCGCGCGGATCGCGCTCTCGGTCTGCGCGGCATCGGCGCGCGCGAATTCGGCCACGACGTCGTCGAGATCCGAGGGGTTCTCGCTGACGCCCATCGTCACGCCGGTTTCCCAGCGACCGTTGATCAGGTGCTTGAGGAGTTCGCCCATCGCCCTTGCCTTTTCCCTGGTGCTAGAGCTCACGCACGCCGCCGAGCGCGAAGCCGTCGTCCGCTTCGATCGCGAGCGGGTTGACCAGCGGCTCGCCGAAGCCGGGCAGCGCGATCTCGAAGCGGTCTCCCGGCTCGACGCGCACGCCGTCGGCGCAGCTCACGGTGGCCGTGCCGAAGAAGTGCAGGTGCACGTCGCCGGGGCGGCGGTGCTGCGCATACTTGAAATGGTGGTACTCGAGGTTCGCGAGCGAGTGGCTCATGTTGGCCTCGCCGGTCACGAACGGCTTGCTCCACACCACCGCGTCGCCGCGCACGATGCGGCTCGTGCCCTGCAGGTCGGCGGGCAACTCGCCGGTGCGAAGCTCGGGGCCGACGGCGCAGGCCCGCAGCTTCGAGTGCGCCAGCCAGAGGTAGTTCTGGCGCTCGGTGACGTGGTCGGAGAATTCGTTGCCGATGGCGAAGCCGAGACGCCAGGGGGTGCCGTCCGGGCCGATCAGGTAGAGGCCGACCAGCTCGGGCTCCTCGCCGCCGTCCAGCGCGAACGCCGGCGAACGCAGCGGCTGATTCGCGCCCACGACGATGCGGCCGTCGCCCTTGTAGAACCACTCGGGCTGCGAGCCGGGCTTGCCGTCGGTGGGGCGGCCGCCGTCCAGGCCCCACTTGAAGATGCGCATGGAATCGGTGAGCGCGGCCTCGTCGCCCGCCACCTTGGCGTGCATCGCGTCGCGCGCGGAGGCGCTCCCGAGGTGCGTGAGACCGGTGCCGCTCACCAGGCACCGCGCCGGCTCGGGATGAAGCAGCGGCGGCAGCACGCGGCCCGCCGCCAGCAGGCCGGCGTAGGTGCCGGCCTCGGCGCCGCCCAGGTTCGCCCCGGCCTGCGCATCGAGCGAGCGGCCCGCCTCGATGGCGGCCACGCCCAAGGCATGCATGCTCTCGAAGCCCTCGATGCGGCGCACCGGCTCGGCCGCCGCGCCGGCCACGCCGACACGGGGGTGACCGGCTTCGTCGTGGTACTGGATCAGGCGCATCGGGATCTTGTCTCCTGGTCGAGGGCAGGCGGGAAGGGGCCGCAGCCCGACTGTGATGGCCGCGATGGTACGAACGCCAGGGATAACTTTCTAATAGATTTTTGACGCAGTGGCATATACGATTTGCGATACCTCGTCGTTTGCGCCCCACAGGCGCCCTCCGCTTCCGCATGTCCACGAACTACACGCACTGGTTCATTCGCGCCCGCCTGAAGACCCGCCAGCTCCTCCTGCTCGTCGCGATGGAGGAGGAAGGCAACATCCACGGCGCCGCCCAGGTGCTGAACATGACGCAGCCCGCGGCCTCCAAGCTGCTGAAGGACCTGGAGGACATGCTCGAGGTCAAGCTGTTCGACCGCCTGCCGCGTGGCGTCCGGCCCACGTGGTACGGCGAGACGATGATCCGCCATGCCCGCATGGCGCTCGCGAGCCTGAGCCAGGCGCACGACGAGATCGACGCGCTGAAGGCGGGCCGCTTCGGCCAGGTCTCGATCGGCTCCATCACCGCCCCGGCCATCACGCTGCTGCCCGACGCCGTCGCCCGCGTGAAGGAGGAGCACCCCAGCCTGCGCATCGCGCTCCAGGTCGAGACCAGCGACGTGCTGATGGAGCGCCTCGCGCAGGGCAAGCTGGACATGGTCATCGGCCGCCTGTTCGAGCGGCACGACAAGTCCGGCCTGCGCTACCAGGCCCTCGTGGAGGAGCCGGTGGCGGCGGTCGTCCGGCCGGGGCACCCGCTGATGGATGTCACCTCGCTCACGCTGCGCGACCTCGTCGGCGCCGGCTGGATCATCCCGCCCGCCGGCAGCGTGCTGCGCCATCGCTTCGAGCTGATGTTCCAGGAGGAAGGCCTCGACACGCCGGGCAACCTGATCGAGACCACCGCCCTGCTGTTCATGACCCGCATGCTGGGCCAGAGCGACCTGATCGGCGTCGTGGCCTCCGACGTGGCGCTGTACTACCAGGAGCACGGCCTGTGCGCGATCCTGCCGATCGAGCTGCCCTGCAAGATGGACGCCTTCGGCATGATCACGCGCACCGACCGGCTGCTCGCCCCCGCGGCGACCGTGATGCTCAAGGCGCTGAGGAGCGCGGCGCTGGATGTCTACGGCATGTCTCTCGACCTCAACGGCCTCGAATGAAGTTCGGGGTCAGGTCTCCGACCTGACCCCGGCATTACCGCATTGCCGGTCGGAATGCCGGGGTCAGGATGAATCCTGACCCCGCTAGTTCCAGCCCGCGTCGACCTTGAACTCCTGCGCCGTGCACATGAGCCCGTCATCCGACGCCAGGAACAGCACCATCCGCGCGATGTGCTCCGGCTGCAGCCGATCCGGCAGGCACTGGTTGCGGTCGATCTCGGCCTCGCCCTCGGGCGTGAGCCACTTCTCGATCTGGCGCTGCGTCATCACCCAGCCGGGCGAGACCGTGTTCACGCGGATGCGGTCCTTGCCCAGGCTGCCCGCGAGCCCGCGCGTGAGGCCGTTGACCGACGACTTCGCGATCGCGTAGCAGGGGTAGGTGCTGCCCTTGGTCTGCCAGCCGGTCGAGCCGAAGTTCACGATCGAGCCGCCGCCCAGGCGCCTCATGCCCGGCACCACCGCCTGGATCGCGAAGAAGGCCGGCCGCTCGTTGATGGCCATGCGGTTGTCCCAGTACTCGGGCGTCACCTCCTCGATGGTGTGGCGGTCGTCGCTCGCGACGTTGTTCACGAGGGCGTGGAAGTCGCCGAGCGCCGCGGCCGCGTCCGCGATCGCGCCCTGCAGGGCGGGGATGTCGCGCACGTCGCAGGCGCGCCACCACGGGGCCTCGTGGCCGGCGGCGCGCACGCGCCCGGCCAGCGCCGCGCTCGCGCCCTCGGCGACGTCGACGAAGGCCACCCGCGCGCCCTGCGCGCAGAACGCCTCGACCATCGCGGCCCCGATGCCCGAGCCGCCTCCGGTGATGAAGACACGCCGTCCGCGCAGGCTCGGAAAGGTGGCGTAGGACGGAGTGCTCATGAAGTCGGTCTTTCCATATTGATGTCGGTTTTGCAATCCCAGTGGTTGGATTCTTTATTTTTCTTATATCAGTGTGCGGCGATACGATCCGCCGCGTCAAGCCTGAAGAAAGACCGACATGGAGACAAAGAAGCCCGTCCGCCGCAGCCAGGCCTGGTTCGGCAAGAACGATCGCGACGGCTTCGTTCACCGGAGCTGGATCAAGAACCAGGGCTACCCGCACGACCTTCTCGACGGCCGGCCCGTCATCGGGATCTGCAACACGTGGAGCGAGCTCACGCCCTGCAACGGGCACTTCCGCGAGCTCGCCGAATTCGTCAAGCGCGGCGTCTACGAGGCCGGCGGCTTCCCGCTGGAGTTCCCCGTGATGTCGCTCGGCGAGACGCAGCTGCGGCCCACCGCGATGCTGTTCCGCAACCTCGCGAGCATGGACGTCGAGGAGTCGATCCGAGGCAACCCGATCGATGGCGTCGTGCTCCTGATGGGATGCGACAAGACGACGCCCTCGCTGATGATGGGCGCCGCGAGTTGCGACCTGCCGACGATCGGCCTCTCCGGCGGCCCGATGCTCAATGGCAAGTTCCGCGGCCAGGACATCGGCTCGGGCACCGGCGTGTGGAAGATGAGCGAGATGGTGCGCGCGGGCGAGATGACGCCCGCCGATTTCACCGCCGCCGAAAGCTGCATGCACCGCTCCAAGGGAAGCTGCATGACGATGGGCACGGCCTCGACGATGGCCTCGATGGTCGAGTCGCTCGGCATGTCGCTGCCCGAGAACGCCGCGATCCCCGCGGCCGACACGCGCCGCAACCGCCTCGCCCAGCTCACGGGGCGCCGCATCGTGGAGATGGTCAAGGAGGATCTGCGCATGTCGAAGATCCTCACGCGAGCCGCCTTCGAGAACGCGGTGCGCACGAACGCCGCCATCGGCGGCTCGACGAACGCCGTCGTGCACCTGCTCGCGATCGCCGGGCGCATCGGCGTCGACCTGAAGCTCGCCGACTTCGACCGGCTCGGCGCCGAAGTGCCCTGCCTCGTCGACCTGCAGCCCTCGGGCCGCTTCCTGATGGAAGACTTCTACTACGCCGGCGGCCTGCCCGCCGTGCTGCGCGAGATCTCGCACCTGCTCCACCTCGACGCGCCGACCGCCAACGGCCGCACCCTCGGCGAGAACATCGCCGATGCGCCGTGCTGGAACCGCGAGGTGATCCGCCCGCTGGACAAGCCCCTGCTCGCCGATGCCGGCATCGGCGAGCAGGGCGGCAACCTCGCGCCCGACGGCGCCGTGATCAAGCCCTCGGCCGCTTCCCCCCACCTGCTGAAGCACCGCGGCCGCGCGGTGGTCTTCGAGACGATCGAGCACTTCCACGCGCGCATCGACGACGAGGCGCTCGACATCGACGAGAACTGCGTGATGGTGCTCAAGAACTGCGGTCCGCGCGGCTATCCCGGCATGGCCGAAGTGGGCAACATGCCCCTGCCGCCGAAAGTGCTGCGCAAGGGCATCACCGACATGGTGCGCATCTCCGACGCGCGGATGAGCGGCACCGCGTACGGCACGGTGGTGCTGCACACATCGCCCGAGGCCGCCGCGGGCGGACCGCTCGCCCTCGTCCGCGACGGCGACATCATCGAGCTCGACGTGCCCGCGCGCAGCCTGACGATCGAGGTCTCCGACGAGGAGCTCGCGCGCCGCCGCGCGGAATGGACTCCGCCCGCCCGGCCCGAGCGCGGCTGGGCCAAGCTCTACGTCGACCACGTGCAGCAGGCGCACCTCGGCGCGGACCTCGACTTCCTCGTCGGATCGAGCGGCGCGGCCGTCCCGCGCGACTCACATTGAGAGCCATATAGACAAACGGTATCGACCCGGTTGACCTTGCGCATTGACAGCCTGCGGCCTTCGCGCCGACAGTCCAAGGCTCGTGCCTACCCATGCCTCGAGGTCTTCCCGATGACGTCTCCTCCGATCACCGCACCGCACCAACTGTCCGCGCCGCGCGTGATCGGAAGCACCCGGGCCACGCTCGGCGAGGGCCTGTGCTGGTCGGTGCGCGAGCAGGCGCTGTGGTGGGTGGACATCCTCGGGCAACGCCTGCACCGCGACAGGCCCGGCGGCGAAGACCATCGCGAATGGTCGTTCGACGAGACGATCTCGGCGGTCGCCGAACGCCGCTCCCTCCCCGGGCTCGCCGTCACCCTGCGGCGCGGCCTGGCGCTGTTCGATCCGGAAGGCGGCACGCTCGCGCGCCTGCACGAGCCCGAACGCGAGCGCGCCCAGAACCGGTTCAACGACGGCAAGTGCGACGCGCAGGGCCGCTTCTGGGGCGGCTCGATGGACTTCGGCGCGCACGCCCCCACCGGCGCGCTCTATCGCTTCGATGCCGACGGGCACGGCGTGCGGGCGGCCGATCTCGGCTGGCCGGTCGTCAACGGGCCCACCTGGTCGCTCGATCGCCGCACGATCTTCGTCAACGACACCGTGCACCGGCGCGTCCTCGCCTTCACGTTCGATCCCGAGACGGGCACGCTCGGCGCGGCCCACGAATGGACGACCTTCGCGCGCCCCGACGGCCATCCCGACGGCATGACCACCGACGCCGCCGGCCGCGTGTGGATCGCGCACTGGGGCGGCGCCTGCGTCACCTGCCACCATCCACGCACGGCGGAGCCGCTCCTGCGCATCGAGCTGCCCACCGCCCACATCACCAACGTCGCCTTCGGCGGCCCCGACCTGCGCACGCTGTTCGTGAGCAGCGCGCGGCACGAGCTCGGCGCCGAGCAGCTCGCCGCGCAACCCCTGGCCGGCGCCCTGTTCGCGGTCGACGTCGATGCCACCGGCCTGCCGGCCGACACGTTCGCCGGCTGAAGAATCGAGGAGATGACGATCGAAGACATTCTCTGGCTCGAAGCCCATGGCCAGCGCCTGGGCCTGCTCCCGCGGCTCGGAGGCGGCGTCGCCGCGTGGCAGAAGGTGGACGGCGCGAAGGCCGTCGATCTCTGGCGTCCCTGGGAGGGCCGCGAGGACCCGGTCACCCTCGCCTCGTTTCCGATGGCGCCCTGGGCCAACCGCATCGGCCACGGCGGCTTCGAGCACGACGGCCGCTTCCACGCCATCGCGCCGAATCGCCACGACCAGCGCTACCCCATCCACGGCGACAGCTGGCTGCAGCCCTGGCGGGTGTCGCTGCGCCGCGACGACAGCGTGACGGCGTTCCTCATGTCGCGCGGCTTCCGCGGCCTGCCCTACGACTACGACGCGGAGCAGCGGTGGCAGCTGGAGCCCGGCGGCCTCGACCAGACCCTGCGGATCACGCACCGGGGCGCTGGCTCGATGCCCTACGGGCTCGGCGTGCATCCCTGGCTGCCGCGCGCGGCGGGCACGAGCGTGCAGGCGAACGTCCGCGGCGTGTGGCTGACGACCGAGGATTTGCTGCCCACCACGCATGCGGCGCCGCTGCCGGAAGGCTGGGAGCTGCCCGCCGGCATCCCGATGCGGGCCCCCTTCATCGACAACGAGTTCACGGGCTGGGATGGCCACGCGCGGGTCACGTGGCCGGACCGCGGCCTCGTGCTCGAGATGCGCATGCTGCCGCTGCAGACGCCCGCCGGCGAGGTCGCCCCCGAATACTTCCACCTGTATCGCCCCGCGGCCGGCGACACGTTCTGCATCGAGCCCGTGACGCAGGCCGTCGACGCCTTCCATCTGGAAGGCCGGCCGGGCCTCGTCACGCTGCAGCCGGGCGAATCGATGAACCTGCGCGTGCAGTGGCGCTTCGCGGCGGTCTAGCGGCAGGACGAAACGCGCGAACGGCTCATCGTCCGATTGACAGCGCGCTGGCGCCTCGGTACACACGGCGCGTGCGTGCCCGCCGGGCCCGCCGTCCTGTCGCAACTCCTTGGAGCATCCACATGCAATCGAAGCACCTCGTTCTCGCGCTTGCCGCCGCCGCCGCGGTCGCCACCTCGGTGATGGCCGGGCCGATGGAAGGCCATCCGAACCTCATCGCCGCGCGCGAGGATGCCGAGCACGCGATCCAGAAGCTGAAGAACGCGCAGAAGGCCAACGAGTACGACCTCGGCGGCCACGCCAAGAAGGCGGAGGAACTGCTGGCCCAGGCCATCGAGGAGATGAAGCTGGCCGCGAAGGCGGACAACAAGAAGTGATCTCCATCGGGGCGCCCAGGCGGCCGCGCCAGGCCGGCGCCCCGTTGCTTGCGGCAAGGTGACGTGCCGGGTTCCTCCGGTGCAGCCGGCACGCCGCCGAGCGCGTAGGATGGATCTTCCTCCTCCTCACGCGCCTCGCGCCTGCCATGATCCGACGCCCGAGCTTCCGTCCGCCGGCGACGTGGCTGGTGCTGCTCGCCGCCGGACTGGCATGGACGCCCGACGCGATCGGCGAACTCGCGCCGGCTCCGGCGGCATCGGCCGCCGCGCCCTCTCCCCCCCTCGTGCTGAAGGCCCCGGCGGCGAAGCCCGAGTCCTTCGGCGACCAGGGCGACTTGCCCTGGCTGCCGCCCCTGCCCGGCTCCACGCCGGCGGGCACCGCGAGCGTCGACGAGGGCCTCGACGTGACGACGGCCGACGACGCCGAGCCGCGCATCGTCGGCGCCGCGCGCGCGAGCCGGCACTACGTGGCGCCGCCCGGGCTCGGCGCCGACGCCATCGTGCGCGCCTACGCGACGGCCCTGCGCAACGCAGGCTGGGTGGTGAACTCGCAGCAGTCCCGCGCGCCGGGCGGCGCCCGCACGGTGGCGCATTACGCCGCCGCGGGCCGGGACGTGTGGGTGCGGGTGACGGCGGGCGACGACCGCTACGAGCTCGCCGCGACCGACGCCGGGCTCGGCATCGCCCGCGCCTTCGCGGGCGGCTGCAGCCTCGTGGCCAACGGGATCGCCTTCGGCCTGGACGATGCCACGCTGCTGCCCGAATCCGAACCCACGCTGACGTCGTTGCAGCGCCTGTTGAAGTCGCAGGACAGCCTGCGCATCGAAGTCGTGGCCTACACCGATGCGCGCGACGCGCACGGCGACGCGCAGGCAGGCCGCACGCTGTCCGCGCAGCGCGCCGAGGCGGTGAAGACGTGGCTCCACCAGCACCGCATCGACCGCGACCGCATCACCACCCGAGGCCTCGGCGACAGCGCGCCGCTGCGGCCCAGCGAGACCGAGGAAGACCGCGCGCGCAACCGGCGCGTCGAGATCCGCAAGGTCGATTGCCGGGCGAACTGAATGCCGGGGTCAGGTCGAAGACCTGACCCCGAATTCACTCCGTCACCCCACCCACTTCCGAGCGTTCCCGAACATCCGCGCCCACGGGCTGATCGCCGAGCGATCGGCACTCGTCCAGCTCATCTGCACGTTGCGCAGCACGCGCTCCGGGTGCGGCATCAGCGCCGTGAAGCGGCCGTCGGCCGTCGTGACGGCCGTGAGGCCGCCCGGGCTGCCGTTGGGGTTCAGCGGGTAAGCCTCGGTCGGGCGGCCGTGGTTGTCGACGTAGCGCATCGCGGCATGCACCTCGTTGATGTTGCCGCGCTGCGAGAAGTCGGCGTAGCCCTCGCCGTGGGCGACCGCGATGGGCAGGCGGCTGCCGGCCATGCCCGCGAAGAAGATCGAGGGCGACTCGAGGATCTCCACCATCGAGAGCCGCGCCTCGAACTGCTCGCTGCGGTTGCGCGTGAACTTGGGCCAGTGCTGCGCGCCGGGGATCATCGGCGAGAGCGCCGCCATCATCTGGCAGCCGTTGCACACGCCCAGCGCGAAGGTGTCGCGGCGCGCGAAGAAGGCCGCGAACTGCTCCGAGAGATCGGGGTTGAACAGCACCGAGCGGGCCCAGCCCTCGCCGGCGCCCAGCGTGTCGCCGTAGCTGAAGCCGCCGCAGGCGACGAAGCCGTGGAAGTCCTTCAGGTCGACGCGCGCCGCGTGCAGGTCGCTCATGTGGACGTCGAAGGTGTCGAAGCCGCCGCGCGCCATCGCGTAGCTCATCTCGACGTGGCTGTTGACGCCCTGCTCGCGCAGGATCGCCACCTTCGGGCGCGCGAGGTTGAGGAACGGCGCGGCCACGTCCTCGGCCGGGTCGAACGCGAGCGACACGTGCCGGCCCGGATCGTCGGCGACGCCGGCCAGCGCATGCTCGCTGTCGGCGCAGGCGGGGTTGTCGCGCAGGCGCGCGATGCGCCAGCTCGGCTCGTCCCAGGCCTGGTGGAGCTCGGGCAGCGGGCGGCTGAAGACGTTCCTCGCATCGCGCCAGACCTCGACCACGCCGCGGTCGTTCGGCTTGCCGATCACGTGGCTGTGGGCCGAGAGGCCGTGCGCCCGGAGCGTCGCGAGCGCGGCGTCGCGCTGCGCCGCGGGCACCTGCAACACGGCACCGAGCTCCTCGCTGAAGAGGGCCTTGAGCGTCAGCTCCTCGCGCCGCGCCGCCACCTGGCCGGCCCAGTTCTTCGAGTCGCCGACGTCGGCGCGGCTGTCGTCCACGCCGGTGCCCTCGGTCACGAGGATGTCGACGTTGAGGCTCACGCCCGTGTGGCCCGCGAACGCCATCTCGCAGACGGCGGCCCACAGGCCGCCGTCGCTGCGGTCGTGATAGGCAAGCAGCAGCCCTTGCGTGCGCAGCGCGTTGACGGCGTCGACGAGCGAGACGAGGAGCTTCGGATCGTCGAGATCCGGTACCTCGTCGCCGAAGCGCGCGAGCGTCTGCGCGAGCACCGAGCCGCCCATGCGGTTGCGGCCGCGGCCGAGATCCACCAGCACGAGGCTCGTGTCGGCGCCGGGCTTCAGCTCGGGCGTGGCGCTGCCACGAACGTCAGCAACGCTCGCGAACGCCGAGACGATCAGCGACACGGGGGCGACGACCTGCTTCGTCGCCCCGCCCTCGCTCCAGCGCGTGCGCATGGAGAGGCTGTCCTTGCCCACCGGCACGCTCACGCCGAGCGCCGGGCACAGCTCCATGCCGACGGCGCGGACCGTGTCGTAGAGCGCCGCGTCCTCGCCCGGCTCGCCGCACGCGGCCATCCAGTTGCAGCTCAGCTTCACGCGCGAGAGCTCGATCGGCGCGGCGAGCAGGTTGGTGATGGCCTCGGCCACGGCCATGCGGCCCGAGGCCGGGGCGTCGAGCGCCGCGAGCGGAGTGCGCTCGCCCATGCTCATCGCCTCGCCAGCGAAGCCGGTGAAGTCGGCCAGCGTCACCGCGCAGTCGGCCACCGGCACCTGCCACGGGCCGACCATCTGGTCGCGGTGCGAGAGGCCGCCGACCGTGCGGTCGCCGATCGAGACGAGGAAGCGCTTGGAGGCGACGGTGGGATGGCGCAGCACGTCGAGCGCCGCGCGCTCCAGCGCGACGCCGGTGAGATCGAGCGCCGCGCCGACGCGGGCGACGCGCTGCACGTCGCGCAGCATCTTCGGCGGCTTGCCGAAGAGGACGTCCATCGGCATGTCGATCACGCGCTCGCCCTGGGCGCCTTCGGGCCCCGCGCTCTCGGCGAGCACCAGCGCCTTCTGCTCGGTCGCCCTGCCGACGACCGCGAACGGGCAGCGCTCGCGCGCCGCGATCGCCTCGACCAGCGGCAGCGACTGCGGCGCGATGGCGAGGACGTAGCGCTCCTGGCTCTCGTTGCACCAGATCTCCTTCGGCGCGAGGCCCGTCTCCTCGAGCGGCACCTGCGAGAGATCGAACAGGGCGCCGACGCCCGCGCCCTCGGCGAGCTCGGGGAAGGCGTTCGAGAGGCCGCCCGCGCCCACGTCGTGGATCGCGAGGATGGGGTTCTTCTCGCCGAGCTGCCAGCACTGGTTGATGACTTCCTGCGCGCGGCGCTGGATCTCGGGGTTGCCGCGCTGGACGGAATCGAAGTCGAGCGCCGCGGTGTTGGTGCCGGCGGCCATCGAGCTGGCGGCGCCGCCGCCCATGCCGATGCGCATGCCAGGGCCCCCGAGCTGGATCAGCAGCGTGCCGGCGGGAAACTCGATCTTGTGCGTGAGGTCGCCGCGGATGGCGCCGACGCCGCCCGCGATCATGATGGGCTTGTGATAGCCGCGCGTGACGCCCGCGACCTCCTGCTCGAACACGCGGAAGTAGCCGCCGAGGTTCGGGCGCCCGAATTCGTTGTTGAAGGCCGCGCCGCCGATCGGGCCGTCGATCATGATCTGCAGGGCGCTCGCGATGTGCTCGGGCTTGCCCACCGGGGACTGCTCCCAGGGCTCGCTCGTGCCGGGCAGGTGGAGGTTGCCCACCGAGAAGCCCGCGAGGCCGGCCTTCGGCTTGGCGCCGCGTCCGGTGGCGCCCTCGTCGCGGATCTCGCCGCCTGCGCCGGTGGCCGCGCCCGGGAATGGCGAGATGGCGGTCGGGTGGTTGTGCGTCTCCACCTTCATCAGCACGTGCGCGAGCTCCTCGCGCGGGCCGTACGCGGCCGGGCCCTCGTGGCCGGGCACGCCCGTGGGCGCGGCGACCCAGCGCTCGATCCGGTGGCCCTCCATGACCGCGGCGTTGTCCGCGTAGGCGACGATGGTGTGCTGCGGATGGCGCTTCTCGGTGTTGCGGATCATGCCGAACATCGAGACGTCCTGCGGCTCGCCGTCGATGCGGAACTGCGCGTTGAAGATCTTGTGCCGGCAGTGCTCGCTGTTGGCCTGGGCGAACATCATCAGCTCGACGTCTGTCGGGTTGCGGCTCAGGCCCTTGAACGCGTCGACGAGGTAGTCGATCTCGTCGTCGGAGAGCGCGAGGCCGAACTCGCCGTTGGCCTGCTCCAGGGCGGCGCGGCCGCGGCCCAGGACGTCGACGTGCGCCATCGGCTGCTCCGGCTGCTCGTCGAACAGGTGGACGGCGGCGTGGCGCTCGAAGGCGGCGCTCTCGGTCATGCGGTCGTGCAGGAGGGCGGCGGCGGCGTGCAGCTCGGCCTCGGTCAGTGCCTTGACGCCGCCCAGCAGGCCCGACTTGATCGTGAGGCGGTATTCCGTCACGCGCTCGATGCGATGGACGGCCAGGCCGCAGTTGTGCGCGATGTCGGTCGCCTTGCTGGCCCAGGGCGAGACGGTGCCGAGCCGGGGCATGACGACGATGAGCGCCGAGCCGGCGTCGTCGGCCGTGGGGCCGGCGTAGGGGTCGCCGTAGCGCAGCAGGCTGGCGAGCTTGTCCTGCGCGGCGGCGTCGGGCGCGGCGTCGCTCCAGGCCCAGTGCACGTGGCGCGCGGCCACCCCCTGGATGCGCGCGGAGACGGACTGCAGCGCCGGCAGCAACGCTTGCGCGCGGAAGGCGGACAGGGCGTTGCCGCCCTCGAAGTGCAGCAGGTGCTTGGAGCTGGGGGACATGCGGTGTGGGCTGGTGG
>Ga0209051_1002202_pt1 | contig 14394 bp, 14 predicted proteins | sample AraplaCvi_mMS_r2_2_FD_184286 | JGI IMG/M metagenome (GOLD analysis project Ga0209051, IMG submission 184286) | Arabidopsis root microbial communities from North Carolina, USA - plate scrape MF_Cvi_mMS_r2 (SPAdes) (version 2) | ecosystem: Host-associated > Plants > Roots > Endosphere | place...
GTTGGCGCTGACCTCGACGATCAGCGCCTCGATCATGACCTGGGCGCGGCGCCCGTCGAGCCGGTCGATCACCGCGCGCATCTGGCGGTATTGCGGCTCGGGCGCCGTGATGATCAGCGAGTTGGTCGACGGGTCGGCCTGGATCTGGCCGCCGGTGGAGGGCTGGTTGGCGTTATTGAGCGGCGCGTTGGCCGCGGCCGAGCCACCGCCCTGGTTGTTGTTCAGGTTCACCTGCATGGCCTGCGGCGCGTTCTGCTGCGGCACGGCACCGCCGCCTGCGCCACCGGCCGCGCCCGGCGTGGTGCTCTGCTGGTTCGCCGCCATCGCGGCGCGCAGCGTCGCCGCCAGTCGCACCGCGTCGGCGTTCTTCAGGTAGACCACGTAGATGTTGCCGGCCGCGCCGTTGCTGCTTTCGCTCGGCGCGCGGTCAAGCTTGTCGACCAGCGTGCGCACCAGCGCCACGCGCGCCGGATTGGCCGCGCGCAGGATCAGCGAGTTGCTGCGCGGATCGGCCAGCAGCGTGGTACGGAACGACGCATCCGTCGCCCCGGGTGCGGCGCCGCCCGGGGTGACGGCACTGCCGCCGTCGACCAGGCGCTGCACCAGCGGCACCATGTCGGTGGCGACCGAATGCTTGAGCTGGATGACTTCGATGTCGGACGCGTTCGGCACGTCGAGCGACGCGATGATGCGCGCCAGCCGGCGCATGTTGTCGGCGTAATCGGTGATCACGAGCGAGTTGTTGCCCGGGTTCACGTTGATGGTGTTGTTCGGCGGAATCAGCGGGCGCAGCACCGGCAGCAGGTTGTTCGGCGACTCGTAGTTGAGCCGGAAGATCTGCGTGACGATCTGGTTGCTGCCGCTCGACGCGGTGGCGCTGATGGAAGTATTGACGGTGCTGCTCTGCAGCTTGGCGTCGGCCTCGGGCACCACCTTGTAGAGGCCGTCGGCCTCGACCACCGCGAAGCCCTGCAGGCGCAGTGCCGAGGCGAACTGGTTGAAGGCGGCGGCCGGCTGGATGGCGCGGTCGGTGACCAGGTTCATCGTGCCCTTGACGCGCGGGTCGACCACCACGTCGCGGCCCGTGACCACCGCCATGGTGCGGGCCACGGCCTCGATGTCGGCATTGGCGAAGTTCAGCGTGATCGGCTCGCCGCGGCGCGGCGCGTCGCCGGTCTGCGCGAACGCGGCGGGCGCGCCTTGCAGGAACGTGGCGGCGATCAGCACGCGCACGGCGAGTGCGACGGTGCCGGTCGAAAACAGTGGCTTCATCATGAGGGTCAACCCAGGGTGATGATCGAACGTGCATTGACGCGCCGTCCGATGATGTTCAACAAATTGGAAAGCGCGTCTTCGCGGCCGGGCGCGGCACTGGCTTCGCCGTTGAAGCGGAAGGACGTGCCGCTCCAGCTGCCGCTGCCGTTCAGTTCGAGGCTGCCCTCGCGCGTGCTCAGCAGCAGCGTGGGACGGGGGCCGCCTTCGAGCGTGAGCCGGTAGCTGCCCATCGGCCGCAGGGTCGACAGGCTGGAGGAAACGTCGGTCGCGTCGAGCGTGGCCTGCCCGGCGATGCGCAGCGCCGGGCCGTCCCATTGCATCGAGAAGGCCTTGGTGGAGAGATCGAGCGCACCTTCGAGCTTGAGCGTGTTCCAGGGCGCACCCAGGCCGGTGAGCAGGGTGGCGGGCCAGCGCGAGCGGCTGTCCTGCCATGCGAGCTGCATGCCCCCGGCGCGCGGGCTGGCCTTGAGTTCGAGCGGCTGCTCGGCGCAGCAGGGCAGGTCGAGGCTGGCGGAAATGCCGCTCCAGCCCGGGCGCATGCGCCAGTGCAGCAGGCCGGGCAGCGACACCGCCTGGGTGCCGCCGGCGCCGCTGGCGAGCACCACCGCGGCCGTGCCGTTCCAGACGGTGCCGCGCGGGTTGGCCAGCACGAGGCGGCCATGGCTCCAGTTCGACAATGCCGCCGACAGCCAGCGCGCCGGCGCGAACAGCGCCACCGCCAGCAGCGCGCCCATCGCGAGGCCGAGCAGGGCCCAGCGCCAGCCGCGGCGCGGCCGGGGTTCGGAGATCGGGGGGCGGGTCAGCATGCGGGCTTGCTGCTGTTGCTCATCGCGCCGCGGGCAGCGCCATGACGATGGTGCCGTCCCAGCGGACCTGCGGCGTCGTCGGCGCATCCTTGCCACCGGAGGGCGGTGGTGGCGCTCCGGCGGGTGCGCGCGTCAGATGGACTTCGCGCGGCACCGCATGCGCGTTGCCGCGGGCCTGGCCGAGCCATTGGGCGACGCTGGCCGCGGGCGCCGCGCGCAGCGAGACGGTGGCGGCGCCGTCGCCGCCGGCCGTCATGAGCTGCGCGTTGCCGGCGCCGAGGCTGTCGCGCACCGAGGCCTCGAGCGCGCGGAGCGCGTCGTCGCGGTTCAGGCGCGGTTGCGACTGCAGCGCCTTCGCGCGGTTCTGCAGGGTGGCCATCTGCTGCAGCTGCGCGTCGAGCTGCGCGTGTTCGGCCGGCGCCGCGGCCAGCGTGCGCAGCGCGGGGGCGAGCGCGATCCACCACAGCAACGCCAGCGCCACGAGTGCGGCGGCGGCGGCGACCATGCGGCGCTCGCGCGCTTCGAGGGTGGCCCAGCGGGCCTTGAGCTGTTCGCTGAAATTCATCGGTTGGCCTCGGCCTGTGCCTGCACGAGCAGCAGGTCGCCTTCGGTACGCACGTTGTAGCCGCGCGGCGCCATTGCGCCGGTGATCTGCGACACCTCCGAGGGCTGCAGCCCGAGGCCGCGCAGGCGCAGTTGGCCGGCGCTGAAGTCGACGGCGCTCGGCACCTTGCCGGGCGGGAGGGCGGCGGCGAGCGCGCCGACCATGGGTTCGAAGTCGCTGCCCGCCACGTCGCCCACGGCCTGCTGCAGCGCGGCGACTTCGCGCTGCATCTGAAGCGGCGCGTCGACCACGATCTTCACCGAGGGGAAGGTCTGCGTCAGCATGGTCTTGGCGGCCTGGCGTTTCGATTCGAGCGCATTGCGCTCCTTCCAGGCCCAGGCGTTGAGGCCGATCAATTGGGTGAGCAGCAACACGACCACGCCCCAGCGCGCAGCGCGCCACTCCGGCGCATGGCGCAGCGTCTGCAGCACCGATGCGAATTTCTTGCCGGCGCGCGCGCGGCCGGTCGCGGCGAGGTCGAACTGCGCGAGCTCCCAGGGCGTGCGCGCGGCCTGCAGCCAGCGCTGCGGCGATTTCACGATGGGCACGCGGCGTTCGAGCAGATGCTCGGCCGCCTCGGCCACAGCGGGCTCGGTGGTGATGACGGCGGTGTCCAGCGGCAGGCTGCCCGACAGCGCCAGCCCCGCGCCGGCCAGCGGCAGCGAGACCACGCCGTCGGCATCGCACACCGTGAGCTGCGGCGCCTCGGGCTCGCCCGTGACCAGCAGCAGCGGCGGGCCGTCGGCCGGCTGCGGCGCGAATTCGGGAACGATGCGCACCACGCGCCGCCCGGCCGCTTCGAGCCCTTGCACGACGCTGCGCAGCCAGATGCGGTTGCAGGCCGCAACCCACACGGGCGCGCCGGCCTTGGCGTCGGGTTCGAGCGCGAAGTGCAGGACCTCGGGTTCGTCGAGCAGGTGTTCTTCGAGCAGGCCGTCAAGCACCGCACGCAGCTTCGATGCGCTGCCCATGCTGCCCTTGGGCAGCGTGACGCGGTGCCACGAGAGCGCGGCGGAAGGAATGCCGAGCATGACCTCCGCGCCCGAGGGCAGGAGCGTCAGCAACGCGCGGCCCTGGCTGCGCAACGCAATGCCGTCGTCGCCTGCCTGGGCCCAGTCGTACTCGCCCGCGGCATCGGCCGGAGGGAGGGGGGCAATGAGCAGCAGGGGGGTCATGTGGGTCTTGGAAAAGCCGGTGATTGTAGGTGGGGGCTGACAGGTTGGCGCTCTTGTTTCGATAGCGTGTCGCGCAGGTGTGACGCGTGTCGGAAGGCTTTTTGTCTACAAATAGTGCATCGGAATCAGGGTTTGACCGGGGTGTTCGTTGCGCCGGCGCCGCGGGTGCGCCAGATCGTCGTTACCGTGACACCGCTGCGCTGTAGAAGAGAGCGCTCCTCGACGTAGGTGCGGTCGAGCCGCAGCTTGCCGTAGACCTCGAAATACTGCGTGCCCACGCCGTGCTGCGCCGCGTTGAAGGGCGCGCTGCCACTGGGTAGCGCGGCGTTGGCGGCGGCAATGTCCTTGAAGAAGGCGCGCGCGCGGCGCTCCACCAGCTGGCGCGCGCTGGCGATGTTGAGCGACTCCATGCTGGCGCTGATGGCCTCGGCGCTCGCGGTGTTGAGGTTGAGCGTGGTCTTCACCGGCAGGATCGTCACGTATGGTTCGAGCGCGGCGGCGGTCGAGGACGATAGCCCGAGCCACACCAGTTGCGAGACTTGCTGCGGCATCAGCGGCGCGGCGCCGGAATCGCCGCTGCTGCCGTCGGTCGCGGTGCCCGTGGCAAGGGCCGCTGCGAGGCCCGTGGTCATCCGGCTCAACTCCGACGCCGGCAGGCCCAGCAGGTTGAACAGCCGGGTGAAGGTGGCGACGCTCGCGGGCACCGGCTTGCCGTTGTCGACCAGCGAGAGCACGTTGAGCTTGGACTGCGCATCGACGATGCGGCCAGAGAGAAAGGCATCGGGCAGCCCTTCGAGGCTGTCGCTCGACACGTTCTTGTCGGCGGACAGGAAGCTCGTGAGCCGTGCTTCCTCGAGCGGCACGGCCCAGGGCTCCGCCAGGTGGTCGGGGCCGCCGGTGCGGCCATCTTCGCCGAGGATCAGACGCGACCAGTCGAGCGCGCCGACCAGCACCCAGGCGGCCTGCACGCGCGCGCGCTCGGCGCCTTCGACTTCGGCCGCCCGCCATTGCTGCCACAGCGCCGCGGCGGCGAAGGTGGCCACCAGCATCACGGTCAGCATCGCGGCGAGCAGGGCGGCGCCGGCCTGGTGCTTTTTCTTGTTCGCTGCCGTCATGACGATTTCGGCGCCCCCACGGTCGGCCTGACCCAGTCGCGCGTGAGCGTGCCCGCGAGGCCGTCGCCGGGCGGCAGCGTGATGACGAGGCGCACACCGTCCGGCATGGCGACGACGGGGCCCGCGGGGTTGTTGGGGTTGGGCGCGGCGGTGGGCAACTGGCCGGCAGGCGCCCAGACGTTGTCGCGGAAGTAGTAGAGCTGCCAGCTGCTGGCCGGCACCAGCGGCACGTCGTTGTAGCCGCCCGAACCCGAGCCGCCGTCCTGCGCCCAGGCGGCCGCGAGGTTCCAGGCCTGCTGCCAATCGCCGCGCGTGGTGAAGGGCTGCGACTGCCAGCGCCGCCAGCGCACGCCGTCGGGGCCGGACTTCAGCGTCCAGGCCACCACTTGCACCGATGGCGCCGCATCGTCGCTGCCGCGGCGCGTGAGCCGCAGCGCGCGGCCGTCCCAGTCGATCGGGCGGGTCTGCGCGAGCGGGGTCACGGCATCGAGGTCGGCGCCCCACTGCGCGAGCGTGGCCTGCAGCGTGAGGACAGCGTCGGCGCGCTGCTGGTTCTGCAGGGTGGCGCGCGACATGCTGTCGAGCCCGCGCCAGCTCACGAGCGAGAGCAGCGCCATCACGGCGATGGCCACGAGCAGCTCGATCAGCGTGAAGCCGCGCGGTGCGGTGGCGTTGGCGCGTTGCATCAGTACCGGCCCACCACGGTGGAGATGCGCAGGATCGGCGCGTCGGCTTCGTCGCGCACCTGCACGTCGACACGGCGGAAATTCGGGTTCAGCGTGGCGACGGTCGAGATGGTCACGTTGAACGAGACGCCGGCCTGCAGGCAGATCGACCCGGAGTCGCCGATCGCCGGCATCTGCCGCGAGAGGCGAGCCTTGGCGAGTTCGTTCTCGGCGCACAGGTCGGCCAGCACGAGGTCGGACTGGCGCTGCGCATTGCGCGTGAGCGACATGGTGGCCTGCGAACCCGCGGCCAGTGCCAGCGCGACGATGCCGAGCGCGATCAGCACTTCGATCAGCGTGAAGCCGCCGGCGCGCGGGGACGAAGCAGGGCGCCGCGAGTTCATTGCACCGCCGAGACGGTGAAGGGGCGAACCCCGTCGGTCGCGATGCGCAGCGCGCGTGCGGGCGGCCCCTCGGAATGGAGCACGACCTGCTGCGCCGCGATGATCGGATCGGGCCCTAGTTGCAGCGCCGGAACCGGCGTGCCGTTGGAAAGCGCGGCCTGTGCGGTGATGCCCTCGGCGGCCCATCCGCTGGGCAGCGCACCCGGCGGAAGGCCGTCGAACACGAAGCTGCCTTCGACCGGCCGCCACCGCACCACGATGCCGCTGGCGCGCGACTGGGCGCGGGCCGATTCGAGCAGGGCGGCGAGCCGGTCGGCCTCGCGGTCGAGCTTGGCGGCGCTGGTGTCGCGTATCGCGAAGCTCACGGCGGCAGTGGCCATCGCGATGATGGCGATCACCACGATCAGCTCCAGCAGCGTGAAGCCGCTGGCCGGGCGGGTGTGGCGGCGTGGGAACCGGTTGCGGCGCGGCGCGCCAGTGCGGCTATTGCCAGCTGCCGATGTCGGCATTCTTGCCCTCGCCGCCGCTCTGGCCGTCGGCGCCGAAAGAGAGCACGTCGATCTCGCCCTTGATGCCCGGATTCATGTACTGGTACGGATGGCCCCAGGGGTCGTTGGGCAGCTTCTCCACGTAAGGCTTCCAGTTGGGCGCGGCAGGGCCGGTGGTCGGACGCGTGAGCAGCGCCTGCAGTCCCTGCTCGGCGGTGGGGTAGCGCTGGTTGTCCAGGCGGTAGAGCTTGAGCGCCTGCATCAGGTTGTTGATGTCGGTCCGGGCGGCCGTCACGCGGGCGTCGTCGGCGCGCTCGATCACGTTCGGCACGATCAGCGCCGCCAGCACGCCGATGATGACCAGCACCACCATCAGTTCGATCAGCGTGAAGCCGCGTTGGGCGGTGCGGGTGGCGGCTCGAAGGAGTTTGTTCATAGGTTGGGCGGACATGATTCGGAAGGCGCGCTGCATGATAATCCGCGGCCATGACAAGTCCTTACTCCGCCGCCCGCTGGCATGCCCCACTTGCTACGACCGGGCTTTGGGCGTTGGCGGCCGGCGCTGCCGTGTTCTGGGCGCTGCGCCTGGCTTCGCCGGCGCAGGCCGTGGCAGCGGCGGCAACGATGCCGCGGCCTTCGGTGGCGGCCGATTCGGATTCGGTGGCACGGCTGCTGGGCGTGCTGCCCGCGTCCCGTACGGCAGCGGTGGCGCCCGAGGCGGCCAGCCGTTTCGCCCTGTCGGGTGTGGTGGCAGACCCTTCGCAGCAGGGCGCCGCGCTGATCTCCATCGACGGCAAGCCGCCGCGGCCGTTCCGTGTCGGCTCGGCGGTCGGCGACAACTATGTGCTGCAGTCGGTGGGCCTGCGTTCGGCGACCATCGGCGCGCGGGCCGACGGGCCGGCGGCGTTCACGCTGCAACTGCCGGTGCGTGCGCCGATCAGCATTTCCAGCCCGGGGTTGCCGGCGGTGCCGATGGCTCTGCCGGCCGGGCCTCTGCCCGCGACGATGCCGGCCGTGGTGGCTCCGCCGCAATTGCAGCAGCAGCCACAGCAGCCGGCTGGCCCGTTGCAGCAGCCTGCAGCGATGGCGCCGCCGCCGCAGGCGCCCGCGCAGTAGCTTTTTTCAGGCCTGCAGGAACAGGCGGTACGCGGGGTTGGCCGTTTCCTCGACGTAGGGATAGCCCAGCGTTTCGAGGAAGGCGTCGAACTCGGCGGCTTCGCCGGCCGGCACCTGCAGGCCTACGAGGATGCGGCCGTAGTCGGCGCCCTGGTTGCGGTAGTGGAACAGGCTGATGTTCCAGTTCGGCCGCATCAGGCTCAGGAACTTGAGCAGCGCACCGGGACGCTCGGGAAACACGAAGCGCAGCAGGCGCTCGTCGTGCGCGAGGCCGGTGCGTCCGCCCACGAGGTGCCGTAGATGCTCCTTGGCGAGCTCGTCGTGCGTGAGGTCGAGCGCGTCGAAGCCGTGCTCGTTGAAGGTCTGCGCGATGACGGCCGACTCTCCGCGCGCCGAGGTCGTGAGACCGACGAACACGTGCGCCTTGGCCGCGTCGCTGATGCGGTAGTTGAACTCGGTCACGTTGCGCGGTGCGCCACCACCGCCCAACGCAGCTTCAGCATCGCTCGCGGGCATCTCGCCGATCAGTTCGCAGAAGCGGCGGAAGCTGCCGCGCTCCTCGGGAATGGTGACGGCGAACAGCGCCTCGCGTTCTTCGCCGACCTCGGCGCGTTCCGCGACGAAACGCAGCCGGTCGAAGTTCATGTTGGCGCCGCACAGGATGGCCGCGTAGGTCTCGCCGTGGCGGCCGTGCTGTGCAACGTATTCCTTGATGGCCGCGACCGCCAACGCACCCGCCGGTTCGACGATGCTGCGCGTGTCCACGAAGACGTCCTTGATGGCCGCGCACACGGCATCGGTGTCTACCGCGATGTATTCGTCGACCAGTTCGCTGGCGATGCGGAAGGTTTCCTCGCCGACCAGCTTGACGGCCGTGCCGTCCGAGAACAGGCCGACGTCGGGCAGGTTCACGCGCTGGTGCGCCGCGACCGATTGCATCATCGCGTCGGAGTCGTTCATCTGCACGCCGATCACCTTGATCTCGGGACGCACGGCCTTGATGTAGTTGGCCACGCCGGAGATCAGGCCGCCTCCGCCGATCGCGACGAACACGGCATCGAGCGGGCCCTGGTGCTGCCGCAGGATTTCCATGGCGATGGTGCCCTGGCCGGCAATGACGTCGGGGTCATCGAAGGGATGCACGAAGGTCAGGTTTTGCTGGGCCTGCAATTCGAGTGCGTGCAGATAGGCATCCGAATAGCTGTCGCCGTGCAGCACGATTTCGCCGCCGAAGCCGCGCACCGCATCGATCTTCAATTTGGGTGTGGTCACCGGCATCACGATCACCGCGCGCGTGCCGAGCTTGCGTGCACCCAATGCAACGCCTTGCGCGTGATTGCCGGCCGATGCGCAAATAACGCCGCTCGCCAATTGCGCAGCACTCAGGTGCGCCATCTTGTTATAGGCGCCGCGCAGCTTGAAGCTGAAGACCGGCTGCTGGTCTTCGCGCTTGAGCAGCACGGTGTTGCCCAGCCGTTCGCTGAGCGCGCGCGCTTTCTCAAGTGCGGACTCGACGGCAACGTCGTAGACCCGGGCGTTGAGAATTTTTCTGAGATAGTCGGCGGGCGTCAGCGCCGGATTAACAGGTGCATTGCGCACGGTTTTTTCCAAGGGAGTTTTCATTTGCTAACTGTCGATGATAAGAGGCATCGGGATTGCATGCGGGTATGACATGGACACAAATGTCATAAACCTCTTCAGCAACGCCCCAGCTGCAAATGATTCAGGTTTTTTTGGACGCACCTGTCCGCCGGCCCCTGTGGCCGCCAATCAGTTCACAATTGAAAAAAATCTGTTATCAATTTCTGTCAGTGATCTTTCGAAAGGGCTGATGCAGGCCGAGGCCGCGCGGGTTCGGCGAAACGAAATCGGCCGCCCCACGTGGCAGGTGATGGGCAACAGATTGCGTGCGCACATCGTTCCGTTGCTGGGTGATGTGCCGGCGCAGTCGTTTGCAACGTCCGACGCACAACGCTTGATCGATCGCCTCGGAGAACAGGGCTTCAGCAGCACGACGATTGCGCAGTACCTCGTGCTGTTGCGCAAGGTGGTGATGCATGGCGTGCACATCGGCGTGCTTCGCGATGTGCCCGCATTCCCGAAGGTCAAGGTGCGCAGCCAGCCGCGCGGCAGCTTCAGCGTTGCGGAGTACCGGGCGATCATCAAGACCGCGCGCAGCTTGCGCGGGCACGCGCATCCGGTGCTCGCCCAGCTCGCGGCCGGCGAACGTTTCTGGATTGCGCGCGAACTGCTCGCCATGCCGGACGAACTGCCCTGGCTGATCCGCTGGATGGTGAACACCTTCGTGCGTCCGAGCGACATCAAGCTCATGAAGCACAAGCACATCGAGATCGTGCGGAGCAAGCATGTCTATTTGCGCATGAACCTGCCGGAGACCAAGCGGCACAGCCAGCCGATCGTGAGCCTGCGGCCGGCGGTGCGGGTCTACGAGTGCTTGCTCGCTCATCGCCGCGAACATGGCTTCGGCGCGGCGGACGACTATCTCTTCCTGCCGCAGTTGAAGAATCGCGAGCACGCGCTCGCCGTGCTCAACTTTCTTTTCCATTGGGTGCTCGAGGAGAGCGGTCTTGAAAAAGGACCGCTGGGCCAGTCGAGGACGCTCTACTGCCTGCGCCATACCGCCATCACGCTGCGACTGTTGTACGGCCAGGGAATCGACATGCTGACCTTGGCGCGCAATGCGCGAACGAGCGTCAACATGGTCGAACGTTTCTACGCTTCGGTTCTGAGCGGAGAAATGAATGTGGGGTTGCTGCAAAGCAGGCGCGGCCGCGCGAGTTGAGAGGAAAAGCCAAAAAGCCGCCCGGCATAAGCTGGGCGGCTTGACACTGAATCGACTCGAACTGGCTGCTGCCAGCATCGGATCAGACTCTGTCAGAAGGCGTGGCGGATGCCGAAGTCGTAGCCGGTGGAGGTCTTCGGGGTGAAGACGTTGGCTGCGTTGTTGTAGAAGACCGGGCCGCCAACCGTGTAGCCAGCGCCGTTCTTGTTGCTGATGCGAGCGATCGTTGCGTACAGGGCCGTGCGCTTCGACAGGTTGTGCACGTAGCCGAGTGCCAGCTTGTTGGCCTTCTTGTCCGGTGTGTCGAAGTACGGATTGTTGTCGTCCGTCTTGTACTTCACTGCCGAATACGATGCCCGGATCAGGCCGGCACCCACGGGGGCCGTCACACCCACCAGCCAGCCGTTGAGCTTGTCCGGTGCCACGGCGGCCGGCCGGACGAAGAAGTCGCCGTCAATGTCGATTTTCCTCTTGGCTCGAGACAGTTCGCCGAAGAGCTTCACGGGGCCGAAGTCATATGAAGCGCCCAGGTTCAAGGTGTTGACCTTGGTGGTCGTGCCGGCGTAGTAGTTGTCGCCAACGGTGCTGCTGCCATAAGCCAGCGCAACGTCCAGGGGGCCGTTTGCGTAGCCGAAGCGGCCGCCGACGTAGCGGCCGGTGCGCGAATTGTTGATCACAGGAGGCGTGGCCACACCAGGAGCCGAGCCGGGGCTGTACTTGTCCTTTTCGTGGAAGCCGTACTGCAATTGGCCGTAGAAACCACCGAGGTTCGGCGGCAGGAAGTAGCCGATAGTGTTGCTGGCGCGGGTCGGGTTGCCAAAAGCGCTGGTGGCCGTTTGGACCAGGTTCGTGCCGACGCCGCTGGTACCGAACGGGTCGAACACGGTGTTGTTCCAGAACGTCGGGGTGTAGTCGCGGCCGAGGCGGACTTCGCCGAAGCCTCCCGACAGGCTCACGGTCGAACGGCGGGAGAAGGTGGCAACACCTTCCGAGCCGTCGTCGTTCTTGATCGGAGCTTCGAGCCAGAAGCTGGCCGCCAGACCACCGCCGAGGTCTTCTGTACCACGGAAGCCCAGTTTGCTGGCGTTGTAGGCCGAGTTGGCCAGTTCACGGCGGCTGACCCTGACGCTGCCCTGGTTCACGTAGAACGGGTTGTAGGCAACCGGGAAGCCGAGGGCGTTGTACGTCACGCCGTTGTTCAGGTCACGCGAGCTGTTCGAGTACCCGCTGATCGACGCGTCGACCACACCAAACAGCGTGACGTGCGACTGAGCCGAGGCAACACCGGCAACAGCCAGGGCAGCCAGAGCAACTGCCCTTTTGGCGCGAAAACTAGAGTGGCACCGGTCCGGCCAGGGGCCGAAAAGAAAAAAGCCCCGAGCTTTGCAGCTCGGGGCTAAATCCACCAATTGGAAGGGTGGAGGAGACAACTGGGTGCGCATACGTTTGCGCAATGAAATAAAGTATATCGACTGTTTGTTGCGTTGCAACAAGCGAGTGATGCTTTTCCCACACATAAAGGGAGGCCGGCGTGTATTTTTGCCCGGCATCCCAGACTTGGAGCCTCGAAAACCATGGAATGCACAGTGAGTTGGACCGGTGACACAGGCACGCGATCGGCCATGGGCTTCGTTGCCGAGACGGGCAGCGGCCACGTCCTGATGATGGACGGCGCCCCCGATGCCGCGAAACCCGAGAACGGTGGCCAGAACCTCGCCGCACGGCCGATGGAGACCGTTCTTGCCGGCACGGGCGGATGCACCGCCTACGACGTGGTGCTGATACTGAAGCGCGGACGCCATCGCGTTGAGCGCTGCAGCGTCAAGCTGACCAGCGAGCGCGCGGAAAAGGACCCCAAGGTCTTTACGAAGATCCACATGCACTTCACCGTGGCGGGCAAGGGAATTCCGGCCTCCGCCGTGGAACGCGCCGTTGCGCTGAGCCACGAAACCTACTGCTCCGCCAGCATCATGCTGGCGAAGACTGCCGAGATCACCACCAGTTTCGATCTGATCGAAACTTGAGCGAATGGCCTAGATGCGGTGCGCTACCGTGGTCATCACGCGGGAAGCCACGCGCATCAGGGCCTTGGCTGGCGCCGGGATTTCCGCTGCGCCGGCGTCGACAGCCTGCGACGCGTGGCGGGCTTCGTCGAGCTTCATCTGCTCGACCACTGCCTTGGAGGCGCTGTCTGCGGGCGGGAGGCGGCCAAGGTGGCTTTCCAGGTGGGCCTCCACCTGACGCTCGGTTTCCGCAACGAACCCCAGGCTCAGCGGGTCCCCGAGACGGCCCGCAACCAGGCCGAAGCCGAAGGCACCCGCATACCAAAGAGGGTTCAGGAGCGACGGGCGTGCGCCCAGTTCGTCCAGACGCTGTCGGGTCCAGGCCAGATGATCGGTCTCCTCATGCGCCGCCTCGATGAAATGGGCGCGCAGCGCAGGGTCCCGCGCCACGGCCGCCTGGGCCGTGTAAAGCGCCTGTGCACAGACTTCGCCGACGTGGTTCACCCGCATCAGCGCGCCGGCCTCCCGGCGTTCCGCTTCACTCAGTTCGCTGGGCGCCAATGAGGGGGCGGGCGTTGCCCGCGTGGCGTGGGGGCGCGCGAAAAGGGTGCGCAACGCCGCGTCTGCCGCGGTCAGGACGGAGTCGATCATGAGCGTCATGCGCCTATTTGAACGCACATGCGAAATGCCATGCGGAAGCCTTGTCATATTTCACATGGTGGTGTGTGGCGAGGCCTAAGTCCTTTGTTGCAGGCGTGCAACGAAACGCGCGGGCCATCCAAGATTTCGGGCGAATTGTTTTGCCCTGCCGCATCGGCTCTGGTGCAATAGCATCAACTTCCCAAAAGGAGGTTGGCCCGGGGTCCGGTGGGAGCACAAAAGTGCCAGTCACGGTGAGCCCTTCGCACCGGAGCCCTATGTTTAACCTTGGAGAAACTTGCAATGAAAAAATCTCTAGTTGCTCTGGCTGCCCTGGCTGTTGCCGGTGTTGCCTCGGCTCAGTCGTCCGTCACGCTGTTTGGTGTGGTCGACGCGTCGATCAGCGGCTATTCGAACACCGCCCGCGACAACCGCGCGACCGTGTTCCCCAACGCTTTCGGTATCCCCGTCTACCTGAACCAAGGTTCGGTCAAGACCAGCCGTCGTGAACTGCAAAACTCGGGTTACAACTCGAGCCGCATCGGCTTCCGTGGTACGGAAGACCTCGGCGGTGGCCTGGCTGCCAGCTTCTGGCTCGAAGCCCCGATCTCCAATGACGACGGCCAGCAAGGTATTGCGACGTTCGCTCGTCGTTCGACCGTGAGCCTGTCGGGTGGTTTCGGTGAAGTCCGCCTGGGTCGTGACTACACCCCGACGTTCTGGAACGACACCGTGTTCGATCCGTTCGGCACCAACGGCGTTGGCACCAACCTGGTTTCGACCGCCAACACCGCTTTCGGCAACTTCGGTACGCCCGCAGCTTCGACCGCTCCGTTCACCAACGTGGGTTCGAGCAACTACGTTCGCGCCAGCAACTCGATCGGCTACTTCCTGCCGCCGAACCTGGGTGGTTTCTACGGCCAAGTGCAATACGCCCTGGCTGAGAAGACCAAGTACGACTCAGGCATCTTCACGCCCGCTACGCTGAACTCGCAGCGTCAAGGCCGTTACATCGGTGGTCGCTTCGGCTACGCAAACGGTCCTCTGGACGTTGCGCTGGCTTATGGCAGCAGCACCGTTGGCGACGACTACTACGTCGGCACGACCACCAAGGTCAACACCCTGAACCTGGGCGCTTCGTATGACTTCGGTCCCGTGAAGCTGTTCGGTGAAGTGTCGAAGGCCAAGAACAAGATCGACTACGAAGTGACCCCGCTGGCTGGCGGCCGTCCCGACATCGATCTGACCGGCTACCTGCTCGGCGTGACCGTGCCGGTCGGCGCTGGCCTGATCCGCGCTTC
>Ga0209051_1002205_pt1 | contig 14383 bp, 14 predicted proteins | sample AraplaCvi_mMS_r2_2_FD_184286 | JGI IMG/M metagenome (GOLD analysis project Ga0209051, IMG submission 184286) | Arabidopsis root microbial communities from North Carolina, USA - plate scrape MF_Cvi_mMS_r2 (SPAdes) (version 2) | ecosystem: Host-associated > Plants > Roots > Endosphere | place...
GAACATGGGCGGCACGGGGTACTTGAACAGGTCCCACGTGCCGCCCATGTTCTCGCGGCGTTCGAGGATCGCGTAGGTCTTCGACGGCGAGCGGTCCTGCAGATGCCAGGCCGCGCTGATGCCGGAGATGCCGGCGCCGACGATCAGGACGTCGAGGTGTTCAATCATGGCGACACGCTATCAACAGGGTGTCGAGTCGGTCAACACCCTGTTGAATAAATCGACATGCAGTAAGGTAACGGCCATGACCACTGCGAGCACGGCCCGATCCGGGCGGGGACGCCGTGCCACTCGCCCGTCGGGCGACGAACGCGAGGCAGCCATTCTCGCGACGGCAGAGCGCCTGCTCGAGCACAAGAAGTTCGCCGACATCTCGGTCGACGACCTGGCCAAGGGCGCCGGCCTCTCGCGTCCGACGTTCTACTTCTACTTCCCGTCGAAGGACGCGGTGCTGCTGGCGCTGATCGATCCGCTGATTCAGCGGGCCGACACCGGGTTCGACGGAGCCACGCAGCACCTGCCGTCCGATCCACGACGGGCCTTCCGCGAGGGCATCCGCACATTCTTCACCGCATTCGGCTCGCACAGCGTCGTGGCACGCGCAGGCACCGAGGCCCTGGCGAGCAGCCCCGACTTCCGCGCCGTGTGGTCGGCGTTCATGCAGAAGTGGATCGACCAGACCGCCGCGCTGATCGAAGCGGAGCGGGCCCGCGGTGCTGCGCCCACGACCGTCGACGCACACGACCTCGCCACGTCGCTCAACCTGATGAACGAGCGGACCATGACCGCGACGCTGGTCGCCGAGCCCGGCTCCGTCGCCCAGGACCGCGTCGTCGAGACGCTGGCGCACATCTGGTTGACCAGCATCTACGGCGACAGCCAGTAGCCTTCGTCGCCGCCGTCCGGCCCGCCCACGCGACGAGACATAACCCGCGGCGGTCTGCGCCGGCGCTCGTGTCTCGCGAGGCCCATTCCGCCGGTCGGACGTTCATGCGAACATGTGTTCGTGTCCGACGGGCGGGATCGAGCAGTGGGCCAGGCGACGATCCTGCACGCCGACCTCGACTCGTTCTACGCCTCCGTCGAGCAGCGCGACGACGCGTCGCTGCGCGGCAAGCCGGTGATCGTCGGCGGCGGGGTGGTGCTGGCGGCCAGTTACGAGGCCAAGGCCTACGGCGTGAAGACCGCCATGGGAGGGCGGCAGGCCAAGCAACTCTGCCCCCACGCCATCGTGGTGCCACCCCGGATGGGGGCGTACACCGATGCCAGCGCCGCGGTGTTCGAGGTCTTCCACGACACCACCCCCTTGGTCGAGCCGCTGTCGGTCGACGAGGCGTTCCTCGACGTCGGTGGGCTGCTGCGGGTGTCGGGCACCCCGGTGCAGATCGGAGCGCGGTTGCGGGAGCAGGTTCGCGAGCGCGTCGGCCTGCCCATCACCGTCGGGATCGCGCGCACCAAGTTCCTTGCCAAGGTGGCCAGCCAGGAGGGCAAACCCGACGGTCTGCTGCTGGTGCCACCCGACCGTGAGTTGGAATTCCTGCACCCGTTGCCCGTGCGTCGGCTCTGGGGCGTCGGCGCCAAGACCGCCGACAAACTGCACGCGCACGGCATCCACACCGTGGCCGACGTGGCGGAGTTGAGCGAGTCCATGCTCGGGTCGATCGTCGGCGGCGCGATGGGCCGCCAACTGTTCGCGCTGTCGCACAACGTCGACCGCCGCCGGGTGGTCACGGGCGTCCGACGGCGTTCGGTCGGAGCTCAACGGGCGCTGGGCCGAGCGGGAAACAGCATGTCGCACAGCGAGGTCGACGCCGTGGTGGTCAATCTGGTCGATCGCATCACCCGGCGGATGCGCCGGTCCGACCGCACCGGACGCACCGTCGTACTGCGCCTGCGATTCAACGACTTCAGTCGGGTCACCCGATCCCACACGCTACCGCGGGCCACGGCGTCGACCGACGCAATCCTCTCCGCCGCACGGGGTTTGGTGGCATCAGCGGCACCACTGATCGCCGAACGCGGTTTGACGCTCGTCGGTTTCGCGGTGTCCAACATCGACCGCGAGGGCGCCCAGCAGCTCGAGCTGGAACTGCCGTTCGAGACCCCCGGCGAGGTACGCCGGCCGGCGGGTACGCCCGAGCACCTGTTGGCCGTCGACTCGGCGATGGACCAGGTCCGCCTGCGGTTCGGCAACGCCTCGGTGACGCGGGGCGTCCTGATCGGCCGGGATCCCGACCTCGAGATGCCGATGCTGCCGGACTAATCCGCCGTCGTCCAGGCCAGCAGTTTCTCCACCGGCCAGGTGTTGACGATTCGGTCGACGGGGACGCCGTTGTCGAGGGCTCGCTGGGCACCGTAGTCGAGGAAGTCCAACTGACCGGGCGCATGGGCGTCGGTGTCGATGGAGAAGTCGCAGCCGATCTCCAGGGCCATGGTCAGCAGCCGCGTGGGCGGGTCGCGCCGCTCCGGGCGGGAATTGATCTCCACGGCGGTGCCGTGGTCGCGACAGGCGGTGAACACCTTCTCGGCGTCGAACGAGGACTCCGCCCTGGTCCCGCGGCCGCCCTCGACCAGCCGCCCGGTGCAGTGGCCGAGGACGTCGGCCTGCCCGCCGGACACCGCCCGCACCATCCGACGGGTCATCGACGCAGAATCCATCTTCAGCTTCGAGTGCACGCTGGCCACGACGACGTCGAGCCGCGCGAGCAGGTCGTCATCCTGGTCGAGGGTGCCGTCGTCGAGGATGTCGACCTCGATGCCGGTCAGAATTCGCATGGGCGCGAACGTCTCTCGGAGTTCGTCGATGACGTCGAGCTGCTCGCGCAACCGGTCCGCGGACAGGCCGTTGGCGACGGTCAGGCGCGGCGAGTGGTCGGTCAGGGCGCAGTACTCGTGACCGAGCGCCTTCGCGGCGGCCATCATCTCCGAGATCGGCGCCGATCCGTCCGACCAGTTCGAATGCAGGTGCAGGTCGCCCTTGAGTGCCGCCCGAATCTCACCGCCGCCGAGATCCTGGGCGTTGGTGCGCAATTCGACCAAGACGTCCGGTTCGCGACCGGCCCAGGCCTGCGCGATGACGGCCGCGGTCTTGGGGCCGACGCCGGGCAGCGACTGCCAACTGTTGGCCTTGCCGTGCTTGTCGCGCTGCGCGTCGTCGAGACCCTCGACGACGTCGGCGGCCTTGCGGTAGGCCATCACCCGCCGGGAGTCCTCCCGAGCACGGTCCTTGTAGTACGCGATCTGGCGCAGCGCTGCGACTGGGTCCACGCGTCCAGTGTGCCCTCGATGCGGGGACGATTTTGCCGCGAGGTGCCCTAGAGGTTCGCTGTTACGATTTTCAAGGGCATGAAGGGGGTTGCGTTGAGCCTGCTGGATGAGCTGGGGAAGGTACTGGACGTCGTAGAGACAGCGACGCCGGTCGACCTCGTCAACGGCGTCCGCAGCGCATGGACCGACGTGCCGAACCTCGTCGGGGATGTCGCTACCGGCGATCTTCATTCGGCGCTGAACGACGGTCGAAAGGTCGTGGGCGACGCCAACGACATCGCCCAGGGTTTGACCAGTCTGGGTGTCAGCATGGGACCCGTTTCGGGAACACTCTCCAACAGCCCAGTGGTCAAGCTCGCGGAATCGAAGGTTCTCTCCGCTGCTCAACTAGCCATCGAACTCCTCAGGAAATCAACCGGAGCCGGAGACCCCTGCACTGGCGACGAGTTCCGCGAATCCAGTGGACGGCTTGAGACGGTCGTCGACACCCTCATCAAGGCAGAACCCCATACCGACCGCTGGGACGGCACTGCCTCTCAGATCTACAACGCGGTCAATGCCTCTCACCGCCGGTGCGCATCTGACGTGCAGGCTGCGGATTTGGAGATTGCCAAGATCATCGACACGGAGGCCGGGCAGGTTTCACGGACTCGGACCACACTCGACGAGACCTCGCAAAACCTCACCGACTACGACCTCGCGACGTGTTGGATGAACACGACTCCGCCGTCCGCTGCAATCAAGTTCGCCATGGACGTCGCCGCAGCCGCGGCCGCCATGGCGACCGTCGACGCCACGATCGGTGTTCTCGTCAAGAACAGCATCGAGAACGCCTTCAACATCAATCAGCACATCTCGAAGTACGACGCCCCCGGCCGCGATACGTCGGGAAACCCAGCCGGTGGATGCGACATCTTCTCCTTGCCGGACGACGAGCACCCACTCGCCCTGCCCGACGACGCGACCCCGCTGCCGGGTGCCGACGAGGGGACTCGCCCACCCTCGCGCTCCCTGCCGGGCACGCCCTACACCGTGCCGGGTCCTGAAGTGCCGCCCCCGTCCGTCCCCGCCACCCCGTACGGTTCGACCACGCCGCCACCAGCCGACACGAACGGAACCCCATGACGACGGACTCAGACAAGAACCTGAGTGTCCTGACGGATCACGTCCGGCACCTGATGACAGTGCAGCAGACGGCTGTAGACCAGATCACCGGGGCGAACCGTTCCATCGTCGATCCCGGTAGGAGCATGTGGGATACGCACGGGATCGTCTGCACGGCAACGAATGTCGCTGTTTCGTCGGCCGAAACCGCTCGCCGGGCCGCGGGCGGGGCGCTCCTCCGTGTCTCAAATGAGCTAGCAGAGAAACTCACAGCAGCCGCCAACGCCTATGACGACACCGACGCGACGACCGGTGGAAACATCGATGCCTGCGGGGTGTGAGTGATCGGTCCAAGTTCGTCATCGTGGGACGACGACGAAGATCACGACGATTGGAGTTCGCCTTCGGCTCAGCATGACGGCGCGTGGGGACGGGACGATGAGAGCGTCGAGGCACAGGAGATGCTCTTCACCGTCACGAATCCCCACGGCACAGTCTCGGTTACGGCGCTAGCCAACGGTCAGCCAGTGCACGTCGAACTAGCCCCAGAAGTAGTCGACATGACCGAGGGCCGGCTGAGCGAGGAGATCTCCGTCATCGCGGGGCTTGCTACCCAACATGCCAGAGCAGGCCAACACTTGTTGGCGTCGGCGTTGCTTCAGCGCATGGGTCATGACCGCACTGCGACGCTCGGCTTTCTCGAACGTGAGCTCGGCCTTCCATCCCCCGAAGCTGTTCTGGCTCACAAGGCGCAGGTGTTCGCCACCCGTTACGCGGACGACGACTGGCCCGCGTGAACGATCATTCCTCGTGGCGTAAGCCCGTAGCAGCAACATCCGTCGTAGCCGAGCCGCCCCCGAAGCAGCGCCGACACTGGCCGCTCATCGCCGCGACGTTGACGGTCCTCGTAGTCGCCATTGCCGGCGGCGCTGGATGGTGGCTGATCAGCGGCAAGGACCAATGGTCGCGTCGGCACTGGCAACCACCACCGCAGAGCCTTCTTTCGCCGATGCAGGTCGAGCCGGTAGCCGGCTGGAGGGCCAGCGTCGACGGCCTCGGCCTGCCGTCTGATGCCAGGTTCACGACTGCTGGTGACCCAAGTGCGCCAGGTCCAATAATCACGACATCCAACTCTCGCACTTACGTGCTGGCGACGTCCGGCGCGACCAACCAGCGTTGGTGGCTCGCGGGAGTGGACGCGCGGGACGGGCATCGGCTGTTTCCGCCAGTCGGGTTGAATGCGGGCCAGCACCCACCGAGTTGCTTCGCCAACGGTCCAGCCGTGGTGTGCGTCGCCCAGGATTCTGGGGCGGCAACCGCGTGGGTCGTCGACGGCGCTACCGGCACGCTCACGTACACCGGTAGGACCGACCTCGACCTCTATTCCGGCAGGCTGAGGCCCCGGCAGTTGGGGGACTATCTCGTTGCGGAGACCGAACGGGAAGGCGTCTACGGAGTCGGCCCGAACGCGCAGCCGACGTGGTTCGTGGGCGGTGTAGGCATCGTCGCCTCACACAATGACGGCGTTGCCTTTCAAAGTCGGGGAGAGGGTTTGGGCGGCGACCTGTTCGCGATGGCCGACGGGAAGGTCATTCACCCGGACATACCCTCCGATGCCTTCTTGCGCAGCGTTCGCTTCTTCGATGCGGGTTTCGCCGCCGAGGTCGCCACCAGCGGCGGGCCATCTTCCGTGCAATTGTTCGATGACGCGGCGCGCAAGACGGCGGACGTTGGCGGGAATCGAATAGCCGGCACCGCGGCCGATCTGACGGCGGTCTTCCGCGACGACCGTTGGGGGATCTTCACTCCAGACGGGGCGAAGTTACTCGACCTCCCGCGCGAGCAAGCCGGCAGCATTCAACTCATCGGATCTGTCCTCTGGGTGACGAGGAGCGGTGGGTCGGTTCACCACAGCCAGCCGTACGACCTGCGAACGGGCGACGCGGGTAAGCCGTGCGACGTCGACTTCAGCGGCTACCTCGGCAGCGACGGGTCCGTTGCCGTGCGAGCGCCGCTCAACCCGAAGTCCGATGACCTCGCGCAGGCATACGATCTCGCCACATGCCGCCCCGCCTGGTCGATACCGCGGCCCGCGGGCTCCCTCGGCAGATTGGTCAGGATCGACGGAACGCTCGTCCGGCTGTCCGACGACGGGGCTGAATTGACGTCATTGGTTGCACCGCAATAGGACTGGTCGATCGCGCAAATGCGTTCCCCATGTCGGCGTCCTGTCGGTTGGGTTCGCAGTTGCGTCTGCTCCCGACTCGATCGTCTTCCGGCCCCGCCAGCCAGAAGCTGGCTGAGATCTCGTCATTCGAGCCCGGCCATACTGCGCTGCTCGTCCCTGCAACACTCTTCGCTGGCGGCCGTAGTTCGACCACGACCCAGTAAGACGATCTCGAGACGGGCTCGACGGGATGGCCCCAGACTAAGCCCACACCCGAGGATCCCGACCACTCAGGGCCACCGCACGCGCCAATGTCGTTGCCTCCGGGCCGATCTCGACGGCGGCGTCGAAGAGCCCTTCCACCGGACCGTCCGCGGTGAAGCTGGCCAGGTGTTGGCGCACCGCCTCGGCGACGTCGTCGTCGACCTGGTAGCCCTGCCCCGTGGCCACCGCGACGTCCCACCCGTGCACCACGACCTCGGTCAGCCCGACCATGCCGCAGACGTCACCGGGCAGGTCGACGCCGCCGACACGGGTCATGCCGTCCCACGCGGCGGGGTCACCCCACGCGTCGGCGAGCAGGGCCAGATTGGCCGGGTACCGGGACCGCCAGTCGGCCTCCAGCTGGTAACCGCCGTCGCCGGGCGGGCTGTCGGTGAGTTCACCGAGATCCTTGCGCGCCGCCGCGGCGAACGCCACGCCGAGTCCACCCAGATGCGCCACCACCTCGCGCAGCCGCAGCTTCTCGCACGGGGTGGCCCCGTCGAGCTGGTCGTCCGTCACGCCGGCGAGGACGTCCGTGGTCCGCGCGCAGGCCTTCGAAACCAAGAGGGTCTTGTCGTTCATGTCCATACCGACCCACGCCGGCCCAGAAACTCATCGACGCCTGGCAGGTTGCGGGTCTAGGGTTGATTGAGTGCGATTCGCCTTCAAGACATCCCCCCAAAACACCACGTGGTCGGAAATGCTGCCGATCTGGCAGGCCGCCGACGACATCGACGTCTTCGAGTCCGGCTGGACCTTCGACCACTTCTATCCGATCTTCTCCGACTCCTCCGGCCCCTGTCTGGAGGGCTGGATCACCCTGACGGCGCTGGCCCAGGCCACCAAGCGACTGCGGGTCGGCGTGCTGGTCACCGGCATCCACTACCGCCACCCCGCCGTGCTGGCCAACATGGCCTCCGCGCTCGACGTCATCTCGGGTGGGCGCCTCGAACTCGGCATCGGCGCCGGGTGGAACGAGGAGGAGTCCGGCGCCTACGGCATCGAGCTGGGCACCATCAAGGAGCGCTTCGACCGGTTCGAGGAGGCCTGTGAGGTGCTCACCAGCCTCCTGACCAAGGAGTCGACGACCTTCGACGGCAAGTACTACCAGCTCAAGGATGCCCGCAACGAGCCCAAGGGCCCCCAGCAGCCGCATCCCCCGATCTGCATCGGCGGCAGCGGCGAGAAGCGGACACTTCCGCTGACCGCCAAGTACGCCGATCACTGGAACTTCGTCGGCGGAACGCCGGCCGAGTTCGCCCAGAAGCGGGACGTGCTCGCGGCCCGCTGCAAGGACATCGGCCGCGACCCGAAGGAGATCACCCTCTCGGCGCACGTCCGTCTCGGCGAGGATCGCAACTACCAAGCCGTGGTGGAGGATTGCGTCGCGTTGGGCGCCGAGGGTCTCGACTTGGCGATCGTCTACCTGCCGCCGCCCTACGATCCGGCCGTCCTCGAACCGCTCGCCGAGGCCATCCGCGACTCCGGGTTGCTCAACACGCCCTAAGCGTCGTCGTCGACCGCGACGACGTGGACGTGCACGCCCGCGGCCGAAATGCGTTCCAGCTGTTGGGGATTCGCGGTCGAGTCGGTGACCAGATGGTGAATGTCGCTGAGCGGCACCATCTTCGCCAAGGTCACCTTCCCGATCTTGGAGCCGTCGACGGCGACGACGACGCGTTGCGCGTTGGCGGCCATCGCGATCGCGGTGCGTGCCTCGGCCTCGTCGTAGGTGGTGGCGCCGATCTCGGCGGACATGCCGTCGGCACCGAGAACGGCGGTGCCGACGGTGATCACCTGAAAGGCGTGCTCGGACATCGGGCCAACGGCCTCGAGGGTATTCGCCCGGACCAGCCCTCCGGTGGCGATCACCTTCATGTGCGCGTCGACGGCGCAATCGGCCGCTATCGTCAGCGAATTCGTGACGATGGTCATGTTGGGACGGCCCTTGAGCGACCTGGCGACCTCCCCGGTCGTGATGCCGCCGGTGAGCGCGACGGCCTGCGGGCCCGCGGGCACCAACGCCGCGGCGCGGTGGGCGATTCGCCGCTTGATGGCGACCATCCGATGGTCGCGCAGACGCACCGGGATCTCGCTGCCGCTCGGGTCGAGGGCCCGCGCACCGCCATGGGTCCGGACGAGCAGCCCCTGCTCCTCGAGCTCGTTGAGGTCACGACGCAGCGTCGCCACCGACACCTTCAGTTCGCTGCACAGCACCTGAGACGCCACCTCGCCACGGTCCCGCAGGAGAGACAGCACCTCGCGCATCCGGTCAGTGCGCTTGATCGACATCGCTGAACACTCCTCGGGACGGGGCGGGCGCAATCAGTTTTCCTGATCGTTTCGGCCGCTTGTATTGCGCGCTTTGAGCGAGCTTCCCATGATCGATAGATGTTCCGCACGTCACACCCCCGCCGCCGAGTGAGCCAGTGAGCCTGGCCACCACCGCCGACCTGGTCGCCGCGGCCGACGCCGACGGCACCGCCGTCCTGGCGTTCAACGTCGTCACCGTCGAGCATGCCGAGGGCATCGCCGAAGGGGTGGAGCGGGCCGGCGCCGTCGCCTTGTTCCAGGTCAGCGAGAACACCGTCCGGTTCCACGGCGGCCGCATGGCTCCCCTGGTCTCGGCGTGCGCCCGGATCGCCGCGCAGTCGCCGGCCCAGCTGGCGATCCACCTCGACCACTTCCAGGACGTCGCGCTGATCGCCGAAGCCATCGACTCCGCGGCGAGTCTCGGCGTCAGCTCGATCATGGTCGACGCCGCGCACCTGTCGTACGCCGACAACGTCGAACGGACCCACGCCTTCGCCGGGCAGGGTCACCGCGCCGGTCTGTGGGTCGAGGCCGAATTGGGCGAGGTCGGGGGCAAGGGCGGCGCGCACGACTTCGGCGTCCGTACCGACCCCGCGGAGGCGGCGTCCTTCGCCGAGGCCACCGGAGTCGACGGTCTCGCCGTCGCGGTCGGCAGCTCACATGCGATGACGACGCGCGACGCCGAGCTCGACGTCGAGCTGATCCGGCGGCTCGCCGCGGCGGTCCCGGCGCCCCTGGTGCTGCACGGCTCGTCCGGGGTCTCCGACGACCAGCTCCGCCGGGCCACCGAGGCCGGCATCCGCAAGGTGAACGTCGGAACCGCGCTCAACGTCGCCTACACCGGTGCGCTGCGGGAGTCACTCGCGGCGAATCCCACGGCGAACGACCCCCGCCGAGCACTGGCCGACGCGCGCGCGGCGATCGCGAGCACGGTGGCCGAACTCTGCCAGGCCGTCATCCCGAACGCCGTCACGAACGGTGGCACCCGATGACCGACACCATGCGCCGCGTCGACTGGCTGGCCGACACCGTCGCTCAGCACAAGGCCGGCCATCCCGTCGGCGTCTACTCCGTCTGCTCGGCTCACCCCACCGTGGTGGAGGCTGCCATGGTGCAGGCCGCCGCCGACGGCGGTTACGTGTTGGTCGAGGCCACGTCGAATCAGGTCGACCAGTACGGCGGCTACACGGGGCTGCGCCCCGCCGAGTTCCGCGACCTGGTGTTGCGGATCGCCGACGACCTCGACTTTCCGCGCGACCGCGTCGTCCTGGGCGGCGACCACCTCGGACCCAACCGCTGGCAGCACGAATCCTCCTCCGCGGCAATGGACAAGGCCGACGTGCTGATCGCCGCCTACGTCGAGGCGGGCTACACCAAGATCCACCTGGACTGCAGCATGTCGTGCTCGGATGATCCCGACGTGCTCGCCGACGAGGTCGTCGCCGGCCGTTCGGCACGGTTGATGCGCATCGCCGAAGACACCGCCCAGCGCGCCGGATCACCGGGGCCGGTGTACGTGATCGGCACCGAGGTGCCCGTCCCCGGCGGTGCACACGAGACACTCGACCACCTCACCCCGACGCCCGCCGACCGGGCCCGACGCACCGTCGACGCCCACCGCGCGGCCTTCGCCGAGGTCGGCCTCGGCGACGTCTGGCCCCGCGTCGTCGCCTTGGTGGTGCAACCCGGCGTCGAATTCGACCACGTCAACGTCTTCGACTACCGCCGCGACGCGACCGCCGAACTGCGGACTGTCCTCGACACCGAGGCGAACCTCGTCTTCGAGGCACACTCCACCGATTACCAACGCCCCGAACAGCTTCGGGAGCTGGTCGAAGACCACTGGGCGATCCTCAAGGTCGGTCCCGGCCTGACGTTCGCCATGCGCGAGGCGTTGTTCGCGCTGGCGATGATCGAGGCGGAGCTGGTACCGCGCACCTCGCGGTCGAACCTCGTCGAGGTGCTCGAGCGCCGAATGCTGGCCGAACCCAAGTACTGGGAGGGTTACTACGACGGCGAGCCCCGCGCACAGCGCACCGCCCGTCGGTACAGCTACAGCGACCGCCTGCGCTACTACTGGGCCGACGCCGAGGTCGACGCCGCCCGGCGCACACTCCTGGACAACCTCGACCGCACGGGAGTCCCCTTGCCCTTGATCAGCCAGTTCCTGCCCGGCCAGTACGACCGCGTTCGGGCCGGCCTGCTCGAACCGAGACCACAGGCTCTGGTGATCGACCGGATCCGCGACGCCCTTCGACCGTACGCACGCGCGTGCCTGACCACTGGAGCAGCCCAATGACGACGATTCCCGCCCAAGAAGAAGGCGGCGCAACCATTCTCGAGATCGGGCAGCAGCCCGACGCCTGGCGTGAGGTCGCCGGGCGTTCCGACGAGGACGCCACCGCGTTCCTCGGCGCGCTCGTCGCACGGCCAGATCTGCGGGTCATCCTGACCGGAGCAGGGAGTTCGGCGTTCGCCGGCGAGATCGCCGCGCCAGCGCTGCGACGCCACCTCAAGCGCCGCGTCGAGGCCATCCCGACGACCGACATCGTCGCTGCGCCCCTCGACTTCCTGGAACGCGAGACCCCGACGCTGCTGGTGTCGTTCGGTCGATCGGGCAACAGCCCCGAGAGTCTGGCGACCACCGCGTTGGCCGACGAATTGGTCGACGAGGTGTGGCATCTGGTCCTCACCTGCGACCGCGACGGCAAGTTGGGGCGCGAACACGTCGGCCGGCCGAACTCGCTGGTCGTCTACATGCCGGAACGCACCAACGACGCCGGCTTCGCGATGACGTCGAGCCTGACCTCGATGTTGTTGTCCTGCTTGCTGATGCTGGGGCCCGCCTCTCCCGGTGACGCCGACGCCCTCGCCTCGGCGGCCCAGCACGTGATCGACCAGCAGCGCGACGTCCGGGCGTTGGCTCAGACCAAGAAGCAACGATTCGTCTACCTCGGCAGCGGGCCGTTGGAGGGCCTCTCCCGGGAATCCGCCCTCAAACTGCTCGAGCTGACCGCGGGCGAGGTGGTGACCTACTTCGACTCGCCGCTGGGGTTCCGCCACGGACCCAAGTCGGTCCTGGACGCCGACACGCTCGTCGTGGTGTACGTCTCGACCGATCCGCACACCCGCCTCTACGACCTGGACATCGTCGCCGAAATCCGCAACCAACTCGGCCAAGACGCCGTCACCGTGCTGAGCACCGAACCCATTGCGGCCGAACTTGGCCCGTCCCTGGTACTTCCCGGTCTCGAGGGTCTGGACGACGCCCTCGTCGCGCTGCCCTACCTGGTGTTCGCCCAGTACCTCGCGCTGTTCACCTCCCTCGAGTACCGCAAGACGCCGGACAATCCGTTCCCGTCCGGGGAGGTCAGTCGCGTCGTCAAGGGAGTGACCATCCATCCGATGACGGGCGGCGCTGCCCATGCCTAACTATCTCGGCGTCGACGGCGGTGGATCCAAGACCGCCTTCGCCCTGGTCGACTCCGACGGTCGGATCCTGGCGCGCGCCACCGCTCCCCCGTCCTATTACTTCAATTCCAACTTCGACGTCGTGGAAAGCGCTCTGGCACAGGGAGTTGCGGACGTCTGCAGGCAGGCGGGCATCGAGGCGTCGGACATCACGGCGGCCTTCTTCGGCCTCCCCGGCTACGGCGAGGCCAGCGGCGACGTCGAGAAGCTCGACGCGGTGCCCAGCCAGGTCCTCGGCCACGACCGGTACAGCTGCGACAACGACATGGTCTGCGGATGGGCAGGATCGTTGGCCGGCGAGGACGGCATCAACGTCATCAGCGGCACGGGTTCCATGACCTACGGGGAACGCCAGGGCACGGGCCACCGGGTCGGCGGCTGGGGCGAGCTGTTCGGTGACGAGGGATCGGCGTATTGGGTTGCCACGCAGGGCTTGAACGCCTTCAGCCGGATGAGTGACGGCCGGCTGAGCCGCGGCCCCCTCTACGCCCTGCTCACCGACCGGCTGAAACTCGCCGGCGACCTCGACCTCGTCAGCCTGGTGATCGACACCTGGGGCGGCAACCGCACCTCCATTGCGGCCCTCGCCACGACGGTCTGCCAGGCCGCCCGCGAGGACGACCCGGTGGCCGCGAGGATCCTCATCGCCGCCGTGGACGAGCTCGTCACGCTGATCGACACCACCCGTACGTTGGTCGGCTTCACCGATGGGGAGACCGTGCCGGTGTCGTACTCCGGCGGGATGTTCTCCGACGACGGCTTCCGCGCGCTGTTCGTGACCGCACTGCAGGGTCAGCCCGCCAACTACGACCTGCGGCGTCCGCTGCTCGATCCCGCGCTCGGCGCCGCGCTGTACGCCGCCAAACACCGGGGCGAGCCGCTGAGCAGCGACGCGGTGCACCAATTATCAGTCAACGCAACGACCTTCGACGAAGTGAGAACGCCATGACCGCCGCACCCACCACCGGGAACACCCGCAGCTGGATCTTCTACGCGACACTCCTCGTCCTGTTCTGGGGCGTGTGGGGCGCCTTCTCGGCGCTGCCTGCGACGAAGTACGGCTATCCCGACGAGATGATCTACTCCATCTGGGCCTTGACGATGATCATCCCCGCCGCCGTGATCCTGCGTGGCCAACGGTGGGACCGGCGCCCGGCCGCCACGATCTACGGCTTGTTGATCGGCCTCACCGGTGCCGGCGGTCAGCTCGCGCTCTTCCAGGCGCTGACCATGGGCCCCGCCTACCTGATCTTCCCGATCATCTCGATCTCTCCGGCCATCACCGTGGTGATGGCGATGGTGCTGCTGCGCGAACGCATTCCAGTGCTCGCCGTCGTCGGTCTGGTGATGGCGCTCGCGGCGATCGTGCTGTTCACCATCACCGGCGGCGACTCCGAGGGTTCGTCGGGCCCGTGGCTGCTGCTGGCGATCGTGATCTGTGTGGCGTGGGGCGTGCAGGCGTACTTCATGCGCAAGACCGCGACGATCGGCGTCAACGAGGCCACCACGTTTGGGTGGATGACCATCAGCGGTCTGCTCCTGATCCCGGTGGCGCTGTTCTCCCTCGGCGGGGTCCCCACCGACTTCCCCTGGGAGGCACCCGCATTGGCGGCGGGCACGCAGGTCCTCAACGCCATCGGTGCGCTGTTCCTGGTGATGGCGCTGGCACGGGGCAAGGCCTCCATCGTCGCCCCGACCACGAATGCGCTCGCCCCCGCGCTGACCGTGATCATCTCGCTGATCGCCTACCAGACGTTGCCGACCCCCTACGGCGCGATCGGAATCGTGCTGGCGCTG
>Ga0209051_1002207_pt1 | contig 14376 bp, 13 predicted proteins | sample AraplaCvi_mMS_r2_2_FD_184286 | JGI IMG/M metagenome (GOLD analysis project Ga0209051, IMG submission 184286) | Arabidopsis root microbial communities from North Carolina, USA - plate scrape MF_Cvi_mMS_r2 (SPAdes) (version 2) | ecosystem: Host-associated > Plants > Roots > Endosphere | place...
GACCCGCTCTCGCGGTGCCCGGGTCGCGACGGCGCTCGCGTCGGCCGCGGCCTTCCTGCTCATCGGTGGTCTCGTCGGCTACGCCGTCATCCCGCACGAATCGTCGACCGGGGTGTCGCTGCAAGCGATGGCTCCTGGTCAGCGACAGGGCGTCACGGCGGCGCTGGCGCTCTCCGAAGAGCCGTGGGGAACCCGCCTCGACTGGGAATGTGAATACACCAAGGACTGGGCGGTGAAGGCCACCGGCTACGACATGGTCGTCACGACCAAGAACGGCGCCGAGACCACCGTCGCCTCCTGGCGCCCGTCCGGCACGGAGAAGCAGGCGTCGAATCTTGCTGCGGCAACGGTGATTCCGAAGTCGGACATCCGCACCGTCACCATCCGAGAATCGGGATCGACGACGCCGCTTGCGGTTACCACCCTGGCCTGAGCGCGGCGGTAGCCGGGAATCTCCATACGATCTCCTGCCAATCTCCATGTAACGACGTTCGGCCGGGAGAAACATGGCCGACATGAAAACACTCCTCCGCACACTGCTCGTCATGGTGGCTGGCCTCGTGGTCCTAGGCACCCTGTCCGCCTGCTCCCGTGGGTCGTCCACCGAGGCGTCCTCGTCCAGCTCGTCGTCCTCGGCCAGCGACCCCGCTCCGTTGCCGAAAGCCGCCACCTATGTGGCGGACATGGAGGCCGACGGCAAGAAGATGACCATCGGAATCTCCGTCGACGGTGACCAGATCGCCGCCTACGCCTGCAACGGCGTCGACGACGAGGCGTGGTTCTTCGGCACCAAGACCGACGGCAAGGTCGACGTCACCAACAAGTTCCGCGACACCCTGGCGGCGTCCTTCGCCGGCTCCGACATGACCGGCAACGTCGTCATGAACGGCACCAACTACACGTTCACCGCCGCCGCGGTGGCCGACCCCGCCGGGGTGTACACCGTGGACCTGGACGGGATCCGGTCCTCCTGGATCGTGCGCCCCGACGGTTCCGTGACCGGCGTCCAATTCAACGGCGGCATTACCGGACGCGACTTCGAACAGGCCGAGCTGCAACAGCTCAACACCGCACAGTTCCAGGCGCAGGTGCGCAACAAGCGGGTCCTGCAGCAGGCAGATCAGGCGGTCAGCCTGCAGAACCGCACCCTCACCTCCAAGATCAACGGTCGCAGCGTGACCGCACGGACCGTCACTGGCACCACGCGTTTCGGCTGACGCGCATTTGCGTCAGGGCGAGCCGAAACCTTCCACGGTTTCGGCTCGCTCCGTAGCGTCGCCTCATCGTGACTACTTCCGTCGTACCTCCCTCCGTGACCACGGTGGGTTCGGCGACCGCGAAAGTCCGCTTGCGGCAGCGCAAGTGGGGGCTGATCCGGCTGGCCTCGCCGATCGTCCTCCTGGCGCTGTGGCAACTCGGCAGCGCGCTCGGCCTGATCCCTCAGGACGTCCTTCCCGCGCCGTCTCTGATCCTCGACGCGGGCGTCGACCTGATCAAGAACGGGGAACTGGCCGACGCGCTTGGCGTCTCGGGTATCCGGGTCGTCGAAGGCCTCGTCCTCGGCGGCGTCGTCGGCGTCGCCCTCGGTACGGCCGTCGGTCTCTCGCCGTGGTTCGAGGCAACCGTCGACCCGCCCATGCAAATGCTCCGCGCGCTGCCCCATCTCGGTCTGATACCGCTGTTCATCCTGTGGTTCGGCATCGGTGAACTGCCCAAGGTGCTGCTGGTCGCACTCGGAGTCAGCTTCCCGCTCTACCTCAACACGTTCTCCGCCATCCGGCAGGTCGACCCCAAGCTGTTCGAAACCGCTCAGGTGCTTGGCTTCTCGTTCTGGCAGCGGTTCCGCACCATCATCGTGCCGAGCGCGGCGCCACAGGTGTTGGTCGGCTTGCGCCAGTCGCTGGCGATCGCGTGGCTCACGCTCATCGTGGCCGAGCAGATCAACGCGGACAAGGGAATCGGGTACCTGATCAACAACGCCCGCGACTTCCTTCGCGTCGACGTCATCATCTTTGGTCTGATCGTCTACGCCATGCTCGGCATCGGAACCGACGCGATCGTGCGGGCCGCCGAACGGCGAGCCCTGAGGTACCGCTCGTGACGCTGACGTCCGACCGTCGGACCGGAATCGCCGGCGAGCTCAGCCACGTCGACAAGTGGTACGGCGAGCACCACGTCCTCGACGACGTCTCCGTGCAGATCGGCAGTGGCGAGATCGTCGCGCTGATCGGTCGCAGCGGCTCGGGCAAGTCGACGGTGCTCCGCGTGCTGGCGGGTCTGTCGACCGAACACACCGGCAAGCGCGTGGTTGCGGGTGCTCCCGCCCTGGCATTCCAGGAGCCTCGACTGTTTCCGTGGCGCGACGTGCGCACCAACGTCGGCTACGGGTTGACGCGCACCCGACTGTCCAAGGCCGTGGTGGCGGAGCGCGCCGATCGGGCGCTGGCAGACGTCGGGCTCGGCGACCGGGCGGACGCGTGGCCGCTGACGCTGTCAGGCGGTCAGGCCCAGCGGGTGTCGCTGGCGAGGGCCCTGGTGGCCGAACCGGAGCTGCTGCTGCTCGACGAGCCGTTCGGAGCCCTCGACGCGCTGACGCGGTTGACGATGCGGGCTCTCCTTCTCGACCTCTGGCGCGAGCACGGCTTTGGCGTGCTGCTGGTGACCCACGACGTCGACGAGGCCGTGGCCCTGGCCGACCGAGTGCTGGTCCTCGACGAGGGACGGGTGATCCACGAGCTTGCCGTCGACGACGCCCGGCGTTCGCCGTCGGATCCGTCGGCCAACACCGAGCGCTACCGGGCCGAACTGCTCAACCAGCTCGGCGTCGCGCTCTGACGACGCACCATCGATTCCCAAGGGGGAACAATCATGCCCACATCCAGACGAGTGATCGCGTTGCGCGTCGCGGCCGTACTGATGATGGTCGGGCTCGTCGCAGGCTGTGTCTCGCGAGAGGAGAGCGCCGGCGCCAAGGAGGCGCCTGCCACGGTGCCGCTGTCCGAGCTGTCCGACGTGACGCTGCAGATCGGCGACCAGAAGGGCGGCACCGAGTCGCTGGTGAATGCCGCGGGTGTGCTGAACGATCTGCCGTACAAGGTCGTGTTCTCCACCTTCACCTCGGGGCCACCGCAGATCGAGGCGGCGACCGCGGGCCGGGTCGACTTCGCCGTCACGGGCAACACCCCGCCGATCTTCGGCGCCGCGTCCAACGCGAAGGTGAAGGTGGTGACGGCCTACGAGAACGGAGGAGACGGCGATCGCGTCCTGGTCCGGGCGGACTCGCCGATCAAGACCGTCGCCGACCTACGTGGCAAGAGCGTGGCGGTCGGCAAGGGCAGCTCCGCCCACGGCCACATCCTGGCCCAGCTGCAGAAGGCCGGGTTGTCGCCCGCAGACGTGAAGTTGGTGTTCCTGCAACCCGCTGACGCGCTGACCGCCTTCACCAGCGGGCAGGCCGACGCATGGGCGATCTGGGACCCCTACACCGCGCAGGTCGAGCAGCAGGTGCCCGTGCGTAGCATCGTCCAGGCGACCGGGGTCACCAACGGGGCGGGGTTCGGCATCGCCTCGGACGCCGCGCTGGCCGACCCGAAGCGCAACACCGCGCTGAGTGACTTCCTGGTGCGCTACGCCAAGGCGACCCGCTGGGCGCAGGATCATCCCGACGAGTGGGCCGCCAAGTACTCGGCGGCGGTCGGCCTGGCACTGCCGGTCGGGACCGTCGCGCAGGGCCGCAGCCTGCGGTCGTCGGTGCCGCTGTCGGACCAGTTGATCGCGTCGGAACAGAAGCTGGCCGACCTGTTCGCCGAGACCAAGCAGATCTCGGTGGCGCCCACGTTCGCCGACTGGGTCGACCACCGCTACGACGAGACTCTCAAACCCTTTACGACGAACGGAAGCTAGGCCGTGGCAACCGCTAAATTCTTCTGGTTCCTCCCCACCAGCGGCGACAGCCGCTCCATCGTCGCGTCGTCGCACGCCTCGGCGAACCAGGTGCTGCCGCCCAACTACCGCCACCCGACCCGTGGCTATCTCGCCGAGGTGGCGCGCGCCGCCGACCGGCTCGGCTTCGAAGGCGTCCTCACGCCGACCGGAACATGGTGCGAGGACGCCTGGTTGACGACGGCCGCCCTGCTGGCGGAGACGGAGAGGCTGAAGTTCCTCGTCGCCTTCCGTCCCGGGTTGGTGCCTCCGACGCTGGCCGCGCAGCAGGCGGCGACGCTGCAGCGCTTCTCCGAGGGGCGGGTGCTGCTCAACATCGTGACCGGCGGTGACGACCTCGAGCAGCGGCGCTTCGGCGACTGGCTCGATCACGACGAACGCTACGCCCGCACTGGCGAATTCCTGCACATCGTCGACTCGATCTGGCGGAACGGCCCGCTGGACTTCGAGGGGAAGTACTACCACGTCGAGAACGCGATGGTGTCGGCCCCGCCAGACCCGTTGCCGCAGTTCTACTTCGGTGGTTCGTCACCGGCCGCCCTGCCCATCGCGGCCCAGCACGTCGACGTGTACCTGACGTGGGGCGAACCGCCTCAAGCGGCCGCCGACAAGATTGCCAAGGTGCGCGAACTCGCCGCCGCACGGGGCCGCACCATGCGATTCGGCATTCGGCTGCACACCATCAGCCGGGACACCTCGGCCGCCGCGTGGGCCGTCGCCGACGAGCTGGTCGCCGGGCTCAGCGAAGACCAGATCGCCAAGCAGACTGCGCTACATGCCAGTTCGCAGTCGGAGGGACAGCGTCGGATGACGGCGCTGCACGGCGGACGGCTCGACGGCCTGGAGATCTACCCGAACCTGTGGGCGGGGGTGGGACTGGTCCGTGGGGGAGCGGGCACGGCGTTGGTGGGCAGTCACGAAGAAGTGGCCAACCTCATCGTCGAATATCATTCGCTGGGCTTCGACGAGTTCATCCTCTCGGGCTACCCGCACCTCGAGGAAGCGCATTGGTTCGCAGAGGGCGTGCTCCCGTTGCTCAAGCAGAAGGGTGTCGCCTAGTGGCGGGTCACACGTCACCCGTCGCTATGATCGCCGGGTGGTAAATCAGCCGGACTCGTCGGGACTTTCGCAGGAAGCGCTGGTCACTGCCGTCAGTGCGGCCCACCAGGCCTTCGAGCAGGCAGGCGACCTGGATGCGCTGGCGCGGGCCAAGACCGAACACCTCGGCGACAAGTCGCCCATCGCGCTGGCACGTCAGGCGCTTGGCGCACTGGACAAGGCCGAGCGGGCCGACGCCGGCCGTCGCGTCAACGTGGCCCGCACCGAGGCTCAGGCAGCCTTCGACGCGCGCATCGAGGTGCTCCGCGCCGAGCGTGACGCCGCTGCCCTGGTCGCCGAGCGCATCGACGTCACGTTGCCGTCGACCCGCGAACCGATCGGCGCCCGCCACCCCATCACCATCCTGACCGACCACGTTGCCGACGTCTTCGTCGCGATGGGCTGGGAACTGGCCGAGGGCCCCGAGGTCGAAACCGAGCAATTCAACTTCGACGCACTGAACTTTCCACCCGACCATCCCGCGCGCAGCGAGCAGGACACCTTCCAAATCGCGCCAGACGGGTCACGGCAGGTGCTGCGCACCCACACGTCGCCGGTGCAAATTCGGGCGCTGCTGGAACGCGAGTTGCCGGTCTACATCGTCTCCATCGGCCGGACGTTCCGCACCGACGAGCTCGACGCGACCCACACTCCGGTCTTCCACCAGGTCGAGGGCATGGCCGTCGACCGCGGTCTGACGATGGCGAATCTGCGCGGCACGCTTGACGCGTTCGCGCGCGCCGAGTTCGGACCGGAGGGCCGCACGCGCCTGCGCCCCCACTTCTTTCCCTTCACCGAGCCCTCGGCCGAGGTCGACATCTGGTTCGAGGACAAGAAGGGCGGTCCTGGCTGGGTGGAGTGGGGTGGTTGCGGGATGATGAACCCCAACGTCCTGCGCGCCTGCGGCATCGACCCGGAAGAGTACTCCGGGTTCGCGTTCGGCATGGGCCTGGAGCGAACCCTCCAGTTCCGCAACGGGATTCCCGACATGCGCGACATGGTCGAGGGTGACGTCCGGTTCTCGCTTCCGTTCGGGGTGGGTGCCTGATGCGCGTTCCCTACAGCTGGCTGCGCGACGTCGTGCGGGCCGGCGCACCGGGCTGGGACGTCTCACCCGCCGAACTCGAGCGCGCGCTGATCGACATCGGTCACGAGGTCGAGGAGATCATTCCCGTCGGCCCGGTGTCAGGACCGCTGACGATCGGCCGAGTCGTCGAAATCGAAGAGCTCACCGAGTTCAAGAAGCCGATCCGGGCGTGCAAGGTCGACGTCGGATCTCGGAACGTCGACGGCGAGCCGCGCGACATCGTCTGCGGTGCAACCAACTTCGCAGTCGGAGACCTGGTCGTCGTCGCGCTGCCCGGCACCACCCTGCCCGGTGACTTCACCATCGCCAAGCGCAAGACCTACGGCCGCACGTCCGACGGGATGATCTGCTCGTCCTCCGAGCTCAACCTCGGCAGCGACCACGCCGGAATCATGGTGCTGCCCCCCGGCACCGCCGAGCCGGGGGACTCCGCGGTCGAGGTGGTCGGACTCGACGACGTCGTCTTCGATCTTGCGATCACCCCCGACCGCGGTTACTGCCTGTCGATTCGCGGCATGGCCCGCGAGCTGGCCTGCGCCTACGACCTCGACTTCGTCGACCCGGCCGACGTCGAACCGCTGCCCGCCACCGCCGAGGCGTGGCCGGTGACCATCCAACCCGGTACTGGTGTTCAACGATTTGGCCTTCGTCCGGTCACCGGAATCGACCCGACCGCTGTCTCGCCGTGGTGGATGCAACGACGACTTCTGCTGAGCGGCATCAGGGCCATCTCACCCGCGGTCGACGTGACCAACTACGTGATGCTCGAACTCGGGCACCCGCTGCACGCGCACGACCGCAGCCTGATCAACGGCGGGTTCGACGTGCGATTCGCCATGCCGGGGGAGACCGTCGTCACCCTGGACGACGTGAAGCGCACCCTTGACCCGGGTGACGTGCTGATCGTCGACGACGTGGCGACCGCAGCCCTCGGCGGCGTGATGGGCGCAGGCACGACCGAGGTTCGCGACAGCACCACCGACGTCCTCCTGGAAGCAGCGGTGTGGGACCCGGCGACGGTGTCGCGCACCCAGCGGCGTCTGCGTCTGGTCAGTGAGGCCAGTCGCCGCTACGAGCGCACCGTCGACCCCGCGATCTCCATTGCCGCGCTTGATCGCAGCGCCGCCCTGCTGGCCGAGATCGCCGGCGGCACCGTAGAGCCGAAGCTCACCGACTGGCGTGGTGATCCGCCCCGCGACGACTGGTCGCCTGCCGCGGTCAGCATGCCGGTGGACCTGCCCGACCGATTGGCCGGCGTCGCCTACCCGGAGGGCGCCACGGTGCGACGGCTGACCCAGATCGGGTGCCGCGTCACCGAGGCCGACGGTATCGTCACCGCCGTGCCGCCGAGCTGGCGTACCGACCTCAAGCAGCCCGCCGACCTCGTCGAGGAGGTGCTGCGGCTGGAGGGGCTCGAGAAGATCCCGTCGATCCTGCCGACCGCCCCCGCGGGCCGCGGCCTGACCCCGACCCAAAAGCGGCGGCGTGCAGTCGGAAAGTCGTTGGCGCTCAACGGTTACGTCGAGGTGCTTCCGACGCCGTTCCTTCCGGCGGGCGTCTTCGATCTCTGGGGACTGCCGCCCGACGATCCCCGTCGCGCCACCATGTCCGTGCTCAACCCACTCGAGGCCGACCGGCCACAGCTGGCGTCGACGCTCCTTCCCGGCCTGTTGGAGGCGTTGACGCGCAACGTGTCCCGCGGCGCCACCGACGACGCGCTCTTCGCCATCCAGCAGGTGGTGTTGGCGACACCTCAGACCAAGACGATCGAGCGGCTCCCCGTCGACCGTCGGCCCACCGCGGTCGAGATGGCGCTCATCGACGACGCCCTGCCGCGGCAACCCCTGCACGTCGGTGCGGTCCTGACCGGCATGCGCCAGCCCGCGGGCCCGTGGGGTCCCGGCCGTCCGGTCGACGCGATGGATGCGTTCGAGGCGGTGCGCATCATCGGGCGGGCCTGCCACGTGGAGTTCGAGTTCCGGGCCGCGCAGCAGCTGCCGTGGCACCCGGGTCGGTGCGCGGAGATCGTCCTCGACGGGACCGTGATCGGATACGCCGGGCAACTGCATCCCGCCGTCATCGAGCGATCCGGCCTGCCGAAGGGCGTCTGCGCCGTCGAACTCGACCTAAGCGCCGTGCCGGTAATCGAACCGCTGCCTGCCCCGTCGGTGTCACCGTTCCCGGCGGTGTTCCAGGACGTGAGCCTCATCGTCGCCGACGACGTCCCTGCGCAATCGGTGGTCGACGCGGTGCGTGACGGCGCGGGCGAACTGCTCGAGGACGTTCGGATCTTCGACGTGTACCGAGGCCCGCAGGTCGGCGAGGGCAACACCTCCCTGGCCTTGGCGCTGCGGTTCCGCGCCCCCGATCGGACGCTCACCGAAGACGAGGCCAGCGCGGCGCGCGATGCGGCCGTCGAGGTGGCGGCCGCCCGTGTTGGTGCAGTTCAGCGCCGCTGATAAATGAATTTGCACTCACTCGCATAAACATGCAGAATCGCTGCATGACCTCAGTGGCGGTGGCCGGCGCGAGCGGCTATGCGGGCGGCGAGATCCTTCGGCTTCTTCTCGGTCACCCGGCGCTGGCCGACGGTCGCCTCACCATCGGCGCGCTGACCGCCGCGGCAAGTGCGGGCACCACGGTGACCGAGCACCATCCGCACCTGCTTCCGTTGGCCGACAGAATCCTCGAGCCCACCGAGGTCGACGTGCTGGCCGGCCACGACGTCGTGTTCCTGGCACTGCCGCACGGGCATTCCGCGGCGCTCGCCGAGCAACTCGGCCCCGATACCCTGATCGTCGACTGCGGCGCGGACTTCCGGCTCACCGATCCGGCGGCATGGGAGCGGTTCTACGGTTCGGCCCACGCGGGTAGCTGGCCCTACGGCCTGCCCGAACTCCCCGGTGGCAGGGAGGCGCTACGGAACACCAAGCGCGTCGCCGTTCCCGGTTGCTACCCGACGGCAGCCCTGCTCGCCCTGCTGCCCGCGCTCGCCGAGGATCTCGTCGAACCCGCCGTGACGGTCGTCGCGGTCAGCGGCACGTCGGGCGCCGGCCGCGCGGCCAAGGTCGACCTCCTCGGCTCCGAGGTCATCGGCTCGGCACGGGCGTACAACATCGGCGGCGCGCATCGGCACACCCCCGAGATCGCCCAGGGCCTGCGGACCGTCACCGACAAGGACGTCACCGTGTCCTTCACGCCCGTGTTGATCCCGACGTCCCGAGGCATCCTGGCAACATGCACGGCCAAGACCGAGGCTTCGCTGTCGGAGATCCGGGCAGCGTACGAGAAGGCCTACGGCAGTGAGCCGTTCGTACATCTCCTCCCCGAGGGGCGACTGCCGACCACGGGTTCGGTGATCGGCAGCAACGCCGCCCAGGTCGCCGTCGCGGTCGACGAGGACGCCGGCGTGTTGGTGGCGCTGTGCGCGATCGACAACCTCGTCAAGGGGACCGGTGGGGCGGCTGTGCAGTCGATGAACCTGGCGCTGGGCTGGGCGGAAACGGAAGGACTTTCGATCGTGGGTGTGGCGCCGTGAAATTGGTTCGCAATCAGGGCGTCACCGCGCCGTCGGGCTTCCGAGCGACGGGCATCTCGGCGGGCATCAAGGTGTCGGGCAAGCCCGACCTCGCGCTGGTCGTCAACGAGGGTCCGGATCTCGCGGCCGCCGGGGTGTTCACCCGCAACAAGGTGAAGGCCGCCCCGGTGCTGTGGACGCAGCAGGTGTTGACCACCAAGCGTCTCCGCGCCGTCATCCTCAACTCGGGTGGGGCGAACGCCTGCACGGGTCCGCTGGGCTTTCAGGATGCGCACGCGACGGCCGAGGCCGTCGCCGACGCGCTGTCTGACTGGGGCACCGAGACCGGCGCGGTCGAGGTCGCGGTCTGCTCGACGGGTCTGATCGGCGACCGGCTCCCGATGGACAAGGTGCTCGGCGGGGTCAAGGACATCGTGCACGAGATGGCCGGCGGGCTGACCGGTGGCGCCGAAGCCGCCCAGGCCATCATGACCACCGACACCGTCCCCAAACAGGTTGCGCTGCATCACGAAGCCAATTGGACGATCGGCGCGATGGCGAAGGGTGCCGGCATGATGGCGCCGTCGCTGGCGACCATGCTGTGCGTCATCACCACCGACGCCGTCGCCGACGCGGACGCTCTCGACCGGGCGCTGCGCGCCGCCGCGGGCCGCACCTTCGACCGGCTCGACATCGACGGCAGCTGCTCGACCAACGACACCGTGCTGCTGCTGGCCTCCGGCGCCAGCGAGATCGCCCCCACCCAAGACGAACTCGACGCCGCCGTGCTGGCCGTCTGCGACGACCTCTGCGCTCAGCTGCAGGCCGACGCGGAGGGTGTCACGAAGCGAGTTGCCGTCACGGTCACCGGTGCGGCGACCGAGGCCGACGCCGTCGTCGCCGCCCGGGTCGTCGCCCGCGACAGCCTGGTCAAGACGGCGCTCTTCGGCTCCGACGCCAACTGGGGCCGGGTGCTCGCCGCGGTGGGGATGGCGCCGGTCGACATGGCGGCCGACCGAATCAGCGTGTCGTTCAACGGCACTCCGGTGTGCGTCGACGGCGCTGGCGCCCCTGGGGCGCGGGACGTCGACCTCTCCGGGGTGGACATCTCGGTCGTCGTCGACCTGGCCGTCGGCACGGGTGAGGGCACGGTCCGAACGACGGACCTGTCGCATGCGTACGTCGAAGAGAACTCGGCGTACTCGTCGTGACTTCCCCAGCGCGGGTTCTCGCCGAGGCATTGCCGTGGCTCAAACAGCTGCACGGCAAGATCGTCGTGGTGAAGTACGGCGGCAACGCCATGACCGACGACGCGCTCAAGACGGCGTTCGCCGCGGACATGGTGTTCCTGCGCAACTGCGGCATTCATCCGGTGGTCGTGCACGGCGGCGGCCCTCAGATCAGCGCCATGCTGGCCAAGCTCGGCATCCCCGGTGACTTCAAGGGCGGGTTTCGCGTCACCACACCGGAGGTGCTCGACGTCGCCAGGATGGTGCTCTTCGGTCAGGTTGGGCGTGAGCTCGTCGGCCTGATCAACGCGCACGGCCCGTATGCGGTCGGTATCACCGGTGAGGACGCCCAGCTGTTCACCGCGGTGCGGCGCAGTGTGCTCGTCGACGGGGTGGCCACCGACATCGGCCTGGTCGGCGACGTCGCCAAGGTCGACATCAGGGCGGTCATGGATCTCATTGCCGCAGGCCGTATTCCGGTGATTTCAACGATTGCGCCCGACGTGGCCGGGGTGGTGCACAACGTCAACGCCGACACCGCGGCGGCCGCTCTGGCCGAAGCGCTGTCCGCCGAGAAGCTGCTGATGCTCACCGACGTCGAGGGGCTCTACACCAGCTGGCCCGACCGCTCCTCGCTCGTCAGCGAGATCGACGTCGCGACCCTGACGGGACTGCTGCCGTCACTGGAGGCGGGCATGGTGCCCAAGATCGAGGCCTGTCTGCGCGCGGTCGCCGGTGGCGTGCCAAGCGCACACGTCATCGACGGGCGGGTGGAGCACTGCGTGCTGGTCGAACTGTTCACCAACGAAGGCTCGGGAACCAAGGTGATTGCATGACGAATACCGAAGACCTGCAGGCGCGTTGGCGGGCCGTGATGATGGACAACTACGGCACGCCCGCGGTCGCCCTGGTCAGTGGTGACGGGGCAGTCGTCACCGACGCCGACGGCAAGTCCTACGTCGACCTGCTCGGCGGCATCGCGGTCAACGCTCTCGGGCACCGGCATCCCGCCGTCGTCGAGGCCGTGACGACCCAGCTCAACACGCTCGGTCACACCTCGAACTTCTACGCCACCGAGCCGGGCATCGCCCTGGCCGAGGCACTCGTCGCCCACCTCGGCGGCGACGCGCACGCCCGGGTGTTCTTCTGCAACTCCGGCACCGAGGCCAACGAGATCGCGTTCAAGATCTCGCGTCTGACCGGTCGCACCAACGTGGTGGCCGCCGAGAACGGCTTCCACGGCCGCACGATGGGGGCATTGGCGCTGACCGGGCAGCCGGCGAAGCGGACGCCGTTCGAGCCGTTGCCGGGCAACGTCACCCACGTCCCGTACGGCGACGTCGCGGCCCTCGAGCGCGCGGTCGACTCGAACACCGCCGCGGTCTTCCTCGAGCCGATCATGGGCGAGGGCGGCGTCGTCACGCCCCCGCCGGGATACCTGGTCGCGGCCCGCGAAATCACCGCCAAGCACGGTGCGCTCCTGATCCTCGACGAGGTGCAGACCGGCGTCGGCCGCACCGGAACCTTCTACGCCCATCAGCACGACGGCATCACCCCCGACGTCGTCACGCTCGCCAAGGGTCTCGGAGGCGGCCTTCCGATCGGCGCCTGTCTCGCGATCGGCGACGCTGCCGAGCTGTTGACACCGGGCATGCACGGCAGCACCTTTGGCGGCAACCCGGTCTGCACGGCGGCCGCGCTGGCCGTCCTCCGGACCCTCGCCGATGACGACCTGGTGGCCCGTGCCGACGTACTCGGCAAGGTCATCAGCCACGGTGTCGAGGCGATCGGCCACCCGCTCGTCGACCACGTCAGGGGCCGGGGCCTGCTGCGGGGCATCGTGCTGACCGCACCGAAGGCGAAGGCGGTCGAAGCGGCCGCTCGCGACGCCGGCTTCCTCGTCAACGCCGCGACGCCGGACGTCGTCCGGTTGGCGCCGCCGCTGGTCGTCACCGACGCCCAGGTCCACGCGTTCCTCGCCGCGCTTCCCGCCGTCCTCGACACCGCACAGGAGACCTCGTGACCGTACGGAACTTCCTGCGCGACGACGACCTGTCACCGGGCGAACAGGCCGAAGTCCTCGCTCTCGCAGCCGAACTCAAGAAGGCGCCGTTCAGCGCGCGGCCGCTCGAGGGGCCCCGCGGGGTCGCTGTCATCTTCGAGAAGAACTCGACGAGGACGCGCTTCTCGTTCGAGATGGGCATCGCCCAGCTCGGTGGCCACGCCGTCGTGGTGGACGGCCGCAGCACCCAGCTGGGTCGCGAGGAAACGCTCGAGGACACCGGTGCGGTGCTGTCGCGCTACGTCGACGCCATCGTCTGGCGGACGTTCGCACAAGAACGGTTGGCCGCCATGGCAACCGGCGCAACCGTGCCGATCGTCAACGCGCTCTCCGACGAGTTCCACCCGTGCCAGGTGCTCGCCGACCTTCAGACCCTGGCCGAGCGCAAGGGCGAGCTGAAGGGTCTGCGCATGACCTACTTCGGCGACGGTGCGAACAACATGGCGCACTCGCTGATGCTCGGCGGTGTCACCGCGGGCGTCCACGTGACGATCGCTGCGCCAACGGGTTTCGAACCGGCCAGGCAGTTCGTGGCCGCCGCCGAACGCCGCGCCGCCGAGACCGGAGCGACGGTGACCGTCACCGCGGACGCGAAGGCGGGCGCCAGGGGCGCCGACGTCCTGGTGACCGACACGTGGACCTCGATGGGGCAGGAGAACGACGGGCTCGACCGGGTGCGGCCGTTCCGGTCGTTTCAGGTCAACGGCGGGCTACTCGACCTGGCCGACTCCGAAGCCGTCGTGCTGCACTGCCTCCCCGCACATCGTGGGCACGAGATCACCGACGACGTCATCGACGGACCGCAGAGCGCCGTATGGGACGAGGCCGAGAACCGGCTGCACGCACAAAAGGCGTTGCTGGTCTGGTTGCTGGACAAATCGTGACCACCTCGACACGGGCGGGCAGGCAGGCACGGATCGTGGCCCTGCTGTCGTCCAACGCGGTGCGCAGCCAGAGCGAGCTCGCCGCGATGTTGGCCGCCGAGGGCATCGACGTCACCCAGGCCACGCTGTCCCGTGACCTCGAGGAGCTTGGAGCGGTGAAACTGCGCGGCGTCGACGGCGGCACCGGGGTGTACGTCGTCCCCGAGGACGGCAGCCCCGTCCGCGGAGTCTCCGGCGGCACCGACCGGATGACCAAGCTGCTAGGTGAGCTGCTGGTGTCGACCGACGCCAGCGCCAACCTCGCGATCCTGCGCACCCCTCCTGGCGGGGCGCACTACCTGGCCAGCGCCATCGACCGCTCGTCGCTGCCCTACGTCGTCGGCACGATCGCCGGGGATGACACCATTCTGGTCGTGGCGCGCGAACCCATGACGGGCGCTGAACTAGCCAGCACCCTCGAACGACTTCAACAGCCAGCCCCGAGAACTAACTAAGGAGATCGATTACATGTCCGAACGCGTCATCCTGGCGTACTCCGGCGGTCTAGACACGTCCGT
>Ga0209051_1002210_pt1 | contig 14371 bp, 12 predicted proteins | sample AraplaCvi_mMS_r2_2_FD_184286 | JGI IMG/M metagenome (GOLD analysis project Ga0209051, IMG submission 184286) | Arabidopsis root microbial communities from North Carolina, USA - plate scrape MF_Cvi_mMS_r2 (SPAdes) (version 2) | ecosystem: Host-associated > Plants > Roots > Endosphere | place...
AACTGGATCCATGCGTGGCAGCCATCAACGACGACTCAACACGTTTGCTCCGAGCTCTCGAGTATGTCGAGCATACGCTTCCTGCTCGACACTCACTGCCCCTCGGAGTGATTCAAAGTATGGCTGCCCGTGTCATGTATCGACGAAACCGACTCCGCGTGTCGAGAGCGTGAGACGCATCCGTGACTATCGACGATGTGGGCAGCCGACTCAGGTGGCCTTGAAGTCGTCTGGGGAAACGCTGTCGAGGAACTCCTTGAACTTCTCGACCTCGTCTTCGCGAACGGCGCCGGTGGTCTCCTCGTCGGACTCGTCGGGGATCAACAGCCCCGCCTCAGCCAACACCGCCTCCTCGACGTAGATCGGCACTCCGGCCCGCATGGCGATCGCCACCGAATCCGACGGCCGTGCCGAGACCTTGATGTCTCGGTCGAAGATGAGGTCGGCGTAGAACGTGCCCTCCTGCAGGTCGACGATCCGGACCTCCTTGAGCGAATGCCCAAGGGCGGTAATCAGATCCCGGATCAAGTCGTGGGTGAGCGGGCGGGCCGGCTCGACCCCCTGTTGCTCGAGCGCGATCGCCTGCGCCTCGGTCTGTCCGATCCAGATCGGAAGATAACGGTCACCATTGGACTCTCGCAGCAGCAGAACCGGTTGGTTCTGTGGCTGTTCCACGCGAATGCCGATTACTCGAACCTCGCCCATCTGTGTCTGCCCTCCGCGCCTGAAAGCCGGTCGTCAAACCGTCGAGCCGAGTCTAATCCTCAGCGATCGAGAACGTCGCGTACGGCGGACTTGATCAGCGAGGTGTGCAACGTAATGGCCAGCGCGGCGACCTCCCGAGCGAGGTCGTCGGCGCGATCTCGGGCGCCCGCCTTCACCACCGGGCCGGCAATCTGGGCGATCAAGTCCGACTGTCGATCCGCCGCGGAACGGAACGCCCGCAGGTGCCGGGGTTCGACGCCGTAGTCGGCAAGCGCCTTGGCGCACTGTGCGGTGACCACCATGTGCTCGTCGAAGAAACCACCGGGGCCGGACGTCACGACGCCTGCCTTGATGAGGGCGCCGAGCAGTTCTTCGTCGACGCCCGACCGCGACAACAGGTCCTCGCGGCTCAGCCTGACCTGTGCGGGCGCCACCGCGGCGGTGTCGTACGCGCCGTGGTCAGCCCGGCCGTCGTCGGAAACCCGAACCAATCGCGGTACGCCGTAACTGGATCCGGTCTCGGGGAGCGCCCCGTCAGATTGTGAGTCGAGCTGCGCCTTGATGACCTTGAGCGGCAGGTAGTGATCCCGCTGCGCGGTCAGAATGAACCGCAGGCGCGCACAGTCGTAGGCGGTGAAACGTCGGTATCCCGACCCCGAGCGCTGGGGCGTGACCAGTCCTTCGGCCTCCAGGAAGCGAATCTTGGAGATGGTCACGTCCGGAAAGTCGGGTCGCAGCGATTCCAGGACCGCTCCGATCGACATCCCGGCGAGCGCTGGGGTGTCGGGGGCGGTCATCAGCTACCGGAACCGCCGTCGTCGCCCTTGGGTCCGGTGAGGAAGACCAGTCGGAACTTGCCGATCTGAACCTCGTCGCCGTTGGCCAGCACCGCGGAATCCACGGGCTCGCGGTTGACGTAGGTGCCGTTGAGGCTACCGACGTCGACGACCTGGAATTCGCCGCTCTCGAGGCGGAACTCCGCGTGCCGGCGACTCACCGTCACGTCGTCGAGGAAGATGTCGCTGTCTGGGTGCCGACCGGCCGACGTCCTGGCCTGGTCGAGCAGGAATCGCGACCCCGCGTTGGGGCCGCGCTTGACGACGAGAAGTGCCGAGCCGGCGGGAAGTCCCTCGACTCCCGACACGGCGCCTTCACCGCTGGTGGCTGGCGGGGCGTCCAATTCGTTGAGGAAGTCCGATCGGAAGACCGAGGTCGTCTCGACCGTCACTTCCCCTTCGGATTGATCCGCTCCCGAACTGGTGTCGTTGTCCGTCACGCGGTGCTCCTTACTGGCTGCTGTGGCGATGGTTTGCAGACGCGCCGGCGTAACGCCAGCCGTCATGCATCTCGATACGACCGTACCGCGGACCGACGGCAACCGTGACAACCACCACCGGATCGCCGGCCGCATTTCTCATTCGTCGAGCGTCGCGCCGTAGGCGTCGGCGTCGAGCAGACCGTCGAGGGCCACCGACAGCTCTGCAGCGTCAACCTGCAGGTCGATGAGCCATCCGGCGCCGTAGGGGTCGGAGTTCACCAACTCCGGGGAGTCGGCCACTTCGTCGTTGACGGCAACCACCTTGGCGGTGATCGGCGCGAACAAGTCCGAGTTCGACTTGGTCGACTCGACGGTGCCGAACTCGCCGCCCGCGGTGACCTCGGCGTCGACGTCGGGCAGTTCGACGAATACGACGTCACCGAGCGCCGCTTGGGCGAAGTCGGTGATGCCGACGCGGACGGTGTCGTCACCGGTCCGACGCACCCACTCGTGGTCCTCGGTGTAGTACAGGTCGGACGGAATCTCGCTCACTGGGCTCCTCGTGTGCTCATTTGTCTGGCTGAGCGTATTGGCGGGGTTTCGGTTGCCGCAAGGCGGTCACGTTGACCACGTCCGCCTGCTGCACCGACATTGTGCCGCCGACGCGTTCGACGCTGTCGACGGCCCCACCCGGGATGTTCATCGCCGCGGACAATGTGGCCGGATCGCCAATGGCGAGAACCGAATAGGGCGGGGACAGCGTGGTGCCGTCGACGACGAGCGCGCCGGGTGAGCCCACCACCCAGCTGTCGACGCCGAGCCGGACCGGAGGCCCTCCCGCCGAGCTGATCTGCATGGCCTCCGCGCCGGCGGCCCGCAATTCGTTGACGACGTCGAGCATGGTCTCCGGCGACACCCCGGGTGCGGTGTCGTCGACGACGATCGTCACGCCGGGCCCGGTCGCGGCGACGGTCCCGATCAGGATCGACAGCGCGGCCAGCCGGTCGCGGGCGTTCTCGATCGCGGCCTGGTCGTCACTTCCGGAGGACCGCAGCGACTCGAGCGTCCGCTGAAGGTCGGCCACCTCCGTGTTGAGCGCCGCTTCGCGCTGTTGCAGCGAATCGAGCAGGACCAGGAGGTCGGCCGGGCGGGCCGTTTCCAGCGAGTCACCGGATTCGGTCTGCCGGGCCTGTGTGACGATCGCGACTCCCAGCAGCAAGCACAGCACGACGGCGAGCGCGCCGAAGGCGATCTGGCCGCGGCGCGGGTGCGGTCGGGGTGCGTCGGGAGGCATTTCGTGCCTGCCGTGTTCGGGGGCCGGGTCTGGTTCGGTCACGTCTCACGCACCGAACAGTCTGCGCCGCAGGGCGGCGGCGTTCCCGAAGATCCTGATGCCGAGGACGACGATGATCGCGGTCGAAAGCTGCGTGCCAACCCCCAGCTGATCTCCCACGAAGACGATCAGCGTGGCGACGAGCACGTTGAACACGAACGACACCACGAACACCTTGGCGTCGAAGATGCGCTCGAGGTAGGCGCGCAGTCCGCCGAACACCGCGTCGAGGGCGGCGACGACCGCGATCGGCAGGTACGGCTGGATCGCCTCGGGCACGCTGGGGTGGAACACCAAACCGAGCACGATGCCGACGACGAGTGCGGCTATTCCGATCATTTCGGCCCAATCTGCTTGGCGAAGTTGACCTCTCGTACCGAACCGGCGGGCAGCGCGAGGTCGTCGGCTTCGCTGACGTTGACGGCGACCCCGTACGTCGCCTCGAGGAGCCGGAGCCGATGCAGCGCCGGGCTCTGGTCGAACGCGTCGTACATGGCGTGCGGGGGGCCGACGGCACGCACCTCGTACGGGTTGCGGACGGGTTGGTTGTCGACCAGGAGGCCGCCGCCCGCCTGTCGGATCGTCACGTTGGGCCCGATGCGGACTCCCCCGATGGCGACGGCCTCCGCGCCGCTGTCCCACAGCGAGTTGACGACGAGTTGGAGATCGCGGTCGAGGATCACCTGCGGGCTGCCTGCGACGCGTTGCTTGGACACGTCGCTCAGGTCGCGGGCGGCACTGGGCTCGGTGACGGTGACGTTCAACCCCGGTCCGTGCACTGCGGTGGCCCCGGCGGCGAACTCGGCGACGTCGAGGTCGGCCAGCAGTTGTCGACCGGTCTGGTCGCCCGCGAGCCGGGCCCGTCGTTCGGATTCGACCTCACCGGCGAGGGCGTCGCGCCGGCCCGTGCCCCGATCGGTCGCCTGTTGGGCGTTGCGGACGCCGGTGGCGAGCACCTGCCTGGTCTCCTGGGTGGCGGGGGCGACGGACGTCGCCTGGGCGACGGCTGCGGCGAACACCGCGGTCACCAGCAGTCCCGCCAGGATCTGCCAGGCCAGGTTCCTCGCGGGGCGGGTGGTGGAACCCGCCGCCGCGCGACGCTCGGCAGCGGCGGCGTACCCGGGGTCGAGGTGATCGGACAGCAGCGATCGCAGCAGCGACGGCACCGGGATCGTCGTCGGCGCGCCCGCGAGGTGAGCGTTGCGTCCGGCGTCCGGGCTGTAGCCGCCGAGCGCTCGCTCGCCGTCAGCCACTTCTCCCGGCAACCCGGCGGGGAACTTGCCCGACCACCATCGCGGTCTGCACTAGGTACAGCACCCCCGACCACAGGTACATGGCCATCCCCCACCCGAGGAACGCCCATCCGATGGCCAGGATGACCCTGCTCCAGAGCGCGTCCCACTGCCCGAGGAGCACCAGGGGGAATCCCGACATCAACGCGAACGTGGCGGCCTTGCCGATGTAGGTGACGGTGAGCGCGGTCAGCCCACGGCTGCGCAGGACCGGCAGGGTCAGCGCCAGCACGACGTCGCGCCCGATCAACGTCCCGACGAACCACCACGGCACGATGCCGTCCATGGCCATCACCACCGGGATCACCAGCATGTAGATGCGATCGACCGCGGGGTCGAGCAGCGCGCCGAGCCGCGAGGACTGGTTGTCGAAGAGGCGGGCGATCTTGCCGTCGGCCCAGTCGGAGAAGCCACTGAACATCAGCACGGCGACGGCCCACGCGTTCGCGTCGACGACCAACAGCAGGTAGATGAAGACAGGGACGAGGAGCAGCCGCAACACGCTTAGCGCGTTGGGAATGGTGAGAACCCGATCCGGAGGCTCCATGGAGATGAACCTAGCGGAACACTCCCGGCAAGCTCAGCGCAGACATGGAGTCCTCGGACAACGGGTTGTCGTGAATCATGTACGTCCACGTCGAGGTCGGCCGCGCGAGTTTCGACAGATCGAGGCCCTGCTCGTCCTCGGCGACGTTGGCGGTCTCGAAGGTCTGCTGCGCCGCCTCGATGGCGTCGGCGGCCAACGAGGCGAACGCGTCGACCGCCAGGCGGTGGAACTCGTCGAGCGGGTTCTGCCTGCCGAGCGCCCGCAGGTGGATGCTCTCGCGGATGTCGGACAGGTAGGCCTGGTGGTCGGCCCACCCGCGGTCGAGGTGGTAGAGCATGATCTTGCGGCAGATGGTCTCCAGCCGCTCCTCGTCGAGCTTCTCCAAGAGCTCCGCGTAGCGTTCCGGCGAACGCTCGGCCAGTTCGTCTCGGGCGGTCGCGGTGCGCAGCAACGTGTTTCGCCGTTCCACCAGGATCGCGCGCTGCTGGGCGACCAGTTGGTTGTAGCGCCAGGTGTTGGCGTGCACGTCGAGCAGTCGGCCCTCGGCGATGCGCTGGGCGTGTTCCAGGAGTTGCCCGGCCTTGTCTCCGACGATGCGGCCGTCCTCATCGGTCTGCAGCGGGAGTTTCTCGGGGTCGAGGTGAGAGACGACGACGTCGTCCTCCCAGCTGGAGAAGAACAGCGACGAGCCGGGATCACCCTGGCGGCCTGCGCGGCCGCGCAACTGGTTGTCGAGGCGTTCGGTGTGGTGCCGACCGGTGCCGATGACGTGCAGTCCGCCGAGCTTGGCCACGTCGTCGTGGCTGCTCTCGTCGGATCCACCAAGGCGGATGTCGGTACCGCGACCGGCAATCTGGGTGGAGACGGTCACCGAGTTCAGCGTCCCCGCCTCGGCGATGACGCGCGCTTCCTCTTCGTCGTTCTTGGCGTTCAGCACGACGGCCGGGATGCCCGCCTTGACGAGCCGTTCGTGGAGTTCTTCCGATTCGGCGACGTCGCGGGTGCCGACGAGAACGGGTTGACCGGTCGCGTGGATCGTCTTGATGTGGTCGATGACGGCGTCGATCTTGGCGGCGGCGGTGATGTAGACGCGGTCGGCGTCGTCCTCGCGGACGTTCGGCGTGTTCGGGGGGATCGGCGAGACGCCGAGCTTGTAGAACTGTCGCAACTGCTCGCCGGCGGCCAACGCGGTACCGGTCATCCCGCACACCCTCGGGTAGCGGTTGATCAACGCCTGCACGGTGATGGTGTCGAGCACCTCACCGGTCTCGGTCGTCTCGATGCCCTCCTTGGCCTCGACGGCGGCCTGCAGCCCGTCGGGCCAGCGCTGCAGTTGCGCGATGCGGCCGCGGGAGGCGTTGATGAGCTGTACCCGGCCGTCGCGGACGATGTAGTGCACGTCGCGCTGCAGCAACACGTGGGCGTGCAGGGCGACGTTGATCTCCGTCAGCGTGGTGCTGACGTTCTCCTCGGAGTAGATGTCGACGCCACCGAGCGCCTTCTCGAGCTTGCGGGCGCCGACGTCGGTGAGGTGCACGTTGCGGCGGTCGGCGTCGGCTTCGTAGTCCTTGCCCGACACCAACTCTCCGACCATCCGGATGATCTCCAGCCGCGGGGTCTCGCGGTGGGTGGTGCCCGCAAGCACCAGTGGGACCAGGGCCTCGTCGACGAGTACCGAGTCGGCCTCGTCGATCAGCGCGACGTCGGGGTCGGGCGAGACCAGGTCGGCGACGTCGGTCACCAGCTGGTCGCGCAGGACGTCGAAGCCGATTTCGTTGACCGAGGCGTAGGTGACGTTGCAGGCGTACGCGGCGCGTCGCTCGTCGGCGGTCGACTCGGCGGTGATCCAGCCGACGGTCAGGCCCATCGCCTCGAGCAGCGGCCCCATCCACTCGGCGTCGCGTCGGGCGAGGTAGTCGTTGACGGAGATGACGTGCACGCTGCGGCCCGCAATGGCGTAGCCGGCTGCCGCGATCGCGCCCGCCAGGGTCTTGCCCTCACCGGTGGCCATTTCGACGACGTCGCCCGCCAGCATGCGCAGCGCGCCGAGCAGCTGAACGTCGAATGGGCGCAACGTCGTCGCCCGTTCGGAGGCCTCCCGGGCGATGGCGAGGAACTGAGGGATGTCCGACGACTCGGCGAGGCCTGCGAGGTTCAGCAGCTTCGCGGCCTGCTTCAGTTTGTCGTCGTCGAGGGCTGCGGCCTTCTCGTCGAACTCGGCCGAAGCGCGCACCAGGTCCATCGACTGGGCCTGGTTCTTGTCCGTACTGGCGCCGAGCAGCTTCCAGAATCGGTTGCTCAGGCGACCAGAGTTGCGGTCTTTCGTCTTCGGCGCGATCTTTGGCACGCGTTCACGGTACGCGGGCTCCGCCACGTCCCGCGAGAGTGCGTGTCGGGGCACGACACGCCGCGTCGAGATGGCGGAAGGCGCACCCGCGCGCTGCGGTAACTTCCCGCACACAGCGGTGCCGCCGAACGCCCGCAGAGGAGTGGCGATGAATTCGGACGCGTTCGCCCCTTCCGTCGACTGGGCTGACGAACTGCTCGCGTCGACGCTGTGGGTGGCCAAGACCTTCGGCGTCACCGCCGTTTGCCTCGCCGCGATCCTCGTCCTCCTCGGACGGCATACCGAGTGGGGCCGCCAGTTCTGGCGCATCAACGGCCCGTACTTCACCGCGTCGGCATCGCGGGCGACGGTGTGGCTGATGCTGGCGGGGCTCTTGGCGTCGGCCATCCTCTCCGTTCGGATCGCAGTGCTGCTCAGCTACTACGCCAACGACCTGTTCTCGTCGTTGCAGGTGGCGTTCGAGGGGGCCGGGCAGCCCGACGGCTTCCGCAAGGGCACCGGGGTCGACGGGTTCTGGCAGTCCATGCGGATCTTCGCCGTGCTCGCGACCGTCGCGACCGTGCGATCGCTGTTCGACCTGTACTTGCTTCAGCGCTTCACCATTCGATGGCGGGTGTGGTTGACCCACCGATTGCTCGACGACTGGCTCGGGGGTTACGCGTACTACCGGGGGCAGCTGACGAGCACCCCGATCGACAACCCGGACCAACGCATCCAGCAGGACGTCGACGTCGTCACCACCGGAACCGGGGAACCCAACACCCCGTCGCACGGGTCGGGCAGCACCCTGCTCTTCGGTGCGGTCGAGTCGGTGCTGAGCGTGGCGTCCTTCGGCGTGATCATGTGGCAGCTGTCCGGTCCGCTGACCGTCGCCGACGTGACCCTGCCGCGGGCGCTGTTCTGGATCGTCATCGTCTACGTGCTGGTGGCCACGGTCCTGGCGTTCTGGATCGGCCGACCGCTGATCCGGCTGAGCTTCCTCAACGAGTTCCGCAACGCCAGCCTCCGCTACGCGATGATCCGCCTGAAGGAGGCCGCCAGCGCCGTCGGCCTCTACCGCGGCGAGGGCGCCGAACGTCGCCAGCTCACCACCCGCCTCGACGCGGTGATCGTCAACTACCGACACTGGCTCAACCGCATGGTGCTGTTCCTCGGCTTCAACCTCTCGGTGAGTCAGGCGATCAACCCGCTGCCGTACATCGTCCAGGCCCAACGGCTCTTCGCGGGTCAGATCTCCTTCGGTGACGTCATGCAGTCGGCGACGGCCTTCCACGCGATTCACGACGCGCTGTCGTTCTTCCGCAACGCCTACGACGCGTTCGCCAGCTACCGCGCCGCGCTGATCCGCCTCGACGGACTACTCACTGCCAACGCGGGCACCAGGATCGTTCCGCAGCTGACGATCGGGCAGTCCTCCGATGGCGCGGTGCAGCTAGAGGACGTCGACGTGCGCACCCCCGACGGGCGGGTTCTGGTGAAGGCACTCGACGTGCGACTCGACGCCGGGGAGAGCGTGGTCGTCACCGGTCCGTCGGGCAGCGGCAAGACCACCCTGCTGGAGAGCCTCGCGGGGCTGTGGCCGCACGCCTCCGGGCAGGTGCGGTTCCCCGTCGACGGCCGCGAGGTCATGTTCGTCTCGCAGCTCCCCTACATCCCGCTCGGTGATCTGGCCGCCGCCGCGTCCTACCCCCGGCCGCCCGCGGAAGTCGACGCGACCCTCGTGCAGCAGGCCTTGGTCAAGGTGGCGCTGCCCCACCTGGTCATTCGAATCAACGAAATCAGGGACTGGGCCAAGGTGCTGTCGGTCGGCGAACAGCAGCGCGTCGCCTTCGCCAGGATCCTGCTCAACGAGCCACGGGTGGTGTTCCTCGACGAGTCGACCTCGGCGATGGACGAGGGCCTGGAATTGATGCTCTACCGGCTACTTCGGGAAGAACTGCCCGCCACGATCCTGGTCAGCGTCAGCCACCGCGACACCGTCGAACAGCATCACGACCGCCAGCTCGCGTTGCTCGGCGCGGGCGGCTGGCGGCTCGATCCGGTCTCCACGGCGAGTTGACCGGGCGGACCTGCTGTCACCAGCCGGTCAAGGTACGTTCTCGGGATGACCGGAATGGACATGTGGACTCCGACGCTGGATTGGAGCAACGAGTGGCTCACGTCCCTGTGGTGGATCGTCAAGGCGTGGGCCATTGCCGCGGTGTCCACGATGATCATCTTGACGCTGATCGGCCGCTTCACCACGTGGGGTCGCCAGTTCTGGCGAGTCACCGGCGCGTACTTCACCGGCCGCTCGAGCATCGTCGTCTGGGCCTGGTTGGCGGGGCTGCTGTTGTCGGTCATCCTCGGCGTTCGGCTGTCGGTTCTGCTCAGTTATTACGGCAACGACCTCTCCACCAGCTTCCAGGTGGTGGCCGCCGGGCTGGCGAGCGGCGACGAGGCGGTCAAGAACTCCGGTAAGCACGGCTTTTGGTTCTCCATCGCGGTCTTCTGCGTCCTGGCGACCGTCTACGTCGCGCGCGTCATGCTGGACCTGTTCCTCATGCAGCGCTTCGTCCTCCGGTGGCGCGCGTGGCTGACCGATCGCCTCACCGGCGACTGGCTCAACGGCAAGGCCTACTACCGCGCCCGCTTCATCGACGACACGATCGACAACCCCGATCAGCGCATCCAGACCGACATCGACATCTTCACCACCGGTGTCGGCCCGACGCCCAACACCCCGAACATCACCACCGGTTCGACGCTGTTGTTCGGTGCGATCAACGCCATCGCGTCGATGATCTCGTTCACCGCGATCCTCTGGAGCCTGTCGGGACCGCTGACTCTGTTCAACGTCACGCTCCCCAAGGCGATGTTCTGGATCGGACTGGCCTACGTCCTGTTCGCCTCGGTGATCGCCTTCTGGATCGGCAAGCCGATCATCTGGTTCGCCTTCGACAACGAGAAGTACAACGCAGCGTTCCGTTATGCGCTGGTGCGGTTGCGCGACGCATCGGAGGCGGTCGCGTTCTACCGCGGCGAGATCGCCGAGCGCACGGGGCTGCGGCAGCGCTTCGCGTCCGTCGTCGCCAACTACAAGCGGTACATCAACAGGATGATCGGGTTCTACGGATGGAACCTCTCGCTGAGCCAGGTCATCCAGCCGCTGCCCTACGTGCTGCAGTTCCCGCGGTTCTTCTCCGGCGAGATCCAGCTCGGTGACATGACGCAGTCGGCGTCGGCCTTCGGCAGCATCCAGGACGGCTTGTCGTTCTTCCGCAACGCCTACGACCAGTTCGCCGGCTACCGTGCCGCGATCATCCGACTCGAGGGTCTGGTCGTCGCCAACGAGGAGGGCAGGGACCTGCCCACCGTCACGACCGCGGCCTGCCAGGACGGCACCGTGCACCTCGAGAAGGTCGAGGTCCGCACCCCCGACGGCAAGCAGCTCATCAACCCGCTCGACCTGCAGTTGGACGTCGGCGACACCCTGGTGATCACCGGCAAGTCGGGCAGCGGCAAGACCACGTTGCTGCGCAGCCTGGCCGAACTGTGGCCCTTCACCTCTGGCACGCTGACCCGGCCGTGTGGGCCCAACGAGACGATGTTCCTCTCGCAAATGCCGTACGTGCCGCTCGGTGACCTACGGGCCGTCGTCTCCTACCCGGGTGAAGAAGGCAAGATCCCGGACTCCGAGCTGCAGTCGGTCCTGACGCGCGTCGCACTGCCCCATCTCAACGACCGACTGGACGAGGTCCAGGACTGGGCCAAGGTGCTCTCCCCCGGCGAGCAGCAGCGGATCGCGTTCGCACGCATCCTGCTGACCAAGCCGAAGGCGGTCTTCCTCGACGAGTCCACCTCCGCCCTCGACGAGGGTCTGGAGATGACGCTGTACCAGCTCGTCAGAAGCGAACTGCCCGACATGATTCTGGTGAGCGTGAGCCACCGAAAGACAGTCGAGCAGCACCACGACAAGGAACTGAAGCTGCTCGGTGGCGGCGAATGGCAGCTCACCGACATCGGCGAGGAGCCCGAGCCCGTTCCGGTCTAGCTCCAGGGTGTGCCGGAGTAGCTTCCCGGCATGGAGATGTTCACTCCGTCGCTCGACTGGGGCAACGAGGTCGTCGCGTCGCTGATCTGGGTGGCCAAGGCGTGGGTGATCAGCGCCGCGGTGCTGCTCGCGGTGTTGGCGGTGTTGGCGCGCTTCACCATCTGGGGGCGGCAGTACTGGCGCATCACTGGCCCGTACTTCATTGGGCGACAAAGCCTTCCGGTTTGGGCGATGGTCGGTGTCCTGCTGCTGTCGGTGATGGTGTCGGTGCGGATGGACGTTCTGTTCAGCTACTACGGCAACGATCAGTACTCCGCGTTGCAGGTCGCGTTCGAGGGTGCCAGCGCGGGCGACGACGCCGTCCGCGACTCGGGCATCCGCGGCTTCTGGTTCTCGATTCTGGTCTTCGGCCTGCTGGTCGTGGCGTACCTGGTGCAGACGCTGCTGGACGTCTATCTGATGCAGTTCTTCATCATTCGGTGGCGGGTGTGGCTCACCGATCGGTTGACGGGCGACTGGCTCGACGGGCGCGCGTACTACCGGGCCCGGTTCCTGGACGGCGACCCCGTCGACAACCCCGACCAACGCATCCAGCAGGACGTCGACGTGTTCACCACGGGGACCGGGCCCGAAACGAATACGCCGACCGTTGGGACGTCGACGACCCTGTTGTTCGGCGCGGTCTATTCGATCGTGTCGGTGGTCGCGTTCACGCCGATCCTGTGGAACCTCGCCGGTCCGTTGACCTTCTTTGGGGTGACCGTGCCCAAGGCCCTGTTCTGGATCGTGCTGCTGTTCGTGGCGGGTGCGACGGCGGTCTCGTTCTGGATCGGTCGGCCGATCATCCGGTTGAGCTTCCGCAACGAGCTGACCAACGCCGCCTTCCGGTATGCGTTGGTTCGGGTGCGGGACGCGGCGGAGGCGGTCGGCTTCTCGCGCGGTGAGCCGGTCGAACGGCGCGGACTGTCCGAACGGTTCGGCAGGATCATCGTCAACTATCGGGCGCTGGTCTGGCGCGGCGTGGCTTTCCTTGGCTGGAACAAGGCCATGAGCCAGATCGTCGACCCCCTGCCGCTGATAGTCCAGGCTCCCCGCCTGTTCGCGGGCCAGATCACCTTCGGTGACGTCAGCCAGTCCTCGAGCGCGTTCCGTTCGGTGCAGGCGTCGCTGTCGTTCTTCCGCGCCGTGTACGACTCGTTCGCCAGCTACCGTGCGACGATCATCCGCCTCGACGGCCTGCTCACTGCCAACGAAAGGGCAAGGGCGCTAAGGACTCTCGCGGTGGGCGTGAGCGCGGGCGGCGGCGTGGAGATCGACGACGTGACCGTGCTCTCGCCGACCGGCGACTCTCTGGTCGACGGGCTCGCGGTGCGGCTGTCGGCGGGCGGTTCGCTGGTCATCACGGGCCGCTCGGGGACCGGCAAGACGACCCTGTTGCGCAGCCTCGCGGAGTTGTGGTCGTACACGTCGGGCAGCGTGCGCTACCCCACCGCCGCCGGTGCCATGTTCCTCCCCCAGCTGCCCTACGCCCCGTTGGGCGACCTACGAACGGTCGTCTGCTATCCCGCGATGACGCAGTCGTTGGGCGACACTGAGGTTCGTGCTGCACTGGACGACGTGACGCTCGGGCACCTCGGGCTCCGCCTCGACGAGGTCGCCGACTGGTCGAAGGTGTTGTCCCCCGGCGAGCAGCAGCGCATCGCCTTCGCGCGGGTGCTGCTCAACGCTCCGAGTGCGGTGTTCCTCGACGAGTCCACCTCCGCACTCGACGAGGGGCAGGAGTTCGCGTTGTACCGGCGGCTGCGGGAACGCCTCCCCGACTGCATCGTGGTCAGCGTCAGCCACCGCAGCACCGTCGAGCAGCACCACGACGAGCGGCTCGAGCTGCTCGGCGCCGGCGAATGGCGGCTGGCCGCAAAGACTTAGCACTCGACCCCGACATTTTCGGTGCTCGAGGCGAGGTTGTCCACAGGCTGGCGATCCATCCACAGAACGCTTGCAGCGGAATGACTTTCGTCGGTCAGCGGCCGTAGAATCGAAAGTATGTTCGACGACTTGGTGGAAGCTACGGCTGGCACGTCGGGTGCCGGTGCGTTGGCAGCGTGGGCGCGGGTGGAGTCCGCGGCGTGTGCCCGCAAGGTGGCGGCGATGGCGGCCATGTTCGAGACCGCCCATGCCGCCGACGGGGCGTATGAGCGGGACCTGTGGTGCACCGACACCTGGGACGCCGTCGCGGCCCACATCGGCGCCGCGCTGCGCATTACCCATGGCGCCGCCTCCAACCAACTCCTGATCGCCGTCGCGCTGCACGAGCGCTTTCCGCAGATGGCCGCCGTGTTCGCCCAAGGGTTGGTCACCTACCAGTTGGTGCGCACCGTGGTGCAACGCGGCGCTCTGGTCGTCGACCCGTCGGCCCTCCATGAACTCGACGGACTGTTGGCCGAGGCGCTGAGCAGTCGGGAGCCTATGTCGACGGCCACTCTGGAGAAGACGGTGGACGCGTTCGTCGCTCAGGTCGACCCCCGTGCGGTGCACCGCACCGAGACCAAGGCACGGGGTCGCGGCGTGGACGTCGGCGACGAGGACGGCAGCGGCATGGCCACGGTGTTCGCCACACTGTTCGCCACCGACGCCAAGGCCTTCGACGCCCGCTTGAGTGCCGTCGCCGAGACCGTGTGCCCAGCCGATCCCCGGACCAAGGACCAACGCCGCGCCGATGCCGTCGGCGCCCTGGCCCACGGCAACGACCGCTTGGCCTGCCTGTGCGAGACCGACGACTGCCCCGCCGCGCAGAACCCACCCTCGACCGGGGTGGTGGTCTACGTGATCGCCAGTGCGGACACCCTCCCCGAACCC
>Ga0209051_1002211_pt1 | contig 14368 bp, 11 predicted proteins | sample AraplaCvi_mMS_r2_2_FD_184286 | JGI IMG/M metagenome (GOLD analysis project Ga0209051, IMG submission 184286) | Arabidopsis root microbial communities from North Carolina, USA - plate scrape MF_Cvi_mMS_r2 (SPAdes) (version 2) | ecosystem: Host-associated > Plants > Roots > Endosphere | place...
GCCGACGACCTCGGTGTCGGTGATCCTGGTGCGCAAGGGCAACCCGAAGAAGCTGCGCGACTGGGCCGACCTGGCGCGGCCCGGCACCAGCGTCGTCATCCCCAATCCCAAGACCTCCGGCAACGGGCGCTACGCCTGGCTCGCCGCCTGGGGCAGCGTCACGCAGGCGGGCGGCACGCCGGCCCAGGCGCGCGAGCTGGTCGGGCGCATGTTCGCCAACGTGCCGGTCTTCGACGGCGGCGGCCGCGCGGCGACGACGACCTTCGCCCAGCGCGGCATCGGCGACGCACTCGTGACGTTCGAGAGCGAGGTCGAGCTCATCCTCCAGGAGTTCGGCCCCGACTTCGAGGTGGTCTACCCGACGCGCACGGTGCTGGCCGAGAACCCGGTCTCGGTGGTCGACAAGGTGGTCGACAAGCGCGGCACGCGCAAGGCGGCCGAGGCCTACCTCGCCTGGCTGTGGTCGGACGAGGGCCAGGAGATCGCCGCCCGCCACGGCCTGCGCCCGCGCAGCGCCAAGATCCTCGCGGCGCACGCCAAGGCCTTCCCCGCGGTGACGACCTTCACCGTCGACGAGGCCTTCGGCAGCTGGAAGCAGGCGCAGAAGACGCACTTCGACGACGGCGGCCTCTACGACCAGGTCCTGGCGTCGATCAAGCGCCAGTAGAGGGCGCGGACCGGGGGCGGGGCTTGGGGCAGAATGCCGCATGATCCGGACGTCGAGGCCGGCGTGGTGCCGCGATCCGGCGCGCGTCCGGCCCCGCCTCTCCTGGTCGAAGCCCCGATCCTCCCCTGTTCCGATGACCCGTTCCGACGCCCGCCCGGACGAGACCCCGCCTCTCGCCGCCCCCGATACCCCGCCAGCTCATCCGCGTCGCGCCATCCGCAGCTTCGTGCTGCGCGCCGGCCGCATGGGCACGGGCCAGCAGCGCGCGCTGGAGGCGCTCGGCCCGCGCTACGTGATCCCGTATCGGGCCGAGCCGCTGGACCTGGCCGCCGCCTTCGGGCGCGGCGCGCCCAAGATCCTCGAGATCGGCTTCGGCATGGGCGGGGCCACCGCCGAGATCGCCGCGGCGCGTCCGGACGACGACTTCCTCGGCATCGAGGTCCACACACCCGGTGTCGGCGCGCTGCTGCAGCGCATCGAGGAGGGTGGCCTCACCAACCTGCGCATCGTCCAGCACGACGCGGTCGAGGTGCTGCGCGACATGATCGCGCCCGCGGCGCTGTCCGGCGTGCACGTGTACTTCCCCGACCCCTGGCACAAGAAGAAGCACAACAAGCGGCGCCTGATCCAGCCGGAGTTCGTGCGCCAGCTCGTCACGCGCATCGCGCCGGGCGGCTACCTGCACTGCGCCACCGACTGGCAGCCCTACGCCGAGCAGATGCTGGAGGTGCTGAACGCCGAGCCGGCGCTCGTCAACTCGGCGGCCGGCTACGCGCCGCGGCCCGCGTGGCGGCCGCTGACCAAGTTCGAGAACCGAGGCCTCAAGCTGGGCCACGGGGTCTGGGACCTGGTCTTCACGCGGCGCTGAAGCACGAGACGGTGGCGGCGGGGACCGGCCTCCGGCCCGTCCCCGTGTTCATGGCGCCGGCGTCGAATACGGGGACAGGCCCAAGGCCAGTCCCCGCCCCGCGCTCAGTCCGCCCACTCGATCATGTGCGTCAGCCAGGTCGCGATGACGACCAGCCCGAACGCGATGCGATACCACGCGAAGGGCACGAAGGTGTGCGTGGCGACGTAGCGCAGCAGCCAGCGCACGCAGACCCAGGCCGCGAGGAAGGACACGACGAAGCCGACCGCGAACAGCGGCAGGTATTCGTGCGCGTTGGCGGCGAGCTCGTGGCGCACTTTCCACGCCGAGAGCACGCTCGCGCCGATCAGCGTCGGGATCGCGAGGAAGAAGCTGAACTCGGTCGCCACCTGGCGCGACAGGCCCAGCAGCATGCCACCGATGATGGTGGAGCCCGAGCGGCTCGTGCCGGGGATCATGCCGAAGCACTGGACGAAGCCGACCTTGAGCGCGTCCATCGTCGTCATCTCGTCGATGTGGTGGATGCGCGCGCGCCGATCGGCGCCGCGGCTTTCCACCCAGAGGATGATCAGGCCGCCGACGATGAACGCGCCGGCGACCACCGGCCCGTTGAAGAGGTGCCTCTTGATGAAGCCGATCGCCAGGAAGCCGATGACGGCCGCCGGCAGGAAGCCGACGATGATGTTGGTGACGAGCTTGCGCGAGTTCGCGTCGCTGCCGAGCGTGCCGAAGGTCTTGACGATCAGTTGCCAGTAGACGATGAGGATGGCGAGGATCGCGCCCGACTGGATCACGACCTCGAAGGTCTTCATGATCTCGTCGTTGTGCAGCCCCAGCAGCGTGCTCGTGAGGATGAGGTGGCCGGTGGAGGAGACGGGGAGGAACTCGGTCAGGCCTTCGACGACCCCCATCACCGCGGCCTTGATCAACAACACGACATCCACGCTGTGCACTCCCGCCGGCCCGCGGGGCCGTCATCCATCGAAGCGCGCGATGATACGCGGTGAAAGTGTCCTGGTCCTGTCGAGGCCGGTTCAGCGGGCCTTCGGGCCGATCGTCATCGAGATGCCCCGCGCCGTGACGCTGATCGGCGAGGCCTCCAGGCCCAGGCGATTCATCTCGTCGGCCTGCGCCGGCTTCATCCTGTAGAGCGTCAGGTTCTCGAGGACGTTCTCGGCCACCAGCGTGCCCAGGCGCTGGGCGGTGCCGTGCAACGCGTTGGCGCCGCTCTCGAACGTGAGGTCGCGCACGCGCACGTCGGTCATGCGGATCGTGTGGTCGGAGGGCTCGAAGCGCAGGCCGTAGTCCAGCTTCACGTGGCCCTGGGCGTGCGAGCCGAAGAGGCGGTCGAGCGCGTTGACGTCGAGCTCGGTGGCGATGCGGTGGGTCTCGGGCAGCAGGCGCAGCTGCGGGTTGAGCACCTGCACGTCGATCACCTCGAGGACCTTGCGCTCCATCGGGAACTGGCGCCCGAGCAGCAGCGCGAGCTCGGATTCGCTCAGCGACACGGTGCGCGGCCCCGTCAGCCCGGCGCATCCCGGCAGCCCGGCCGCAAGCCCGGCGAAGGCGACGGCGGCGAGGATGACGGATCGACGGCGCCGGGCGTCGGGGGTGGGCTGCATGCTCATGTCGACTTCTTTCGCCGGCGGGAAGGCCGCCGGGTGTCCCGTTCCAACGCGCCGCCGGCCGCCATGGCCGACACGTGCGCGCCAATTGCTGCTACCATTACTGACCAACGAGTCAGTAACGCCATGCCCCTTTCGCCCGACAACTGCCCGTTCCGCCGCCGTCGCAAGGAGGCCCGCCCGGCCGAGCTGCTCGACGCCGCGCTGGCGCTGTTCGTCGAGAAGGGCTTCGCGGCCACCCGCAGCGAGGAGGTCGCGCGCGCCGCGGGGGTCTCCAAGGGTACTCTCTACCTTTACTTCCCCAGCAAGGAGGAGCTGCTCAAGGCCGTCATCCAGCACTACGTGGCCAACGAGATCGCCGCCGGCGCGGAGGAGATCGCGGCCCTCGACGGCCCCACGCCCCAGGTGATGGAAGAACTGCTGGTCTCGTGGTGGGGCCGCATGTACGACAGTCCCGCCTCCGGCGTCTTCAAGCTGGTCCTGACCGAGGTGCGCAACTTCCCCGAGATCGCGCAGTTCTACGTCGAACGCGTGGTGGAACCGGGCGAGGCGCTGGTGGCCGACCTGCTGCGGCGCGGCATCGAGCGCGGCGAGTTCGCCCCGGTGGACATCGACGCCGCGGTGCACACGCTGCTCATGCCGCTGGTGCTCCTTTGCATCCACAAGCACACGCTGGGTGCCTGCGGCAGCGCCAAGAACCTGGACGCCGACCCCATCGGCTTCATGCGCGCGCACCTGCAGATCGTGCTGAAGGGCCTGGAAGCGCGGCCCGCGGCGGCAGGCGCCGTGTCGGCCGCCCGCCGCGCCGCATAGAATTTGCGGGTTTGCCTGCAGGCCCCCAAGACACCCGAAGGATTCGTGATGAACATCGAACAAGCCCGCTTCAACATGATCGAGCAGCAGATCCGCCCCTGGGACGTGCTGGACAAGGGCATCCTCGGCCTGCTGGCCGCGGTGCGCCGCGAGGACTTCGTCCCCGCCGCCTACCGTGCGCTGGCCTTCGTCGACACCGAGGTGCCGCTGCCCGAGGGCGAGAACATGCTGCCCCCGAAGGTCGAGGCCCGCCTGCTGCAGGAGCTCCAGGTGCAGCGCCACGAGCGCGTGCTCGAGATCGGCGCCGGCTCCGGCTTCATGGCCGCCCTCCTCGGCCACCGCGCGCAGAACGTCGTCTCGCTCGAGATCAAGCCCGCGCTCGCCCGCCTCGCCACCGAGAACCTGCGCCGCGCCGGCGCCGCCAACGTCACGGTCGTCCAGGCCGACGGCGCCCACGGCTACGCGGCCGAGGCGCCGTTCGACGCGATCGTGCTCTCCGGCTCGGTCTCCAAGGTGCCCGCCGAGCTGCTGAACCAGCTCAAGCCGGGCGGCCGCCTGGTCGCCATCGAGGGCGACGAGCCGGTGATGCGCGCCGTGCGCTACACCCTGGCGCCCGAGGGCGTGGCGCGCACGGAGCTGTTCGACATCAACGCGACGCGCCTGACCGGCTTCGCGGAGCCCCCGCGCTTCCACTTCTGATCCCCGCGGCGCGCGGCCCCGTCCGCGCCCGCACGTCACCGGCCCGCCCCGGGGCCCACGCAGTCTGTCGGCCGTAATCGCCGTCACGGGGCGCTTTGCCTGCAGGTCGTCGCATAGCGGATGCGCGACGGCCCGCCTGCCGATACAAACCAGTCCCAACGCCAAAGCCGACTCGAACAAAGGATTGCCCATGACGTTTCCGCGCGCAGGTCTCGCCCCGTCGGCGACCGCCCTCCGCCCCCTCGCCTGGGCGCTGGCCCTTGCCTTCTGCGGCGGTGCCGCGCAGGCGCAGAGCCTGACCGAGGTCGTCGACGCCGCGCGCACCTACGACGCGGCCTACCTCGGCGCCCGCTCCTCGGCCGACGCGGCCGAGGCGCGCTACGGCCAGGCGCGCTCGCTGCACCTGCCCTCGGCGAGCCTGACGGTGAACGGCGCGCGCGACGTGCAGAACACCCCCTACATCGACTCGTCGACGAGCACGACCAACAAGTCGATCGGCGCATCCGTGGGCGCGTCGCAGACGATCTTCAACCGCCAGAACGACCTGCAGATCGAAGAGGCCCAGAAGGCCGTCGACATCGCACGCTCGCAGCTGCAGCAGGCCGAGCAGGATCTCATCGTCCGCGTGGCCCAGGCCTACTTCAACGTGCTCGCGGCCGCCGACGCGCTGCAGACGGAACAGGCGAACAGCAAGGCCATCGCCGAGCAGCTCGCCTCCGCCAAGCGCAACTTCGAGGTCGGCAACGCCACGATCACGGACACGCGCGAAGCCGAAGCGCGCTTCGACCTCGCCCGCTCGCAGGAGATCGCCGGCGAGAACGACCTGCAGGTCGCGCACGTCACGCTGGACCAACTGGTGGGGCGCAACGGCATCGTGCCGCACCCGATCTCGCTGCCCACCACGCTGCCGCCCGTGATGCCCAGCCAGGCCTCCGACTGGGTCGGCCTCGCCGAGGGCAGCAGCCCGATCGTCAAGCAGGCGCAGCTGGGCCTCGAGACGGCGCAGCTGGAGACCTCGCGCCAGAAGGCCGGGTACCTCCCCACCGTGACCGCGCAGGCGTCGTACTCGCGCAACCGCGCGAGCGTCGGACAGTCGCCGGCGGGCGACTTCTCCGGCAACGGCTCGGGCAACAACATCCAGGTGACGCTCTCGGTGCCGCTGTTCACCGGCGGCCTCATCGAGAACCACGTCAAGGAAGCTCGCTCGCTCGAGGAGAAGGCCCGCACCGACGCCGAGGGCGCGCGCAACAGCGCGACGCTCGCGACGCGCCAGGCCTTCCTCGGCGCGCAGTCGCTGTCGGCGCAGGTGAAGGCGCTCGAGGCGGCCGAAGTCTCCAGCAAGCTGGCGCTCGACGCGACCGTGCTGGGCTACAAGGTCGGCGTGAAGGTCAACCTCGACGTGCTGAACGCGCAATCGCAGCTGTACACCACGCAGCGCGACCTCGCCGCGGCGCGCTACAACTACCTGGTCTCGACGCTGAAGCTGCGCCAGGCCGCCGGCACGCTCTCGGGCAACGACCTGCTGCCGGTCGACGCGCTGCTGGTCAAGTAGCCGGCGCGGCGCCGTCCAGGCGCGCGAGCACGCGCTCGGCCATGCGCGCGGCGGCGCCGCGGTGCGTCGACGCGTAGTCGATCGCCCGCGCGCTCGCGACCTCGCGCAGGTCGCCGCCCGCCACCTGCAGGGCGCGCCGCACGGCATGCGCCATGTCCGCTTCCTGCCAGCCCGCGCCGGCCAGCACCGCCTGGCGCGCGGCCTCGGCGAAGTTGAAGGTCGACGGTCCCATCACGATGGGGCAGCCGCACGCAGCGGCCTCGATCAGGTTGTGGCCGCCCAGCGGCATGAAGCTGCCGCCCAGCAGCGCGACGTCGGCGAGGCCGTAGTACAGCGGCATCTCGCCGAGCGAGTCGCCGAGCCAGGCGTCCACGCCGAGGTCGGCATCGCCCGGCGCATCGCCCCAGCTGCTGCGCCGCGCGACGCGCAGGCCGCCCTGCGCGAGCAGCGCGCCGACCTCGTCGAAGCGCTGCGGATGGCGCGGCACCACGACCAGGAACGGCCGGGGGCCCGGCGCCCTCCCCCACTCGGCGAGCAGCATCGCCTCCTCGCCTTCGCGCGTGATCGCCGCCAGGACCACCGGCCGGCCGACGGCCGCGCGCCAGGCGCGCCCGCGTGCCACCAGCGCCTCGGACGGATGGACGTCGAACTTCAGGTTGCCGCACAGCGCGACCTCGCGCGCGCCCGCCTCGCGCAGGCGGGTGACGTCGTCCGCGGTCTGGGCGAGCACCTCGGCGACGGCCTCGGCCGCCGGGCGCATCAGCGCGGCGAGCTGCGCGCCGCGGCGCGCGCTCTTCTGCGACAAGCGCGCATTCGCGAGGACCATGGGCACGCCCGCCTCGCGCGCGGCCTGCAGCAGCTGCGGCCAGATCTCGGTCTCCATCAGCAGCCCGATGGCCGGACGCGTGCGCCGCAGGAAGCGACGCACGGCGCCCGGCGTGTCCAGGGGCAGCCAGGCCTGCGTGTCGCCCGGCTTCATCAACGCGCGGCCCGCATCGCGACCGGTGGCCGTGCCGTGCGTGAAGAGGAAGCGCAGCCCCGGCCGGCGCGCACGCAGCGCGTCGACCAGCGCGCTCGCGGCGCGCGACTCGCCGAGCGAGACCGCATGCAGCCACACGGCGCCCGGCGCCTGCGGCGGCACGAAGCCGAGCCGCTCGGCCATGGCGACGCGGTACCCGGGCTCCCGGCGACCGCGCCACCAGTAGCGCACCAGCATGGCGGGCACCAGGAGGCGCATCGCCATGCCGTAGGCGAACAGCGCGAGGCGCTGCGCGAGGGTCATGGACCCCAGGCCGCGACCGCGCGTCCGCTCCGCTGCCGGCGGACCTGCCCCCGCGGGGGGCGACGCGCGAAGCGCGCGGCGGCCATCAATGCGCGGCGGCGCCGACGTGGGCGTCCGGCTTGACCTTCTTCAGGGCCGCCATGAAGTCGCCCTGGATGCGCGCGAGCGCTTCCTCGGTGTGCCCTTCGAAGCGCAGCACCAGCACCGGCGTGGTGTTCGACGCCCGGCACAGCCCGAACCCATCGGGGTACTCGGCACGCAGGCCGTCGATGGTGAGGATCTCGGCGCCCGGGAACTTCGCCTCGGCCAGCAGGCGCTCGATCACGGCGGGCGGCTCGCCCTCCGCGCAGGCGACGTTGAGCTCGGGCGTGCTGAAGCTGGTCGGCAGCTCGTCGAGCACGGCGCTCGGGTCGGCGCTCTTCGACAGGATCTCGAGCAGCCGCCCCGCCGTGTACATCGCGTCGTCGAAGCCGTACCAGCGCTCGCTGAAGAAGATGTGGCCGCTCATCTCGCCGGCGATGGGCGCGCCCGTCTCCTTGAGCTTGGCCTTGACCAGCGAGTGGCCCGTCTTCCACATCACCGGCTCGCCGCCGGCCTCGCGCACCGCCACCGGCAGGCGCTGGGAGCACTTCACGTCGTAGATGATCTGGCCGCCCTTCACGCGCGTGAGGATGTCGCGCGCGAACAGGATCAGCTGGCGGTCGGGATAGATGATGTTGCCGCCGCGCGTGACGACGCCCAGGCGGTCGCCGTCGCCGTCGAAGGCCAGGCCCAGCTCGGCCTCGGTGGCGTGCACGGTGCGGATCAGGTCGGCCAGGTTCTCCGGCTTGGACGGATCCGGATGGTGGTTGGGGAAGTCGCCGTCGACGCGGCTGTAGAGGTCGATGACCTCGCAGCCCAGCGCGCGCAGGATGCCCGGCGCCGACGCGCCCGGGATGCCGTTGCCCGAATCGACCACGATCTTCATCGGACGCGCGAGCCTGCAATCGCCCGTGATGCGCCGCGTGTACTCGGCGAGCACGTCCATCTTGCCGGTGCGGCCCTCGCCGATCACGTAGTCCTCGGCCTCCATGCGCCGGCGCAGGCCCTGGATCTCCTCGCCGTAGATGGCCTTGCCGGCCAGCACCATCTTGAAGCCGTTGTAGTCCTTCGGGTTGTGGCTGCCGGTGACCTGGATGCCGGAGCGGCAGCCGTGCTTCGCGCGGGTGGCGGCCACGTAGTAGAGCATGGGCGTGGTGACGGCGCCGAGGTCGACGACGTCCAGGCCGGTCGAGGCCAGGCCACGGACGAGGGCGGCCGCGAGCGCGGGGCCCGACACCCGGCCGTCACGGCCGACGGCGACCGCCTTCTCGCCCAGGCGCACGGCCTCGGTGCCGAACGCACGCCCGAGGTGCTCCGCGAAGGTCTCGTCGAGTGCCTCGCCGACGATGCCGCGGATGTCGTAGGCCTTGAATGCGGATGCTTTCGGTTGCATGGTGTGTTCGCTCTCTCGGGTCGGGTGGGCGGTGGGAGGCGATTCTACGGGCGGCTCCGGCCACGCCCGCCGGCGTCCGCCCGTCGTCCCGGCTTGCCATCCGTCGCCCCCTGCTGGCCGCCTGCGCGGCGCTGCCTACACTGGCCCACCATGGACGACCGACCCGCCTCCCCTCCCGCCGCCCGGCCGATCCGCCGCGTGGCGGGGCTGTTCCGGCGCACGCCCGACCTGGGCGGCGTCCCGCGCCGACCGTGGCCGCTGACGATGCTGGTGATCTCGGTCGTGCTCGCGCTGTTCTTCACGATCCTCGGCTTCCTCGAGCACGCGCGCACCCTGGCCGAGTGGAGCTCGTTGCCGGACTGGGCGGAGCTGTTCGCGCGCAACCTCGTGGTCTCGCTCGTGGTCGCCGTCGTGATCCAGGCCCTGTTCACGCTGGCCAGGCTCGTGCTGGGCCGCGAGCGGATCGTCGCGCTGCGCGGCTGGCGGCGCACGATGTTCTTCGCCGGCATCCCGATCCTGGCTTCCGTCCTCGGCTGGCCGGTGGGCGTGACCCTGGCGTTCGGCGATCTCCACGTGCTCCAGCGCGTCCAGGCCGTGGACATCGCGGGCCTGGTCGCGGTCGGACTCGTGCTCACCGCGGCGATGACCCTGTTCTTCTCGATGCGCTATCGCCAGCTGCGCGCCGAGATGCGCGCCCACGACGCCCAGCTGCGCCTGCTGCAGGGCCAGATGGAGCCGCACTTCCTGTTCAACACGCTGGCCAACGTCATCAGCCTCATCGACGCGGACGCCCCGCAGGCCAAGCGCGTGCTCGAGGCCTTCACCGAGTACCTGCGCGCCTCGCTGGGGAGCCTGCGGCGCGCGGACAGCACGCTGGGCGTCGAGCTCGAGCTGGCGGGGCGCTACCTCGCGCTCATGCAGGCGCGCATGGGCGAACGCCTGCGCGTCGAACTCGACGTGCCCGACGCGCTGCGCGGCGCCGCGCTGCCGCCGCTGCTGCTGCAGCCACTGGTGGAGAACGCGATCAAGCACGGCCTCGAGCCCAAGGTCGCCGGCGGCACGGTGCGCGTGCGGGCGAGGACCGCGCACCAGGGAGGCGTTGCGCTGCTGGAGCTGTTCGTGGAGGATGACGGCATCGGCCTGGAGGCCGCCGCGCGCCGGCGCCGGCCCGCCGCGCGCGCCGCGGAGGGCAACGGCATCGCGCTCGCCAACCTGCGCGAGCGGCTGCACACGCAGTTCGGCGATCTCGGCGCCTTCGAGATCGCGTCCGCCGGCCCGCAAGGCGGCACGCTCGCCCGGCTGGCATTGCCGCTCTCGACGGGCGTTGCAGAATCCCCCCAGGCCGCGCCCCGCCGCGCCTGATCCCTCCCCCACGCCAGCCCGAGCACCATGCCCCGCGCCCTGATCGCCGACGACGAACCCCACCTCGCACACTACCTGCGCGACCAGCTGCGCCTGCTGTGGCCCGAGCTCGAGATCGTGGCCATCGCCCGCAACGGCGACGAGGCGGCCACGCTGGCGGCCGAGCTGCAGCCGGACATCGCGTTCCTCGACATCCAGATGCCCGGGCTCAGCGGCCTCGATGTCGCGGCCGGTCTGGAAGGCCCGACCCGCGTGGTCTTCGTGACGGCCTTCGACGAGTACGCCATCGAAGCCTTCGAGGCCGAGGCGCTGGACTACGTGCTCAAGCCGGTCACGGCCGACCGCCTCGCCCGCACGGTGGAACGCCTGCGCCGCGCGCTCGCGCCGCAGGCAGGCGCGGCCGACGAGCCCGACGCCCGCCTCGCCAACGCGTTGCGCGCCCTGCAGGCACCCGCGCCGGCCGCGGCGCCGCTGCGCTGGATCCGCGCGAGCCAGGGCGAGCTGATGCACCAGGTCGACGTCGCCAAAGTGCTGTTCTTCCGCTCCGACGACAAGTACACCGTGGTGCGCACGGCCGACGCCGAGTACCTGATCCGCACGCCCATCACGGAGCTCGCCGCGCAGCTGGACGCGCAGCAGTTCTGCCAGGTGCACCGCTCGACCATCGTCAACCTGGCCCACCTCGCCGGCACGCGCCGCGACGACGCGAGCCGGCTGTTCGTGCGCATGCAGGGCTGGGCGGACGAGTTGCCCGTGAGCCGGGCCTACGTGCACCTCTTCAAGCCGATGTGACGGCCGGGGTCACCCCGGGTCGTCAGCCGAAGTCGTACGCGAACTCGTTGTCCGCCACGTGCACGCGCACCTGGGTGATGGGCTTGCCCTCGAGCATGCGCTGCAGGAACTCGCGCGAGACCTCGGGCAGCATGGTGTTGGTGAGGATGGCGTCGATCATGCGGCCGCCGGACTCGCTCTCGGTGCAGCGGTCCACGACCAGCCGGACCACGTCGTCGCCGACCTCGAACGGGATCTTGTAGCGCGCCTCGATGCGCTTCTTGATGCGGCCCAGTTGCAGGCCGACGATCTTGCCCAGCATCTCGTCGGACAGCGGGTAGTACGGGATCGTCACCAGGCGGCCCAGCAGCGCCGGCGGGAAGATCTTGAGCAGCGGCTCGCGGATGGCCTTGGCCATGCCCTCGGGGTCGGGCATGAGGTCGGGATCCTTGCAGAGGTTGGCGATCATCTCGGTGCCGGCGTTGGTCGTCAGCAGGATGAGCGTGTTCTTGAAGTCGATCCGGCGGCCCTCGCCGTCCTCCATCCAGCCCTTGTCGAAGACCTGGAAGAACAGCTCGTGCACGTCGGAGTGCGCCTTCTCGACCTCGTCGAGCAGCACGACGCTGTAGGGCTTGCGCCGCACGGCCTCGGTGAGGACGCCGCCCTCGCCGTAGCCGACGTAGCCCGGGGGCGCGCCCTTGAGCGAGGAGACGGTGTGCGCCTCCTGGTATTCGCTCATGTTGATCGTGATGAGGTTCTGCTCGCCCCCGTACAGCGCCTCGGCGAGCGCGAGCGCGGTCTCGGTCTTGCCGACGCCGGAGGTGCCGGCAAGCATGAACACGCCGATGGGCTTGCTCGGGTTGTCGAGGCCGGCGCGCGAGGTCTGGATGCGCTTGGCGATCATCTCCATCGCGTGGTCCTGGCCGATCACGCGCGCGCCCAGCAGCTGCGGCAGGCGCAGCACGGTGTCGATCTCGTCGGCGGCCATGCGGCCGACCGGGATGCCCGTCCAGTCGCCGACCACGCTGGCCACGGCCTGGAAATCGACCGTCGGCAGGATCAGCGGGGACTCGCCCTGCAGCGCGGTGAGCTCGTCCTGCACCGCGTGCAGTTCCGCGAGCACGTCGGCGCGCTCGCCCTCGGTGAGCGCGGCGGGCGCGACCCCGGCGGGCGGCTGGGCCTGGGCCGCCTGGACGGCCGCGGCCTCGAGCGCGCTGCCCGTGCCCTCGACCGGCTTCTGGCCGTCGCGCAGCTTCGCGCGCAGCGCCAGCAGGCGGTCGACGAGCGCCTTCTCGTCGCCCCAGCGCTTCTCGAGGCCGGCCAGGCGCTCGCGCTCGGCGGCGAGCAGCGCGTTGGCGTCGGTCTCGCGCTCGGCGACGGCGATGCCGATGGCCCGCTCGCGGCCGATGATGGCGAGCTCGGTCTCGAGCGCCTCGATGCGCTTGCGCGAGTCGTCGACCTCGGCCGGGGTCGCGTGCAGGCTGATCGCCACGCGCGCGGAGGCCGTGTCGAGGAGGCTCACCGACTTGTCGGGGAGCTGGCGCGCGGGGATGTAGCGGTGCGACAGGCGCACCGCCGCCTCGAGCGCCTCGTCGAGGATCTGCACCTTGTGGTGCGCCTCCATCGTGCTGGCGACGCCGCGCATCATGAGGATGGCCTTGGCCTCGGTCGGCTCGTCGACCTGCACGTTCTGGAAGCGGCGGGTGAGTGCCGGATCCTTCTCGATGTGCTTCTTGTACTCGGCCCAGGTGGTGGCGCCGATGGTGCGCAGCTGGCCGCGCGCGAGCGCCGGCTTGAGCAGGTTGGCCGCGTCGCCGGTGCCGGCCGCGCCGCCCGCGCCGACCAGCGTGTGGGTCTCGTCGATGAACAGGATGATGGGCCTGGGGCTCGCCTGCACCTCGTCGATCACCGAGCGCAGGCGCTGCTCGAACTCGCCCTTCATGCTCGCGCCGGCCTGCAGCAGGCCGACGTCGAGCGTGAGCAGCTGCACCTCCTTGAGGCTGGGCGGCACGTCGCCGCGCGCGATGCGCTGCGCGAAGCCCTCGACGACCGCGGTCTTGCCCACCCCGGCCTCGCCCACCAGGATGGGGTTGTTCTGGCGCCGGCGCATCAGGATGTCGACGACCTGGCGGATCTCGTCGTCGCGGCCGACGATGGGATCCATCTTGCCGGAGCGCGCCTGCGCGGTGAGGTCGACCGTGAACTTCTTCAGCGCCTCCTGCTTGCCCATCTGCGCGGGCGCGACCGCGCCGCTCGCCTCGCCGGGCACCGCGCCGCCGCCGACGTTGGAGCCGTCGTTGGCGCCCAGCGTGTCCTCCGGCGAGCCGGCGACGATCCTGGCGAAGTTGTCGGACAGCTCGTCGGCCTTGATCTTGCGGAACTCCGCCGACAGCGCGTGCAGCGCGTTGCGCAGGGTGGGCGTCCTGACGGCGCCGACCATCAGCAGGCCGGTGCGCACGGCGCTCTCGCCGAACTGCAGCGTGCCGTAGACCCAGCCGCGCTCGATCGCGTCCTCGATCAGCGGCGAGAAGTCGGAGATCGCCGTGGCGCCGCGCGGCAGCGCGTCGAGCGCGTTGGTGAGGTCGGCCGCGAGGCGCGAGGCGTCGAGGCCGAAGTGCTTGAAGATGCGATGCAGGTCGCTGTCGTTGTTCTGGATCAGCTGGTGCAGCCAGTGCACGAGCTCGACGTACGGATTGCCCCGCAGCTTGCAGAACACGGTCGCGCCCTCGATGCCCTTGTAGGCCATGGGATTGAGCTTGCCGAACAGGGCGACACGACTGATTTCACTCACGGGCGACTCCTCGGGGAAGCGGGCGCCTGCGGGCGCCCTGTTGTACGCGGACGGCTCCGATTGGAGCCGCGTTCGATGGCGATTTCAATACCACGCGTGGCACGGTGTCCACCGTTCACGTGATGCCGAGCACCAGGTCGTCGGCATCGGTCGGCCGTGGCCGTTTGCCGAGCCAGCTGGTCCAGCCCAGGCGGCCCGCGCGGCCGACGTCGGTGGCGGGCACCTCGGCTCGCTTCAGGATGAGGTGCATCTCGCAGGAGAGTTCGTGGCCGATGTAGTTGAGCACCCAGTCGCGCAGGCGGCGCAGGCTGTCGCCGCCGGGCAGGAAGCGCTCGTACTCGGCGAGCGAGAGCGGGCCGATCTCGACGCGGAACCGCGTCTGGCAGTCCCACACGCGCGAGCCGACGACGGTGTTCTCGCCCAGCAGCGCCGGCGCGCCGGACAGGCCCACGCGTGTGGGACTG
>Ga0209051_1002212_pt1 | contig 14362 bp, 13 predicted proteins | sample AraplaCvi_mMS_r2_2_FD_184286 | JGI IMG/M metagenome (GOLD analysis project Ga0209051, IMG submission 184286) | Arabidopsis root microbial communities from North Carolina, USA - plate scrape MF_Cvi_mMS_r2 (SPAdes) (version 2) | ecosystem: Host-associated > Plants > Roots > Endosphere | place...
GGGCTCCACCTATCTGGTGACCACGCAGTTCCTCCCTGCCGACCGACCACTCCTGGCCGCAACCGTGCGGGCACTGCCGGCGGGCATCGTGCTGATGCTCGTCACCCGCACCTGGCCGCGGGGGAGTTGGTGGTTCAAGGTGGCGGCTCTGGGCGCACTCAACATCGGCCTGTTCTTCTTCCTCCTGTTCTTCACCGCCTACCAACTGCCTGGCGGGGTGGCGGCGTTGGTGGGATCGATTCAGCCGCTGTTCGTGCTGCTCCTGGGAGTGCCTCTGCTGGGGGAACGGATCCGCAGTGCACACATCGTGGCGTGTGCTGTTGGCGCCGCCGGCGTCGGCTTGCTCGTCCTGCGGTCGGACGCGACGCTGACCGTCGTCGGTGTCCTCGCCGGGATGGCGGGCGCGCTGAGCATGGCGGCCGGCATTGTTCTCACCAAACGCTGGGGTAGGCCCGACGGCGTGGGGCTGCTTGGGTTTACCGGCCTTCAGTTGGCGATGGGCGGGGCCATGCTCCTGCCGGTGACGCTGGTGGTTGAAGGACTTCCGACGTCGGTCTCCTTGCCTAACGTTGCGGGCTTTGCCTACCTCAGCGTCATTGGTGCCTTGGTGGCCTACGCGGTGTGGTTCCGGGGGATCCAGCGGCTGCCGACGATGGTGGTCTCGTTCCTGGGATTCCTGAGCCCGCTGGTCGCGACGGTGCTGGGGTTCGTGTTCCTGGGGGAGGCGTTGTCCGGCTGGCAATTGGTGGGCGCATTGTTGGTGCTGGCGTCGGTGTTTTTGGTGCAGCGAGCCACGACTGATGCGGGGCGGCGGCTGGTAAAGGCGGAAGTGCTCAGCTGACGCTGATGCTTGTCCCGCGAGTGGCGTGGGAGGACGATCAACGTAGCTGCATCGCTACCTGTGCGGTGCGGAGCTGCGTTGTGGCGGCCATGAGCCGTATCCAGGAACCAGCGCTCATCGGCTAGTCGCGAGCCGGGGTCAGTGCTGGCTCCGAGGTCTGACATTCCGTCAAGGTTGGTGTGTCGATGAGCCGCCGAGGCTGGCTAGTTCGGTTGACTGCACTCCTGGTTGCGTGGATTCTGGCGGGGTGCACGTCGCCCGGCCCACCGCCGTCGCCGTCGCCCTCGCCGTCGTCGTCGTTAAGTGACGCCGAGGCGATCGCCTCGCTGGAGTACGCGATGCAGGCCTTCATGGCCCAGGATGCTGTGGCCGTCCTCGCGCAGGTGCGCTGGCCGGGCGGTGAATGGTCGAAGGCCTACGGTGTCCGCGACCTGGACACGAAGCAGCCGGCGCAGCCAAAGGATCGGGTCCCGGTTTCCAGTGTTACCAAGACCATGACGGCGGTTTCGGTGCTGAAACTCGTTGACGATGGATTGATCGCTCTTGATGACCCCGTCAACGGGCTTTTGGAGGGTTTCGGGGTTGGTCTCAAGCCTCCTGTCCCGATCACTTTGCGGCAATTACTCTCCGACACTTCGGGAATGCCCTCCTACGGAGACCTGATGTTCCGGGGCGTGGATGACTATGTGTCCGGTTCCCACCGGGGGCTGACCGCGCTTGAAGCTTTGAGGCTGGCCGGCACGTTGCCTTGGGAATCGCGAACTGTCGGGCTGTTCCAGTACTCGGACTCGAACAACCTGGCGCTGGGACTGATTCTGGAAAAGCTCCGTGGCAAGACGTACCCGCAGATACTTCGCGATGACATCATCAACCCCCTGGGGCTGAGCCACACGTCCGTCGACGAGGAGGTATCGGATGCGCCGGATCTGCTCAAGGGCTACGTCAGCATTGAGGGTAAGCGTGTCACCGGCGGCACCGCACTGGAACGGCTCGGTTCCCCTATGCCAAGCGTGGTCTCGACCATGTCCGACATCAATGACTTCATGGCTGCCCTGTTTGGTGGCCAGCTCATCTCTGATGGCGCTTTGGCGGAGATGAAGGAGGCTGTCATCGGCTCCTTCGCGCTGGGGGTGTTCAAGTGGTCCCCGGACTGCAGTGGCGCGCCGCGGTTCTTCGCCAAAGGCGGTTTCCTCGACTTCCGAACCATCGCACTCAGTTCCAGCGATGGGCGGTACGAAGCAACCATGACTGTTTCCCCAGCTCCGGAGCCGTCGTCGCGTCAGAACCCCGGCACCCTGTACGAGCGTGACCTGATGAGCAGCCAAATATTGTCGGCGCTGATGGAGGTTCAGGATCGGTTGTGTGGGTAGGGGGCGAAGATGGGTGGTGGGCTTGCGAGCATCCGGACGGGCTCCCGTCTGGGGCTTCGTGAGTAGCAGTTCAAGAGCAACAATATCCTGCGCAGTTGAAACTGTGGCGTCGCCCCGCCGCCTGCGGCGGGGTGAACCGGTGGACAAGACGATTGCTCAAAGCGCGTGCTAAAAGTTCGCTAGTCATCTGATGGGTTCAAAACCGCTTCAAGAGTCTCCGCTAGGACGTCCGGTACGGATTCAAGTGCAACATCGAGCAAGTATTCGATGGACACGGCGTGCGGCGAAGAGTTCACATCGATTACTCGTGTCCACGTCTGCGGCTCGTACCTGCAAAGCATCGATAGTCCAAAAAGAACGGCCCACCAAATCATCAGTGGGTGCAACGAGCCGCCACCAGAATACGGCGAGGGAAGCACCACTTTGGACCCCCGATAGTGACTATAGGTCGCGCTGAGCGGAACCTTCAAAGTGCCTTCCTGCCAAGTTACCTCTGCCGACATGGTCTCTTTCTTTCGCCCGGAGGCAACGCTACGACCAGTCAGGCGTGACAAGTGGCTCCCGCTTAGAGAGGGATAATTCCGAAGGAATGCCTTCCACTCGTTGGCGTCACTTAAGCTATGGCTGCCCGGAATGGAACTAAGCGAGATGGTGTCCTGCTGACCAGGAGCGAGGCGTGTTGGATCGCCTTCGACCAGGAGGACTGGGTGTGATGTGTGTCCCAGGGGTTCGTGTAATTGTGGTTCGACCAGCATGCCCCACAAGTTGGCAATAGACGTGGCGCTATGGAGTGGTTCTGACTCTAATAGTCCCGATAGCTTGTTGAAGCTTGCTCCAGCGCTGCCATGAGCCTTAATGCCTAACCGGGCAAATCGGTTAATCGGGTCGACCCCAACTTCGCCGAAATTGATGCACTTAATCCCGTGTCCCTGCAGCTCTAGCCCTTGGCGAGCGCCTCTAGCCTCAAAGGCGGCGGCCAGAGCCCGTCCGGCTTGAGACAACCCATAGAAGATGTTGAGTGGTCGGCTCTCAACACCGATTGCCCTGGCTGCCGCAAACTGCTGCTCAGCCTGATGCAATGACATGATGAAGACATTCCTCAGGCTCTCCTTTTGGTCAGCAATGACGGGGGATGAGCGAAGATACCTGAGATGCCGCCAAGACTCGGGTCCTGTGCGTCTAGCCATCTCCCAGTAAGTCAGTGCCATGTCGAGCCTTTCAGCGTTTCTTGGGCGCCAGTATTCGCCTCACACGGTACCAAAGCAATCGGCCCATCAGACTCGTGCCGGCATGCAACAACCTTGGATGAGTGATGGCGCGACGGCGTCCATGCCTCACGCGGAGGGCCCATGAGACGCTGAAATAAACCGGCCGGCACCGTGCGGGACCGATGAGTATTGCCTGTAAGCCAAGACAGCCCGCTGGCGGCGAGGCCCGCCGGTCCTGTAACTCCGCAGTGTCCAACGTAGCCCCCATCCGTCGAGTCCAGGGGTATCAAACGAACGATAGGGCCAACGCTTACCGGTTGCCCAAAGGACTGAGGTGATGCCAGGGTCGGCGAGCTTCAACAAGAAGTCTCTACGCCGGCCAGTGGGCATCAAGGCCTACCGATTCGACGCGTTCCAAACCAGCCGCTCGGTGCACCCATCGATTCCTTTGCTACGGTTGGCGAAGCATGCATTGACTGCCGCCAGGCGTTAGGGCCTGTCCTCGCTCAAGGTGAAGTCGCCATCGTGGATGTATTCCAGGCGGCCCTGCAAATGAATCCGTCTCTGCCGAGTTCGCCGACGCGGAAATTGTGGCGGCCGTTGGTGCCGGAGAGCAGCGGGTTGCAGGCCAATCGCGCGGGGGCAGTGCCTCGTGGGCTAATGCGTTGAGGCGAAGTCCGGGCCGTGCTTGAGGGTTTCGATGAGCCAGTAAGCGTCGTGCAGTTCCTCGTCGATCTGCCGTCCGGGCTGGGCCGGCGCCGACGATAGAGCCTCCGACTCTCTGCTAGCTCTTTTGCATTGCCACATTCCAATCGGCCCAGACCTGACTCACTGCATCCAGATGAGGTCTCCTCTGCAGGTGCGTCAGATCTCTACGTGCGATGGCCAGCTCGTCGAGAGTGGGACCCTTTGGACCGGCATGCAATTTCAGATCTGTATCCATACACCAGTAGCCGCGATCGAATGCTAGGTGATGATTCGCGCAAAGTGGAAGACCATTGCGAGCGTCGTCGCTTCCGTTGCGCTCCTTTGACACCAAGTGGGCTGCCTGCAGAATGCCCTCGACGCTGAGCCCACAGACGGCGCATTCGTGTCCGTACCGCTTGTAAACATCGAAGGCGAACCGCACTTGATTCGGGCGGTTCCGGCGACGGCTGTAGCTCGGGCTTGCGTCACTCGTGAGGTTGAATGCCTCCTCCTGTTCGGCCGGAGGGGGTGGAAGTTCCGAATCCGTGAACGTTATGAGCATCACCCGGTTGGGATCATCTAAGTCTTCGATATAGCCACGGTAGACGGTCCTCGTTGTGGACTTATTGCCGGGGCCGATGACGAACACAGGGAGTCCCGCCTCATAAGCGGCCCTTGAAGCTTCGATTTCCGATGCGTCGTGGCCGGATCTACCGGTTGTCGGGTAGTGGTAGATGACGCCCGTGGGCGTCAGATCGTCGTCGTAATGCCGGCCCGTATGGAGGAACGACAGGGCAATACCCTTCGGTGTTTCCGGTGTTCTTGTTTCCCTGCTGGGAACGAAAATGCCGGCCTGGTTGCCGTAAATGCCGAGTTCGCGTGGGAGGCCCCGACGAATGTCGGTGGGCCCACCTGCGGCCAGCAGCGAGGCCCACAGCATCTCTCTCCGGGCTGCCTCCGCCTGGATGGCGACAGTACCCCGTTCCAATGCCGAACTCTTGCTAGATCTGGGTCTGATCAGTGCGTTATCAGTCACTGCGTATCGCTCAATTCTTCGCCCCTTACTCCAGCCTCGATCTGGGGTTTCGAAGCGGCAGACCGTCTGAGTCTTGGCATTGCTGCCAACGATCCTGCTCTCCAAAATATACGAAGATTCACGTCACGCTTTGATTGCAACGGACACATATATTGGGGAGCTCTGTCTCCCGCGAAGAATTGCTAGCAGTCGCAGCCTGGACGGTCACCGTCGTCAACGTTTCCAGACGGCGCTCTAGGTGGATGCCGCAGCCGGTGAGTCCTGGACTCGAATGTCGCGGCCGCATCGTGGCGGGGCTGCTTCTGCAGTCGGAAAGGCCCAATCGTCGTCATATACCAAGCGCCCCTGTGTCGCCCGCGGATTCGCGCATCGGCGGTGCTAGATATGTAAGTGGTCGTGAACGCCGCGCTGACAGCAGCGCATGGGTGCTTCGCGGCCAAGGTGCATTTTCCTTGTGCCGACTGAGGAGAAAATGGAGTTCCTGCATGTCCCGTTGTGTCGAGTGCTGTTCGATGGCGCTGGTGTGGAGGACCGCAGCATGAGCGATCCCAAGTGGGAGCGTTTCATGGAGTTCGCTGCTCATTTCTCCGAGACGATCGATCTGGACGCCCAGGAGTATCGGCCTAAACTCGCCGTTGCCGAGCGGCTCCGCAGGACAAGGGAAATTTTCCTGCAGCGGGATTCGAACTGGTTCGAATCCCTTCGGAGGGACATGGCATCATCCAACTTGATGAACCAATACTTCATGATGCGCCTAGTCGACCTTGGTAGAACAAAACCAGACGACCTCTGGGGAGTTATTGCATTACTTTGGGAAGGTGACCTGGATGTGGATCGCATTGATGACTTCACCGCCACAATCCGTCCGTATAACCAGGAACAGTTTTCAGTCGGCGGCATTATCGGGTTTGCCTCGCTCCTTCTCATGGGCAGGGACCCTTTCGGCCTACCTCCTTATCGAGCTCAAGCGGCAAAGAAGTTTCTCAAACTCGTGGGCTGGGACGGAAGGGGAGCTAACGGGCAGCCAGCTCGTCGATATGAACTCCTACTGGAAGCCCTCGACGAGATTCTCCGACTGGCCCCGACCTACGGCATCGAGCTCCGGGACCGGTTGGACGCTCAGGGTTTGATGTGGACCGTGATGAATGTGGATCCGACCGATGAGTGGGGTGCCACTGACAGCGCGGCATTCCGAGTATGGAGGGGCGACAAAGTCGATAAGGTGCCGTTGCCAAGTGAGCGTCCCTATGGCCCATTCCCAACGACGGAAAAGGCAGCCCGGGTGATCATCGATGCTGGTCTGCTTCTTCAGTCCTCACCCTTTGGTGGCGGCGCTCCCACGTGGACGGTCGAAAATGCAGAGGACATAGTCCGGCGGGTGATCGATGCGCCCGACTTCGGTGATGGCAAATTCCTCGACAAGCTGGAGCACCAACTCAGCGGAGCGGCTGACGGAGTCATACGGCTGGCGGCAGAACTGATTGCTTTGCAAACCCTGCCGCTCTCGAACTTGACGGGCGCTACCCGCCGGGCGCGAGTGAATCGGGTGCTGTCTTGGCTGGGGACAGAATCCGAGGTGCCTGACGAAATAGACCAAGGTCTAGCAGTCACCGGCGGAGCCTTCAACGGTGGCACAGGGTTCAACATGTATCAGTGGAAGCACCTGGGTTGGCTGGCACGTATGGTCATCACAGTCCGCCAAACGGTAGGGGAGCCCGGTCAGTTGCTGGATGACCCCGAACTGCTCCTCCGGACTACGCAGTCAGTGCCGGAAGACGTTCATGCGATTCGTTACGCCTTTGAGTACCTGGCATGGCCGTCATACAGCGAACCCATCGTCAGCAGGGATCACCGGGTCCGTATACGTAAAGCCTTCGCACATGTGATCGGCGGCGAAACTGGGAACACGGATCTCGAGATTGCCGGCGACCTGATGCGTATCCAAGCTGCACTGACTGAGCGGGACGGGCACAGGATCGAATGGTATGACGAACCATACAGTTTCGAGTGGGCAAGGCACGGCGCGCAGGGTCAGCGTGCCTGGCTTGTGCGCCAGAACCAGGGTGGCTTGCCGATGGTCGCTAGATGGCGATCGGAGGACTTCGTCTCTACTCGCGCCCAGCATTTGGGTAAACCGGCTCCGGGTGCGAGCTACGAAGAGGTCCAGGCCGCCGTCAATGACGGCTATCAGCACGTCGATTACGCTGAGCGCAAGGTACAAACACTCGAGTTCTATCGCTTCCTCTCCCAGATGAAAGTAGACGACTTCGTCCTCACGGCATTCGAGAGCAACCTCTATCTGGGCGTCATTACCGGTGAAGCGGAATACACGGACGATGACACCTCCCGCTTGCGGCGGCAGGTTGCTTGGCGGCAGGAACCCATTGCCAATGACGAACTGCAGGCACCAATGCCGAGGCTGTTGGAGGAGCAAGGGTCAGTCGTCGATCTGACGGATGGGCTTTCAATCATCAGTGCTTGGTTCGAAGCTGAACCGGATGTGAGCGGCACCGAACCGGGGCCGACCACGCCGCCGCAAGCCGCCGTCGTACCCCAACTGCGCGAGGCCACCGCCGATCTCGCAACCAAGCTGCATGTCCAGCGCGACGACATTCAGGACGTCATTCGGCTGCTGCAGACACGTCAACAGATTGTGTTTTACGGTCCGCCCGGCACTGGCAAGACGTACCTGGCGGGCAAGATCGCGCGTTTCCTCGCTGGCGAGGAACACGGGGATCACGTCAAGACGGTGCAGTTCCATCCGTCGTACGCGTATGAGGACTTTTTCGAAGGCTACCGTCCGGCACAGTCCGACGGTGGTCATGTCGGCTTCAGTCTCGAACCCGGTCCTCTGCGGCGAATCGCTGCAGAAGCGTCCCTCGATGGGAATCGCGACAAGCCATATTTCCTGATCATCGACGAGATGAATCGTGGAAATTTGGCAAAGATCTTCGGCGAGTTGTACTTCCTTCTGGAGTACCGCGACCAAGGCATCAACCTTCAATACAACCCGCAGCAAACATTTGTGCTGCCGCCGAATCTTTTCATCATTGGCACCATGAACACCTCTGACCGCTCTATTGCCATGGTTGACGCTGCGATTCGTCGCCGGTTCGCCTTCGTGGAACTGCATCCGCAGGAGGGCATGATTTCCGGAATGCTTGAGCGATTCCTGGAGACCACAGGGCAGCCAGCCCTGCGCGCTGAACTCCTGAACGCTCTTAACAGTGAAATCGGGACCACTAAGCGTGACTTGATGATCGGACCCTCGTACTTCATGAAGGACCATGCCGAGACCGAGCAGGGCTTGGCTGAAATCTGGAAGTACGAACTGTTGCCATTGCTCGAAGAGCAGTATTTCGGCCAGATGAGTCGGGAAAAGATTCGCGAGAAGTTCGGGCTCGCCGCTGTTCGGCGTAAGGCCGCGGGCGACGGCGGTCTGGCTCAGTTTGCCGTTGCGTCGGAATCGGACGACAAAGACAGAGACTAATGCCGACAGAGTTGATCCTCGACGAGCTGCGTGGTTACCCGGAGCCCGTGGTCCTGGACCGTGAGGTGGCTGCCACGCTGCGGGACACGGGGCTGGTGTCCGTTGTCCCCGCTCACGGTGGTGCGTGGACGATTCTGCCTTCCGGAAAGGTAGGCGCAGTCCAGATCGACGACCTCTTGGTCAGAGTGAAACCCAAGGAAAAGGTTGGTCTCAGCAAATTGCTCTTTTTGCTGGGCTATGCCGCTGACCCTGGCCTCAGGCCGGACGAAGTAGTTGCCGAGGAGGATAATGACCTCTTTGCTGCCTTGGGTGAGTCGCTCGCAAGGCACGGGGAACGAGCCCTCGAACGCGGTCCGCTGAACGGCTACGTTCACGTGGAAGAGTCTCTGCGCACAGTCCGGGGACGCATCCGCGTCGGCGACCAGATGACCCGTCGTCCTGGGTTACTTCTGCCGCTGGAAGTTTCCTACGACGACTACACCCCCGACGTCGCTGAGAACCAGATCCTCCGGGCGGCCATTCGGATGATGCTCCATGTTCCGCGGCTGTCTGACTCGCTTGTTGTTCGACTCGGCCATCTGGATTCAAAGCTCGAGGGTGTCTCCGCCTTGAACCATGGAGCCCCCCTGCCGGCCTGGACCGAATCCAGGATCAACGGGCACTACGTACCGGCACTGAGGTTGTCCGAGATCATCCTCCGGACCATGTCCGCTGAGGCTGATTTGGGGCGCCGTACGGTCGCATCCTTTGTAGTGAACATGGCCACCGTGTTTGAGGACTTCGTTGCGACCGCGCTGAGGGAGGCGCTGGAGCCATACCTAGGGCTGACGGAGTGCCAGTACGAAGCGTTCATGGATCAACCCGAACCGGGGTATCCCAGCAGTGACAGGGTGCGCATGTTTGTGGATGTGGTGCATTCCGTTAGCGGGAGGCCTGCGATGATCTTTGACGCGAAGTACAAGGCTGCTTCGGCCGGTGGTGCGTATCCGAATGCGGACCACTATCAAATGCTGGCGTATTGCACTTCTCTGGGGGTGCCGCGTGCTTGGCTTGTTTACGCCGGTGCCGGAGAGTCGCGGGTTCGTCAGATCCGGAATACGGGTGTGTCCGTGGTTGAGTTTCCGCTGGACCTCTCGCGGGATCCGGAGGCGTTATTGGCGCGGGTGGGGGAGCTGGCGGCACAATCGTACGGAAGCCATTTTCGGATGCATGCCGTGGACCATCCCTGAACGGCACGCATCCGAAATGCGCTTTGACGCTAAGTAATGGACCGGCCCCGACGCCTATCCAGGACGACCAATGCGGTAACGGATGCGGCAACCAACGTGCTCAACAGCTGCACAAGTGTGGGGAAAGTATCCGCTCTGGAGTCCGAATCCGAAGAAACCGCAGGCCGCGCTGAAACCCACCAAGGATGGAACAACTTTGCCGCGTAGCCGATGCTTTACCAGGAGAATGATGTCACAGACGAAGCTGCCCCACATGCAAACGAACCACAGCGTCATAAACAGCAAGTCATCAGCCTGGGGTTGGGTGTAATACCAATTGGCGCGCCCAATAGATGCGACGCAACTTTGGGCGCAAAATCGGTTGTCGCCATGTAATATCTCAAGATTCGATCAAGCTTTTATTGAAGGTCGGCTCTCTATTTATTTATTGGGTAGTGTCAATGTCGCATCACGAGCCGTACTTGCGCCAACTAAGGCGGTGGCATCACGGGAAAGCAAGTGAATGTACGGCGCTGTGAAAGTTGCATTTGATCTGCATGCATATACATTCAAATGCGTTCACGTTGCACAAGTGGTCTTGTCTAGTTGGTGAGACCGCTATCAATTCAACTTCATTAGGGGAAATATAGGAGCCAGCGGTTAGTTCGTGCTTCCGGGCTCCGCTTGGATCAAAGACCTGCAACGTAAAGACAGGGGTTCTGCCGAACCCCGAGGGACGTAGCTCATTCCCCGCTGATATCAGCGAGCTACCGTTCCATTCCCAATGCCTTGGCCGCAGTCCATCCCTGTCCCAGCCAGGAATTCTCGCACACTACGGAGAATAAACCAAACGCGGCGAGCAATCAGCAGCCGACGCAGCAGCACAGGACCTGCCACTGATCCTCGCCACCGTCGAACGGACAGTGGACACCACCGCGGACGCCTTCAAAGCCACCATCGGGGGCCAAACCTTTGACAACAGGACCGACGCTGCGGAAGCTCTGCAGGCATGGGGCAGGACGGCAGGGACACCGGCTCATGAACCTCTACGGATACGACGAACTCGGCACCATCGCCACCCTCGGAGGCCACGAACTCCGCGCCAAACTCGTACCCGGCAGGGACCTCGACCGCTCCACTGTGGAAGTCCGCATCGAGGGCGTACCCAGGGCAACCACCCAGATATCCCGCAAGGGCTTACTGGCAGCTGACGTGGGCACCATCAGGCAACTCGAAAACAGGGTTGCCTCCCTGCCAAGCTTGCCGTCGACGTGGAAACCCGACGGCAGGAAGCCCTCGCCCGCATCGAGCAAGCAGACAAGGCACTGGCAGAACCCTTCAAACACGCCGAAGCGCTCAAAGCCGCCCAATCCAATTCCGCCCGCATCGACCAGCGCATGGCCGATGCTTCAAAACCGGAAGAACCACAAGGGCGCGAAACTGCTGCCGAAGCGGACCCTCGCCTGGAAAAGATGCAACGCCTCATGAAAGCGTCATTCCCGCAACAGCCCGGCACCGCTGTCCCGGCGGCCGGCACCACGAAAGCCCAGTCACCGTCCCTTAACAAGCAGCAACAGCAACGGGCAGGGTACGAACGGTGAACCGGAATCGTGGTGCTGCTTCACATCGTGCGGGAAGGAACGCCCGGCTTAGGCGCACGTATTCCTTCCAGCCGCGGGTACCACTCCTGTGCAATGTGATGGGCCATGGGGAACGACTCGCGGCTGTCCCATTGCTTACCCTCGATCTGCTTTAGCCAGTCGAGTTCCTCAAGCCTCTCCCAGCCGATGCAGTAGTAGTTGTCCTTAGGGAGTAGTCCGCGGTCTACGAAAATCCAATCGTCAATTCCTCCAAGCACAGGCGAACCCTCTATGGCACTGGAGCGATGATTGTGCTTGCACTCCGCTGTAAAGACCAGGAGCTCACTCAAAGCCTTGAAGGGAGCCGCAGCGTCAAAGTCACTTGGTATATGACCACCCCGCTCCATGCGTTTGTTCATATACTCAAAAAACTCGCGGACGTTGCGGTTTCGCTTCCAAATGAGATGGGAGATCTGCTCGCCGTTGTCGCGTTCGACGGACATCGAAACTCCTGCCCGGCGAAGGAAGCCAGCTTTCTCATATTGGAAACGGACGTGATTCTGTCCCCAAATGAATGGGACCCGGATACCGTGGCTGGAAATGTAGCCACGCGAAGTTGCCATCTTCAAGCTTTCAGCCAGAGATTCGAAGCTGAGCCCAGTTTGGATCGACTCAAACAGGTTCTTTTCCTTGCCGAATGTCCGGTCCATGTGCTCACCCGACTCTGACTGAAGCTCTTCCAGGGACAAGGACAACCGACGCAGCTGACTGTTCGCTGACTTTACTGCCCGGTCAAGAAGAAAGGCCAGCAGTGATAGAGGAGCGGCGAGTACCAACGTCGGGCCTATGTTGGCGAGAAGGTTGCTCAGCCACTGTTCCTTGCCATCCAGCTCGGCAGACCAGTAGACGGCACGGACGCCGAGGACAACAAGGGTGATACTTACAGCCCACGCAAGGAACACCGGAAATTTTGATTTCACTGAAGCAATCTAGTCGAGGCACCCGGCTTCCGCGAAGTTGGATTGGAGTCAATAACGACCGATTCAGTCGCAGTCGCGGTCCCGGGCCTCCGGCCGCTCGTTGTGGGCTATTTCAGGAGTGCTAAGTACCCGAACCAGGCGGCGGCGATCGTTGCAATCCCGATTGCGGCAGTCCATAGGAATTTTGGGATTGACCATTTTGGCTTGTCCAACGGACTAGCTACGCCGCCCAAGTCCACGTTGTTCCTTGACCCGCGACCTTCGGAGGAAACGATTGCTACTCTTGCCCCATCTCCCATCGTGATCTGAAGGCGCGGTCAACTGCTTGGCCAGCTGAATCCGCGGTTTCGAATTCAATGTCAAACTCGGCGATGAGGGTAACCAGACGATTTCTTATCTGATGCAATACCCCAGCGATCTCGCTCTTGGATATCGCCCAGTACAACCGATGGATTTCCTGGGTATCGATATCGAGCTCATCGTTCCAGAGCCGAACCAGTTCAGTGGAGCCGGGTGGTGACAGGATCACGGCGTCTCCGTCCGAGCGGGCGACCAGTTCCTCTAATGTCCCAATGCCCTGGAGGAGGGAAACTTCCTCTTTGATGGCGTCTTGGGCGAACTCCGGCAAGGAGCTGGGGGCAATCGTCATTCGACGAAACTGATTCCATCCCGCTATACCGTCAATATGTAGAGGAGCGGGAACTTTCCTATACGACGGTAGCTCACCCACGTTCCCCCTGTAACCGTTGAGTTCTGAGGATGCCCAGGCCACCAGGTCTCGAGAACCTGACGCGCCACCGAGCGCGACGCATTTTCGCAAAAGGTCAGAGACGGAGCTTGAACTATCCAGCGCACCGCTTTGAATATCGCGCAGGAGCTTGATGGCACGATCGCCCATATTCTCGTTTCCTCGGGTGATGTCGTTCGACGGGCGCTCCAGGAAAAGTCCGTGGTACGCAAAGTCGTGTCCAGACTGCTAGGAGCGAGCCCACAGATCTCCAGCTCGGTTGCGAACACATCACTCAGCGACAACTACACCTGGCGAAACCAGCCCAAACCCAGCCGTTACCGACCGCTGCGCCCCACTCAACCGCAACGTCGACATTCGAACACTTCACATAGCAGGTGTCTTGAAAAGGTAAAGGTTTGTGAGACACCGAACGTGCGCGGCCGCGCATGTTTGCCGGCAGACGCGAGCCGCAGGTCCGGGACCGGCAGGAATGCCGGACAACGCTACCAGGAGCCTATCCGGGCTTTCGCTTGCCCGGTAAAGACGGGTACCTATTAACGCCGCGGCAACACACAAGACCCAGGGAAGTACGAGCGACGCTGGAATCTCTATAGTGCCGTTGCCCTGGACCCTGGACCCTGGACCCTGGACCCTGGAGGCTCTGGCAGTGTTCATGCTCTCGCCGTGCAAACACTTGACTATGTTCAAACAGGCACACGGCAACCTCTTGCGTTGCAAAGAGACTCCAGAATCGGGAAGGCAATTTCGCGGGCATGTCTGTCCACGGTTGCTCTGTTCATGACCGCGTCGTTCCTCCGGCCTCTCACATCTGTGGGGAGGTCCTGCAGCGAAAGGGTAGTAACGAATTACGTCAGTGTAGTTATTGGGCTTGACGTGGGGCGAAGCGCTGTGAGGCGATTTGAGGGCCCGACGACCGCGGCCAGGTACTTGCTTTACCCGCCTAGCGAGTAGGCGCCCCAGGGGGCCTTGGAAGGCCGTTGAGGGGGTGTCCTGTTGTGGACACCAAAAAGCGTGGTACCATGGTAGTAGCGCCAGTTTCAGGGCACGCAGAAATGCCCCGCTGGCTTACCTCCAAAGGTGGAGGAGTCCAAGCAGGGCTGGAATCAATATCGTTGCTCAGGCGATAGATCTAGCTTACTCGGACTTGGCCGTTGTGTCCAGTTTCTGCACACAGGGCCTGCCCGTTTTCCGGAGCCACCGGCGAGCGAAAC
>Ga0209051_1002216_pt1 | contig 14351 bp, 11 predicted proteins | sample AraplaCvi_mMS_r2_2_FD_184286 | JGI IMG/M metagenome (GOLD analysis project Ga0209051, IMG submission 184286) | Arabidopsis root microbial communities from North Carolina, USA - plate scrape MF_Cvi_mMS_r2 (SPAdes) (version 2) | ecosystem: Host-associated > Plants > Roots > Endosphere | place...
TCAGCACCTGTTCGCGGGGCACCACGTGCGGCAGCGCGGCGGACAGGCCCGAGGTGACGAACCGGGTGAACCCGTTGACCACCAGGGCACCGAGCAGGATCCACGGCGCGGCGGCGTGGAACGCCAAGAGGAACCCCACCGCGACGATGAACACCACCCGCGCGAGGTTCGCGCCGATCAGCACGCCGCGCCGGTCCCACCTGTCCAGCAGCGCCCCGGCGAACGGACCGAGTAGCGAGTAGGGCAGGAACAACGCCGCGAACGATCCGGCGACCTGCCACGGGTTGGCCGCCCGTTCGGGATCGAAGAGCAGCGCCCCCACCAGCCCGCCCTGAAACAGCCCGTCACCGAAGGAACTGACGGCCCGCAGTTCCAGCAGCCGGCGGAACTCGGGGAGCTTCCGCACCGCTCGCCACGTGGCGAAGCGGTCGTGGGGCGTGGTCAATGGCCGTCCGATGTCGGTGGGAAGTGCGATGCGCCCGGTGGCGACCAAAACCACCCTACAAAGTTTCGCGAATCGACCCGGCACGGCCGCGCCCGATCGCCACCGACGGCGCACGCTGGTGACATGATGGACCGGTGGCGCAGTCAGAGGACCCGGAGGATCACTACGCTGCTGCGACGCACCGGATCCGCGCGGGCACGCTGCTGATCGCCAACACCGACCTGATGGAGCCGACGTTTCGGCGAAGCGTCATCTACGTCGTCGAACACAACGACGGCGGCACCCTCGGCGTGGTGCTCAACCGGCCCAGTGAGACCGCCGTGTTCAACGTGCTGCCGCAGTGGACGAAGTTGGCGGCCAAACCCAAGACGATGTTCGTCGGCGGACCGGTCAAGCGGGACGCCGCCCTGTGTCTGGCGACGCTGCGTGCGGGCGTGCAGCCAGGTGACGTCTCGGGCCTGCGGCACGTACAGGGTCGGATCGTGATGGTCGACCTCGACGCCGATCCCGACTCCATCGCCGAGGCTGTCGAGTCCGTGCGGATCTACGCCGGATACTCCGGGTGGACCATCGGTCAGTTGGAGGGCGAGATCGAGCGCGACGATTGGATCGTGTTGTCGGCGTTGCCGTCCGACGTCCTGGTCGAGCCGCGCGTCGACCTGTGGTCGCGGGTCCTGCGGCGTCAGCCGATGCCGCTGTCGCTGCTGGCGACGCACCCGATCGACGTCAGCCGCAACTGACCGGTCAGCGGCACGACAGGGTGCACGCCGCGCAGGATCCCGCACAACTGGCGTCGTCGGCCGCGCTGCTGCGCAACGCCTCGCGCCGGGCCACGGCCTTGGCGCTCTGGTAGCACCCGGCGGCCACGGTGCCCACCGCACCGACGACGCACACCACGAGTGCCAGCACTCCGGCATGGGGCGGGGCCGCGAGGGCGACGACGCCGCCGGCGCCCAGCATCACCGCGGCGGCGAACTGGGTGGGCACGACGGCACGCAGGACTTGGGCGACCTGGTCGGTGGCATGGGGCCGGGTCGCCGACCACAGGCCCATCGCCGCGGTCGCCACGGCGGCGCACAGGCAGAGCACGGCGGCGATCAGCATGGGCCCCACAATACGAGGCCCGACCGCCTGAGGCGTAACCGCTAGCGGGGCAGCCCCAGCGGCTGGAGGGCTGCGGGGATCACCGCAGGCGCCGCGGGGGCGGCGGGAGCTGCCGCGACGGCGGCAGGCGCGGCCGGTGCCGGTGCCGGTGCATCCGGCGAGCCGACCCGGTAGCCGTTGACGATGGCGTCGGTGGCCGACCCGGCCGCGACCGACACCGACGCACTGGTGGTCACCGCCAGCGACACCAGATACCGGTCGGTACCCGAGGTGGCGATGACGTGGCGGCGCGAGGTGTTCAACGTCAGGTTGTTCTGTCGATACGTGCCCTCGATCCGCGCCGACGGCATGCCGCCGTAGTCGGCCAACGAGCCGTCGGTGGCGCGGAAGGCAGGCAGCTGCTGGGTGTCGATCAGGCCGTGGCTGATGGCCTCGTGCGGATCGAAGTCACCGACGAGCTTGTAGACCTGCACCGCGGCGTTGGAGGTGTAGAGACCGTCACCACCGACACGGTCGGCGATCACCGCGAAGGCGTCCGGCACGTTGGGGTCGGGCACCTGAGCCCACCCGGTGGGCATCGGCAGCACGATGGTCAGGGCCTTGAAGTCGGCGGCCTTCTGCGGTTCCATCGCTACGTTCTTGGACTTGAAGAAGTCGGCCAGGGTGCCCGAGGTGGCCGGGACGACGGCCGGTACCGCGGGTGCGACGGGCGCCACCGGCGCGGCGGCGGCCGGTGAGGCGATCAACTGGTTGGGCCCGGCGGCCGGCGCTGCGGCTTGCACGGTCACGGTCTGCGTCACGGTGGCCGGTGCCGGCACCGCCGGCAGGGGCAGCGTGGGCTCGGCCGAGGCGGTGGGACCGGCGAGGCCCAGCACGCACGCCGTACCGGCGGCGAAGCCGCCGACCAGAAGTCCCCAACGACGGGCATTTTCGAACATCTAAACGTCGGTCCTTCCGGGTCGCACGAGCTTTGCGGTCCGGTGTGCCCCGGCCAGGCGCCGACTGTATCCACGGTCACGCGGCGGGAACCAGGCCCGACGCGGACCTGCAACCATGCGAAGACCCCTCTGCAACGGAACCGATACCTAGCTGCGGTGGGCCCGACCGGTGATTGGGGCTCCGAGCACGGCGTTGACTACCCTGATCACGTGAATGAAGGGGAAGGCGGCTTGGACGCCTCGAGCACCCCGCAGCATCGCTACGACGCGACGCTCGCCGGGGACATCGAACGCACGTGGCAGGAGACGTGGGCCAGGCTGGGCACGTTCCACGTTCCCAACCCGGTGGGATCGCTCGCACCCGCCGACGGGTCACCCGTCCCCGCCGACAAGATGTTCGTCCAGGACATGTTCCCGTACCCGTCGGGCGAGGGCCTGCACGTCGGACACCCGCTGGGATACATCGCGACCGACGTCTACGCCAGGTACTTCCGGATGACCGGTCGCAACGTGTTGCACGCCTTGGGTTTCGACGCGTTCGGGTTGCCCGCCGAGCAGTATGCGGTGCAGACGGGCACCCACCCGCGGACCCGTACCGAAGCCAACATCGTCAACTTCCGGCGCCAGCTCGGCCGGCTCGGCCTGGGCCACGACGCGCGGCGCAGCTTCTCCACCACCGACACCGATTTCTACAAGTGGACGCAGTGGATCTTCCTGCAGATCTTCAACAGCTGGTTCGACGCAGGGGAGAACCGGGCACGGCCGATCAGCGAGCTGATCGAGGAATTCGAATCCGGCGCCCGTACCCCCGGCGAGGGTGACTGGGCCACGATGTCGAGCGCCGACCGTGCCGATGTCGTCGACGGCCACCGGCTGGTCTACCGCGCCGACTCGATGGTCAACTGGTGCCCGGGTCTGGGCACCGTGCTGGCCAACGAGGAGGTCACCTCCGACGGCCGCAGCGATCGGGGCAATTTCCCGGTCTTCCGAAAGCGATTGCGGCAGTGGATGATGCGCATCACCGCGTATTCGGACCGCCTACTCGACGACCTGGACGACCTGGACTGGCCCGACAAGGTCAAGGCCATGCAGCGCAACTGGATCGGCCGCTCCACCGGCGCCGAGGTGCGCTTCGCGACCGGTGCCGGCGACATCGAGGTCTTCACCACCCGGCCCGACACGCTGTTCGGTGCCACCTACATGGTGCTGGCTCCGGAGCATGCGTTGGTCGACGCGCTCGTGCCCGACGCTTGGCCCGAGGGCACCGACGACCGGTGGACCTTCGGTGCGGCGACGCCCGCGGAGGCCGTGGCCGCCTACCGCGCGACGGTGGCGGCCAAGTCCGACCTTGAGCGCCAGGAGAACAAGTCCAAGACCGGTGTGTTCACCGGCGCCTACGCCACCAATCCGGTTGACGGAGCACGGGTTCCGATCTTCATCGCCGACTACGTGCTCGCCGGCTACGGTACCGGCGCGATCATGGCGGTGCCCGGTCACGATCAGCGGGACTGGGAGTTCGCGACGGCGTTCGGGTTGCCGGTGCGCGAAGTGATCTCTGGTGGCGACGTCAGCGAGGCGGCGTACACCGGTGACGGCGTGCTGGTGAACTCCGACTATCTCGACGGGCTGAGCGTCGCCTCGGCCAAGGAGGCCGTGCTGGCCCGCCTGGAGGCCGACGGGCGCGGCGTGGCGCGTACCGAGTACAAGCTGCGGGATTGGCTGTTTGCGCGCCAACGGTATTGGGGCGAGCCGTTTCCCGTGGTGTACGACGCCGACGGTCGCGCCCACGGGCTGCCGGAGTCGGCGCTGCCGGTCGAACTGCCCGACATCCCGAATTACGCGCCGGTGCAGTTCGACCCCGACGACGTCGACAGCGAACCGTCGCCGCCGCTGGGCAAGGCAACCGAATGGGTGCACGTCGACCTGGATCTCGGCGACGGGTTGCAGACCTACACCCGCGACACCAACGTCATGCCGCAGTGGGCGGGCAGCTCCTGGTACGAGCTGCGCTACGCCGATCCCCACAATTCGGAAGCGTTCTGCGCCAAGGAGAACGAGGCCTATTGGATGGGTCCGCGGCCGGCCGAGCACGGCCCGTCGGATCCCGGCGGCGTGGATCTCTACGTCGGCGGCGTCGAGCACGCGGTGCTGCACCTGCTGTACTCCCGGTTCTGGCACAAGGTGCTGTTCGACCTCGGCCACGTCAGCTCCCGCGAGCCCTACCGCCGGCTGGTCAACCAGGGGTACATCCAGGCCTACGCCTACACCGACTCGCGGGGGTCCTACGTGCCCGCCGCCGAGGTGGTGGAACGGGACGGCACGTTCTGGTACCAGGACAGCGAGGTCAACCGTGAGTTCGGCAAGATCGGCAAGAGCCTGAAGAACTCCGTCTCGCCGGACGAGATCTGCGAGGAGTACGGCGCGGACACGTTGCGCGTCTACGAGATGTCGATGGGCCCGCTCGAGGCGTCGCGGCCGTGGGCCACCAAGGACGTCGTGGGTGCCTACCGGTTCCTGCAGCGCGTGTGGCGGGTGGTGGTCGACGAGAGCACCGGCGCCACGCGCGTGGTGGACCACGAGAAGCTGGGCGAGCCGACGCTGCGACTGCTCAACAAGACCATCGCCGGTGTCGCCGAAGACTATGCGGCGCTGCGCAACAACACCGCGGCGGCCAAGCTGATCGAGTACACCAACCACCTCACCAAGTCCGAGGTCACCGCGCGTGCCGCCGTCGAGCCGCTCGTGTTGATGGTGGCGCCGCTGGCGCCGCATCTGGCCGAGGAGCTGTGGCGCCGGCTCGGTCACGAGACCTCCCTGGCCCACGGCCCCTTCCCGCAGGCTGATCCGGCCTACCTGGTCGAGGACACCGTCGAGTACCCGGTGCAGGTCAACGGCAAGGTCCGCGGGCGCATCACCGTGGCGGCCGACGCCGCGGCCGATGCCGTAGAGACCGCCGCCCTGGCCGACGAGAAGGTCGTCGCGTTCCTCGCCGGTGCCACCCCGAAGAAGGTCATCGTGGTGGCGGGCAAGATGGTCAACGTCGTCGTCTAGATCCCGTCCGCGATTTCGGCGTGCTGACCGGCGCTGACCGCCGGTGAGCACGCCCAAATCACCGCGGCAGGGGTGGGGTGCGCGGTGGCGCGGTGCGCCGCCGGCCGGTGGCCTCCGTGGCCGCGGCGTAGCGCAGGAGTGCGACGTCGTCGTAGGCCCGGCCCGCGAAGGTGAGACCCACCGGCATGCCGATGTCGGCCATCGTGCCCATCGGCACGGTCACCGTCGGAATGCCGAGATGGCGAATGACCAAGTTGCCGTTGGCCACCCAGACGCCGTTGCGCCAGCCGAGGTCGGCCGAGGCGGGGTTGACGTCCATGTCCGCGGGCCCCACGTCGGCGACGGCGGGGAAGATCACCGCATCCAGTCCGAGGCCGTCCATCCACTCCTCGAGGTCGAGGCGACGGGTGCGCTCCAGGGCGTGCACGCCCTCGGCGATGGTCGGAATGGCCAGGAACGAGTCGATCGGGTTGTCGCGGATGACGGCCGGATACTCGGCGACGTCGTCGTCGAACCCGTCGTAGCGGTCGGGCAGCGCACCCGGCGGGGCGGGGAAGATCTGGCTGCCGTCGACGTCGGCGAGTCGGTTGAGCGCGGGATCGCCGTTGGCGGCCAGGAAGTCGTCCCACGCCCAGGCGCACAGGTCCACGATCTCGCGTCGCAGGTACTCCGGGCTGATCAGACCGCGAGTGGCCACGGTCGGCGCGCCGGCGCGGTCGCCCTCGTAGTTGGTGACGACGGGGAAGTCGACGTCGACGACGTCGGCCCCGGCGGCCAGCAGATCCCGGCGGATCGCATCGAACAGGTCGAGCACCGACGTTCGGGTCTCGATGCGCCGGCCGGTGGGGCCGCCGATGCCCGTGGCTCCGACGCCGGCATCCGGATCCGCGTCGACGTACATCCGAGGAACGCCGAACCGCTTGCCCCGCAGGGCTTCCGGCCCACGTTCCAATTCCGGGTAGGAGGTCGGGCGCAGCTCATCGACGCGCGGCAGCGACACCCACGGCTGCAGACGCCAAAAGTCGCCACGCGCATCGGGGTCCTCGGCGACGAGGACGTCGAGCACCTCGAGCAGATCGGCCGTCGACCGGGTGTGGGGGACCACCACGTCCATCGTCGGCACCAGGGGCCAGCCGCCGCGGGTCGAGATGACCCCACGCGACGGGGTGTAGGCGCACAGCGCGTTGTTCGACGCCGGACCGCGGCCCGAGGACCACGTCTCCTCCCCGATGCCGAAGGCGCACAACGACGCCGCGGTCGCGGTGCCCGACCCGTTGGACGAACCCGAGGCGAACGGCGCGGTGAGATAGTCGGCGTTGTAGGGACTTTCGGCCCGGCCGTATACCCCGCGCTGCATGCCGCCGTTGGCCATCGGCGGCATGTTCGTCAACCCGATGAGCACGGCGCCCGCGCCACGGAGCCGTTCGACGACGAACGAGTCGCGCTGGGCGACCAGCTCGGCGAAGGCCGGGCTGCCGGCCGCCACGGTCAGCCCGCGCGCCTGGTAGCTGTCCTTGACCGTGTACGGAATGCCGTCGAGCGGACCGAGGGTGCGGCCGTCACGACGGCGGGCGTCAGACGCCTGGGCGTCGGCGTGTGCCTGCGGGTTTCGCACCACCACGGCGTTGAGCTCGCCGTCGTAGGCCGCCAGCCGGGCCAGGTAGGCCTCGAGGATCCCGACGGCGGTCGCCCGACCGTCCTCGAGCGCGGCGCGCAGGTCGGCGATGGACGCCTCGTGGACCTCGAATGCCTCGCTCATCGGGGGCGGATCACGATCTCGTGGACGTGCGCATCGGCCGGTGCGGTAACCGCCTGCGCGATCACCCCTGCCACCGTGGCGGGGCTGAGGAACTGCTCGGGCACGTAGTCCCGCTCCTCGTAGGCGACGAGATCGCGCTGCATCTCGGTGTCGATCCGGCCAGGGTGCACCGACGTCACGCGCAGGTCCGGTTCGTCGGCGCGCAACGAGTCGGCGAAGGACCGCAGCGCGAACTTGCTCGCCGAATACGACGCCAGCCCCGGCGAGGCCTTGATCCCGGCGCCGGAGTTGACGAACACGACCTGTCCGCGAGCTCTGCGCAAGGCGGGCAGCAGGGCGAGCGTCAGCGCGACGGCGCCGGTGACGTTGACCTCGAAGGTCGCGCGCCACTGCTCGGGCGTGGACTCGTCCACTCGGCCGGGGTAGGCGACGCCCGCGTTGTGGATCAGCACGTCGAGATCGGTCAGCACTTCGGCGGCCGACTCGATGGAGTCGGGGTCGGCCAGGTCCAGTGGCCAGGTCGGGGCGCCCAGGCGGGCCGCCAATGCGTCGAGGCGGTCGGACGGGCGGCCTGCCAGCAGTAGCGTGTGGGTGGGGGCCAGCGCCTCGGCAATGGCGACGCCGAGGCCGCCGGCGGCGCCCGTGATCAGGGCAGACCGGGTCTTCTCCGCGGGTGGGTTCTCCTGGGTGGACACGACGGCAACCCTACCGACCTGCGCTCTCGACGTCGGCGTCGCATGATTGACCCGATGCCACCGGACTCGAACTTCGCGCCCACCCAGCTCGCGGCCCGCGCCGCCTATCTGCTGCGGGGCAACGACCTGGGCGTGATGACCACCGCCGCGCCCCTGCTGTACCCGCACATGTGGAGCTGGGACGCGGCCTTCGTGTCGATCGGCTTGGCTCCGTTGAGCGTCGAGCGCGCCGTCGTCGAGTTGGACACGCTGCTCTCGGCGCAGTGGCGCAACGGCATGATCCCGCACATCGTGTTCGCCAACGGCGTCGACGGCTACTTCCCCGGCCCGGCCCGGTGGGCGACGTCGACGCTGGCGGCCGACGCTCCGCTGGGCCGGCTCACCTCCGGCATCACGCAACCCCCCGTGCACGCGATCGCGGTCCAGCGCATCCTGGACAACGCGCGCACCCGGGGTCGTTCGACGCGCGCGGTCGCCGAGGCGTTTTTGGACCGCCGGTGGAGCGACTTGGTGCGGTGGCACCGTTGGTTGGCCGAGGCCCGTGATCCCGACGCCAGGGGCCGGGTGACGCTGTACCACGGGTGGGAGTCCGGTATGGACAACTCGCCGCGGTGGGATGCCGCCTACGCCAACGTGACTCCCGGTCCGATGCCGCCGTATCAGCGGGAGGACAACGCCATCGTCACGGATGCGACGCAGCGGCCGTCGGACCTGGAGTACGACCGCTACATCTGGCTGGTCGAGCAGATGAAGTCGGTCAACTACGACGACCTTCTGCTGCCCGGTGTGATGAGCTTCGCGGTGGAGGACGTCTTCGTCTCGGCCATCCTGTCGGTGGCGTGCACGGTGCTCGCCGAGATCGGCGAGGACTACAAGCGGCCGCACTCCGACGTACGCGACCTGTACGCCTGGGCCGAGCGGTTCCGCCGTGGCGTCGTCGACTCGGTTGACGAACGTACCAGTGGGGCAAGGGATTACGATCTTCGAGCGCAGAAGTGGATTGCCACCGAGACGGTCGCGCAGTTCTCGCCGCTACTGTGCGGCGGGTTGTCCCACGACCGGGAGCGGGCTCTTCTCAAGCGCTTCGAGGGGCCGCGGTTCTGCGGGCACCCCGACTTGAAGTACGCGCTGATCCCGTCGACGTCGCCGGTGTCGCGGGACTTCCGGGCGCGCGAGTACTGGCGCGGCCCGGTATGGCCGGTGCTGACGTGGTTGTTCTCGTGGTGCTTCGCGCGGCGAGGCTGGGCCGAACGCTCGTCGAACCTGCGGCGCGAGGGGCTGCGGCAGGCCAGTGACGGCACGTTCGCCGAGTACTACGAACCGTTCACCGGGGAACCACTGGGCAGCATGCAACAGTCCTGGACCGCCGCGGCAGTTCTGGATTGGCTCGGCTAGTCGCCCTGTTCGGCCAAACGCGCAAGCGGGGCAAGGGCTTTGGCCAGCGTCTCGCGTTCTTCGACGCTGAGCTTGGTCAGCATGCCGGCGATCTGCGCCCGTCGCGTGGCCAGCGCCTCGCGATGCTGAACCAGTCCGCGCGGGGTGACGTCGACCAGGACGGCCCGCAGGTCGGAGGGGTCACGGGAGCGTTTGACCAGCCCGAGCTTCTCCAGCCGGCGGATCGCCACGGTGGTCGTCGGCGTGCGCACGCGCTCGTGCGCCGCGAGTTCGGTCATGCGGATGGGCCCGAGATCGAGCAGCGTCAGCAGGATGGACAGCTGCGCGAGGGTGAGGTCGGCGCCGCCCTCGGGCATGTTCCGATTGGAGTCACCACGACGCAGGACGGAGAAGAGCTTGGAGAGCACCTGCTGCAGCTCTCCGGCCAGCTCAGTGACCTGCGGTTCGGTCTCTACCATAATTCGCTAGTCTAACCTGTCGGCTCCGTCGGCAACCGGACATGCGTCGATTGGTCCCCACCAGCGGATGAACCGCTACAACACCTGGGACAGGAATTGACGCAGGCGCTCGGTCTCGGCGTTGGAGAACAGGTGTTCCGGCGTGCCCGTCTCGACCACCTTGCCGTGATCCATGAAGACCACGGCGTCGGCGGCCGAGCGGGCGAAGCCCATCTCGTGGGTGACCACCACCATCGTCATGCCGTCCTCACCCAGCTCGGCGATCAACGCCAGCACGCCCTTGACCAGTTCGGGGTCCAGCGCCGAGGTCGCCTCGTCGAAGAACATCACCTGCGGCGCCATGGCGAGGGCGCGGGCGATGGCCACGCGTTGCTGTTGGCCGCCGGACAGCGTCGCCGGGCGCACTTCGGCCTTGTGCCGCAACCCGACTCGCTCCAACTGGGCGAGGCCGAGTTCGCGCGCGGCGTCGGCGTCGAGCTTCTTGAGTCGACGGGGCGCGAGGGTCACGTTGTCCAACACGGTGCGGTGGGGGAACAGGTTGAACTGCTGGAACACCATGCCGATGCGCTGGCGCAGTTCGTCGGGGTTGTCCTCGAGCACCGACCTCCCGTCGAGCAGGATGTCACCGCGGTCGGGCTCGTGCAGGCGGTTCAACGCCCGCAGCAGGGTCGACTTGCCCGAACCCGACGGTCCGATCACCGCGGTGGTGGTGCCGGCGGGAACGTCGAGGTCGATGCCCCGCAACACCGCGTTGGTGCCGAAGGACAGGTGAATGTCAGTGGCGACCAACGACACTGGTTCGAACTTCACGGTGGCGCTCACACCATCTCCTGGGTCGCGGCGGGACTGGCCGGGTCTTCGGTGTCGGCGACGGTCTTACCGCGTCGAAGGCGTGCGTCGATGTAGTTGACCAGATGGGTCAGTGGGATCGTCAGCGCCAGGTAGAAGATGCCGGCGGCGACCAGGGGTGAGAGGTTGCCCGTCTGGGCGTTGAGATCGCGGCCCACCTGGAACAGTTCGCGCTGGCTGGCGATCAAGCCGAGGAAGTACACCAGCGACGAGGCCTTCAGCAGCGAGATGAACTGGTTCACCAGGGCGGGTAGCACGCGTCGCACGCCCTGGGGCACGATGACCAACCGCATCGACGACGAGTAGCTGAAGCCAAGTGCACGTGAGGCTTCCAGCTGTCCAGCCTCGACACTCTGGATGCCGGAGCGCAGGATCTCGCCGACGTAGGCCGCCGCCATCAACCCGAGTGCGGCGATGCCCAACGGGTACGGATTGTTGCCGGTCAACCCGCCCACGATCGGTCCGACGCCCAGGCCGATGATCAGGATGATCACGACCTCGGGCAGGCCACGGAACACGTCGGTGTAGATCCGAGCGGGCCATCTCAGCCACCGCGCCTTGGAGATACCGGCGACGGCGAGGCCCATGCCGAGGATCAGGCCGATGATGCTGGCCGACACCGTGAGGATCAAGGTGTTGGGCAGGCCCGTCTTGAAGAGGTCGGGGATGGCCCGCTTGTACAGTTCCCAATCCAGGAAGGAATCCTTGAGCTGTTGGACCACGGATTTCGGTGCGACACCGGAATTGTCGGCCCGCGTCTGCTTGGCGGCGATGGCGTTGAAGTCGGGGAGCACCGGTGTGGGCGCGGCCTTGGAACCGGGTTTCCAACCCGGGGGCAGCGCGCGGGGCACCCAATCGGAGTACAGCTTCGACCAGGTGCCGTCGGCGATCACCGCGTCGAGACCCGCGTTGAGCGCGTCGATCAGCGGCTTGTTCTCCTTGGCCACCGCGTAGGCGACGAAGTTGTCCAGGCTGAAGGTGTTCTCCACGATCTGCGCCGGGTCACCCGCCTTGACGGTGCCGACGGCCTGCTGCGAGGGTGCCACCCAGGCGTCGATCTGGCGGGTCTTGAGGCTCCCGTAGACGGTGTTGTAGTCGGGGAACTTCACCGGGTCCAGCCCGAGGGTGTCGACGACGTAGGCCTCCTGCACGGTGCCCTGGACGACGCCGATGCGTTGTCCCGCAGCCAATTGCGAGAAGCCCTTGATGGGCGAGCCCGGCGGGACCACCAACGAGAAGTAGCCGAAGTCGTAACCGTTGGTGAAGCCGACGGTCTGGCGGCGGGCGTCGGTAGTGGTGATCGACGACGAGCCGACGTCGAAGCGTCGGGCCGCCACCTGGGCCAGCAGACCGGAGAAGTCGGTGCCGACGAAGTTGACCTTCAGGCCCAGCTTGTCGGCGACCGCGCGCAGCAGTTCGTTGTCGAATCCGGTGAACTGGCCCTTGGAATCGATGCAGATGCTCGGCGGGGCGTCGGAGAGCGTGCCGACCGTCAACGTGCCGGGGGTGCCGAGGCCGAGGGCGTTGACGTCGACCGGCAGTGGTTCGACGCCGGGGGTCGTGTACTTGTCGGATTCGGGGCCCTTGGCCGCGGACGCCAGGTTGGTCGGCAGCGCGCTGGCGCTCTCGACACCTGGCGGCGCGCACTGGTCGCTGTCGGCGGCAGCCGGCGGCGCCAGACCGATCAGCATCATCACGACGGCCAGCAGCGCGGCCGCGCGGAGTCGTCGTCGGCCCGAGTGGTGGTTCACCTCTAGCAAGGTACTTGGGTACCGGCGTGCGGCACGGCTTCTGCTCGTGAAGAGTCGCATTCCTCCGTGAAGGAGGCCGGGCTCAGCGGTTGTCGCGCCAGCGGCAGAGCGCCTCGGCCGCGGTGAGGTCGTAGTCGGGACCGTTGACGCCGACGGTCAACAGCGAGACCCCCAGCCCGACGAGGGCGTCGGCGTCGGCGAGCATCGCGTCGGTGCCCTTGCCGGTCTCCACCCCCGCGGATCGTTCGATCTCCGACGGGTCGCGGCCGACGTCGGCGCAATGCCGGTCGAGTACCGCGGCCTTGTCCGGGTAGGTCTCGGTGGTGGTGAAGCCGTGCCACAGGTGCGCGTATTGTGCCACCAGCTTCAGCGTCTTCTTCTCACCCTGACCACCGATGAGGATCGGAATGTCGCGCACCGGTGCGGGATTGAGCTTGCCGAGCCGCGAGGTGATGCGGGGCATCGCCGCGGCGAGGTCGTCCAAGCGGCTGCCGACGGTGCCGAACTCGTAGCCGTACTCGTCGTAGTCCTTCTGCTTCCAGCCCGAACCGATGCCCAGGATGAGCCGGCCGTCGCTGATGTTGTCGACGGTGCGTGCCATGTCGGCGAGCAACTCGGGGTTGCGATAGGAGTTGCACGTCACCAGCGCGCCGATCTCGATGCGCGAGGTCTGCTCGGCCCACGCGCCGAGCATGGTCCAACACTCGTAATGGGCTCCCTCGGGGTCGCCGTAGAGCGGGTAGAAGTGGTCCCAGTTGAAGGCGACGTCGACCCCGATGTCCTCGCAGCGTCGGACGGCGTCGCGCATGAGGCCGTAGTTCGGGGAGTGCTGGGGCTGGAGTTGGACGCCGATGCGGGTGGGGAAGCTCATGGTTCCTGCTTACCCCTTCTGGCGGGGGTTGTCCTCCAACCGGCTACACCCCGATGTTCCCGGAGTCGCGCCAGACCACCACCACCGACGGGCGCGCGGTGCCGTTGCCGCCCTCGGGCCAGCGCGACAGGGGGTCCTCGAGGCTGTTGTCGTCGCTTTCGCCGGGATGCTGCACGCAGACGGTGACGAGGTCGTCGGTGACGACGGGTCCGCACGTCTCGGCGCCGAGCGGAACGGTCAGGAACTGTTTGGTCTCACCGCGATTGGGCCCGTCGAGGGCGACGGCGAACAGCCCGTCGTTGGAGTCCAGTGCGTTCCCGTCGGTGGAGATCCAGAGGTTGCCGTGGCTGTCGAAGGCCAGGTTGTCGGGGCACGAGATGGGGCTGACGCGGCTCTTGTCGAAGCCGGCGAAGTACGTGTCGGCGGCGGCCGGGTCGCCGCACACGAGCAGCAGTTCCCAGGTGAAGGTGGTGCCCGCATGGTCGTCGGTGATCTCGAGGATCTGCCCGCTCTTGTTGTCGTTGCGGGGGTTGGCGGCGTCGGGCGCCGCTTCGCCGGGCGCACCGCGCTCGTCGTTGTTGGTCAGGGCGACGTAGACCTTGCCGGTCTTCGGGTTGGCCTCGAAGTCCTCGGGCCGGTCCATCTTGGTGGCCCCGGCCTTGTCGGCGGCGAAGCGGGTGAACACCGCCGCCTCCTGGGCACTGACGCCGGGGACGAGCGACTCGGCCTGGCCGTTCGGGCCGGAACGCAGCAGCGGGAGCCAGGTTCCGGTGCCGCTGAAGGACCCCTTGGCGGGCAGCGTGCCGGACCCGTCGATCTGTTCGCCGGGGATGTCGCTGGAGAGCTTGGCGACGTAGAGGGTGCCCTCGTCGAGGATAGTCAGGTTGTGCGCCATGGCCCCTAAGGAGGTCCCCGGCATCACCTTCTTGGACGATACGAACTTGTACATGTAGTCGAAGCGCTCGTCGTCGCCGGTGTAGGAGACCACGGTGCCGTCGCCGGTGACGTAGACGGTGGCGCCCTCGTGCTTGAGGC
>Ga0209051_1002221_pt1 | contig 14325 bp, 14 predicted proteins | sample AraplaCvi_mMS_r2_2_FD_184286 | JGI IMG/M metagenome (GOLD analysis project Ga0209051, IMG submission 184286) | Arabidopsis root microbial communities from North Carolina, USA - plate scrape MF_Cvi_mMS_r2 (SPAdes) (version 2) | ecosystem: Host-associated > Plants > Roots > Endosphere | place...
CACGGCCGCGTCAAGGGTCTGAAGAACCCCCTCGCCGCGGTGCTCCGCGTGCAGCAGCCCATCCCCTTCGACGCGCCCGACGACGAGCCCGTGGGCCTGCTGATCTTCCTCCTCGTGCCCGAGGCCGCGACTCAGCGGCATCTCGAGATCCTCTCGGAGATCGCCGAGATGCTTTCCGATCGCGAGTTGCGCGAGCGCCTCAAGGGCGACGTCGACGCCGCCACGCTGCATCGACTGATCTCGGACTGGGAACCGCTGAAGTCGGTCGCATGATCGTCGGCGGCAGCTTCCCAGGGCCGGGCGTCGCGCGATGAAGCCGCGCAGCATCAGCGCCGAGAAGCTGTTCGAGGAACACCAGCCGACGCTGCGCTGGGAGTGGATCGCCGGTCACGCGCATCCCGAGCGCCGGTTCGACGAGGCCGCGGTCCGCGAGGCGCGTTCGGCCGCCGACCTGGTCGGCTACCTCAACTACATCCACCCCTACCGCGTGCAGCTCGTCGGTCGCCGCGAGGTCGCCTATCTCGCCAACGCGCCGGACGACGTGCAGCAGCGCCGCATCCAGCGCATCGTGACGCTGGAGCCGCCCGTCATCATCGTCGCGGACGACGAGCGTGCACCCGACAGCCTCGTCGCGCTGTGCGACCGCGCCGAGATCCCGCTGTTCGTGACCTCGGCCTCGGCCGGCCACGTGATCGACATCGTGCGCTCGTACCTGAGCCAGCTCTTCGCGGATCGCACGACGCGCCACGGCGTGTTCATGGACATCCTGGGCATCGGCGTGCTGCTCACCGGCGAGTCGGGACTCGGGAAGAGCGAGCTCGGGCTGGAGCTGATCTCGCGCGGCAACGGCCTCGTCGCCGACGATGCGGTCGATCTCTATCGCGTCTCGCAGTCGACGCTGGAAGGTCGTTGCCCCGACCTGCTGATGAACCTGCTGGAAGTGCGCGGCATCGGCCTGCTGGACATCAAGGCGATCTTCGGCGAGACGGCGGTGCGGCGGAAGATGCGGCTGAAGCTGATCGTCCACCTGGTCCGCAAGGAGACGATGGAGCGCGAGTTCGAGCGCCTGCCCTACGAGCCGCTGTACGAGGACATCCTCGGCATCCCGGTGCGCAAGGTCATCATCGCCGTCGATGCCGGCCGCAACCTCGCCGTGCTGGTGGAGGCCGCCGTTCGCAACACCATCCTGCAGCTGCGCGGCATCGACACGTACCAGGAATTCGTCAAGCGCCACCAGGAAGCGATGGCGAAGGGATCCGAGTAGGACGGCGCCCGTCGGCGGAATGCCGCCGACAGCCCCGGAGGGACGGGTGGTCTTGCTCCGGAGCGGCCGGCCGCGGCCGCCTCAACGCTATTCGTGGCGATGGCCGCCCTTGGCGGGCGGCTTGTGCTCGCAGTTCTCCCGCTTGCACACGGCATACAGCGACAGCGCGTGCTCCTGCAGCGCGAAGCCGCGCGAGGCGGCGACCTCGCGCTGGCGCGCCTCGATCTCGGGGTCGAAGAACTCCTCGACGCGGCCGCAGGTGAGGCACAGCAGGTGGTCGTGGTGCGTGCCCTCGTTCAGCTCGAACACGGACTTGCCCGACTCGAAGTGGCTGCGCGCGAGGATGCCCGCCTGCTCGAACTGCATGAGCACGCGGTAGACCGTGGCCAGCGCGATGTCCGAGCCTTCGTTGAGCAGGGCCTTGTAGACGTCTTCCGCCGTGAGGTGACGCTCCGCCGAGCGCTGGAAGACCTCGAGGATCTTGATGCGCGGCAAGGTGGCCTTCAGGCCGCTGCTCTTGAGTTCTTCGGCGTGTGTCATTTGTGGACGGAAGCGCGGTCGGCCCGTTGCCGGCGCCGGCTAAAATATCAGGCAATCATATCCAGGCTTTGGCCCCCCTGGGGGCCGATGCTCACCCGACCCTCCGATGCGCACCACGGTCCTTCCCCGGCTTTCGTCTTCCTCACCCCGTGCCGCCGCGCGCCGGGGCCTGGCGCCCGCGCTGCTCGCCGCGGCCGCCGTGCTCGGCACGAGCGGCTGCTCGAGCTGGAACCTGGAGCCGCCGCAGTCGACGCGCCGCCTCGTCTCCTACATCGTGCCCTACAAGGCCGACATCGTGCAGGGCAACGTCGTCACCACGGAGCAGATCTCGCTGGTCAAGCCCGGCATGACGCGGCTGCAGGTGCGCGAGATCCTCGGCACCCCGCTGGTCACCGATCCGTTCCACGCCCAGCGCTGGGACTACGTGTTCAGCATGGTCCGCCAGGGGTTCGATCCGATCCAGCGCTCGTTCTACGTGCTGTTCGACGGCGACGCCGTGCAGAAGGTCGAGGCGCCCGAGCTCCCGAGCGAGACCGATTTCGTCGCCTCGATCAGCCGCCGGCCCCTGCCCGAGAAGACGCCCCGTCTCGAGCTGAGCGACGCCGAGCGCGCGGCGCTCCCGGCCCCGAAGGCGCCGGCCGAGGCCGCCTCCGCGGTCGCCGCGCCCACCGGCCCGACGCGGAACTACCCGCCGCTGGAGTCCCGTTGAGCGCGGGCGCGCCCGACGCGGCGGCGCCGCTGCGCATCGCCATCGCCGGGGCCTCCGGCCGCATGGGACGGATGCTCGTCGAGGCCGTGCTCGATGCGCCCGACTGCGCGCTCGCGGGCGCGCTCGACGTCGCCGGCAGCCCCGGCCTCGGCCAGGATGCCGGCGCCTTCCTCGGCCGGGCCACCGGCGTCGCCATCGTCTCCGACCTCGACGCGGGGCTGCGTGGCGCGCGGGTGCTGATCGACTTCACGCGGCCCGAAGGCACGCTGCGCCACCTGGCCGCGTGCCGGGATGCCGGAGTCGCCGCCGTCGTGGGCACCACGGGCTTCACCGACGCCCAGAAGGACGAGATCCGGGGCTTCGCCGCGCACATCCCCGTCATGTTCTCGCCCAACATGAGCGTGGGCGTCAACGTCGTGATGGAGCTCCTGGCGCAGGCCGCGCGCGCGCTGGCGACGGGCTACGACGTGGAGATCGTCGAGGCCCACCATCGCCACAAGGTCGACGCGCCCAGCGGCACCGCGCTGAAGATGGGCGAGGTGATCGCCGAGGCGCAGGGACGCCGGCTGGCCGACTGCGCGGTGTATGCGCGCGAGGGCGTCACCGGCCCGCGCGAGGCCGGCACGATCGGCTTCGCCACCGTGCGCGGCGGCGACATCATCGGCGACCACACCGTGCTCTTCGCGGGCACGGGCGAGCGCATCGAGATCAGCCACAAGAGCTCGAGCCGCGCGGGGTACGCGCAGGGCAGCCTGCGCGCCGCGCGCTTCCTCGCGCAGCGCGCCGACGCTGGCGAGACCGGCCTCTACGACATGAAAGACGTGCTGGGGCTGCGCTGATGGACGGCATGGCCGGCTTCTGGAACGAAAGCGACTTCATCGGGCGCGCCGTGGCGGCGCTGCTGTTCGTGATGTCGGTCAGCAGCTGGGTCATCATCGTCTGGAAAGGCTGGCTGCTGCGGCGCGCCGGCACGGACATCCAGCGCGGCGTCGCGGCGTTCTGGGGCGCCGGCTCGGTCGACGAGGCCCGCGGCCGCCTGCAGTCGCTCGACCGGGAGGCCGTGCTGGTGCCGCTGGTCGACGCGGCCCTGCTGCGCCCCGCCGCGGGGACGCTGGAGACGCAGCCGGCCCTGCAGTCGCAGCTCACGCGCCGCCTGCGCGACGCCCTGCACCAGGGCCTGGCCCAGCTGCAGTTCGGGCAGGTCGTGCTCGCCTCGGTCGGATCGACCGCCCCCTTCGTCGGCCTCTTCGGAACGGTGTGGGGCATCTTCCACGCGCTCTCCGGCATGGCCGAGGGCAACGGCATCACCGTCGACAAGATCGCCGGCCCGGTGGGCGAGGCGCTGATCTTCACCGCGGCGGGCCTGGCCGTCGCCATCCCCGCCGTGCTGGCGTACAACATCTTCGGCAAGCGCGTCTCGGCCTGCGAGGCGGATCTCGAAGGCTTCGCGCACGACCTGCGCGAGATGCAGCTCGATTGCGCGTCCCCGGCCATGGCGCGCGAGCGCGCCGTGGAGAGCTGACGCCATGGCCTTCGGCCGCCTCGAGCGCACCCCCGCCTCGCAGCCGATGAGCGACATCAACATGACGCCGCTCATCGACGTGATGCTCGTGCTGCTCGTGATCTTCATGATCACGGCGCCACTCATGACCACGAGCCTGAAGCTGGAGCTGCCGAAGACGGCCGCCTCGCAGCCCAACGACACGGCCGCGGCGCTCACCTTCACGATCACCGCCGACGGCCGCACGCTGCTCGACGAGCGCGAGATCGGCCCCCAGGAACTCGCGGCCAGGCTCAAGGCGAACGGGCAGCGGCAGCCGCAGCCCGACGTGCTCGTGCGCGCCGACCGCCGCGTGGCCTACGGCCGCGTCGCCGAGCTGATCGGCCAGGTGCAGGACGCCGGGCTCACGCACATCGGCTTCATCACCGAGCCGTCGCGCTGAACGGCGCATCCCGGGGTCTTCGCGCCCTTGCAGGGAAGGCGCCCATGCCGGGCAGGCGCGAAGGTTGCCCGGCTCCGCCATGAGCGACACGAACGAGGCCCTGTCGGGCCCGGTGCCACCCGCGAGCGGGCCGGGGCCGGTGGCGGAGCGGCATCGTCCCCCCGGGTTCCGCGCGAGTCCCGCGCCGACGCCGTGGGAGAACCTGCGCGCGATCTTCGCGCTCCCACCGATGAGCGCCGACGAGCGCGACGCCTTTCGCGTGGCGCAGAGCGAGGCGCGCGATGCCCTCGTCGTCCCCGTCGTCGTGATGGCCGTACTGCTGATCGGCAGCTTCATCGGCTGGGATCAGCTGCGCGATCCCGGCCACCTGGGCAGCGTGGCGCGGGTCCGCCTCGGGGGCGGGGCGATCGTGCTGGGCATCCTGGGCGTCGTGCGCTTCGGCCTGCGCGTGCCCTATCGGCTGCAGGCACTCGTCATGTACTGCGCGATCTATGCCTGGCAGGCGGCGATCGGCGAGGCGCTCGGCACCGATTCGCCCTTGCAGCTCCCCGGCCTGCTGCTCGTGATGTTCTTCAGCGTGCTGGCCCTGCCGCGCGCCACCGATTCCCTCGTCAACCTGCCGCTGGCCGCCCTCAGCATCCCGATCGTGCTGCCGGCCACGCGGGCGGTCGGCGACGTCGTCTATGCCCTGGCCCACTTCGCGACGGTGGTCCTGCTCGTCTTCGCGGCCACGGCCCTGCTGGAGCGGATGACGGCGCAGAGCTTCACCTACCGCCGGCGCCTGCAGCACGAGGCCAGCACCGACGCGCTCACCGGCCTGGACAACCGGCGCGAATTCGAGTCGGGCCTCATGCGCGAGATCGACCGCGCACGTCGCCTGGGGATGGCGCTCACCCTGGGCCTCATCGACATCGACCACTTCAAGCGGATCAACGACACCTGGGGCCACGACGCGGGCGACCAGGTGCTGCACCAGGTCGCCGTCACCATGCGCGCCTGCCTGCGCCGCAGCGACCTGGTCGCGCGCATCGGCGGCGAGGAGTTCGCGCTCGTGATGCTCGGCACGGAGCCGCCGGGCGCCGCGGTCGTCCTCGAGCGCCTGCGCCTCGCGATCGCCGCCCTGTGCGTCTCGACGCCCGGCGGCCCGATCGCCTGCACGGTGAGCATGGGCATGGCGGAGTGGACGCCCGCCGACACCGATTGGCACGCCCTCTACAAGCGCGCGGACGCGGCGCTGTACGAAGCCAAGCAGGGCGGGCGCAACCGGTTGCGAAGGGCGGCCTGAGCGGCGGGCTTCGGGCCGGGGAGCCAGGGAGGGCGGGCGGGAAGCCGCGTCCGGCCTCCTACAATCGGGCGATGAACGAAAAGTACGTCCCCGCCGAGGTCGAGTCGGCCGCCCAGGCGCACTGGCGCGCCGCCGACGCCTACCGCGTCACCGAAGACGCGAGCCGCACCAAGTTCTACGCGTGCTCGATGCTGCCGTACCCGAGCGGCAAGCTGCACATGGGGCACGTGCGCAACTACACGATCAACGACATGCTCGCGCGCCAGCTGCGCATGCGCGGCATGAACGTGCTGATGCCCATGGGCTGGGACGCCTTCGGCCTGCCCGCCGAGAACGCGGCGATGAAGAACAAGGTCCCGCCGGCGAAGTGGACCTACGAGAACATCGCCCACATGAAGGCGCAGATGCAGGCCATGGGCCTCGCCATCGACTGGTCGCGCGAGATCGCCACCTGCGACCCCGCCTACTACAAGTGGAACCAGTGGCTGTTCCTGCGGATGCTCGAGGCGGGCATCTGCGAGCGGCGCACGCAGGTCGTCAACTGGGATCCGGTCGACCAGACCGTGCTCGCCAACGAGCAGGTCATCGACGGCCACGGCTGGCGCTCGGGCGCCCCGGTGGAGAAGCGCGAGATCCCCGGCTACTACCTCAACATCGTGAAGTACGCCGACGAGCTGCTCTCCGCGGTGGCCGATCCGTCCGACCCGAACTACCTTGCCGGCTGGCCCGAGCGCGTGCGGCTCATGCAGGAGAACTGGATCGGCAAGAGCGAGGGCGTGCGCTTCGCGTTCCCGCACTCGATCCCCGACGACGAGACCGGCGCCCCGATCAACGAAGGCAAGCTGTGGGTGTTCACCACGCGCGCCGACACGATCATGGGCGTCACGTTCTGCGCCGTCGCGCCCGAGCACCCCATCGCCACGCACGCGGCCCGGGGCAACCCGGCGCTCGCCGCGTTCATCGAGCAATGCAAGGCCGGCGGAACGACCGAGGCCGAGCTCGCGACGCGCGAGAAGGAAGGCCTGCCCACGGGGTTGACCGTGGTGCACCCGCTCACCGGCGCCGCCGTGCCGGTGTGGGTGGGCAACTACGTGCTCATGGGCTACGGCGACGGCGCCGTGATGGGCGTGCCCGCGCACGACGAGCGCGACTTCGCGTTCGCGAAGAAGTACGGGCTGCCGATCCGGCAGGTCGTCTCCGTCCCCGGCGAGAAGTTCAGCACGGACGCCTGGCAGGAGTGGTACGGCGACAAGCAGCGCGGCGTCTGCATCGAGTCGGGCCCGATCGACGGCTTCGGCTACCCGGCGGCCGTCGCCCGCATCGCGGAGCTCCTCGGAGCGGCCGGACTCGGCGAGAAGAAGACCACCTGGCGCCTGCGCGACTGGGGCATCAGCCGCCAGCGCTACTGGGGCACGCCGATCCCGATCATCCATTGCGACGCGTGCGGCGTCGTGCCGGTGCCCGACAAGGACCTGCCGGTGGTGCTCCCCGAGGACCTGATCCCCGACGGCAGCGGCAACCCGCTCAACAAGTGCGCGTCGTTCCTGAACGTGGCGTGCCCGAAGTGCGGCGCCGCGGCGCGGCGCGAGACGGACACGATGGACACGTTCGTCGACTCGTCGTGGTACTTCATGCGCTACTGCGACCCGAAGGACGGCGAGCACATGGTGGCCGGGGGCACCGAGTACTGGATGCCGATGGACCAGTACATCGGCGGCATCGAGCACGCCATCCTGCACCTGCTCTATGCGCGCTTCTGGACGAAGGTGATGCGCGACATGAATCTCGTGAAGGCGAGCGAGCCCTTCACGAAGCTGCTGACGCAGGGCATGGTGCTCAAGGGCGCGTTCTTCCACAAGCCGGCCGACGCGGGCAAGAACTACTACTGGGAGCACGAGGTCGACGTCCTCACGAACGAGCACGGCATGGTCGTGGGCGGCCGCCTGAAGAAGGATGGCACGCCGCTCGAGTACGAGATGACGACGATGTCGAAGTCGAAGAACAACGGCGTCGATCCGCAGGCCCTCATCGACCGCTACGGCGCCGACACGGCGCGCCTGTTCGTGATGTTCGCGTCGCCGCCGGAGCAGACGCTCGAATGGAACGATGCCGCCGTCGAGGGTGCGCACCGCTTCCTGCGCCGCGTGTGGAGCTTCGGCGCGAAGCACGCCGAGGCGCTGCGCGGCGCGGCGGACACGCCGGCGGGCCTCGTGCTCGGCGCGGCGGCGAAGGCGCTGCGCCGCGAGGTGCACGTGCAGCTGCGGCAGGTCAGCTACGACTACGAGCGCATGCAGTACAACACCGTCGTCTCCGGCGCGATGAAGCTGCTCAATGCGCTCGAGGGCTTCGAGCCCGGCGAGGACGCGGCGTCGCGCGCGGTGCTGCGCGAAGGCTTCTCCGTGTTGCTGCGCGCGCTGTACCCGGTGTGCCCGCACATCGCGCAGGCGCTGTGGAGCGACATCGGCTATGCCGCGGCGTCCGGCGAGCTGCTCGATGCGGCGTGGCCCGCGGTCGACGAGGGCGCGCTGGTGCAGGACGAGATCGAGCTGGTGCTGCAGGTCGCCGGCAAGACGCGCGGCGCGATCCGCGTGCCGGCCGATGCCGACAACGCCGCCATCGAGAAGATCGCCCTCGCGGCGCCCGAGTTCGCGCGCTTCGGCGAAGGGCGGCCGGCGAAGAAGGTCGTCGTGGTGAAGGGCCGGCTCGTGAACGTCGTGGTCTGAATGAGCGCGCACCGCCGGATCCCGGGAGCCGCCTCGTGACGCCCGCGAACCTCGCCCGCCGCCGCTGGGCCCTGGCCGCGTCGGCGGCGCTGGCCGGCATCCTCGTCGGCTGCGGCTCGAGCGGCTTCCACCTGCGCGGCGCGCAGGAGATCACCTACAAGCGCATCGCGCTCTCAGGCTTCTCCGATCGCTCCACGATGGCCGAGGCCATCCGGCGCGCGCTGCCGGAGACGACGGCCATCGTGCCCACGAAGGACGCGGAGGTCATCGTCGAGGCGCTGGTCGACACGCGCGAGACGACCGTCGAGGCCTCGACCGCGTTCGGCCAGGTGCGCGAGCTCCGCCTGCACTGCCTGCTGCGCTATCGCGTGCTGCGGCCCGACGGCACGGAGCTGCTCAAGGCGTCCGACTTCGAGCGCTTCCGCGACCTGACCTACGACGAGACGGACGCCCTCGCGAAGGACACCGAGCAGACCACGCTCTACCGCGACATGCAGTCGGACATCGCGACCCAGCTCATGCGCATCCTCGCCGCGATCGGCCGGCCCACCGGCCCGGCGGCGCGCATCGACGCGGCGCGCGCGGCGTCGGCGGCGTTCGCGGCGTCGGCGCCGGCGTCGGCGCCCTCCGCGCCCACGTACTGACGCGCCGAACGCGTCGCCCCAGGCCATGCAAGTCCGCTTCGAGCAGCTTCCCGACCACCTCGCGCGGGGCCTCGCCAACGTCTACACGGTGCACGGCGACGAGCCCCTGCGCGCGCAGGAGGCCGCCGACGCGATCCGGGCCGCGGCGCGCGCGGCCGGCGCCAACGAGCGCAAGGTGTTCGTCGCGAGCGGCAACTGGTTCGACTGGAGCGGGGTGATCGGGGCCTCGCAGGCCATGGGCCTGTTCGCCGACCAGCAGCTGATCGAGATCCGCATCCCTTCGGGCAAGCCGGGCAAGGAAGGCGGCGAGGCCCTGCAGCGGCTCGCGGCCGAGGCCGGCCCCGACAGCCGCCTGCTCGTTCACCTCCCGAAGCTGGATTGGCAGCAGCAGAAGGGCGCGTGGTTCTCGGCGCTCGACGCGGCGGGCGTCACCATCGCCGCCGACCCGATCGAGCGCAACGCGCTGCCCGCCTGGCTCGCGAAGCGTCTCGCGGCGCAGGGCCAGCGCGTCGAGACCGGCCCGCAGGGCGAGACCACGCTGGCCTTCATGGCCGATCGCGTCGAAGGCAACCTGCTGGCCGCGCACCAGGAGATCCAGAAGCTCGGCCTGCTGTACCCGCAGGGCGAGCTCACCTTCGCGCAGGTCGAGGACGCCGTCCTCGACGTGGCGCGCCACGACGTCTCGCGCCTGTGCGACGCCGTGCTGGGCATGAACGTGGGGCGCGCGCTGCGCATGCTGGACGGACTCGAGGCCGAGGGCGAGGCGGCGGTCTTCGTGCACTGGAAGCTCAGCGAGGACATCCGCGCGCTCAGGCGCCTGGCGGAGGCGAAGGAGGAAGGCAAGCCGATGCCCATGGCATTGCGCGAGGCGCGCATCTGGGGCGCGCGCGAGCGGCTCTTCGAGCGGGCGCTGCAGCGACTGAAGCCGGCGTGGGCCGTGCGTCTCGTGACCGCGGCGAGCGAATGCGACGGCGTGCTCAAGGGCCTGCGCCACCCCGAGTGGCCGGTCGAACCCTGGGACGCCCTGCGGCGACTCGTGCTGATGACGCTGCAGGCGTTGGATCCCGCGGCGAAGCTGGTGCCGAAGACGAGCTGACCCGCACCGGATGCGGAGCCAGGACTGAAGCCGCTACGGGGTCTGGCCTTCAGGCCTGACCCCGTGTTCGCCTCCGAGCCTCAATAGCCGCGCTCGCGATCGACGAGGTGCGCGGCCGCCTCCCCGCGCCGCACCGCCTCGACATTCGCCGCCACGACCGCCACGGCCGAACGCAGGTCGGTGAGCGCGGCGACGTGCGGCCACACGGTCACGCGCGGGTGCGACCAGAACGCGTGCGTGGCCGGCAGCGGCTCCGACTGGAACACGTCGAGCACCGCGCGATGCAGGTGCCCCGAGTCCAGCGCCGCGAGCAGGTCGGCCTCGACGACGTGGCCGCCGCGCGCGAGGTTCACGAGGCTCGCGCCGGCGCGCATCCGGGCGAAGCGTGTCTTGTCGAACAGGCCGCGCGTGTCGTCGGTGAGCGGCAGCAGGTTGACGACGACGTCCGCGTTCGCGAGCGCGCCGGGCAGGGCGTCGAGCCCGGATGTCGTCGCGATGCCTTCGACCGTGCGCGGCCGCGCGCTCCATCCGGAGACGGGGTAGCCGAGCGAGGCCAGCTGCTTCGCCGCGGTGCGCCCCATCTCGCCGAGACCGAGCACCAGGACCGCCACTTCGTCGGCGCGGCGCTGGGGCAGGGGATGCCAGCGGGCCTCGCGCTGCTGCGCCGCGTAGTCGAAGGCGTGGCGATGGATGGCGAGGACGGCCCAGCAGGCGGTCTCGGCCATTGCGCGGCTCATCGCCGGATCGACCATGCGCGCGAGCGGCGCGCCGGCGGGCAGCGTCGCATCGGCGAGCAGGCGGTCGACGCCGGCCCAGAGCGACTGGATCAGCCGCAGCCGCGTGCAGCGGGCCAGCGTGCCCGGCGCCGGGTTGGCCACCACCGCGATGTCGGCGTCGCTCCAGGCCTCCGGCGACGCGCCGGCGGCGCCCGCGTCGATCCAGTCGTCGGCGGGCAGCGCGGCGCGCAGGGCGCGCCACCAGTCGGCGCGCTCTGCCTTCTCCATCCGCGCATCGAAGACGATCTTCATGGCAGCGCCTCCCTGCGTGCGGCGAGCAGCAGGCGCTCGAGCGCGATGGCCACCGTCTGCGCGCGGATCGAGGCGCGATCTCCCTGCAACAGCAGGCGCTGCGTCCAGGCGGCCAGGGCCGGCGTGTCGCCCCCCGCCGGAAGTCCCTCGGGCGCCGCGCGCTCGACGCGCCACGCGATGCCCAGCCAGACCGTGCCCACCGGCTTGTCCGCGCTGCCGCCGCCGGGCCCCGCGATGCCGGTGATCGACAGCGCGAGCGGCACGTCGGCGGCAACGAGCGCCCCGCGCGCCATGGCCTCGGCGACCTGGCCGCTCACCGCGCCGTGGCGCTCGATCATCGCCATGGGCACGCCCAGCGTCGCGTGCTTGGCCGCGTTCCCGTAGGTGACGAAGCCCGCCTCGAACCAGTCGCTCGCTCCGGCGGGCGCGGTGCAGGCGCCCGCGACCAGCCCGCCGGTGCAGCTCTCGGCCGTGGCCAGGCGCCAGGCCCGCGCGCGCAGCGCGTCGCCGAGCGCGATCGCGCGTGCGACGAGCGCGTCGTCGATCGCGATCAGTGGGTGATCCGTTGCCATGCCCAGTGCCCCCCGGCGAAGACGACCAGCGTGCACAGCGCCGCGACGAGGTCGTCGAAGATGATGCCGAAGCCCTCGCGCCAGCCCGGTGCCGCACCCGCGTCGCCCTTGAAGCAGCCGTCGGCCCAGCCCACGGGGCCGCGCTTGATCGCGTCGAACGCGCGGAACAGCGCGAACGCGATCGCCTGCGCCAGGAAGCCGGCCGGCATCACGAGCCAGAGCACGATCCAGAACGCGAGGATCTCGTCCCAGACGACGGGGCTCGGATCCGGCACGCCCAGGGCGCGCGCCGCGTGCGTGCAGGCCCACCAGCCGACGACGAGGCCGGCGACGAGCACGCCCGCCCAGGCGAGCGGCGTGAGCCAGCGATCGAGCAGCAGGAACAGCGCCCAGCCCGCCACCGTGCCCGCCGTGCCCGGCGCGACGGGCGACAGGCCGCTGCCGAAGCCGAGCGCCATCAGGCGCAGCGGGTGCACGCCCATGAAGCGCCAGGTCGCGCGGCGCGGAAGCGGCCGTGCGGACGGGATCGGGGCCCCGCCGGTGTCGATGCGGCCGGCGGTCATGACGCGAGGAAGTGGTCGAAGGCGCGCTCGGGGACGACGCTCGTGCCGGCGCCGTCGACGACGCGCAGCCCTTTCGCCACCTCGATCGTGCCGATGCGGCTCACCGCCACGCCCGCCTCCGCCCCGGCCGCGCGCACGCGTTCGCGATCGGCGGGCGCGGCGCAGAACAGGAGTTCGTAGTCGTCGCCGCCGCCCAGGAGGCAGACGCGGCGCTGGGCCTCGGTGCACGCGGCGACATGCTCGCCGTGCGGGATGTCGGCCAGCCGGAGCGTCGCGCCGACGCCGCTGGCGCGCAGGACGTGGCCGAGGTCGCCGACGAGGCCGTCGCTGAGGTCGATCGCCGCGCTGGCGATGCCGCGCAGCGCCAGGCCCAGGGCCACGCGCGGCTGCGGGCGCTCCATCGCGCGCCGCACGTCCTCGAACGCCTCGCCGCGCAGGGCCGCCTGGCCGCGGAATGCCTCGAGCGCGAGGCGCGCGTCGCCCAGGCGGCCGCTCACCCAGAGGTCGTCCCCCGGGCGCGCGCCGGCACGCCGCAGGGCCTGGCCGGGCGGCACCTCGCCCATGACGGTGATGCAGATCGTGAGGGGGCCGGCCGTCGTGTCGCCGCCGACGAGCTCGATGCCGTGCGCCTCCGCGAGGGCGTACAGCCCCGCGGCGAAGCCGGCGAGGAAGGCCTCGTCGACGCGCGGCAGCGTGAGCGCGAGCGTGAATGCGACGGGCCGCGCCCCGCACGCCGCGAGGTCGGACAGGTTGACGGCCAGCGCCTTGTGACCGAGCGCGTCTGGCGCGACGGTGCTGAGGAAGTGGCGGCCCTCGACGAGGGCATCCGTGGAGACGGCCCAGGTCATTCCGGGCCGCGGCTGGAGCAGGGCGCAATCGTCGCCGCCCCCGAGGACGGCGTGGCGCACGGGGCGCGAAAAGTACTTCGCGATCAGATCGAATTCGCCGACGGGCATCGGGGCATTCTCGCCGATCGTCGCGCGGATGCCGCGCGAAGTGCGGCTCGCGATGACCCCGGTCAAGGCGTGTGGCATTCCGAGGTTGACGCGTTTACGGCCAGCGGCCAAAGTTCATCCGCTTACCAGGAACACCAATGAACACTCCCGAAGACAAGCGCACCGAACTGCGCCAGGCCGCGCTCGAATACCACGAGCTGCCCGTGCCCGGCAAGATCTCGGTCACGCCGACGAAGCAACTGATCAACCAGCGCGACCTCGCGCTGGCCTACACGCCCGGGGTGGCGATGGCCTGCGAGGCGATCGTCGACGATCCGGCCAACGCGGCGCGCTACACCTCGCGCAGCAACCTCGTGGCCGTCGTCACCAACGGCACCGCGGTGCTGGGCCTGGGCAACATCGGCCCGCTCGCGTCCAAGCCCGTGATGGAGGGCAAGGCCGTCCTGTTCAAGAAGTTCGCCGGCATCGACGTGTTCGACCTCGAGCTCGGCGAGAACAACCTCGACAAGCTGTGCGACGCGATCGCGGCGCTCGAGCCCACCTTCGGCGGCATCAACCTCGAGGACATCAAGGCGCCGGACTGCTTCTACGTCGAGCGCAAGCTGCGCGAGCGGATGAAGATCCCCGTCTTCCACGACGACCAGCACGGCACGGCCATCGTCGTCGGGGCGGCGATGCTCAACGCGCTCAAGGTGGGCGGCAAGTCGATCTCCGAGGTCAAGCTGGTGGCCTCGGGCGCGGGCGCCGCGGCGCTCGCCTGCCTGGAGCTGCTCGTCAAGCTCGGCCTGCCGCGCGGCAACATCTGGGTGACTGACCTGGCGGGCGTGGTCTACAAGGGCCGCGTCGAGCTGATGGACCCGGACAAGGAGCGCTTCGCGCAGGAGACCTCGGAGCGCACGCTCGCCGAGGTGATCGCCGGCGCGGACGTGTTCCTCGGGCTGTCGGCCGGCGGCGTGCTCAAGCCCGCGATGGTGGCGACGATGAACGCGAACCCCATCATCC